>Ga0179593_1399932_pt1 | contig 19015 bp, 18 predicted proteins | sample CZODoug2_1_08_16_FD_185931 | JGI IMG/M metagenome (GOLD analysis project Ga0179593, IMG submission 185931) | Vadose zone soil fungal communities from Angelo Coast Range Reserve, California, USA - CZODoug2_1_08_16fungal (PacBio error correction) | ecosystem: Environmental > Terrestrial > Soil >...
CTGCAGCCCACGAAAAGGTCTAAAAAAGAAAAGGGTTACACTACGGGACCATTATGGAGGATGTTACCAGGAGAGGTCGGATCAGGGAAAAGCCTTAGATGCGCTCGAGGAAAGGTATCGGCGATCATACGGTAGGAAGCGGGCCATAGACAGGTTGGGGGAAGAAAGCCTTATCAACCAGAGGAAGCTGTCTGCAGTCTTAGCAATAGTGCTCCTAGAAAAGCGAAAAAGATGTGATTCCGAGAGAAAGTCTACCGACGGGGCCCAAAAAAAGCAGAGATCAGCGGGCCAAAAGGGGTCGGTCGAGCAAGCTGCTTTGAAGGTAAGTCGACATTACTTACTGAGGGGGAAGCGTGAGAATCCGATCGACCCTGGAAATTCACTACGTCCCGGGGAAGCCAAATCCGCCCAGTGGACGGGGAGAGAAGCCACATCCCAAGGGGGGACGAGCAAAAGCGTTGCATTCAGTGGTTGTGGTGGGACCGCGGCGATCCGAGCAATCGAATTCTCTCTCGAAAAAACACAAACGTAGCCAAAAATAGCTGTTGGATATCCTAAGTCGAAGATCCACAGGAGTGTCGAAGGGATTGAAGAAATGCCAGGATGAAGGGAAACCGCAGTTGACTGCATACCCTCATCAAAAGGAGTCGTTCCTACCGGGGGCGTCGAATGAGGGAAGGTAAATTAGGGAAGCTCAACGAAGGGAAAAACGCCGGAGTTCGCGTGTTCGAGAAAATCGCGATGTAGTAAAAAATCGCCGCAGGAGGAAGCCATCCCTGCATAGTCTTAAACGGTCAGTTAGCTCACGCGAAAGTTGTACAGTCCTTCTTAAGGGAACAGCCGAACAGAGCAAAGCTTCTGCATCCTGTTGCCGCGAGCACATGGGTCACTTGGGGGGTGTCGACGAAACCTCGCGCGCAGCAAAGTTCGCGGAAGCGCAGAAGACTAAAATCCTTACCACACTGCGTAAATCCAAATCAGACGAGGCCGCGACCACGAGAATCTCATCGCGGCGCGTCCAGGGAGGCGGGGCACCGAAACGGAAAATTCCGGTCAAAGAAAACGGATGGCAACAATCCACAATACAAGGCGCGTTCCCATTCTACTGACAGAATTCTCCGTCACGAATCTTACAGGAAAAAAAGGAACTGACGCCTAAGGCCGGGGGGAATCACGACGGACTAGGAAGATAAAGTCGCCAGCGCTGAACGGCTACCGGCGTGTGGTCCGCAAGGGAGAAGAAGTAATCAGGATCCTTCTTCACGGACCCTTTCTCTTGGTCGGGGGGGAGCTACAGGGAGGTCCTACCGGTAGTAAAGACGCCCAGCAGAACGGGGAAACCGGGCGTGACCTCCTGAAAGAAGACCGTGTCGAGGAGAGACCATCTGCCGTCAAAAAAACTCTGGCGAGGATTGCAGGACAAGCGAATGAAAAAGAGCAAATCACAGCGACCAATTAGGGAAGGCGTTCAGCCCAGACGCACAAAAGGGGTGCTAGGGAATTGAGGGAGCGCAAAGGCCACGGGGGCCTTGCTATTGAGAGACGGAATAAGTGGGACCAGGCGTAGTCGATTTACGCGGAAAACGATTGGCAAAGCGGGGATTGGGAACGTCAAAACAAAACATAACTATGTCAAGGCGTCTGTGCCGCACGGAACAGGTTGTGTTTCTGTGCCTTTCGTGGTGGGCGGGAAAAAAGGACATTCGAAAGGCCGGCAACAGGAAGGAGAAGGAGCTCAGAGTGAAGTCACCTTCGACGCTACTTCGACTACCACGGCGACTCAATCGAAAGAGGGAAGGACGAGCGTTTACAACGGGGCGAAGTAAACGGCCGGGAAACGTCGTGGTAGTCTCTGGAACGACAGAACGGGGCGAGGGTCCGTCGGTGAAAGATACGAAAAGGGGGAACGCTTAAAGCTGGCGGTGCCCCAACTCAAAATGGAGGGACGCGACGAGCAGAACCTGGAAGGAAAGTTAATGACCGAGGAGCAAAAAGTACCAACACCTTCAATTTCTCCAGTCACCTTCGCGAGAAGAGGACAAACCTCCGAGGATCATCGAATTACCGCTGGAGGGACTAGCTCAAACCCGTTTTGGAAGAAACTCCTCGGCATCAGCACTGTGCATAAGCAGAGACGGGAAGAAGGGGCACTACAAGTTCAAAGGGGGAAAACAGCGAAAGACGCCTAAAACCGTTGTTACCTTTACCAACGGGGGCTCCGCGACCTGGGTCGAAAAGATTCAGAGCCAAGGAAGGTTACAGCGCCTAATATCGAGGGAGTCTAGACAAAGCTATCTACCAACTCCTCTGGGGGGCGCAAACGCGTTGGTGCGGGGGGGCCTGAAAAGAAAATGGAAAACGAAAACTACATCATCCCAAAGCGAGGGGACCAACGCTCTAGAAACGACAGAGGCATCATTCATTATAAAAAGCTCAGGGACAAAACCGCAAACGCGGAGGAGGAGGAGGGGGATCAACAAAGTCAAACGGACAACCATAGAAAATCGCGTTTCCACCGGAAGACTACGATAAACGGCTGAAGCCTAGAACCACTCTAATTGAGAATCGTCGCCAACGAACGCGGAAGGCGCACTCGGCGATGACCAGGAAGCCCACGCGGCGGCCGTCGAAAACGCCCACACGGCCGAAAACGAAGAAAGCAGCAGCCGGCAAAACAGACATAAAATCCGGGACCACACCTCGAAAAACGGCAGGAAGATCGAGCGCTTCGCCGACAGCGTCACGGGACACAAGATCACCGGTTCGAACCGCAAGTCCTTATTCGGACGGCCTGAACGAAGAGGAACACTGTTTTCGAACGGCGGCCAAAACTAACAATGCCATATCTCGAATAAAACTTAGGAGGATAGATGAAGTGGTTCTTGGTGCACGAGGTAGTAAATAATTACAGGCGGCAAGCTACGTCCTGAGCACGTCTGTTGAAACAGAGGGGTTGAGGTGGGAGAAGAGGGAGGAGAGGAGTCATGCCGGTCTGGGGTGGTCTGGTGTGGTCACCATGAGTTGAGATGGTATCTGGAGGGGCTGCAGGTTGTATGGTCGAGCGGCTACAGGAACCTGGCAATGCGCGGGGACCTGTATTGAATAGGCCAACGGCAGCGCAAGTAGAAACCGAGAATTGGGTCAGACAGGCACGGCGGCCGAGTAGCTGAGCGTGATTGCCCAAGGAGACTGCTGTGTGAAGGGAAAAACTTGGAGTCAGAGCACGCTGGAAGCGGGCCTGGGCAGGGGTGTGAGAGGGTGTGTCAGAAGGAGTGTTAAAAAACATTTGGCTGAAGGAAGGACTCAGTGGCAGAGGAGGTCGGAGGACGGTTTATGTTGAACAAAGCCGAAAAAATGAAACCGAAATCCGCCGCCGGGAGGAAAACCCAAAAAGTTTTTTGAGCGAAAAACCAGGCCAGGAAAAACTGATCTGCGGCCGATGTCCCCGCGGGCTAACGTGATCACAAGGCTTCACCGTCGCCAGAACCGGGCAAACGGTGGGGGGCGGAGGGGAAAGAGAAAAGGCCTCATTTCGTTCAAAGGCCAGAGGTGCCGGTGAAAGGGTACGGGGGAGGAGGTACGTCAGGCGACGATTACAGAGGAAGGGAGTCGTTAGGAAGGATGGGGGAAAAAAAAAGACGGGGAAGAGAGGGCCGCTGAGCCGGAAAAGCTTCAGGGGTAATCTGTACTTGAAGGACTTTAGCGCGCAGGCTAAATCTTGTGTGCCACCAAGGGAGGAGTTAACAACGTTCACACGCGAGGAGTGAGTTCCAGCAGACTAGACAGTTGAGGGGGCAAGGGCCGACTGCGAAAAAAGAAGGCCTCTGCTCCAACAGGGTAACCGAACAAGCGGAGCGGGGTTGGCAGAACGCAAGAATCCCATAGCTTTCCCGGTCCTGGCCCGAAGCCGCATCATGCGGCCGAACACCAGACGGAAAGGCATAACACCTGCAGTGCTGCAAAGCCGCAACTTCCATAGGGAAAGGGGGGATTGTGGAATGGTTCCATGCAAAAGTTGACATCGCCGGCCGGAGACTACGCGGGAAAATTACTCCGTTACAAAATGGGGGGGAAGCGTTGAAAGCGATCACAACTTCCCGGAAACAAACAAACCCGCTGGTTCGGGTACCGTACCGAAGGACTGCCCATGTCTCGACCCCGAAACGGTGTCCTTGAAAAAGGGGGTTTACCCCTGCTAGAATCTCTAAAAGGGGGGATTAACGCGTCCCTATCCCAAGTACTGTACGGGAATGGACGAAGCCCAGCTGGCGGGTAAAAAAAAAAAAACGATCGGGAAAAAGTCTCTCAAGCGAAAGGAGAAGGCGTGAAGAGGGATAGGGTGTTATCAATGTCCGGCAGCCAACTAGCATTCAGGGGGAGAAGCGAGGGCGAACTCGTCAGAAGGTTAGGAACCAACAGGAAGGAGGCTCAACGGGTAAAAAGAAGCTAAAGAAGCTGCAGGTTCTTGGGAATAACTTGACTGCGAGACTTTCTTAAACGTAGGAGAGGCGTGAAGACGGGTCGAAGAAAAAGGGGGGGTTCTCGCGGACGCAGAAAGACGTGATAGAAAGGCGCTAAACTGGCCATCTACGGATGACTACGCGGTCCTGTTAACAGGAAAGAAAAGGCGCGCCTGGGAGTGAGAGCGATCGGCGAGAAGAAAAAATTGTTATCTCGGCACGAAGGGGCAGACTGCTGCTTCTCGCGGTGGGCCCGACGGAAGGGAACGGGTAAGGGCTACTTACCTGGTAAAGAGGAAGAGGGGGAGGAGTTCCTCGAGACTCCTCGCCTAAATCTCCGTCCAAGAAAAGAGGAAAAGGGGATTCTGAAGCAAGAGACAATTCGAATAAAGGAGCGGCGCCACGCGAAGACTCAGTGGAAGAGAGGGGAGCCACTGAAACGGGTTGCGCGGAAATCTCGCGGAAAGCTACCTCGAGGCAGGGCGCCGCTTCGATATCAAACAGCCTGATGAATAATGGTCTCGGAATTGATGGGCAGAAGTGATCAAGAAGGGACCATGCCGAAGCAAAGGATAGCTCAAGTAAAGGTCAAGGGGCTTCCTGTCCTTCATCTCCCGAACCTGGAAAAAAAAAAGGTTGCGGCGTCAGAAGAAAAGGGAGAGCTAAAAGGAAAGCCTTGAGGGCTCAGCACAGGCTGCACTTCCCGTACAGGAGGAGAGCAAAAACGCCTGGCGATGACCTGCCAGATTCCTCGGGAACGGCTTAAAAAAGAGTAGTTGGTCCGATAGGCAGCGCTCCTGTGCGCAGGCTGAGGAGCACATCGAGCAGAAGCATCCAGACGGACCGGAATGCTGGCTCGGAACCACCCGGCCGCGGCAGAAAATAGACGACTGTGCAAAGAGCAAAAACGCTAGATCTCCGAATAATATACACCAGTTTGAAATCCTGAGATTAGATAACTTACGAGAACTCATGGAGGGCAAACGTAGGGGAATAATGAGAACGAGCGAAGACCGAAAAGGAGCGTTCAAGAAAGAGTCTCAGAAAAAACAACCGGAGGAGAGGAAAGAAAGGGGGAGGCCTTGCCCAGACGGAAAAAACGCTTCGTTCACTTTGTCCTTACAACTCTTTCCTCGACGATTGGGGCCGTTAAGTCTAATGATCAAAATGGGTGGGGAAGAGGGGTGCGGCAGCGGATCACTCCTTGAGAATAAGGTCTTAGATAACGCAAGTCGCATTTGTCGAATACTAAACGACCTGCTGCCAAGGGCCGTAGAATCTCACAAGCGCAGAGTGCGAGCATGAAATCTACCACGAACAAAAGGACGGCCCAGACGAAGCAGGATCTCGCGGGGAGAGAAAAGAGACTTTGTCGGGGGAAAGCTTAGCCTTCGTATCTGGAGGGGACAGTGCTGCGCCCCCAGGAAGAGTCCTTCACTTTTGATCACCGTTCTTCTGCGAAGAGCGAAAAGTAGGGGCCGGTGGAGATACAAGCCTGGGGAGGAGGTAAAAAAAAAAAAAAAAAAAAGAGTGCTGTTAAGGCTGGGGGAATGCAAAATGGTGAACTCGCCCACTCGCAAGACGATCAAAACAGCTTTGGGGGGGCTCAATAGAATCAGAGACCCGATTGTCAAGCGTGAGCACGCGGCCGTAGGGAAGGAACGAAGGTGAGGACGCAGACAAAAAGGGGGCATCACCCGGAGCGCGGGGTACGTGGGACCGCGGAGATCACCCTTGTCGATCTCGCTCCCACCGTTCTAATCGTGCGCGTGGGAGACACCGATGGGGATTATCTTCTCCCTCGATCAGAAGACCTTTCCATCTGTATCGTCTGAAAAACCCTTGCAATAGACACCGTAAGGTCTTCCCGTCAGCTGAAACGCAACCCGCGACGCAGATTATGCAATTCTGAAACTCAGGCTCGGGGATTTCTTCTGACCGATCGGCGTCGCCAGATCAGACATCGGACTAGGGAGAAGGAAACCGGCTATACCCCTCTTAAGATGCCAGCCCCGAATCGCGAAGAGGACGATTGACAAGGCCAGAGTCACCGCACCAGTAACAATCTCAGGGCAAATCACTCAACTAATGGGGGGACAATCAAGAAAAAACGCTTCGTAAAGAACACTTCATCTAGGCGGCCAAAAGATTCTGAAGAAAGTCTTCTGACCGAAGCAGGTATGGTGGGGGTTTTGGGGGGGGGGGGGTGTGGTGGGTGGGGTTGGGGGGCGAAGAGAAAGCTGAGGACTCCAACCTCGGAAAAAACACTAGTATCTTTGCCTCATTTAAGAGATCCCTACTAATCGTCGGCACTGACCGGAGCCTTTCGCTTGTACCCGAATAGTAAAGAATGAGCCAACGAATCCGGGGACTTAGCATACGACAGGATCATCTCGTAGAGGGGGGGAGGGAGGGAAAGCTTGAACCGGAAGTACTCTGTCTAGCAAGGAAGAGTAAAGCGGAAGGACAACAAACTGCAAACCTCGGGTAACTGCGTCCTGCTGTCGGGTAACCCAACTCAAAGAGGGGAGGGTTCTCTGGGGATTCACAAATTGGAAAAGAGCCATTAGGGCGAGAACGGATTGTACCAGTAGCCGGATGAGAGCTGGCCGCGATGTTCAAGGTGGAACAATGTCCAAATCCATTCCCGATACACGTGCCTGAGGGGGGACCGCCGGCAGGTTTGTGGGCCTGAGAATTTCGGGGGGGGGCGCCGGGCCGCGGACGGGAGAGACTGGGGGGCGATACAGTCTGTCGGAATGCAGCCAGAAAAAGGGCGGTGTCAGAACAAAAAAAAAACCATCAGAACGGTGAGCAGCGGGGGAAGCGTGCCGCAAAGGGGAGCAGGCAGGAAAGATCAAAACGTCGGGGTCGGGAGGCTGGAACGAACCGAAGCGCGAAGAGATAGGGAAAGATTATCATCTGGGCAAAACCGTTCTCAGGCGTCAGAAGTTTAAACAGACCGATGAAAGAGACTACCCGCGGAAGGCGCAACAGTCGGTCACGCTCAAAAATTCACTACATAAGGACCTCGAATGGTTAATCGTCAGCCCGTGTACTTCGACTCGGGGGACCACCGGGCCAGAAAGAAACCACACTCCGTCCTGTAGGGAAAAGAACCAACTTACGACTGTCAAAGAAACCGTCTCTGGAAACAAGGAAGGAGACGGGGGGACGAGCAAGCGGGAAGGGCACGGAAGAACCAGACATCTAGAAAATTTCTTAGAGGACCGAGTTCTCTAACATCACACGAATAGTGCGCCGAGAATTGGGGTCATGGGCCTTGAAAGGGGCGGTCATGAACCACGCCAACAAAACAAGCTCCAGACCAACGGGAAAGAACTTCCATGCAGAACATAAAAATCTGAAACCAAAACCTCTACACCCCTATGGAGCGGGAAGGGACAACGTCACCTTAAAAAAAAGAAAGTCAGTCCTTTCGGCATCAGAGAATCACTACGTCCGAAAGCCATCAACACGGTTCTAAGGAAGAGAAGGCTCTCGGCATACGGGCCATCCCAGAAACACGAAGGGCGCCTCAGCCGCCTAACCGAGCCGCCTCTCAGTCCCGCCATAGCAGCAGCCAGATGGAAACCTTCCTGGACAAACTAATAGACGCCCCCAGACCAGGACATATACGAGAAAGACAAACGGGACCTTCAAACACCGGCGCTTGCCGCAAAGAGTAAGAGATTGAGAGGGCCAAAGTCTCCTCTACCATTATTTATTCGACGGGCACAGGGGGGGGGGGGGGGTGCTCTCTCAAAAAACGGGGAAGATATTAAGGTCGTGGAGAGACCTCGGTAGAAATAATTGGCCATGAGAATGCTACGAGAATAGCGACTGAGGGAGCCACGTATCTGGGGGAAGGTGACGTGGTGGTCAGTAGATTCTCGCCGGTCTGGTTTGGGGAGGGAATGTTGCAGTTTAGGGACCGCTGCTGTGGAAGGACGAGGGGGGAGGAGAGGGGGGGGAGGGCGAGACGGCGCCGGAGTCGGGGCTGTATTGGAAAGAGGCCGAGCGAAAAGTTGGGGCCGCACTATAGAAAAGAGGGGGTCTGGGAACTCAGCCGGACGAGGAAAGAAGAGACTGCGGTTCCCGCAGAAAAATGGTGATAGGGGGGGAGGGGAAGGTGTTCGGTAGATAGATCGGCACGCGGAAATTGGTGGTAGAGGTGGGGGGGTCGGAGGTTGACTGACTTGAGGTGACGATGAGGAGAGGGGGGGCGGCGCGGGGGTGAGCGTGGCTTGAAAGAGCCTTGAAAGGACAACCATCGCAAGCGAAAAAAACTCAACCACGGCGTGGGGGCAGAACAGAGTCAAGGAGACGAAAATCTCCCCGTCGTGCAACGTTCACGCGGAAGACAGTCCGCAGGGACGGGTGTGTTGGGGCAAGAGCGTCCTAACTAGGGGGGCAGGGGAAGCGGGAGCGTGCTTCCTTGGCAGGGCGGGGAGACCACCCGGTGAGCGAGGTAAAACCGCCGTATGAGGCCGGAGTAGGGATAAATTGGGGTGGGGGGTTTTGGGGTCTTGAGGGAGGAGGGGACGGGGGGGCGGCCGCGGAGAGATTTAAAATCAGGCAGCTTGAAGCCGCGCAGTAGTGGGCCCACCGGGCCAGCGAAGATTGAAAAAACCCTTCGTAATCGTCCCAGAATTAGGGGGACGTGAAACGTTGAGGGGGAAAGAATACAGCTCCCAAAAGTGAAATCGCTCACTCGAGAAGCGGAGACTAGGGAAGGATCTTTTCTCTAACGAAAAGTGAGAGGCTCCCCAAAAGAGATATGACTGGGGGGCCCCGAAGCCCGCAGGCAGACTGACCAAACGCATGTAGAAGGGTAAAGGGGAGAAGAAACGCAAGATGGGAATGTATGGTTGACATTTTACCCAGAGGTCACCCGGCCTGAAGCCGAGATCAGGTACGAAAAAAGGAAAATACATCCTTTCGCCAGAAGGGGGAAGACAACCCGTGGAAATTGTCAAAGGACCGGAAGAGAACCCAAAGATGTAAGAGAGTACCGACCGCATTCCTGATGTCGCGGACAAAAAAGGGGGCGCGTCACGAACCTCCTTGCTCGCCAGAGACGAAGGACATGACCAAAAGTACTAACGAAGATAAGTGATGGAACGACCAGGGGGCCCCGTTTGAGGAGGTTAGCACTGATCTAAAGAGTCGCAGAGGCCCATAAAAGAGAAGGACTCGGGGGTGAAGGATATTAGTTCGTAGGGTGAGCCCTCGAAAACCGGAAGCAAGCAGAGCAAAAGGCCTCGACCGGTGAGCAGAGGAGAGAAATAAATTTCAAGCTAGTAGGCAGGCTGAGGTACGAAGAGGGAAAATGCAGGAAAGAAGGGTGAGGGGGGCTGGGCGTGCAACTCTATGGGGCGAAGGGGGAAAAGGTGCCGGAAGCGACCGCATCAAAAGCGGGCCCCGAGATTAATGGCGCGCAGCTAACAGGAGCTTTGATCGACGCAGGGGGAGGTGGTAAGGGGAACTAATGGGACGGCGGCGAAAACCGGGGGTGGCCCGTGCGCGCAGGCGCAATAAATACCAATTGACGCGCACACGACTTCAGATCTGCGTCGGTTTCGGCTGAATGGAGCAAAGACGGGGGGACGGTTCGCCAAAAAGGGGGGAAAGAGACGATGCACTGGAAGGCGCGAGGAAAAAAAACGCCTCCACAATCTCCGAGGTCCCGAAAACGCTCATAGGAACGTGCGAGGCGAAGAGATCGAAGCAGGAGACCGAAGCGGTCGAGGGAGAGAACTGCGAAGTGCGTGCACGCATCTCGGAAATCGTCTGAAGAGGGAGCTGTACGCTTTCGGGGAGCTGATGGCGAAAATCAGTGGGGTCTCGAGCGAGCCATTCGAGGGCGGCGGATCGCCGCGGAACAACAAGACTGGCAAGGAAATCGATCATTCGGAAAAGCTGCCGGGAAGGCGGCCAACCGAACTACCGAAGGGAGGAGACGCGGCGAAGAAAGCAACGAAGTAGAAGAGAAGGGGAGGCCGCTGCATCCGTACGCTAGGAAAGTGTGCAACAAAAGCATGAGGGAGAATGAACCGCAAGGGACGAGATAGGAAGCTCGTCTGGGCGTCGGTGGTCGGAAGGCAAGAGGAGCCTCCCAGGCGAGGCGGAGGGGCACATGCGGGAGATGAGGAATCGGCCTGGTTAGAAAGAGCCGGGGAAGGGAAACGAAGGGGGAGAGGCTGAGACAGAAAAGGAGATGGCAAACGGAAGTCAAGGCTCAGCGCCGGAAGGCGAGAAAACCGGTTTACCTCCTGATGGTAGACGAAAGTCCTCTAGGGCATGCAAGAGAGTGGAAACAAGTGGAACGAAGCGCGACTTCAAGGATTCGATCTCTCTCAACACAAATGATGAAAAGGGAGATATCAGAAGAAGCAAGGGGGCGAGGAGGGAGAGTTGAGAAAAAGTGGACAGGCCCACTGGTGGGGGCCGACATGAAGAGGGGTCATATCGGAGGATCTTAGTGAACAAGGGGTGTATGCTGAGCTCGAAAGGATCGACTCAAAACATAGTCTGTCCTCGGCCAGGGGGGGAATCTGAATCTTCTCACTAACTATCTCTGGAAAAGGCATGGTGCGCCTGCTACCGACATGGGAAAAAGATCTGCAAGAGAAAAGGAACACAAGAAAAAGAAGAGAAGGATAAAGGGCCGAGTCATAGCCAGCTGAGGGGTCCTTCAAGCTAGGTAGCTGTAGGTTCAGTCCTGTTCTCCGGGAAGAAGGCACTTTTTTTCGCGAGGACTTGGGAAGAGCCGAAGAGATTCGCCGCAAACGGGCGGGAACCAGTCATCCTCTACGCGGGAGGACGGAAAAGTTGCTTTGCCAGTCATTGTTGATGGGGGACCAGGAGAGGATACGCCATAGCATCAGGGAGCTAGAGACCACACACCGGCGGAATCACATCTGTTGCTCGTCCCGAGAGCCTCAGCTCCCTGAGATGAGGGAGATGAATATTCGCGCAAAGCAACGAGAAGTGGGGCTAATCACCGCGTCGCTCGGGGACGCGGTCTCTCATGATAGCAAACCGTTCAATCCGATAAAATATTCTACCTCTTCTAGTTATTCTCGGAGTTCGCGAGAAAAGCCGACGGCTACCAAGACATCTTCACACACCGGGTAAGTCGGCTGCAAAGTTCCGGCGGCCGGGGCAACCCTATCAGCAAAAAGGAGACGGAGCTCAGCTCAACATTGTTCAGTCCTCTCACACACGTCCGAAAATAGGGATATGCCAAGAAGAAAGAAGCCCCGCTCCGCTCAGCTTAGCATCGGAGAAGGTAGTCTTCCAACTCACCTGCAAGGCAGCCACCAGCGCATGCCACAAGAATTGAAGACACAGCAAGTATCCGCGGTCCCATTACGTAGAAAGGCAGCGATTTCAGGCAGGCCCTACTTCGCTTCGGACCAGCCCAAACGGCCGGGGTTGAGCACTCCCGTCGGAGAGGATCGACGCCGTCTGAACACGCGACTGGGGACGAATCAGTTAATGGGGGATCGAGCCCTACGATCGAATATCTTCTTCACGACACTGGTAAAGAGAGGCGCTAAAGCACGGTCCTGAGGAACTACGCCCAGAGATCTTCGTGGCCCAGAAGGAAGGTAAGCCCTTCATAACAAGGCTCTGATAGGACCTAGTTTGGGAGAGGGGACTGGTAATAAACCGAGCAAAATCGCGACAAGAAAAAGTGAATGAGGGAGGGAACCTAAAAAGCGGGTCGGATGAGGGGGTGGACGTGTGAGGAGGAAAATAGAGACGCGAAGAAGGGTGGGGGGGGGGAAAAAAAGAAAAAAGGGGTAGTGGTTGCAGTCTCGGGGCCACGGAGCATCATTCTGCAGGTGATAGGGTTTCACCTCTGAGGAAGGGCTTCCAAGCGAAAAATGAACATTTCCAAAAAAGAAGTCCTGCAATGAGTGCGCTTCGTGCCGAAAAGGAGGGGGGGTATGCATTCAGGTCTGGGGGTGGTCCGTCCTTCAGGAGGACGCGAGGGACAGACCGAAAGCTGAGAGGGACATCATACTCTACTTTCGTCAAGAAAGCAACGCACCACAACTCAGTGAAGGGGCTTGAGTGAACACAGGTGCGCAGGGCGGGAACGGAGGGGGTCGTCGCTGGAACGACACGAACGGCGAGGGGAGTACTTCTACAGGTAAAAGTGTACGCGTACTGCGTGGGCCCCAAAAAGCGGCATCGAGAGATACAAACATTGACAATTCTGATGAATAGACAGAAGCGCCGATCAAGACAAGTCAATGTCTAGTAAAAAGTCGCTACTTCCCTACATAAGGAGAATTAATACTGGAGTTGGGGGACGCGAGCCTTTGAATCTGCCACAGTTCAATCAGGGAACAGCAAAGCTCCTGGCCTAGAAGAACCAATGGATCCTTACTTCCTCGCGCCGCCGCACTTGCTAACCCTGAAAAAACGGGGAACGGGACTATCAAGAGGGAGTCACTAAGACTGGGAGGAGAAGACAGGAGATTCGGTGGGATAAAGAACCAAAATGCGAGCGCGTGGGGTCCATCTAGTCAAAAAAGGGGATGTCAACGCTAAAAGAACCCCCCACCGAGACGACCACCGACTACAGCCTCGGGAGACGACTCACGGAAGAATTTACCAACACCGAAACTAAACCAAAGAGGGGAAGTGAAGAGATAGCTACAACGTACAGAAGCCATAATGTATTCAAGGGGCCGAAGTCAGCTACGAGGGACTAACTTTAGAAAAAAATGCTATAGTGAGCGCGAAACTAAGGTACTCTGCAGAGCCAAATTTAGGAAAAACAAAAGATTCTACGTCTGAGTGGCCGCCCAATCGCCGACACGAAGTCGGGGGGAAACACAGAGTCAGCATCACCTTTCTGTACCAAGAGAAAAAACCAGAAACGGCTGTTCATAGAGAGAGACGACGTCACACGGCAAACCCGATCACGGAAGGGCTCCAGCTTAAGCTATCTTGTCCGGCCAGGAGAGAACGAACAAAACACAGCTAGGCCACGGATTCACGTTACACAAATAGAAAACAACAAAAGGGGAAAAGGAGTGGGTGGCGAGAAGAGATAATAATGTTCGAGGCGCCAGGCCTCTACGACTAGCTTACTGGCGGGGTCCAGTGAGTCTGGGTGGGGGGGTTGTATGGAGGAGAGCTCTAATCTCTGAAGGCGGGGGGTCGGAGTGTGGGGGGCCAGGACGGTCTGGAGGCTTCCGGGGCTAGGGGAAGGACGAGGTTGGGCGTCGGACGGGGGGGGACTCCTACGTCGGGGGGCTCAGTGTGGAATAGACGATTACCGCAGAGGGGGAGCGCACGAGGAAAATAGGTAGCGTCAAGGAAGGGGCAGGGACCATTATCATCTCGTGGCACAACGGTGATCTGGGGAAGTTTGTAGGGTCAAAAAAAAACACGCGTCTTTGTGGTAGAGGTAAGAAAGGGGGAAATCGGAGGAGGCCGGACTGCAGGAGGGGGGTTAATGCGGGGTGGAGCGCGTCGGGTAAGTGGACCATAGAATTTAAAACCACTGCGACCCACCGGGCGCCCCAAAGAGGGGGTGAAAGCTGTAGAACCAGCTGATGGAAGAAAAGCTATCGGGCTAATCCCCGTAGTTTGGGCTCTCTCTGACCGTCGCGGCGAAAAGCAAAGTTGCGGTCGAGATAAAAGAAGTGGTCGTTCGACAGACGGCGTGCTGAGGGCGCCGTGCGATTGGGTGAGTGCGGCCACCGGGCTGCGAAGGTCCCATCCCCGAAGGATGCTAGGCCGGAGTCGGGGGGGGTCGCAGGGGGCGAACGGGGAAGGGATACAAGGGGGTTGGGGCGCCGCGTCGCGATGTGATGAAGATTCGTAGGATGGAGACGGCGAACAGGGACGTGCCCACCGCCAGAGTGATGGTGAAAAGTCGTAGAGGTCACCGAAAGAGCCTCCTTTCTGGTGAAAACCGAGACCGGAAAAAAACGTTGAGGAAAAAGAACAAAAAAGGTGAAAGGGAAGCGCGCACGGAGAAGAGGAGAAAAGGGATGAGGTCGCGTTGTTACGGGCTGAACAAAAGTCGAACCGAAAATAGAAGGTCTAGGCGAGCGGCAAGAAAAGGACGCGAACACCAAAACGGAACAAACAGCAGTGAGTGGCACCTACTGAACGTGCCATAGGGAATGGGACTTTGTGATTACCCTCTGGTTGCAGCAGGAAGCAACGCAGAACGACTACGTAAAAATTACTCAGGTACTCGAAATGCTCCGTGGAAAGTTTCTCTTACACGCCCTGAAAGAGAAGAAACAGCGTTGGGAGGGCGGTAAAGGAAAGGGGGGGGAAAGTCCTCGAGGAACTGAGGAAACAACCAGATGTGAAGTTGTCTTCTCAGGGTCATTCTTGGACCGCCACGGGAGGGGAGTAGAAAATAAAATGGAAGAAAATACGACGGATAAGAGAGTCTAAGATAAAGGGTACAGATCCTTCAGGTGTAACAAAAGTCCCCGAGGCTTACGAAAAATCGGGAAAAACCAGAAGCTACAAGAGAAAGGACCGGTCTTGAGCTTCGGTCGTAGGTCAATCGAGGTCCATCGTAACGACTCAGTCGCACGGAAGCGGATACGCGCGCCCACGTTAGTTCCAACAAAAAGGGGCGGCTGTCCAGAAGACAGGTGTCAAAAGAGCTGGCCGGCAAAAGACAAAGGTGAAAGTACGACGGACATAGTGCTGTATTGGGGGAGGAGTGGATGGGGTGCACAGGTGGGGAGACGAAGGGGGGGGGGGGGGGGGGGCTGGGGAGACCCACAAGAAGGAGCCGCTGAGGAATGAAAGGGCTTGAGTCTCAGCTAGACGGGAGTCGGGGGGTGCCGGACGCACATATCGAGATGCTGCGCAGGGGTTCGTGCCACTACTCTAAGAAGACCAAAAATGCGAGCGAGAAAAGGACTTAATAGCTTCGGGTACTTCCTCCTGAAGTCAGACGTTGAAGGGTGAATAAACCTTGGGGGAATAAGGGATTCAGCTGGAGCTGCTGAGCTCCGGAGATAGCACCAACTCAGCCTATTTCTAAAATCTCACTATGAAACTTGTGCATCAAAAAGACAGGCTAGCGGCAACCCCAAAAAACCCCCCCCACCCACCAACCCCGCACCCCCCCCAAAACCGAACCACAAACCAAGGAACCCCCCCCCCCAAAACCCCTCCAATCGAGGGAGCAGTGTCCCTGCAAAACAGAAGCGCGACATCTCGGCAATCGAACCATCCGGGACTTAGCAGAGTCGAGATCCAAAGAAGGGTATCCTTCGTCTCTTCTAGCATCGAGGTTAATGGAACCAGAACAATACTGGCAGACTCTCCTGCTCTAGTCTTCGAGGATGGCCTGGGATCGCAAACGCACTAGCGTCGAATGAGTGCAGCGCAGACGACGGAATCTGGGAAGGATAGAGACTTAGTACAGCAAAACTCCGCTACGCGAGGAGAAATTGGGCAAACTCGAAAATAAGCTGGATTAAGCAGTTTCCCTATATCGTCTTCGTCAGTGGAGCGTTGAGAGGCAAGAGAAGAAGCGCCCTGTGCGCGCGAATAATTATACGAGAATCCAGGACGGGTAGTCCACCAAAGATCGCCGAAGGAGGGCGCCAATGAGTCGATCCAGCGCTAGAACCGCCCTCAATAAAAACTCGAACCCATTTGGGCTCCAGGAGCAACGAAGAGAACTCATGGCGGCAAGAGGGTGTGAAAAGGGGAGCCACCGAAAAGCCGGCACCTTGCAGGCAGGTCTCTCTCAACAACAAAGCTAGGAGAGCGAGGGCTGCCGGACCAGGGGAGAAGGTCACACTTCGAGCGGCTCAGGGGCCCACGCCATAGTTCGCGAGGTACCAGAGCTTCAGAAGTCAGGGCCAAAGCTGAAGCTACGAGGGGGAGGGGGATTTGCTCATGGTCGGCGATCGAGAATCAAAGCGAGAAGTCTGACCACGGAGCTGGCGGGGAAGCTCCAAGAAGAGAAAAAAAGGAAGAGAGGAAACGGGACGAGGAGCTGCCTAAAGGACCTCGGACCGACTTCGAAGAACCTGCAGAAACGCGGTCCACTGGCGGACTCAATCCTGCTGGAGACAAAAAAATAGGGGAAAGGGGGGCAGCACGTTCTCTGAGAAGACAGAGGAAGTGGTTCGCATCGCGTTCTTCGGAGGACTGGGGTGAAGAAGCAAGCGCCGCCCGTAGGGAAGGAAGTTAGGCCCAGGGGAAATAGACTAGGAGAGGCGTTGGAAGTCCTTTGGTGGGGTGGGAGCCTCTCGCCACTTTCAAGAATGCCTAGCGAGGAAGAAAACCCGGCTTACTTCAGCAAGGGGCTCTAACCGCCGAAGCTCCCCGGGAGCAGAGAGGCGAAGGGGGCACCGCCGCTCTAGGAAAAAGAAGAGAGGAAATAGGAGGTAGGTTCGACGGACGGTCGAAAGACGCCCTGTTCGATTAGTAGGGAGAAAGATAGCTGTTTCTCGTGGTCTAATGGAGTTTAGGAGGGGGCGTCTCCGGCTCTCTCATCTATAAAGATGAGATCAGAAACCAGGTCATGGGAAGCGTCATCTTACCCTTCCTTCGTGACAGGAAGACGAAGGCCAAGTCTGCAGTCGGGGAATCTGCTTCATCAATGGTGTCTTAGCTAAGAAGAGAGCATCACGCACAATGGATGACTCACGCCTCTTCTTGCGTCAGGACACCAAACATACCTGCTCAGGCCCCTCTCCGGTCGCTGAGACGTCAAGTCCGGGGGGGGGGGGCGCGGGGTACGGCTTGATGAGATACTGAAAAGTAACCGCAAATGGGTCTGAAGTCCAACCAACCTCTCATGGCAAGCAAAAAAGCTCATCTCAGGAAAGCAACGTACCCGAGGTCCACGCTTCGTCATAGATGAGGCCTGACCAAAGAGATCTGACCAAGTATTAGGACCAATCCACGGCCGGTGGGGGTCACTTCCCGAGCGAGGCGTCGCCATCCGAGGAGGGAACTTCGACCTGCGAATCGTTCAAAAGGCTGGACAACTAATTACGAAGAGAAGGAGTTAAAACCCCAACAAACAGAAAAAGAAAACCTTAGGATTGTGAGCGAAACTTACCCTCCAGTCCTGAACTACGCCAGCGAATCGGGGGGAAGTCCATAAAAGTCTCCGTAAGGAGTCTAGGAGATTGAGGCAGGAGAAAGGAGATAAGGAGGGGGCAGACAAGAACTAAAACAACCGCGCCCAAGTGGTCATTCCAGGCGGGTCGGGCAGGAAAGAGGGGCGGGGGGGGAACGTGAGGGGTTAAGAGTGCCAAGGGTAACCTGGAGAATAACTGTCGTGAGTTTTTCCGCAGGAGTCAAGGTAATGAACGCGCTTCAAGCTATGGAAGGAAAAATTAAAAGGAAGAACCATACATATGGGGGAAAGTGTCGGAGCTTCGCTGGTTCCACTGAGAAGGGGTTGTTCTGCTTCTACCTGTCGGTTGGGACGTCGTCTGGAGGTCCGGGCGAGGGCCAGGACCAACTCTATCGGAGTTGCAAGGCATCCTCGAAAGATTTAAAGTTGAAAAAAACAACTCCGCATGCGCCTTAGGAAAGAGGGAAGATTCCTTTTCACAGGGGGGGCCGGGAACCTCAGAGAGGGGTCGGCTGGACGAAGACGGCGGGCTCGGGGGACCGGACGGGAACGCGGAACTGGCGGCCCAAGGGGGAACGACTCTCCGGGGCCACGCCTCATGCCATGGATTCTGAAAAAGATGAACGCCGGGGCTAAAAGGCAAGGCCAAACAAGGCAATGTCATCCTTCACCATCGGGAGGAACTATCAAGATCCTGGTAAGAAAATACGGCGGATGGACGCAAACGAACTGGGGACGTAAAACCCGGGCTCGCCAGGGCACGAGACCAAAAGAGGCAAACGCAGAAGAGTCCCTAAGGAAACTTGAAAAACGCAAAAAACGTTGGAGAAAATTGAAGCACGCCGGGTGCGGAACGGATTGACTATCCGGGATAGAAAGAAACCCTACGAAGCCCAGGGGGGGAGAAGGAGGTCTCGACACTGGGGGTAACGCCACAACGATCTGGGGGGGCAGCCGGCTCGTGGGATTCATTGTGGAACAAAGAGGCGAGTATCAAAGGCGGCAGCACACCTCGGGGCAGACAAGCGGGAAGAAGAAAGGAGGAAGAAGCATAGTCAATAACGCAAGGACCAAAACCTCTACCCTACCGAGGGAAAAGCGCTCAGAAAAGACCAACGTCACATTCACAGAGCAAGTCGTGGCCACCGGGGCAGGAGACGAACTAGGAAGAGACGCAGCAACGTGCTCGTACGCCACGAACGCTGCCGGCGACTGAGGCAAGAAGTCCAATAACAGGCAATACCACAAACAGAGAGCTCCAAAGTCCTAAAAAGATAAGGCACACAAGAAGAAAGATCAACCTGCGAAAAAACGCCAGACCACACAGACCGGGGCAGTGAAGATCTGAAGCCTCGCAGCCAACTGAAACTGTCAAAAAAGCAACGCGGGCACAACGGGTAACGTCCGGCCTGTCCTCCCCGGAGGGCGAAGCGGAGGGGGAGAGAAACGA
>Ga0179593_1474670_pt1 | contig 19015 bp, 27 predicted proteins | sample CZODoug2_1_08_16_FD_185931 | JGI IMG/M metagenome (GOLD analysis project Ga0179593, IMG submission 185931) | Vadose zone soil fungal communities from Angelo Coast Range Reserve, California, USA - CZODoug2_1_08_16fungal (PacBio error correction) | ecosystem: Environmental > Terrestrial > Soil >...
GCCGGGGAAGATGAAGACACGACTGAGGCGAAATGGTGTCAGTACGGGAGACTCGACAACGAAAGAAAAATCTCAAACCGGCAGTGACACGAGTTCAAGAACCGAAACAGAGAAGAAGAGACGCAGGAAGGAACATAAACCAATAGAAGGATCATCGGGCGGAAGAAGAAAAAGAAGCCTAGCGGCGGAAGAGGTGCCCAAACATTGTTTGCCTACCTCGTAGAAATCGTCACGAACGCGTATGGGAGCGCAGACTGATCGAGGGACCTTGGGAAACGACGAAAAAGAAAAGGAAAGAGAGAAATAAAAAAGATAGAAGGGATAGTGCGCAATGTGAAAGGCAGATGTGGGAGGGTTTGTGAACGAGGGTTGACCCAGGTTGAAGGAGTTAGAAGACATTGGGCGATACAAACTCGGGACAGCGACAGAACAAAGGAGGGAGGGGTCGGCATATCTTATACGCAGAAAACGCCGAAAGACGGGAAACCGGGGGGTATCGGTCAAAATAGACTGCGACTGCCGTCTCCGTATGCTAGGGGATACAGTGTGAATATCTGGTTAGCAATGGCACGAGGGGGCCGGAAATACAGAAGGTAGAATCATTTTCAGGTCAAAGAGGTAGAGTCATTAAAAAAAAATCAGGTGAAAAGAAGTGCGCAGAAAGGACGCAGGGATTGGGTCCAAACAGGGGAGGATTTTCCTCTTGGACAGTCAGGGCAACGCAGGCCGCACCGGGGGAGGAAAGATGGGGGTGGGAGGCTCCTGAGGGAAGAAAAGGCATTAGGGAGGTAGAAACAAGGACCGGTGAGAAGGGTGTTGCCAAAGGAGAAGGAAAACTACCACGTTCTCGATCGCGGAAGTATAAAGCCAAAACAAAAAATCGAAGGAAACACGCCCCAGAGGCAAGGGTAATAACAAGCGTCTTGGACTGGAAAAAAGAGAAAGGATAGAAGGAGAAAGGCAGGGGTACTAACTCTGAAACAATAGTGAGGCTAGCTGTCAGAGCCTGGTAAGAGGGAAAAAAGGGTCACTACGGAAACCCCAATGAAACAGGGCGGGAAGTGCGAAAAGGGGGACGCACCGGCTATAGGGTCGAACGGGAAACGAAAAAAAAGGGGGTGTGTTGGGGAGAGAAGCTGACGGCTATGAATCTCGGAGGAGAAGACTGGGAGTAGAGAAAGGAAAAGAAGGGAAACGACCCCAACAAGAATAGACAGAAAGGACGATACAACTAGGACAAACGCCGATACTCTAGAACTCGACTACAATCTAAAAAATCTGACCAAGAGAGGCCTAGAAGAGGGGTAGGATTCATGGAAAAAAAATATAGCCGGTTAGAAGGCGTGGGTTGCGGGGGGGTGCGCGAAAAAAAAGGGGCAGGTGGATGAAAGGAAAAAAAGAGCCGGCACATTGAAAGAACAGCGTTTGCGCAGGTTTCGAGGGAGTTTAAAAAGAAAAAGAACAGAACGTGCTGGCTGAAATTGACTAAAAGGAGCGGTGGAAAATCATCAAGATTGGGGGGGAAGGCGAAGAGAGAAGAATGATTGAAGAAGTAGAGAACAGCTTTGAAGGAAAGACCCGGCGGAAAAGAAAGGATGTCGCAGGTGTTAGATTTTTCCGAGGAGAAAACAGCGGGAGAAAGAGGAAGCGGACTAGTGAAAGCGTGACTCCTCGAGTCTCACCGGGGGAAAGCAGAAGCTGGGGGAAGAGAAGAACCAACTGATAACGCAGGTGGGGCAAGTCCAATAGCCGAAGGGAAAAGGGCAGTTGGAGCGAGTATTATTGAGGATTGTGGGGGGCAAACGAAGGTGGAAAAATGAAGACTTCGCAAACACAATAAACCGAGAAGTCTCCATGTCCAGACGGGGGGAGGAAGGAAGGGAAAAATGCGACCCTGCAACGGATTCCTGAGAGAGGTGAAAAGGTCACAGGAGATTGTGCACAGGGTGGACAAAAACGCGGGGAGAAACTCAGCAGTACGCCCGTCAAAAATGAAGAGGGGTCCGTAGGGAAAAGCGATTGACAGGTTGTTCAGACCAAGGACGGAACGGGACCCGCCGAAGAATTGAGAAGCCGAAGGGAGGAAACCATGTCGGAAACAACAGGAGAAAGAGGGGAAAACCAAAGAAGGTAACGGAAAAGCCCTGATATGCTCCCCTACGTACGCTTGGATAACTGAGGGACGAAGTCGAAAAGGGACTGAGAAAACGGGGAAAAACGATCGGGGAATACGGATCCTTGAATTAAAAACGTACTTCCCTCTCGCCGAGCGAAAAAAACGAAGCAGTCACGTTACAGATATGAAACAAAAAAGGGATAAAAAAGAGATAGTCGTAAAAATTCTTATTTCTTTTTGTCGAGGAGAGAACCCGGGAAGTAAGAATCAGAAAGCCTCAACGGAATCAAAATGAAAAGAAGCAAGTCAACTGGTAGGGAAACAAAGAAAAACCGAGTATAAAGGGAACTTTTTGCGATAAACTTAATATGGAGGCCTAAATGTAGAAAACTAGTGCTGTTCAGGAAAGGGTCGAGCAGAATTACAAATTAGGCAAATGTTCTATGGGGAAGAGACAAAAATGTGTGACGAGAGTTGTCGGTCTAGAAATCAACTCGAACTTCATCTATGCACCTTACGACGAGAAGACGCCTAGGGTCACGCGCAACGAGGGGGGTGAAAAAGGCAAAATCGATGCCGGAAAAGTAACCAATAAGAAGAACATGCAATAAGTGCAATCGTGATCAGGAGGAAACACGCAGGAATCGGAGGTCTTCAGTCCGGTGGCCGCGCAAAAAACAGGAAAGAAAAAAGAATCGAAGATTTGTGAATGAACTGGACGGGAAGGAGGAGTCCGTGGAGAAAAGGGAAAAATAAGCAGGACGGTGGGTGAAGCACGCACTTCACTGTAAGAGAGAACAGCTGTTGCACCTCGACTGCGACTACCGGAAAATCAGACAACTGGGAGACCGGAGAAGCTGTTAAGGGTTCCGAAGAACAAACAGCCCCGATGGAAAGGACGGAGGACGAGGCCAGTATCAGCAAACTGTGGTATTAAAGCCGAAAGAAAGCGTACGGGAACTTGAGAGGTCATAAACAATGCAGTGCGACACGGGGAACAAGATACACCTAAAGGCAAAGAAAACGGGGAAACGAGGTACAAATAAGCTTGCTGGGGCTTTTCGGTGCAGCCGCAGAAAGATATCGCGTGTCGGGGAGAGACAGCGGTTCATCCGATGGAGAGGTGTAATACAGACCACGTGCTCAAGTGAATGATCGAAAAAAATGAAAGAGGATATTCGCAAATCTCGAACAAGTTGTCAAGTTCCCGTCGAGTAGAGGCCCGGCAAAGAAGTCAGACAGGAGGTTTAGGGTTAGGGTAGAGGACCTGGGAAAAAGAACCGGCGCCAGGACTCAGTCGAAGAAAACTCTGGGGTTGATCGAATCTCCGGAGATGTGTAGGCCTGTTCCAAAGGCCAAAAAAAAACACAAGTGAAAAGCTGTTGGTCTTGGGGATGATTGGTAGGGAGGAAAAATGCGAGAACCCTCGAGAAACGTGTGCTACTTTATAATACGTCTGACTCCGAGGCGCAGAAAATCCACATGCTGCCGCAGGGGAAGGGGGGGGGGGGGGTAAACAAAACCATTCATGTAAACAAGTTGGGAACGCCCAGAAAAAAGGTTGATAAACCAATCCCGGGAGACCACTTCTTGCTATCGACAGGAGGGATAGAAGGTTGGCCGTTGACCGAAAGGGTTCCGGAGGCAAAGATGTGGGCACAATCGGGCATGTAAAAAAAAAGTACCGTGGGAAGAAAAAAAAGGTCGAAGCGCAGCGCCGTACTTCAAGTCGCCTAAAATGCCGCGGGACACAGAGGTTGAAAGCCGAGAAAGAGATGAAAACTGTCAAGGGAAAAGAGGACAAGAGGACGTTCTTCGGCATCCCTGGGGAAACCAAACCCCCACAAAAAAGGCTAGAATCTCGGCGGGATTCATTCGAGACCCCAACTCCTAGAGGTGTGGGTCAAGAGAACCCACGAATTCCAAACCGGGAGAGGAAAAAGGAAACGGAAAGAAGGAGACGAAGGACAGACAGGGGAAGTTCTAAGGACCCCTAGAGATGGGGGATAAAAAGGAACTCGTTTAAAAAAAAAAGGGAAAGTGAACGGCTCCGTTGAAAAGGAAATCGGAGGGACCGTCTACTCCTTCGAACGGCAGAACAGCACCTTCCAGGAAAAAAAACAGAAGGAAAAAGGAAGGGTGACCCGCGGATGAAGAAGGACAAGGGAAGAAAAAGGCTCCACGAACAAAAGGTAGGGAGAAGATTGATGGGGGAAGGAGGGGCAAAAAGGAAACAGAAAAAAAAAAATCCGATCAACCAAGGACTGAGGAAGGGCTCAATCAAAGGTGACAATCTGGGTCTTTGACTTGCCAGAGCCAACGGGCGCCAGGAAGGAAGCAGGACGGGGAAGCATTACTCCGTCCGTTGAGCTGGAAAAGAGGAGAACTGGTAAAAAGGGCGACTCAAACCGACAATGCAGGGGGGGAACTGGGAGTCGGGTCAAGAAATGGGCGGGAGACGACAAGAGCGAGGAGGTCACGTTCGGAAAAAGGGGCTCGAAACAGGAGCACGAGGCTTGGAAAAGTAGAGATTCTTAGGGCAGGTGACAGAAAAAAAAAAAAGGGGAAGGAGGAAAAAAGGGGAAAAACACGCCAAGACGACGTCAACCCTTTAACGCAAATCGCCGACGCCCAGGGGCAGAGACCGACACTGGAAAAAGAAAACTGAAGCCGGAGAAGGAGGTCGGCTCACCAACATCTAATCATGCTCAGGCACATCTACCGGAGAAGGGGAGATCTGCCTGGAGAAGGATCCTCAGAAAAAAACAAAAAAAGGGAAAACCGGGGAAGAATCTACACCCCCCTTACCGTGGATAAGCAAAAAAGCGGAAAAACTTCAAGTACAAAGAAAAAAGAACCTGGAGATCACGACACTACATGTATTCCGTTGTTTTCTGAAGGAAAAGGAGCAGCACGCAACAAACATAAGTGAGCCTACGATTGGGGTAAGCTTCTAAACTGCTCTGAAAGGGGCCTCGAAGACTGGTAAACCATTAGGAAAAATGTGCGAAGAATTTAAAAAGGGTTCTGGACACGAAGGATGCGAAGGGGAAGGTCCGAAAAAGCAGAATCTACAATCGCTGGGGGAGTCCATAAATTCTAGGTGCAGAGTGCAAAACGAGTTCAGGGAGCACAATAGGAGTCCAATCAACTCCAGGCCCTGTACAGCTAAGGACTCGGAGAGGAAGAGCTGGCCGTGGCGGTTTTCCAATGGTGGACTAACCGCTTTGTTTGACGAAGAAAAAGCTCGGAAGTGGGAGAGAAAAAGAGAAACGGGCGCCGACACTAAAGGAACTCTACTCAGGAAAGTGCGTGGTGGAGGGGGAAGTTGAGCGGAGACGGGCGGACACACGAAAAAGAGAATGCATCGTACAGTTCGGAAAGATCGGAAGTGCGGCCCCAGAGACCAGCGAGAAAGGTCGGCTACCCTGCTGCATCGAGACTGCGGCGGTTGCGAAACTATCGAGAGGGGTTCAACAACGATTTAGAGGAATACCACGGGGGACAAGAAACAAGCATTTTCTGAGACGGAAAATAACTGAACTATGTGGACCATAGAAAAAAAAATAGAGGGAGAAGGGAAGGGATGTCTCAGAAATCTGTTTGGGACTCGGGCTTTCTCCACACCGACAAAAATCTATTAATGGGGGTTCTGTGGGAGAGAGAGGAAGGAAGGTGCCATCCGGATGAGGGTAAAAGTCCATCAAGCACAAAAAAAGTCGCCATTCATCAAACTCAATATAAAAATTCCAGAACCATCCGAACTTTTCAGCGTAGGTATTGGAAAAGGCCTAAAATCGACGAAATGACCGACAAGAAAAAAATCAAGATCTGTTGAGCGGAGTAAGAGCCGGGAGCGAAAAATTTTTAAGAAGAACCGGAACTCGAAAACCGCAAGATAGATTGGAATCGGCGCGACCGAAAATCGACAGGAACTACACTGGTGCGAGGGCAGCGAGAGAGGAAAAGATTGATCTGAGAGGCACAAATGTGGAACGCGAATTCAAAAGCCAATCGTATCAGAAAAAAGAGGGTCGATCAAAAACGAGCCGAATCGCGAGTAATCTCGACAAAAGACAGGGAAGCGCAAGAAAAAAAGTCTGGGAAATGCTAGATTGGAAAAGCAGTAGCAGGGGGGGGGCGCAAAAGGGGAAATAAAGGAACGTAAGAAAACAAGGGTTGAGGATTCCTAACCCTACGCTGTCCGAAACTTCCTGCGGGGGAAGCGGACGTGAAGAAAGGGTTGGGACCATGAGGGGGGACCACGGGGTAAGGCGACATCCAGCGCGGGAGTCATGTTGTGCTTTTTTCAGGGAGCAAGCCGAGAGAAAACAGCGGAAACTTCGACCGCGTGGCAGGGGATTTAAAACTGACAAACCAAATAACTGCAGATGGGTTGGAAAAAAGCGCCCACGGAAAAGAACAGGCCAGTCCCTGCTCCCACGCCCTCCGAGGAGGGTGCGGGCATTGGGGTGGGAATGCGCGGAAACACTCTCGGCCAATCCAACGGCTAAAATTTCTAAGATCAAAAAATGGGCGCCGATGAAAAAACTCACTCGTCCTGAGCGGCCCTTTCCTTTAAAAATTTTGGACAAGGGTGTGAAACCTAGGTCGAGGAGGAAGGAAGCGCGAAAGGAGACAGGGAGACAAACTAATTAAGGGGAAGTGGCAGGGGGGGAAAAAAAAAATCTTACACAAGGTTGGTAAAGTTCAGGGCTGTCCATCCGCGAAAGAAGGAAATCAAGCGCCGAAAAAAAGGCAGAGAAACAGTAAAGGGGGATATTTTAGCACTTCACAGAGTCCAGAAGAGCTCCAAACCAGCTTCCTCGGTCTCAAGGAGGGAAAAAAAAAAAAGGGAGACTGGGCGTGAAGAGGGAACCTATGATCCAAAGCGCCCGGCGCGCGACGGCCAAGATTCTCCGATCAAAGCATAAAGGGGGTCGACCGGGAAAAAGATCAAAAAACACAACAACCGGAGGAGAAAAGAGAGATCTTCCGGCTAACCTTCTGACTTGTGATCAGGCGGAAAAGGAAGTTCGATGCGCCGGAGAAGAGGAACGCGAACGGACAAAGCCTACTGGAAGTAAAAAGGAAAAAGAAACTCTTCGAAAGGGAGGACTGGAACCGAAAGGAATAGGGGAGGGGGAAGAGGCGCAACACAAACTGTTCCCGGACATTTGTGCTCTCAAGCGACTTGCATCTGGGCGGAGGGGAAAGCTAGGAAGGGAGACCAAGGTTAACGAGGGGTCGTTCTATCGTAAAAGAAAAGAGTTGCGGGAGCAAGGGAGACTTCAAAAAAAAGTGCCACCGCAAGTGGACAAATTCAAAATCTACTGGGCACAAAATGCAAAGAAGTCAAAAGAAAAAAAAGGGAAGGGCAGCGCACCGGAACAGCAGGGAATATATCACTAGCAGGTAGATGAGGGGGAGGATTTCGTGGAGGGGAAGGAGGTGCGGCGCAGTCACAAAAAATTCCCCTCAAGCTCTAGCAAAGGAGAGGGGGGTCCAGACCCTGACGGCCGCTCGAGGGGCGAGGAAAATCGCAAGACCATTGAACGGTGGGTTGGACAGGAAAGATTCATCGCCAGAACGGGGAGCAGCGTGGACGGGGTCCGAAGCGGGAAAGACCTGAAAACCGACAACGGACACCTTACGGGCAGGGAACAAGTCAGGAAAACAGGGGCAACAAACCCGAAAATTAGGAAAAGGACCGGGAGGAGTCATCACCCGGAAGGTTTTATAACCGCACGTCAAAAACTGTGTTCTAACGGTTAAAAACGTGAGGCTGCCTAACTGAGGGAGATCAACCTGCGAACTGGATAAATCGGAGGAAAAAAAAAAAAAGGCGCGCTCACTACTTGAGAATTGGACGTCTATAGAAAAAAAAAGAGGGGGCTGACTAGACGTGTGATCTCACTCTCTAAAGAACAGGGAAGAGCGGTCCAAAGTTATCGGAAGCTCGAGAGAGCGAGCTCCTCAAAAAACCGAGTCATTTTTTCATGCCAAAGAAGGGAGACAGGGAACAAAAGGCAGCGTAGATGGAAAGGATGAAGAGTGAAGTGCTTTGGGAAACTGGGGCCCCGCTCCCGGCACTGAAAGAAGACAAGACGTGATTAAGCAGTCCAGAATGAGGAAGAGAGGGAATGAAGTGCAAATAAGCCGCTGAACTCTAAAATGGTGTCTTGGAATGAGGAGGGGTGGCGGGAGACTTTCGCGAAAAGGAAAAAAAATGAGAGTGATAGCTGAAAGGAGGGGATTAGGCAAAAAAACATCTGCCGCGAGATAACACAAAAAAATGAACCTCACCTGGGCCGTTACCACCGCGAAAACCGTGTGGGAAAGAAAAAAAAGACAATCAGGGCCCGCTGGATCATGGTCGCCAGCGAGGGAAATTCTGAAAGTTGTAAGAAACGTTCCAAAAAAAAACTTGAGTCGACAGCGGGGAAAGAGACCCTCAGTGCAAGGAAAATACACAAATGGGGCGCCCCAGCCTCCGGCAGAATGATTTAAGGCAGTCAATGAAAACGGGGCGCAAAATCTCCGCGTGAAAAACGCTGTACGCCGAATATTGCCCAGACAGGGACCGAACGTGCAGCTCTGGCAGACGGTAAAGTGAAAAAACTCAAATTGGGAAACAGCACCCCACGCACATGAGCTCGATCAGTGCAATAACGCGAGTCGGGGCGAGTCGGGAGGGACCAAACTCAGAAAATTGGGGGGAAATCACGAGAAACCAGCGTAGTAAAAAAAGGGAGGAAACAGACACTGCCAAAGCAGGATTCCCTATCAAAAGTGACCGGGGAAATGCAGGGCATTAGCTTTGTCGAGGTTTCTCAAAGTAAGTTGACAGAGGAAAAGGAGCGCTACGTGAAAAAAAGTAAGTACAAGGTCGACTCAGTCGATCAAAGGCGTCTCCAAAAATGAATGGAAGCCGATAACCGAAATTCGCCAGGATGGGGCCCGCTGCTCTAGGAAAACTGCAGCCATAGCGGGTAAGGCAAGAACCATACATCGATGTGCAGCGTGATAAAATAAGAAAAAGAAGAAGATCCCATGTAAGGAGAGAAAGCCGGGACAGCTTGGTTCAGTTGTACTTGCCGGAGGCCGCCGCAAACATTGACGTTTGGCGATCTTTCAATCAGGCTCCCTTCGTCGCTAGAGGAAGAACGGGAAGGGACATATCTTAAGGAAAAGGGACCGATCGAAAATGTCGGTGATTAGAACGGGGCGAGATTTCAAGTACCGGGAGGTACAGGGACTCGAAAACACTGGGCGGAGAAGAGCAAGGCCGTTGAAGATTCGGGTGGCGTCCGTAATCTCTAAAAAAAAAAAGTAGGGAATAAAGGAGAAGAAAAAAAAAATACGAACGAAGGAAAAAGAGGGGAAGCAAGGCCTACACGTTCAACGAAGGAAATTCCTGTCGGCTCCATCACAATACATTCGAAGAAAGGGCAAAGGCATCGAACGTCCGACGATCAGTCCTTCATCCAATTTCAAGAACGGTGAAAAACCAAAGGATACTGCTCACCAGGCAATGGAGAAACGAAAGGGCGCGGAGACATCGGGGAAAGAAACGGGAAAGGGAACTGACTCAGGAACCCTGACGCACGACATGGTAAATATTTTCTGAATGCTGAGGACTGCAATCTCCACAAAAGAGGAACTTGAAGTGCGGCGGCAACCTGCTCGGATGAAAGGGGAAGATGTCAACTGTTCGAAGAATTTATCAGCCTGAAGGGGGGAGTGATACCCAAAAAGGAGAATGGAATCCATACAAAAGAAAAGCTACACAGGAGCAAAAAGTGCAGATGTAACCGATTGAATAAACCATCACACGGTCCTCCAGCGCCATGCCAACCCTTCACGGACTCGCGGCAGGCGAAGGGCGGTTCCGAACCGGGGGGGACTACCGCGTCGCTGTGAAAGGGAACCAACAAAGCTCGGAGTGGGCGCCGAAAAGTGAATCCCTCCGACGCACGCGTGACGTCAAAAGAATACGTTTTGGGAGGGAATTAAATGCGAATTGCGGAAAAAAACGGTCAAAAAATGCCCGTCGAGGGGGCAGAGATTGATAAAAGGAAAAAAAACCGAGACTATGGAAGAAAAGGAAAATCAGAAGGCGCTTTCCAAGAAGAAAAACGTCGTCTTGGCGAACGGAATAGGGGTTCAATGCAAAAAAAGCGGTGAAGCCGGTCAAAAAATCCTGTACGTCAACGGAAAATACTAGAAAGAGGGGGGAAAGCTAGGAAAGGGGAGAAACGGGATTGGATTTCGAGAGGGACGCGTCGTAGTCCAAAACGAAGCGCGAAAGGTGGAAGTTAAGAACATCATGGAGGCAGACATCTTTTTCTGCCTTAAAAGCCGCGCGCAGTAACAGCATCAAGGAGCAACAGGGAGTCGAGGTCAAGCAATTCCTCAAACAGCTGCATTAAACCCGACCAACAGAGAGGGAAGCTCCCAAGGGAATTGGGGAACAGGCTAAATACGAAAAGGAAAAACGGTAAAAAGAAAGAGACTTCATGAGCGTCCTGAAAAAGAGGGGTAAACAGTCAGCCTGGGGAATCAAAAACAGAAGCCGATTTGGTCAAGAGATTCCGGGCAAAAAAAGAGAACGTGGAACACAACTTGTTCATAGATCGGGGCGAATTGCATATCTGATAGGGGAAAGTACAGAACGTTGACCCTGAAAATCCCCGAAAGAAGCATCGAAAAGAACAAGAGGGTGTCGACAACAGCCAGTCAAAAGAGGGACAAGGGAAAAAATCTCGAAAGCTACAAGAAAACTAACGCGCGGTAAACTAGGTTTCGGGTGGGCCAAAGGGGAAGGAGCAGGGTTGGGGGGAGGTCGCAAAAGGGTTAGTTACCTAGACAATTAATACACAGTTAGGAAGTGAGGCGGTCATAAACCGAGATGGCTCTAAGGTCGGAACGACGGGTCACGGGTACAGGTGCCGCAAGGTCTGTATTCTGAGTGACCATTTAAATAGACGGGGAAGCGAGCTGAAGGGTGTAGGGTAGATTTTTTTGGGGGGTTGTTTTCCGTTGGGAAAGCCATTAGGACCGCAAACGAACAGAGCGGGGAATGTTCTGGGGGAAGCTGTCCAAGGTGAACAAAGGGGAAAGAGCAAACGCTTTTGCAGTGGGGAAAGAACCAACGGAACGACTCACGTCAGTCCCTGAGAAAAAATCCGGCTCGGGATTGTGGCGGGCATTGTTGGAAGTCCAAATAAAAAGTCAAAAAAACAAACTCCTGAAATCAAATGGACTAGAAAAGAGGGCGAAGGGGGCAGCAAGAAGCTTCTCAGATGATCTGCCAGGGTACTGGACTGCCCAGCCAGAGTTAAAAACATCCCCCCTAGGAGCAGGCACATAGGAGAAGCGCGAATTCGACTTTGCGAAAGAATTCCTGGCAGTGGGGAAAAAAGAATAACGACAAGAGACAATTTTGGGATCGACACGGAAAATAGATTAACGAAAAAGACGGGCGGAAAGCAATACAGAACCTGAAAACGCAAGCACGATCTTCCAGATGGATGGAAGGGCAACCAGAAGGACGAAACCGGGTACCTCGGTGCTGCCAGAAGGGAGCAGGAGAAAAAGGGTAATACTTCTGAATCGTTTGCACGGCGCGCGGAAAGAAGGAGCCGGACAGTCCGAGGGGGGCTACAAAACGACTAACACAAGAATAAGGGTCAAAGAGAATCACCAGCAGCCGGAACAGAAAAAACGTAAGAGGGATAAAAATGATTCCGGGCGACCCGAAGGGGGAAATTGGGGGGAAGGAGCACCCCGGAAGGGGCGAACGAGGGAAAAGGGAAAGGCGGAAAGCGGGCTAAGGGCAAAATCATACGCAGTCAAGGAGTCACACCATACTCAATTCGAGAAGGGGAAGAATCGGCAAAATAGGCAAAACCGGAATATGGTGTAACATTGAAGCCCAAGCTCGACGGGGAAAACAGGTGGGTTATCGCGTCAAGAGGAAAGCGACCGTTCTATTGTCCGGGAACAAAGGGTAAAAGGGGAGGTCTACAGGGAAATCGCCAACGGCTCACAAGGCAACTTCTATCGACAAAGAGGGAAGGAGCACGAGGTGACAAGTGGAAAAATATCATGGGCTTCAAAGGGGGGGCAAAACCGTCAGCCATCAAAAGCGCCTTTCTCATAGGGGCGCAAATAGGTGGAATCAGAAAAAGTACCTTGTGTCATTAGGATTGGGAGGAGACGGAAGGTGGGTGGGACAGGGGAGGGGAATAAAAAAAAAATGCCCGAGCAGAATAACTATCCCTGAATGTGATCAGGAAAGAGGCATCGTAGGAAGGGATATTACTTCTAAAAAAAAATCATGGGAAAGGTGGTTCCTGAATCATAACTAAATGAAAGTAGGATCGATAAGGGGGGCTGTTTTCCATCCAGGAGGAGTAAGCCTAAAAATCGAAAAATGCGAACTATGAGCGCTCGGCTTTAAAATTTACCTAGCATAAAAAAAGAAAAGGGAAAACCGTACACGGGAACACTGCTTCAAGTATCAGCCCTTTATGGAAAGACTCACTTCACTGGGTGGGGCGGACGGGGACCGGAACACTAACCTAGTTCTACAACCTGATACGGATAAAAAGACGCACCGAAAAATGGACGCGGCCAAACTTGAGATGGGAGAGAAGGCTCAAGAGATGCGGGTCGGGTGAAGGGAAATCGCGGAGATAGTAAGAGGGGAATGGGCGGGAAACACGTTTCTCTTGAATAAGAGCTTGAATCGATCTCTAAACTTCATCGACAAGTTGGGCGAGAGTCTTCAGGCCCGCAGCGCCGCTCGCAAAGGAGAAGGAGACGGGGGTTAGGAAAAGTTCGTGGATCGGAAAACTTCCCTCCGGAGCCTGAACCAGAAAGGAAACAGCTTGAGACTTGACACGAATTCAACGTAGATTAACAGGGGACCAATAAGAGCTGTGCAATTTCCGGTGGTCGGGGGGTTCGCGGAAGATGGAATGGAGAGAACGAGAGCCCTTGGAATTATGAAAGCAACGAGGCGTCTGTCGGAAATCAATGCTGAAGCGATGGGAGAGAACACCACCAGTCCGGGGAGCCGGTTTGTCACCCCGCTGCCACCATCGGGGGGAAGAATCCGGCACCAGGGAGAAATGTTCTCCAAATCGGAGGGAGTATTCATGGAAAAAAAGGTGCCGTGCTGCCCTTCGCTGTAAGGAAAACATAGGGCAAGATCGGGGGGGGGGGGGGGGGGGGGGCTTTCAAAGCAGCCGCGCCGGCAAGAAAATCCGGACAGGAAAAGAGCCGGGAAAAGTTTGACGAAAACGATCAAGATTGAAAAGCCTCCGTGCAGAAGGGCTGAAGGGTGTCCGAAATGAGAATAAATGAACACAAGCAAAACCAAGGAAAAAAGGAAATCAGAAAACGCATCGCGTGCGAACTTAAGGGTAAAAGTCGAAGGATAGAACAAGAGAGCTTGTGAAGATTAAAAAAGAGAAAACCAACCTCAAAACCAAACGTTTCGGGACGCCCGCAAAAAACAACGATAAGGAAGTCGGGATAAAGGGAAGGTGGAAGGGGAGGCCCAGGGAAGAGATGGGCTATAACAGCTGCAACCTAATCTGCTTCACGTTGTGAGAGAACGGATGAGTGACAATCGACGAAGAGGAAGCAGTCTAAACACATTTCAGGAAAGCCTATACCAAAGGGGGCGAACATGTTATGGTACCGAGGTATTAGAGGCCATCAGCCAGATCAGCCGCCTCACTACACCATAAGACAGATGGATGGAAAAAACTGAATGCGAAAAAGAAGGGATCCAAGGAGGGCGTCATGAAAGAAAGCAATTTTAAAGGTCGGTGTACTTGACTAGCAAACCATGACGTTGGCGATCAATTGCAGGAAGGACCCCTTCGGGGCGAGGGTGGACCGGAGGAGAAAAAAAAAACGGAAAAGAAAGGGAAGAGCGCGAGAGCCGATGCACTTGCCACTGAGGGGAGGGGGGAAGGACGAAAACAGGGAAGGGATCGGAAATGGAGGGGAGGAACGTCGGCAAAGCCACACGGCGAGACACCAAGGATTCGATAGGCGGGGGTACGACTCAAAAAAAAAAGTGAAGAAGATTACAAGGAAAATACTATAGAAAACGGAGGGAAAAAAGACGCAAAGGGGGAGAGAACTCAAGGATAACTGAAATCACGCGCCTTAATCTGGCAGAACAGAAACCTAAGGATACCGAACGGAAGACGGCCGCAAACGAAGGGAGGGCCTTCACCAGGTCGGAACTGTTCCCGAACGGGGAAGGAGTAAGTCCAACACGGTTGATGCGGAAAAAAAAAGAAGGGAGGAGGAGTCCAAGCAGTACATACAAAAACTAAAAAGATGGCCACCTGTGAGACTGGAATGCCAGAAGACGAAACAGGGAGATCGATTTTGTCTCAATTCGCAAAAAACGCGAAAAAATCTGATGCCTACCATTTGGGGAGGGGTTGAAGGGGGGGGGGGGGTTGGGGGGGGGGGGGGGGGGGGTGGGTGGGTGGTGGGGGGGGGAGGGGGGGGGGGAAGGCGGGTGGGTCACCGCCTTCTCTTAAGCTCTCCGCGTGTCCAGGGAACGTGAGAAAGGTTCGGGTATAGGAATGGAGAAGCTGGAGGCCTCGACGAGTCTGGACGAAAGACTCGGCATATGGATACCTAGACTAAACGGAGAATAAACAAGTTATGTCACCAGAGCGGAACGTTAATCAGCGCCATGAATGGGCCAGGCTACGGCAAGGAATCAACAAAGCTGGCAATTGCTTTAACCCTCACCGGGTGGGTAAATACAGCGGGGGGTTTCTCGTTGAATAGGGAAAAAAGATCGAAAGGTGGCGGCAGGAACAGTGAATCCGCAAAAGAAAGGAATTTCAAGCCCGAGCCTCATGCAGGGGGGAGTGGGGAAAAACGTGAGCTTCAAAAAAAATGCAAAGCGCGGTGCAGAGGAAGGCGAGTTCGGATCTGGAGACGGGGAGGGCCCATGCGTGGAACCAAAGGGCTCTTGTCTGAGCGAACCGTAATGAAGGGAATGGAAAGAGCGAGGCGGCTGGGTCAAAAAGAAATCTGGGGGGTCATGAACGGGAGAAACTGAAGCTCCGGGCGCAAGAAGTATCAGGAGGGAAAACAGAATGACCTATCCAATTTGGAGAAATCGCAGCGGGCCGGGGTTTTGTCCACAAGCTGGGGAAGGAGGGGAGGGGACTCAAACCGGCTAAAAGAAAAGTGTTTGGTGTTCGTGGAATCCAAGTATCTCAGTGGCAACGTGGTTCTGTCCGCCGGGGGCCGCGCGGCCTTCTCTACACGCGAACAGTCGCGCAAGAGGAAGCCGAGGAGAAAAGAGCATTCCCAGCAAAACCTGAGGCAGCGGCCATTAGGGAATTGCCTACTCGAGGTAAGTCGGGGACGCGAACAAAGGGCGCAGTTCGTAAAAAAAGCGGGGGGGGAACCACGGGTCCTAACCGAACTCGAACAAAGAGTAGGGGGGGAAGCAGCTGCCGGGAAAGAGGTGAACGACAATTGTCTAGAAAAAAGAGGCTCCTCCTCAAGCGATCTCGGAAAAAAAGAAAGGGGGACCGAGGAATTCCCAGAGCATCTATAGACAGATCTGGAAGAACGCAAATCAGCATATTATCTTGAATGAATCGACGCCAAGCTCAATGCATATACGCGCGAAAGGGGGTAGTGGGCCGAGGAAAAAGTTCTCTATTGTAGGAGAACCTGCATTTGGGAAGCGACACGGACAGACAAGTTGCCGGAAAATAAGACCCTACAAGGGGGGGGGGAGGGAGACGGAAAGGTGAAAGCGTTCACGGTGCCTTAAAGGGGGGCAGGGGGTGGTATGCTTATACAACGTTGGAAACGACGGGACCGTCGAGGGGGGGGGGTTTGTCACGAGGGATTTGAAAATTATTAAAGACGTAACCAGCGTAAAAACTAGCCGACGGGATGAATCTGGAAAACAGTTAAAAATCGCGAGAGGTGGGGGGAGGAGGGGTTCAGACGAACAGAGACTACTGCCAAGACTCAGAAAATCACCGACGAGGGGATTTTTGGCGGAGGTTTTGAAAACTTACAACTCCTAAAGAAAGAAAAAATGAAGATCCAGTAGACGGAGTACACGATGGGAGAAGAATGCGCCTGAAAGGGCTCTTCAGATCTAAAAAATAAAAGAGGAGGGGGAAAGGTTGGACATCGCAGCGATACATGGGAGCGGAGCGAACTCACATGCGCAAAAGGAAGGGGAGGGGTCTATGACGACAATCGTTAAAGAAGGTGTTGGTCTACCGAAGAACGGGAAAAACGTTCGAGCTTGCGAGAAGAAGGCAAGGAGACCCACCTTCAAGAAAAATATAATTGGTGTTTGGTAGGCCCTTTAAATATGAACGGAAGGAGGCCAATACGGTCCTAGGGAGAGTTCGAGAAAGGGAAGACAAAGTCTCCTTGGGCGGATCACCGGGCCGGGTCACAGCCGACAAGCAGTCAAACTGAGCCCGGTTGGGAAGGACATACAATATCCATACCGAAGGCTAAGAAGAGAAAAAAAAAAAAAAAGGAGGGAGGGGGGAAAGAGAGAATGAGGCTCGACACGGAATATACTTTTAGAGGCCACCGTGCGTACTCCGGGGGGGAAAAAAGAAGAGAAGGCGTACGATAAAACCGGGAAAAATCATAAGAGACTTCTAAGCATACAGCAGAAGAAGAGAGATCTGGCGCCGAGTGAAAGAAGAGGGGAAGGGCCGACAGTCGGACAAAAAATCTGCTTGCAGTCGGAGTTAAGGAAGGGACGGAGGGATTGCGCACGCTGCGGCGGAAAAGGTTCTATGGAGAAAACTTGTAAAGAAGGGGTCCGTCAATCGGCAAACTCGGCCCAAGGAATGAGGCGGCAAAGAAACTGAGAGGCGCTCATATGGAGAAAAGAAAAAAACCGGAAGGTGGACACATGGCAAAGAGAAGAACTAAAAAAAGGCACAGACAACGACAAAGGGGAAACAGACGAAAAGCGGGGAACTGCGGATTCTTTCTCCGGATTTGTTAGCCAGGCAACAGCCAGAAAAAAGAAGAGGAGAAAGCAAGTTGGGGAAAACAGGGACGCGGCCGCGTCGTGAGACTGGAAAGATACAAATCGGAACAGGGACGGGGGCCGGACGGCCACACGGCACGTCGTCACGAATGGCCGCTGGTAGAAAAGGGGCGCATCGTAAAAAAGACACAGGGGCGGAACACCTGAATTAGGCACGTCGGCTTAACCCACTCCTCCACCAAAACCTTGAAACGGCACCGTACCTGGAAAGAGAAAATAAGACAGACTCTTATGGAGTGCAATAGCGCACTGTGCTTACGGGTGACTGTTCTTCGACGACCCATGCCGGGGCGACACAAGTGCTACAAGGCAACATCGGCACCTAAAAGAGAGCATAGGAAGGAAAAGGGACGTGGCGTCCGATTAAAAGCAAGATCTGCGATAGTGGATCGAACAATCGGTCGAGCGATGTAGATTCCTTTCCAGTCTCATCTCGAACATCTGACGGACTAGAACGCCGATCCTCAACAAAGTTGGGAAATTTCACTAAGATCTTGCCCGTCCTCGGGAGCTAACAAATCATTGCAGGCGGGTTGCGGAGCCAGCAAAATTGCCAAGCTCCCGCCTTAAAAAGCGCCTCCAGCTCCTTATGAAGAGAGTGCCCGCATAGGGATGGTCCAATGCCGCTGCACCGGAAAGCTGGTGTTCGTGGAAAGCAACTTTGTCGGATGGCTGACGCCGAGGGGAAAAACGTGGGGCTAGGGGGGATGATAAAGAGGGAATACGGCAAAGGTCAATCGAAAGCCCCAGATCAGCGAGGGGTCAAGAAAAGAAAGCCGGGAAGAAGGACGACTCCCATCCGACCATCTTGGGAGAAGAAAAAGAAAGAGACAAGCGAGAGGTGGAGAAAAAGAGTAAGGGATTATGGAAGTGGGAAAGGAAAATGATGTGAAGGAGGCAGACCGGCGATGACGGCCATCGTTCAGAAAAAAGCCATGTCGGACCCAGACCGAAAAAGAGAAACACGGGGGGGCAGGCGTCCTGTAGGCAAATATCAATTCCGAGGGGGAAGAGAGCAAGATATCCAGAAAAGAAACGGAAAATATCAAACTGGCCGCTGCAAACTCAGTGGGAAAAACGCCCCCCACGAAAGATCTCGATCGATCGCTGCTTCAAGTATACGAGAGGGGACGAGACAACCCAATCAAGCCTGGAGAGCAACGAACAAAGCGGGACCTGGCAAAGGTAAACTCCACTGCCAGCGCGCTTAACCATGAGGAGTCCAGCTCGGGTACAGATGGAGAGGAGGGGGAAAAGGAAAAGAGGGGGAGACAGAACAAGAAACTTAAAGCGGTTCGGCTCAAAACGGGTGGGGGGGTATATCTGCCGGAAGGGACGTCTGGGACTCCGAAGCACGACGGGCATAAAGGAAAGCCGTAACCGATTACGCGGAACGAAATAGTTAACAAATTAGTCGATGCCACTGAACAGGGTAAGCCCGCAAGAAAACTCCGGTAGGAATCAATGGAATGTGGCGCTGATAAAGGGACGAATTTCATCAATCTATCAACATGTCGCGGGCGGAAGGGTCAAGAAAAAAAAGGGGGGAAGAGTGAAGGGGGGTACGTGGCAACCGCATGGCAGCCGAACAGACGTTGCCGAAACAAATTGCCGGTGTGAAGAAAAATGGAGGTTCGCTGGTGGACCGAAACTGATAAACAAGGAGACGGGGCGCAGCCGAACTATTCGAATCCGGTGATGGACTACGAAAAAAAGGCGCGTGAGTTTAAGGGGGGAGGGAAAAAGGGAGGAAAGGACACACGGGGCAGCGGCAGGAAAGACGATATTAATGCGTCCGTGTA
>Ga0179593_1332913_pt1 | contig 19014 bp, 21 predicted proteins | sample CZODoug2_1_08_16_FD_185931 | JGI IMG/M metagenome (GOLD analysis project Ga0179593, IMG submission 185931) | Vadose zone soil fungal communities from Angelo Coast Range Reserve, California, USA - CZODoug2_1_08_16fungal (PacBio error correction) | ecosystem: Environmental > Terrestrial > Soil >...
CGAAAAAAAGGGATGGCCGAAGGGGGGGGTGTTTCGGTAAAAAAACCGCTTCAGGTATTGCGGGGGGCATCCACCCATGAGGGAATGCCCGCACCCGTAAGAAACGAAGAAAGCCTCTCTGCTTACTTTTTATCCGAAAAGCTTCATTGCTAGGCACAAACTACTCGAACACGAGGGGGGGGGGGGAAAGGGATTCAAAATTACGAATGAGTAGCAGGGCGCTCAGGGACAAGTTCGCACCATGAAAAACATTAAGGCAAGGGACGACGGCTTTCACGCCAAGGCCAGCGTGGGGTCGAACTTCATCGGAAAAGGGGGGGTCGCGTTCGAGGCGTTCTACTCCGAGCGTCCTGAGGGTTCGTTTTAAAGCTACGCAGGGGGGGGGGTCCTCAAAATAGTGGTTCACATTTTTTCCACGGGATCCTCGGAGGGCAGAGGACAGGTAGGATCCTGGAAATCACTTAGTTTGCAGGTTTGGAGGGGGAACCAGTATTTCATAGGATGGAACTACTTCAAGATGTGGGGGACAGAACAAATTCAATCGGTTGCAGTCACTGGTTTTTGACGTCTGACTTGGCAGCATTAACAGCAATATGGGGAATAAGGAAACAGGTTCTGTAGCCGTAGAAGGGGCGTTCGCGGGAAGGCAACGACATCTAAGAAGTGAGCTCTTTGGGGGTCTCCGTTTAAGGAAGCCGGGGTCCGATCCCTTCTATCAAAGTCTAGGTTGACTGGAGGGGGAAGAGTCATTCATTGCCCCGTTCATTAGTCATAAATCATTCCGCAATCAGGGAAGCTCCGTCAGGATGGATTCGGGACGGCGTAAAGGAGGGGGAAATCGCAAGGCTGCATAGTCCATCAGGTTCAGATGGGGGGAAAGAAGCGCTGGAACTGTGTTGGTAAGGGCGCCAGGGGGGGGGGCCGAGAAAATCGCCTACGAACCCCGGTCCATGGAAAAAACTGACATCAATCGCCGTACAAGAAGAACGAAGACTGCCATACAAGGAAGAGCAGCCGTCAAAAGAAAAAGAGCTCACACAAAAGGAGGGATTATATAATGTTCATAAAGGAAAAGAGAATTTTATTGCGTGGGGTGAAAGGAGGAAGAGACCCGGATGGAGTATGGGAGAGAGAGTTGGTCCAGGGGGCGGGGTCGTAGGCTGCTGGATTAGAAATTTAGAGGGAAAGGGCAAAAATTCCAATATAGGGAAAACCAATGAATTAGGGACTAAAGGAACACTGGGACTGGCGCTGAAAAAAGTTACGAAATAGACTTCGACAAAAAGAAGATAGGAAATTGGGCGAAAGGGATGAATTTCCATGAACTGTCTTTGGGGGGAGGGGAAACAAGGGGCCCTCTATTTAGTAGAAAAAGGATAGGAATATAAAGGCTAGAATGAAACAGAACAAAACAAAATAAAAAATAACCTCGGCAGGTGGGGGGAAGTCCAAAGCGCGTAAACGAAATGGGACGAGCATAACTGATAAGTAAAAGGGACAAAGGCAGGGTAAACTGTTCTGGAAAGCCGAAGGGAAACCCCCGTACCCAACTCAAAACCGGCAACAGCGTCTAGCGGGGACCCAACTGAAAAGGAGTCCATCTGGCAATAGGTTGCAAAAACTCAATGCGACTCAAAACTGAAAAGGTGCCAGGCAATTAAGAGATGACGGCCTAGACTAAAGGGGCAAGGATTGCGAAAAGGTATGGCCGGGACCCTGCAGAGGGAATGGGATTAAGAATGAAACACGCATATCGCTATATAGAACTAAGATTACGCGACCATCTTTTACAAATAATAGGATAAAACAAAAAGTTTCCTGCCAGAAGGAAAAAAAAACGCTCTCACTTTCGTTGACCTCGGGTGGTTTTGCCAGGGTTCGTGAGGGCGAAGTCATTTTAGGACGGCCCATATGGGTGACTCAAAAGGCGGAATAGAAGCATAAGGGTGCAGGAAATAAGGTTTCAGGAAGGGAAGCGCCACAGCAAAAAAAAAGGAGATTAAATAGCCGGCAACTGAACAGGAAGGTATATCTAGGGTGCCATCGAGGAGGAATTCCCCAGCATTGGACGTCGTCTGACAAGAACACGTAATCTTTCGTAAAGAGAGGATACTTATGGTTGAAGGGGTGTGGGGGGGAAGACCGCTGCCAGAGAAGAGGCCCAGAGACTTGCGCGCTAGCGACCATGCCGAAAAAGCAGCCACAATCACATGGACAAAAAAAAAGCCTTGCGTCGCACCAGTGGGAGTCCGGATGATACCAAGGTCCGTTCATACTGGAGAAAAAATGCGACAATGTCCTTGTCCATCTGAGGATTGGCAGTAGAGGAGGAAAGGTGTGGCCGGAAGGTGAGCGGCAAGAAAAAAGAACAGAAGGAATGCTTGACCTGAGCCAGCAAAGTAGGAATCTTACAATGGGCGACAAAGGTCCAACAGGATCAAGAGAAACAAAACTGCATAGTGCGTCGATGGAAGGAAAAGGACGGAAAAGAAAACAACATATAAGGCCGGCCAGAAACATCTTATTTCGGGTCGAGGAAAGAGTCAAAGGGGGCGGAAGGTCGGGGAGGAGGAAAGGAAGAATACTCCGCCGGCGCGCAAAAAAAGTGGGATTGACGGTCTCCACAATTTCACACCTTGGGATAACTGCTTCGGGAATGACAATCAGAAAGAGATCAAACAAACAACAACGGAGGGAAAGAAGAGATTCCCAACGAAAAATAAGGACTCATTAAGGGAGGGGAAATGGTGGAGCACGTTCATGGGACTTCCGTCCAAACGGGGTGCGCTTTAGCACTCTATTCGCTCGTTCCTCGTCCTGCAAAAGAAAAACTTCCCTGTACAGCGAGGGACAACATAAAAATCGCCCAAAGCAACGAGTCCGGCCTGATTCCGGTGAAACGGTTGGGAGAGGAGGATCTTTTAAGAGGGGCTTAGACGTGATGCATCCTTTATTGAAAGTCGGGCCGGTTTAGGGATCACTACTGAGGGGGGAGGAGAGCACATTCGCTTTTCTGGGAGGGAGGCACGAGAAGGAGCAAAGCCCCGCGGGAAACCAAGCAAAGAATGCTACTGGCACAGCATGGGGGGCCTGAAAAGGGACTAAACGGCTCCACGCTATGGAGAAAAAATTTTGAACTTGCCGTGGAAGGGAGGGCCTGCAGAAAATTGTGAACACGGGCATTAGGATGGTATTCTCAATTTTAGGATGCTGTGAGTCGAAGGTGCCGGGGCTCACTTTCTCTTTTCCATCGGAGAAAGGGGAAGCTTCATCTTCGAAAAATTTTCTATCCGGAGAAAGGTAGCCATCTCCGTTAAGAAGCTCTTCAGTGGACGGTACGATCCCACGCCATGGGGAGTTTGGACGTTCCCATCAAATCCGATGCAACCCCAAGAGACTAAAAAATAGGGCCTGGTTGAGAAAGCCTGGGAGGCAACGGGGAAGTGCAATTTTCCGGGATTCTCCGTCCTTCGGGCACTCGCCCATATGGGCCATGTACACAGCGAGGGCAAAGAAGGCGAAAAACGGTGCCCCCTTTGAACGCTCAGGTTCAATTACAAGAAAGCATCGCCAACCGCCAGGGGAAAAAAGCACAAAAATAAAAGCCCTGGCGCGACTAAACGGTTGACGGCAATGTGGGTTGTCATTCATCGCCAAGGCCAAGCGGTACCGTCGCTTCTGGAGAACGCGGGCGACTGCGAGGGGAGGGGGAGGTGACTATCAATAGCAATGGGGGATAGAAAACGGGAAGTGGGAGGTGTGGGGCGTGGGGGGTAGAGGCCGTCATCGTAGCCGGAAGCAACTATTAGGGGAAGAAGGGTCGTTCCCCCCAAGGATCCCTTATTAACAATTGCATAAGCTGGGGCGAGGTCTACGTTTTGACAGGGGGGAGGGTAATACCATCAGCTTGAAAGGAGGGATATTGTGGGTAAAGGGGACAGGACTTGGGCGCAGACCTGGGAAAAATATAATGGCCTGATGAAACGCCGGAAGGTGCGAGTCTTTCCGGAAGTTCAGGGACTTGGAAAACCTCACCCGATGGCGATTAATTGAGGGGGGGGGGAGGGGCCTTAATTCTATCCGGGATTGGGGAAGAAGACTTCTACCGAAGAATCCTTCGTTTGAGATCCCACACAGTTAGGCGTTCACAAAGGCGAAGGTCGCAAATACGCGTGAAGATATGAATTCGGAGAGGTAAAGGAACGGGGCAGGGGAAAAAGGCCTCATTTTCATAGGGGGAAGGGGAACCTCATCCTGGGAGGGTGCCCTAAGAATTGGCGGTCAACCAGTATAAGGGGTGACGAAAGAACCAAGGAAAGAAGAAAACTCTCTCATCCCTCCTAGCGCCGCGTCATACCGCACGGAGGACACTTCAAAGCACAAGGCCTCGCCGCGCCCCCCCAAAACGGAGGCTGAAACAGGGGAGTCATGGTGCGAAGTCACGAGATCAGTCGGGAAATTTAGGAGGAGCGCCACCGGGCGGTTAAGGTCTGTCTTCGAGGGGACGGATGGCGGGGGGAGTGAGCTTTGATGACTAGGACCATACCGCAAAAAAAGCCTCAAAGGTAGGGCAACCGCCGGGGAGTAACTGAGAATCCAGCCTGGTCCTAGGTAGCTGCAACTCACATTTCTCTGAAAGAACAAAAAAAAAAAAAGAATGACGAGCACAAGATCGTTAGAGTGAGTCATAACGGGACCCTGTAGTGAGAGAAAAAAACGAAAGGGCCCGATTGAGGAGAGGGGAATCAAGCTCGAGGGAAGGAACGCACCACCACAAAAAGTGAGGGGCGTGCCCATCGGCGATAGTGTGAAATACAGCCATCCTGAACAGAATAGGACCAAGAAAACCTTCTCAGGCTAAGGGATGGTTGCCCAGGTGGCTGAGAAAAGTCGTACCCCGTAAACCACAAATAGAAAAGACCGCAGCAGGGAAAGGGTCACAACTTAGAAGGAAAAAAGTAGTGCAAAAGAAGGCGGAATAAACTGATCGTGAAAAACTGCAAAGGAGGGGCCTAACGAATGTGCAAAAAATTGGGGCACAAAGCCGGGGAAGGTATAAGTCGTGGATTTGCCAAAAAATGCTCGCAGCCGCGAAGTCCGTAAAAAAAACGGTACACTAACAAGGTAGGGAGAGGGGGAACAACCAAAACCAGCGCGGGCCAAGGGCAAGAGAGAAGGCCAAATCTTGTGTTGGGGGACTTTTGGAGCGAGAACATTTGAAAACCGGGAAAACCTGTGTAGAACGAAAGTATAAAGGCTCGTGCATGAAAAAAAGAAGAAGGTTAGGGTATTCACGGGAAAAGACTCGGGAAAGAAGCAATCTCTCTTAGACTCAGGCCGAGCCAAAAAATGGTCCCTACTAGACTAAGGATGTTCCTTCGAAGGGGGAACGGGGATTCCCACAGGATGATTTTCCTCGTCCCCTAGCTTTAAACAAGAGTGGCTAAACGAGGTGATGCGTGGGGGTGGTAGAAAACCCCATAAAAGAAACAAGTGCCCAGGAAAGAGGCGAGGCCAAAGGCGAACACAGCAAGAAAAGAAAAGAGCAGCAAAGGTCAACAAAAGGGGGAGGAGACGAGCAAATACCACGGGGGAAAGGTAAAAGCGCAATATCGGGAGAATCTGGTCTGTGGCCAGCAGAAAGGGTCAGACATGGGGCAGGGTGGAACCCAGGGGGGGGGAAAGGGGCGGCGGGTATTACAAAGAAAAAGCGTATTCTTTCAGGACGAAAATGGAGATCGGAACAGGGAACTAGTCCAAAACAGATGCTAAAAACGCACTAGATCTAGGAGGGAGAGTGGAAAAACATATCCTCCTTCCCTAGAAAATCGGCGAAAGGAAAGAGTTTCTGACAAACATCGGGGGGGGGCGTGGCAAAGAAGAAGAAGAAGGAGACTGAAACTACATTTGATAATGGAACGGTTTTTTGTGTTCTAAAAAAAAAAAAAAAAGAACAAAGGTAAAATGGCTGCGTACACTGAAGACGGAGCGGAGAGATCTCAAAATGGAAAAGAGAGAGATTCAAGCTCAAAGAGGGAAGTGAAGCGAAAGGGGGATTTAAGATGATTGTTGAGCACAAAGAAAAGGGGGGAGACACACTTGCCTTCGCGGGATTCAGAGGATCGCCTTCTGGTCGTAAAAGGAAAGAGCGAACCAGGGAAGCCGACGGTGAAACAGAGAATCTCTAGACCCACGATACAAGGAGGGGGCCAGGCTTGGGCAAACGTCCGTCTATTTGGGGGACATCGACGAAAGAAAGGGGGAGCTCCCTTTCTGGAAGAAGACAGGGGCTGGAGTGCTGGAGGGGGACGATCTCACTAATGTAGGAGAAGGAAGAATGTAGCTGGTTCGTTTCGGGTGGGAAAAAAAAGAAGAGAATGGCTAAAAGAAACCCGGACACCCAGTCCATCAACTCCAAGAAGAAGTGGAAAGGGGCTGGCCAACGACAAGTCCGCAAAAAAGAAGGGAGCTTAAAGTGGGAACTTTTAGGAAAGAAAGCTAAGAGTAAAAAAGGTGTGTTCCCTAGAGAAGGGGGATACAAAGGGTAGCGAAGCGAACGGGCCGGGGGAAGCCGCGCACCATTGGGCTAAGGGAACATCTTCCGCGGGGGCCTTCGAAAAGGAAGGCCACACTAGACTGATCCAGATAAAGGGAATCAAAAAGGGAGTGGCGGGTACACCGCAAACATGATGGGGACTTCCCCGGAAAGCAAGAGGCAGCTCCAGCTTGAAACTCAGAGGACGAACCTTTTGCTCTGCCAATGAATAGTTCTGTAGGCCGTCAGTCTTAGACCTGAGGAGGGATGGGCAATTCCGGGAAACAATTAGTCGCCTGGCAACCATATGGCGCAGGTTCATGGAAAGTTAAAGGGACCGCCCACAGGACAAGGTATCAAAGGGAAGAGGCTCTCTGCCGCCGGAAAAAGGGCATGGGGGAACGGGGGGGGGGGAGTCTTCCTCTAAGAAAAACAACTCATTTTTAGCGGGGAAACGTCGCTTACTTCAACGAGCAGGCGAGGGACGGCAAGGGAATAGACATGGAAGAAGGGATATCCCAACGGATTGGGAAAGGTGGCCGGGAAATGGGAGGGTCTAGTCCTGAACATCAGGGAAAATTAGGCCCTATGAGGGTCCTAAAGATGTTGGATGAGGGCACCCTTATTGAAAGCTGGAACCGGGATGGGGGACAGCTGACCAAAAAATCACTGTGGGAAAGGTAGAGCGGTTGTAAGGGGGGGGCGGTATACTGTGGAAGGAAACGGGGGTACACGCCTTGAACGTACTTAGCCTGTTGAGAGATATCGCTTCTTAAAAAATGGAAAAAAGGATGAACAACTCAGTGGGAGAAGGAGGGACGTGTATTTTGTTGTAGGGGGGGACCGTTTCACAGTCGAGAGGGGAGACTGCTCTCAGAATCAGCGTTGCTAAGGGAGATCCCACATTTAAAGGGAAGGGAACATCTACATGCAGGAAGCAAGAAAAAAGGCAAGTCTTCATGAGGGGGGGAATGGCTGAAACGGAACGGTGGGAACAAAATGAGGGTGTCCTTCGGAAAAACTGGGGGAGGTTTGCGGAAGGAAATTGTGGTTACGTCACGCTGGGATGTGGCCGCATCAAGGAAAGAAACCAATCAAGACCACGCAAACGCTCGGCAGAAGAGCTCCTACAAAGGAGGTCGATCAAGTCCGTAAAGGATACCATGATCTCAAGGGAAAGAGAAACAAGATCTCCCCCCCAAAACCGGAGGAGGAAAAAGGAATCTGGCGACGGCAAGGGAGATCATGGTATTAAAAGGAACAAGGTACAGGCCGCTTTAGGGCTGTGGCGAATTGGGGGACAAGATTTGCTGGTCACTGGGATAGTGAACGGGGAAAAAAGGGGACCGAATTCAAAGTCGTTATTTCAACCTGGGGAAAAGAAAGGCCCTCAAGGAAAAAGCTACCCTTTGGAGGGAAAAGGTGAAGTTGACTCGAAAAGATGGAGCAGGAAAAAAAGATATTTGGGCTGAGGAATGGGAAGAGCAAGAAATGGCGGAGTCGCAACCGACGTCAAAGAGAGGGAGAATATAAAACCGGAGAAATAAAAGACTCACTCACAAAAAACAGGCGAAAGAGGGGAATGAGTTTAATGGCAAAAAAAAGCGTACGCAAGATAAATGAAAGACATAAGGAAAAGGAGGGGGGGAAAAACCAGTTTCTGCTAAAAGGGTCCCCGTCCACATCGGATAAAAATACTCAACGCGAGGGAGGGTCAAAAGTAGACGTCAAAAGGACAATGGGGAAACGGAACCTTCAGATCGAGGGGCCAGGGAAATTAAATACGATGCGCAAAACTAAATTTATGTCAACGGAAAAAAGGGGGAAAAGAGATCAGGGTATTTAGCCAAAGTTTAGGACAAAGGGGAAGGCAAGGACTCGCAATACTACTAGCAACGTTAAACTCGAAAAGGGGGGGCACGGATGTATAGGAACAAAAAAAAAGATGGGAACGGACAAGTCCTTTCCAGGCAGGATGACAGTGAAGCAAGGTTTGGGGTGGGGCAGTGAGGCGGGTGGAGAGGGTAGGTTCCCCGAGAAAAATCGACCTCTTCTGAAGAAGGGGAATCTCTTCCGGGAAACAAGAAGCTTGGTGGGTTCGTGCCGAAAAAGAACGCATCCGAGAGGAGGAGGGAATATAGCCGATCCAAAGAAAGCAAAGGGAGAGAAAGGAGCACCGGAGTGAAGCCAACAGATGGAAGGAAAGGGGGAGGGGCACGCCAGGAAATGCAGGGGCTGTCTATTACTAGGGGTTGGAAGGCAGGGTGGTTAAGTAGGGCCTATGCAAAAAGAAGGGGGGGGAAACCAAGGAAAATGAGGAGAGAGACGCATGAGAAGAGAAAGAGCATCCTCCAGCAGAATTGTCATAAAAGAAGGTTCTCTTTCCCCATTAGAGAGACAAGAATTACAACTGAAGGAAATGGATTTTCTATCGATTGGGGGACCAGAACAACTGCAAGAGCAGAGGATGGTTGGAAAAAAAGGGGGAAGGATGGAGAACTGATTCTTAAAAGCTTACAGTCGCAGCAAGTAGTGGAAGGAAAAAAAACTCCGAACAGTATTTTCAGAGAGGATCAAAATACGAGGAGAGGTAGTAAAAGATCCTTCGATCAGGAGGAGAAGTAAGAAAGCTCATCGTAGGCGGGGGGAAAAAAGAGATTCCCTGTGGGAGGGGGGAAGGGTCTTAAATGGCTTGATTTCTCAGGAAGAAGAAGATAAACTCCCAGAGAAGAATGAGCCTTAAAGAACTTTGCGAAAACACGGAAAACGAAAAAAATGGCTTCTTCCGGTGGGAGGGGATCTGCATCTCTCCAACAACAAAGATGAGCAAGATAGATGGCCTCCCACTATGAAGAGAAGCATTTTTGAGGGGAGGAGGGAATTGGCTCCAAGGTCCATGGAATTCCACCAGAGGGGGGGGGAAGGCTGGAGGGGGCTGAGCTCGGTCCGGCCAGAATCCAAAATACCCGACCTGAGGGGAACCCACCAGAGGTAATCTATCTCCAATTTCTCGGACCGGCCCGAGCAGGGACGAGGAAGAGAAGGTTTGACGAGACGACGGACAGAGGGGAAGAAGCGTACGCCGAAGCTCTTTAAGTCGGGCCGGAAGAAATCTCACTAGTGGGAGGCAAGAATCCGCTTTTTCGGAGAAGAAAGGAGACAACGTGTCACCAAAGAGGCTAGTCCTCGAAAGGGGAAAAATGGCGACAAATCGTCGCCACGGGGACTTTGCACAAGGGAAACAACTACCAGGGGGGGGGAAGGGGGGCGAAATGCTTGGGAGGCCTTGGATGCGTGGAGAAAGGGCCTCTCCTGTGGGACGCAGAGACATTTCGAGGGAAAAAACATCTTGCCGAATAGGGAGGGAAACGTCATATTAAAAAATTGCCGGAAAAAAAAATCGTTTAGAAAAGAAAGGACGGAGTCAGTGGCTGGGACCGAAGGGCAGTTAGGGGGAACTCCCTGACAAGAGAGAGGCACCGAGCTCAGACGGGAAATCTAAGACTTTGATCCTGGACGATTCATGCTGGGGGAAGAGTCCATTCGGTCACTCCGGAAAAGAGGATGCACAGCTGATTCAATTATCAAGGGAGAAACGTTAAAAACACATAGGAATCAGTTCAGATTTCAGAAAAGAAAAAGTGGCAAAAAAGGTACGCAATCGCTACCGGGGGGGCGCTTGAAACGACAAAAAAAAGTTTTGGTTGTAGGAGGGGAGGACGGAAAAAGTGTTGTGGAAAGGGGTCTAAAGGGAAGCAGGCTCGGACAACAGTGGACTTAAAGCCACGCAGGGGAACGAACCGCGAGGAAGGACAATTTGGCCCGTTGCAAGAAAGAGGACCGTAATAGTAAGAAGGTGAAGGCACGAAGGGTCCGGAAAAGTTTCGGGCAAAAAAAATTATTGCAGCGGGGAGAAACGTCACTAAGTGGTTTACAGCTTGGGAGGATCTTAGGGGGGGGGGACGGTCGGATTAAGCAAATGAAACAGCAGGTGGGGGAAAAGTATCTTTCCGGGAGGGAGCCGTTTCGGCTGCTGAAGAGGAAGGGACGGAACAAAAAAGCATCGCCGAAGGCGCGGATCTTTGGGGGAGTGCGTCCCTGGGGGGCAGGAGGTGAAGAGAAAGGAACTCGGGACGTTCGGTTGAAAATTTCAGGCCCTTGATGGAAAGGAAGAGAGACGCAAAATATCGGAGGTCAGGAGGGAAGGATATTGCCCGCCTTAAATTAAGTCAGCGGTGATATAACTTGTTGAAAATCGCTGAGGGGGTGGCTGGGTCTGGTAGTGTAGCTGGATGTTTAGTCACCATGAGAAAGTTGTAGAGCAGAAAATAAACGAACCCCCAAACGCATCATTGCCAAAAACTCACTAAAGCCTCAACGGCGGCAAGCTAAAGAAAGAAATGGAAAGGCCGTCGCAAGAGAGAACACAACCAAACGGATTGGCTGAGGGAGAGATGAGGAGAGGGGGAATCAGGTTTGCTTTGACGAGGGGGCTAGGGAGGAGAGGATGATGATATAGTTTGTTAGTGAGGGCCCTTAGGAGGAGGGTATGCAGAGAAAAAGGTAGAAAGGGGGAAAGAAATAATTACAAGAGGGGTACCTCAATGGCGGACTCGAGCATCGGGGGGAAAGGGGAAGGGGACAGTCCTTACGAAAGGAAAGAGATGAGTGGAAAAATAGTCTAATAGAGAAAAGGAGTCCCTGAAACTTTGAAAAAAATGAAACCTAAATTCACGCGAGTGGAGGGTTAAGCAAGGGAAAGAAAAAATTAAGAAATAACCACATACAATGAGAAGGCCTAGGGGTTTGAAGTAAGAGCAATAGCTTAAAGGAAGTCCCTAGCGCATACATTCTTCCTCGGTCTGTCCGAATTGCCCCGGTGAAGAACCATTAATCTCAGTAACCCAAAGGAACCCTCGACTCCTTACATCATGGATGTTCCAATCTCCAAAGGGCGCGGTCCTTAGAAGAAATTTGCAGAGGGGGACCTAAGAGCCTGATAAAAGAATCGACGCAATATCCGAGAAGTGAAGTAAATGTAGGTCAACGGAAGGGAAAAAGTCTATCTTCCTTGGACTGTCAAACTCCTGCACAGAAGAGACGCTGTCGTCGTAGAAAAAAGAGGGAAAGGGGAAAAACAAAACGAAAAAACAAGAGTTGGCGGCAAAAAAGAGAGAAAAAAACCCGAGGGGGAAGGGGATTGAAAATTGCCCTCGTAGTAAGAGGATGTTTTGTATGGGTACGGCGTAGGGGGGGGGGGGGGGAAGGGGAAATTGAGAGACCATATGGTGCTCAAACAAGCTGAAATCAGCGGTGCAGGCAAAATAAGTGTTTAAGTAGTTGGGGACGAAGAGACGGGGGGGGGGGGCGCACCATGAATTAAGGGAGGGGAGAACGATCAAGCTTGATCATCAAAGGAAAGGGTTAGGAAGGACGGACCAGTTATTTATTTATTAAACAAGTGGACGCGTACCCTGAGAGTCTTCAGGATAGTGGCGAAAAGGAAGAGTTTTCAATGGTCGAAGTCAGAAATAATTTCCAGAGTGAGAAGTTCTCTCCAATTAAAAGCCACTCATGAAATGAATATTAAAAAAAAATTCACCAGTGGTGAGCAAAAGAAATCCAAAAATGGGCAGTTGAGAGTAAAGGCTTTATTAAGGGAAATAAAACTTCTTCTGCAGTGAGGGGGAACGGGGGACCGCTTAGGGAAGGAGGACGGCATAAAACTAAAATCGTGGGGGGAAGGAACATTATTGGACTGAAACCGCATCAGGGGGGAAGGAAAATAAAATGCTGCTATCAAGGCGACTAAGAGCGAGTCCTATGGAGGAATTACAGGGAAACTATCAGGCACCTCGAGGAGGGGGAGGGATTCTCTGGTGCTGGAACGCATGGTTTCGTGGGAGGAAAGGACGAGAAGCCGAAGAGAAGATCCCTCGAAGCCAGGGAGAAGGGATGATCCAACAATCAAACGGCCAGTGGCAGGATCTGAAATGGGATGGTGCATCAAGAAAAAAGGTGAGAATAAGATGCAAACCAAAGAGGTCAGGAAGCCCTTTTAATCGACGTGTTTTGGAAAGTTCATTAACCCATCAAACGGCCTGCTCTGGGGCAACTAGTCGCCCTTCGGACTGCCCGAAGAAGAAAAGGGGAAAAAATCCTCTTTTGGCCAAAAGGGGGGGAGACTCGCCCGACCTACGAGTAGAGACGTCAGGGCTGGGGGGCGTATCGGGGAAAAACATCGGGAAGGAGAGCGAGATACGCGCCTTTTGCTGGAAGGGGTAGGATCTCAAAGAAGGGGAGCAAAGCATTGGCAGGTCTGGATCGAAGGCCATCACCGCGGGAAAAAACATCGCCCTGCCATAAAGGGGGAAGCAAAAAAGACTAGAGGAGCCACGCTCTTGAGAATTAACTAAATGTTCTCGGCAGTGAATAAACTTTTGGACCAAATGCGTGGATGAGCAGGCTTGATGCTGCATGGAGAGAGAGCGCCGCGCAAGGACCATCTTGGACCGCAAAGGGAATTGCCGTAAACAAAGAGGACAACGCAGGGAGACCGCTTAGTGCGGAAAGACACTAGGATGGGGGGACCACCGGAAACATCCAGCCGAGAGCTTATACACTCGCCGGGGGATTCTTTGGATGAGGGAAGGGGAAGAACTCTATAGGAGGCTGCGCCGTCAAAAGAAAAACCGCGAACCAGCGGGGGCGGCACAGCTATGAAGCTGGAGTGAAAGCCATATTGGCGCTTCATCATTGGGATCGCACCGCAGGACATGGCAAAAACAGAGGGAAGAGCTCGCATGCACTGCCTGGAAGCACGCGTTTTGTGGGGGGGAAAAAAAAATACTCACGCCGAAACTCGTGGATTTAGACACAACCTCGTGCGGGTGATGGGAAGTTCATTTTTTAATAAACCATTAATCAGGGATACCTAAAATGCGATAAGTGGGGAAAAGGGGGTCCAAGGTTGAACATTTAGCGTTCAGTCATCTGAATCCAGGGCGCACTATTCATGATAAGGAGGGTCGGGGAGGGCCCCGGGATTTCATAGTTGATTGTCTCATTTTAAGCGGCCAGAGAGTTTTCCTCCTTTTCTGTGTACTTGTGACTGTCGATGAAAATACGTTGTCTCGCCCGAGTTTCAAACCAAGCTGGGTCCTTCCATGATTGGGTCTTCTGACGTACTTCGTCATACGCGCGGGGCCAGGATGCACACTCACTCCCCGGCAGAGTCGCTTGTATTTGGACAAGTCCGGGGTTCCCCATTCGGCCGGTGGAGTTCACTGAATCATCGACGGGGGGAGTGAAAATCCGCCACAAAAGACCGTTCATGTTAGCTCATTCAAGGGAAGAGTCCGGCCTCTGGATTTCCCCCCGCGTAAAAGGTTTAGCCCGGCCCGCTTGCTAGGGTAAGGGGACATCAGTCGTTTCCCCGTCGATGGAATTTGGAGGGGGGTTGGGGAATGGTTGCAAAACCTAGGGGGAAGGACCACGACCCACCCGCACATCCATTGAAACAAAAGCGCTCCGCCTTCCTAAAAGAAAAAGACGAGGGAGAAAAGCTCAAGCAGTAAGAAAAGCTCACAACAACGGAGGAAGGGCGAAAGTGGGGGAGTCTGTTAAGGGGAAGGCGATCGACGCGGACGGAGTTGGGGGAAGGATGTGAGGGGAGGAGGCGGGGGAGAAAGCCCCGTTAAGGGCCTCAAAAATTCAGATTAGGCAACCGACAAAGGAGGGATTTCGAACAAGCAATGAGGCAAGCAGCCGTTAAATGTACGCGGAGGACAAAATGACGAAGACAGAAAGAGGGATAATTAAGGCATGTCAAAGGAAAGGACGGAACGGTGGAGGGAGCCGGAAAAAAAGGCCATAAGCTTTAGGGGAGGGAGACCCGGCGAGAATTGAACAGGGAAAGGAAATCCCACAAATAAACGCCACGCTGCGGAGTTTCCTTCCCTGGAAACCTCAGCCGCCAACGTCGAAAATTAGCAGGGGAGGACAAGACTGCTTGCCATTTCTGCAGTTGTTCAGGGAAATGGGGGGGCCCCCGTACCCCCCTTGAAAAAAAGCAACATTTGGACCCACCTGAGACGAGAGGTCCCTCGGAAGTGCACTGAGAGACCGAAAAGTCGGATCACTGATCAGGCCGGCAGATAAGGAAGAGGGGCGAACTATGTGCAAACGGGGGGCCAAATGAGAGCGATAGTTGGCATGGTAAAAACCTGGGTCCCATCAGTCCGGAGGAAACAAAACGGTAAACGCGAACCCGGGGGGAAAGTCGTTCCTCTCTACAGTTTTGCCCATTAAAAAAAGGCAGGCACCGCAAGGTAACGTTTCCATGGGCTGGAGTGAATCTTTGACCAGGAGCGCCCATGAAACGTCCGGCGGATTAGGGGATGTCATCCCATCGGGACTTGAATAAGACACGGAAAAGAGAAAGCGAGGCGATATAGAGAAACGCCTGGAGAAGCAGGAAAGGGTATGCGAGGTTATAGGAAGGTAATTCCCATAAATTTTACTTCGGAAAAATGTCAGGTGATTGCCAGGAGGCGGGTCTAATGACGAGTGGGTGGGGGCATTTTGGGGGAAGATTTATTAAGGCTCAAGTTGTCACAAAAAAAGGGGAGGGCGCCTGCAACCTAGCAGCCCGAAGGTGCGAATAGGCGCTGTCCCAATGGTAAAGAAGAGAAAACCCGGGCAAGTTAATAGAATCGCGGGCGTAAAGTAGTCGTTGGGTCCCGGACGGAGGATCAGGATCATAAGGGAGGACTCGTTATGGGAGAGGGAGTCGAGAAAAAAGAAATGCGTGCCTTCGCAAACGTGAGGAGAAAATTCGGTTCCAGAACAGGAAAGGAGAATCAGGCGCCAGCCAATCTCGTCGGAGCAGAGTGACGAGAGACAAAATTACCGGCCGAAAATAGTGCTGGAGAGCTGGTGGGCGGGGGGGGCAAAGGGAGGGACAGTGTCAGGGTGTAGTTGGGACGAAGAAGAGATAATGACTCCCAAGGGGTGTGAGACGTGAGGGGCTCGACACCATTAAACCACTGGTCACACCGGCAAAACGTAAAGGTGTCCAAGACAGCGGGGGCGCGGCAACGATCTAAAAAAATGATTCTAGACGCTCCCCATGATCTGGGTAAATTGAGCAGACCCTTGCTTTTCTGGGGGGAAAAAAGCGTGAAAGGGAAAAGTTTAATTATCGCACCTTCCGGGGGGGGAGAGTCTATTGCTCGTCGTCAAGGGGCTGGCAAAAGAAAAACACATACCTCTCGGTCCTATTTTGGGGAAGCCACCCGCGTGAGCAACTGCAAGCGACCTTCTCGGACCGGCTGATCTTTTTTCCCTGTCATATACGTATCTTTCAAAAAGGCGAAGCTAGGAAGCCGTGATAAGCAGCCTGTTCTCCGAGTCACGGTTTATTCTCACTACTGGGGGATGCTTGCGAGTAACGAAGTCTCGGCGTCTTCAGGAAGGCCTTCCGCCATCCCTCGGTAAAAAAACTAAAAAAGAATGTCGCACGAGCAGAGGATCACACTAACAGAAAAAAATCTCATGGAGCACATGGAACTTGGCCCGGAAAGGGGGTCAGTCTCTACTGGTTAATATGAACTTGTATGACGGTTATTCGTGGCTTGCTAAGGTACTCGGCCTGGGCAGAGGACTCCTCCATTCTGGGCGAGGATCTGTCCAGCTCAAAAAGGGTAATCCACACCTCGTACGTCAAAAAGAAAAGGACAACAGGGGAGGGCCGACGCCGTCAACAAGCTGGGTGACTCCCCTTAATTCACAAGACTAAAAAACAAAAAAGGAAGGGTTTAAAGTCCTTGGGCCCTAATTCCGACGATAGGGGAAAAAAAGGCGGCCCCTGACTTCTCAAACCCAAGAACCCAAGGGGATTCAAAATCTAGTCAGTCCGCGGACACCACGATGGCAAAAAGGGTTCAAATTAGGTAGTCACCCGAAAAGAAAAAAAGGACCCGGAAACGATAGCTTGTCAAAGGGAATAAAAAACCCTCTTGGGGTTGTTTCTATAACGCGCGTCCAACTCTGTTAACGATGGTCGCCTTCGCAGTGCTTTCTAAATATTAGGCTCTTCGATGTTGGAAAAGGAGGGGAGATTTCTAGGATACCTCCACTGGGGGGTATTGGTGCAATTTGGCGGCCATACATTAGTCGCGTCGTCAGCGTAAGAAAAAGTGGGGGAAAGACATTAGGAAAAGGGGCGAGTAGGAAGTATTCATTCGAAAAGGGAACTCCGAAAAAGGGTGACACGCTTTAACTTAAGGGGGTTCTATGATGTGGGGTAAGGGGATTCGGAGACGTGGTCCCCAAAAAAAAGGGGAACCTAGAGTTGCAGGATGATCTGGTCGGATCGTCCATAGAAGTTACGAGATGCAACAATTGGGACAGCTCCTAGGGCGCGTACGGGGGTGTTGCTTCCACGTTTTCTTAAAATCTGTCAAAAAAAGAAGCCCCTCAAGTAAGTTATTAGTTGCGGAAAAGCAGACAACATTTCATTGACCCTGGGGGAGAGCAGCTCATTAGAAAATATAGCCAAAAGCTTCATGAGGTACGTCTATTCCTGGGAAGGTCTTTTCACTCGGGGCACTTTCCTAAATTGAAAGGGAGGTGCCACCTGGGGGGAATCTCTGGCCCTAAAGGCTCTTGCTGTGTGTCTGGTGAAAGCAGGAGAGGGGTTCCGGCTAAAGAGCTCCTACTACAAAAATTCCAATCACTCCTCTCTCCCCATCATCGCAACCAGAGGTCGTGCCAGCCGTAAGAAAGGAAAAAAGGAAAGGGGAGACAATCTGTCGGAAAAACGTAGGATTAAAAGAGAGATGGTGCGACGTACTGAAATCGTGTATTGTTTAAGGGATAATCCGTCTTGAGGGAGAAAGTATTGGGGGCTGAGCGTGGGGGGGGGGCAGTATGTTTCTGCTGGTAGCCAAATTTAAAACGGGTTTACCGCACCCTTCAGCTCTTTGAAACAACGAGGACAATTAGAACGCCACGAGCTGCGCAGAGATACCGTTCCATGGGAAGGAGACTGCCCTAAATGGCAATCTATTTTTGCGAATGAGATAAACCATACCGGTCATGTGCGGGAGCGAACCCGGGGGGGTCCCGCTCGTGGGGGGGAAAGATTAGATATCCCCGGCTCGATAACAAGGAGACTCCACCCCGAAATTCAAGCGAAAAAAGTATGAGTGGGGAAGTCGAACAGCTCTTAATCCACCTGAAGAATGTATCATACGTCAATGTGGGAAAAAAAAAACTCTATACAAAATTCAAGCCGGAAAAACACAATCATAGAAAAGGCACCGATTGTAACTCTTGGGAAAAAAGGGGGGAAAATAGTACGGAAGAAAGCGACAATAAGGGCCTAAGCACTACCCGTCAGAACGAGAATTTCCGTCAATGAGGAAGTACGGTCCAGATGATTGAAACTCCAAATTGACCCAATCTCGCCTGTTAGGTATCCAGGCTTCGATTTAAGAGAAAGTTCCAACCTGCAAGAACCGGAGCATATCCGTAAAGGGAATAAGACCTCAACAGCGCAATTTGTCGGGCAATCTAAAACCAAAACGGGCCGCTTTCAGGGAAGGCCCGCAGCAAGGGGAGGAAATTTATGTTTCGGGACTGGGCGACGGAGTTAACCTGAGCGCCAATTTGGTGCTCTCCGTCTCAGGGAAGGAAGGAATCCTATTGTTGCAGGTAGGGAAGAACTGACTTCCAGCCAGGAAATAATAAGGGGGGGGGGGGCGGCGGAGGCCGAAGGAATGTATGCAACAGGTAGAAAAGGGGAGTTGAATGGCAAAGGGGGAGGAGTCCAACATCGGGAGTGGAGTCGGTCGACAAAGAAAACGGGGTAGTAAAGGAGCGTGCTCGGAAGATTTTTTAGCATTTGGGAGGGAAACAAGGTGGCAAACGGCAAGAGTAAAGAAATGGCGCGCAAACTGACATTGAGACCACACCACAAGAAAGAATATGAGGAGGAAACAAGTTTCGACAGGAACCAATCCACGACTTTCCGGGACATTCATTGGGGGCGACTCTGAGACCTTTTGCCCTCCTTCGAAAACCCTGATCTGAGGAATTGTTTCCTGGTGTAGGGTGGGGCGGGGGTTCTCCTTAAGGAGGGGGGCTCGTCACGTGCGTACTTTCTTGTCGCCGAGTGATTACTGGAGGGGGGCCCGCCTCTGACTTCCCTCAAAAAAGGATGCTCGATCACGCTGAGCCCAAACGGTAGAAGAGGAAGATACGGTCAAAGGACAATGATCATGCCGGACCGATGAATCGTAAGGCTTTTAAGAGAGGAAACGGGTCCAAAGAGACAGGGGGAACATGTGTGGCGCTTAAGAAAGAAGAACTAATCAGTGACCCCGAAGGCCAGTGGCGACATAAATGAACGTGCTCAAAGGAAAAAGCCTTCACGACCAGTAAATTTACGAAAAGGAAAAGGGACCGGGGGGGGG
>Ga0179593_1495740_pt1 | contig 19014 bp, 21 predicted proteins | sample CZODoug2_1_08_16_FD_185931 | JGI IMG/M metagenome (GOLD analysis project Ga0179593, IMG submission 185931) | Vadose zone soil fungal communities from Angelo Coast Range Reserve, California, USA - CZODoug2_1_08_16fungal (PacBio error correction) | ecosystem: Environmental > Terrestrial > Soil >...
GGGCGATTTGCCCATTTCCTGCCGGTGCACTCGGAGGGAGTGGCTCCCGGAAGAAGAACGGGAGAGGGTGAGAACGGGTGACTACTCGGCAACAAAAATACGTGAAAGAGGCGAAAGGGAAATTCAGGGGGGAGCTTTCTAGTCAGGGGGGGGAGTGGAAAGGGTTGAGAGGTCCTTTTAAGTGTATAGAGGAGGACGTCGGGTGTGAAAAAGCTCGCACTCGGCCATCATGACCGTAATGACAAAGGAGGTTCTTCGATGCATGAAAAGGGCCGCGGAAAAAAAACGCGAATCCGGAAAGGATATGGAAAAATCATCTTCGGGCGGCCAGCGGGAACTCACAGTCATCAAGGAGACTGCCAGGGGCTGTAGGATTTTCGGCCAGAAAAAAAACATTCTGCGATCTTGCCTAGGCAGGACAGAATCGGACGTAGATGGAATCATAGAAAGGGGGTACCGAAGAGCGCCTCGCACTGGCTGAGGCCCGGGACCCGCAAGACCTCCGACCGTTAAGGATACAGGTATTGGAGAGGGCATATCAATGCCAAAAGGGGGGAAAAACGATCGCGTCGCATGCTATCGTATTTTGGTCTTGAGGCATTGGTTCGAAGTGCCAAGGACAAATGTGTCAGGTGAATCGCCACAAACTTATTGGGGATATCTGACCGATCTCAAGTTAAACAAAGGTCCTAATGTCGGTGAGGGTCAGGCAGAACTTCAGCAGTCGGAACAGCGGCACTCACCGAGTTATGAGCAGTAAAGCAACTTTAAGGCGGTGCAGCGCCAGAATGGAAGGATCAGCTTCGCCGGAAATTGGCGAAACGCGGGAGCTGTGGCGCTCAACTGTCAAGTCCTTGGCATCAAAAAACACAGGGGATACACAAGGGCTGCGTGTTTAGACGAGACTTATATGATCAAACAGACTTGGAATCTCTAAGGGTAAAGCGTAAAGCGGCAACGGGGAAAGAGAACTAGCCGGGAAACTTCAAAGAGGCAAGAACTGTCGCGGGCTAGGGGAGAAAACGGCTTGGCCCTGAATACCCCTCACTTCTGCTTACATTGTCCCACCCTTGCTGCGGTTGGGGGTTTAAACGTGTGCTAAAGTTAAGGGGGGGAATTCTATTAAAGAACCGTTTACAACTATGACGAGGAGGGCTGCGCTCGGTCTCATATCCTACGGCGTAGAAGGAAAGTTACATAAAAGAGAATCACTTTCTGACGGACAAAAAAGAGGGGGGCACATCCGCAAAGAAAACGATGATTCAGGGAACGTGCAGCGGAAAGAGACTTCCCATCCGTCGGAGGGGAGATGTGTCAGGTGGACCCAGGAGAAGTAGGGGTGCGGCCTCGCCCTAACGGGTCGTTTATTCGTAGTTCTGGACTGCTGGGGCCGAATTGGGGAACACAGCAAACGGTAGACGAGACCGAAAAAGCAGTACAAAGACTGCAGAAGGTGTCAGGCTCGCAAGGGGGAACGGTTTAAGGGAGCGGTGCGCCAGGGGTCCAAAAAGAGCGATGGGGGGGGATGCAGGGCCGCGACGGGTCACTCTATGAAAAATCGAAGAAAGGTGCAGACGACCCCGGGACTGAACCGTGGAGGAAACGCTGATGAGCGGATCGGCGTGGCCATGAAACAGAAACAGGAACTGGTTTGTGCCGTAGGATGATGCCGCGTGGGCAGGGGGAAAGCGGGAGAAGCGGTCAGTACAAAGTTGACTGTCGGGAGACGAGGTCCACGAACTTCAGAGGTAAGGTAAGACAGTACTGGGGAGGAGACAGGAAAATCTTGGCGGGGGGCGCGGGGTGTTTCTGAAAGAACCCAAACATGGGAATGCATTCCAGTCTGAGGTCGGGTACCCACAGATTGCGTAAAAAGAAAGGAATTAGCATACATCAAAAGGAGAGTAGCTCAGCCGGAAAAAACTACGGGCTAGGCCTCTCCAGGAGTGGGAGCTGCAAACGGACGGATGGAGAGTCCTCCTACTTACAAGGGAGGTTGCCTCTAAGTCCCTTTCACTTGGAAATGGTTTAAGATTTAAGGCAAGCTTTCAGTTAAAACCGATGATACGAGCGGGCTAAAGTAGAAAAAAAGCGGACGACCGAGGGAAATTGAAGACGATTCGTCGCAGGCGCCATAACGCTGGGTATTTATAAAAAAAAAAAAAAGTACTGACGGGAAAGGGAGTAAATTGAAAAGAATAATGGATCCATGGAACTTAAGTCCTTCTAGGTTTTGCAAAGGGCAAACCAGAGCGAGTCGCGACTGCGGGGATTAGGCCGAGAATAAACAAGCGCTCGAACGAACAACCAATGGCGTGCACGGGGGATCAAAGCTGCAGAACTAAATCGCAAGGGGGTTCAGGGACTAATCTGGGCTCAAAGATTTAAAAAGCTGAAAGAAGACCGTGGCGCGTGGGCACTCCTGAGGAGCAGGAGATCGCCGGTCTAAGCACGTTACGAAAAAAACGATTGGGAAATGCAAAGGAAAAGCCACGTGAACTGGAATGTGCCTGGTGGTGGACCCGATGGGCGAGGGAAAAGAAAGGATTTGGACCGACGTTAGGAACCGATGTCAACTCAAAAGCGAAAGATTTTCAACCATTTGACAGGGATGAGTAGGATCAAAGCAAAGGGACACATCAGAAAAGGGGTGAACACAACAAAAAAAAGGGGGGAGGGAGATGGGGGAAACCCTGGGGTTAAAATGGGCTTGAGGACTTATATGATGCGCCTAACGGAACTGGGAATGCGGGGAGGGGGGGGAGGAGACTCTTGTGGCGGATATTGGAAAGAGATCAAAAGAAAAAAAAGGTTCAACGTGCTGGTTCAGCGCAATCCTGGCCTTCAGAAAAGGGTCCAGTGAGACGTTCCGGGGGGAGTCAAAGCAAAAGTCGGATGAAAGAAACGAGATCCAAAAACGCTTTGCCGTCACTTCAAGAGCACATTGCGCCAAGTAAATAGAAGGAGAAAACGAGGGCAAGCTGAACCCATTCAGATGAATTCCGGGGCTTGCGGACGACTTGTACGGCACAGACGAGGGGCGTCTTGAATTGAGGGGAGCTGATAACCAGAAAACCGCGCGAAGGAGGGGAGTCAAAGAAGTCTGCATGGAGCCGGGGAAATGAACGAGGAAAAAAAGCCAGCACGAAAGCAGAGAGAAGTGTAAGTGCTGACTATTGCACTACTAGTGGGCAAAATAAGAATGCATGTAAAAATGGGAAAGCAAAAAACGATACAGGTAGGGGGGCTCTCAGAGGTAAAAAGTGGCTAACGACCTGGAAAGAAGTAAAAAAAAATAAGCAATACAGCGAATGACGATAGAAAAATAACGTTTGGAAAACGGGATTCGCGTAGACGGACATCAGGGGAGGGCGGATAAACGGGGAGGTTTTGCATCCACTCAGATACAATCGAGGCGGCGGGGACACGACTCCCAGAGTAAAACGGCTTGAAATGGGAATCCGGGTGAAAGAAGCTCCGGACGCATGACCCGTTTTAGGAGGATAATCTCAGTCGACTACCCAACCAGAAACACGGGCGCAAGGGTATGGCATAAGCTGGCTGAGGGAACGTAAAAGAAAAGAGGAACTAGAGGTAGAGACTATTAGGGAAAATCACATAGCTTGAACGAAAACGGGGTGGAGGGCATCCCTACAGACAAAAAAAATTGGAATTTCAAAACAAGGAAGGCGGGCGGGAACTCCGCCGGCCAAAAAGCAATGCCGAGCGCGACGAACGGTGATTCAATGAGCCCCCTCCCGTTGGGCTCGTCCGGGGGGATGGAACCAGAGTTATTTCAAATCCGGTTAATGACCAGAGGGAAAGACCGAAGGCAAACCTCAGGATCGGAAGAAATAACTGGGGGTTTGTAGTCAGGAAGAAACGTCCCAGGAACAGTAAAGCGAAGCTGCCGGAAGCCTAGCGGGGAGGAAAGGGGACGGGCAGGCCGCGTCATGACAAAAAGTCTGCCGAAAGGGCTGAACATGCCCACGGGCGACCTCCCGCAAGACACGTGGATGGCCTAGATGGCACCAATACTTTCGCATGGGATTCCCGGAAAATAGACCGACCGCTATGGAAGTCAGGTGATCCTCCGGAATGCGGGAAACCCGTACTACATCATAATTTCGGGAGCGGGGGGGGGAGAATGTAGGTCGAAGCACAATTTTGTGGCGTAACCTAGAAAAGACTTGCCCGTAAAAGGGACCATTAGATGCCGACATCGCCATGGAAAAAAATAAGAAAGGTGTACTAGTCGGAGTCAATCAAGGGTGCAAGTTAAAAAATGAAAATGCTTCGCAAGGAGGCTATGGGCAAATAACTGCAACGGTGCGTGGGAATGATTCATACTGGTCAGCCGGCACAATCCAACAGGGGGGCAAACAGGATCAGTCAGCAAGTGGTAAGATGCCCGGGTGGGAGCAGTTCCTACAGAAGTCAGGAGCGATCAAAGGGAAGGAGAATTGCTATGGAATCGACACTGCCCTGGTAGCCCCTTTACAAGGGGGAGTCAAACACTATGAGGGATCCCGAACTCATTCAAATAACCAGGGAAGTTGGGTCCTTCAACCGATGAAAACCGAGGAAGCATGTAGGGGGAAAAGGGAGGCATTTAAGGGGGAGAACTCCGACCGTGATTGGACGGAGAAGGTTAACAGACATGAGGGAAGGAATGCACAACAAAGGAACCAGAAGAGCACACAAGAGAGGGGGCTTTCAAGTGAACCATATAAGGATCTCGTGGACAGGGGTTGTGTGTGAATGGTGAACGGACTTACAAGCGGGTTCAATTTGTGGACAAAAAGGGTCTGAAAAGCAACAAAAAAAGACCGAAGACCTATCAAAAAGGCGACGGCGATCACTGTCCAGGTTGAATAGGAGACATTGATCAAATGACCGGAAGCAAAATCACGGAACCGAAATGTCGGCATGACATATGGGGCTAGGGTTGAAGGGCCGATCTCCCAGTAAAAACAGATGTGGAGGTGTAAGTGGGGGTGTGGGGCGGGGGCGAGGGGGTGTCGCGGTGTGTGGGGGATGACGGGGGGGGCGAGGGGGAGGGGGGGGGGGGGGGGGGTGGGGGGGGGGGGGGGGGGGGGGGGAGTGGGGGGGGGTTGGGGGGTGCAAGGAACGCTATAGATGGCGCAGATAGCGGAGAGGCAACTACATGCATCGGGGGGAGTCGAAGCGCTTGTTGGATCGGCGGGACCCGTGCAGACTCTTTAAGGGTGGAGGGGAAATATTAGGAAGTCAATGGCTTGACCGGGAAAAAAGGAGGAAAACGGAATAGCGCTCGGTGAATTTCAATGAACTGATTATCCAGCACGGGAACTAATGGGGGCGAGGGTGTCTACAGCCACCCGACGTTAAGTCGTGTCATAAGGAGGGAACTCCACCTAAGAGGGGGTAATCCGGGGAGAAAGGGCGTTTGCCCGGGGAAGGGGTGGTCAAGGGAATAAGCGTTTTGGGTCGAAAAAGTAGTGAAAAAAAGAGACTCACTTGATCGTTTAACCGGGTAAAAAAAAAGCTAGGGGACTTGGGGGAAAGAAAAGGATAGGAGAGACGAATATCGGGGTAATCGGGCAAACAAAAAGGATGAAGGGGGGAAAAGGCAGCTCGGGGGTGAGTAGAGAAGAAACCTGGAAGGGGGGGGGATTCACCATTTTGTGCAACAGGTCCGGCAGGGGTCGGAGACTACCTCGAGAAAAAACACAAAGTAGAACACTCGGGAAGAAAGCTTCCTTTCGGATGACACCGGATATTAGGGGGGGGAAGTACCTCTTTAATGAAGTAAAAAAGTCGGGTGTAGGGACAAACCGCCGAGGAGGGAGAAATCGGCACGCTGGGTAAGACAGCCATGGGGGGAAAATCGAGGTTGCTTGAGGGCCAAGGAAACAGACCGAAGAAGACCTAGGACATCATAGGTTTAGGCCGCGCACGAACCGCGGGGGAAACGAAAAGGAATATCCAAGAAACATACTGAAACGGAGTGTCACCTGGCAGGGAAAAAGAGCACGCCATGAGAGGATTGGGAACAGGGCAGGTCATCACTCTGTAAATAAGTAGGACCGATGATCGCGAAAAACTAGTCGAGAGTATAGGTCAGCAGAGTCTCCGGGGAAGGGGGCTCCGAGCGGGCGGAGTTACACAGAGAAAAGAAAAAACTAAGAGCTTCGAGGGATCTGGGGGAGCCAGTTTATTGTTAATGAAACTACCAGAGAGTCATAGACAGAACGTTGAATTTTGCATCCAGTAGGATCGTATTTATTGGGTTCTTAGGATTGTTCTATTCCGCCGTTTGTGGGAAACAAATTTCACCAAAAAGGCCGGAAAAATGTAGAAAACAACAACCTAATTGGAAAATATCCTAATATTAAGAGAGTGTTCCCAGAGGCAAAAAGAACGGGGAGGTGGGCATTGTGTCCGGAATGCTTAGAGAGGAAACAAGAAAATCCACTCCGGTCGAGGACGGAGAGAAGAAAGGGAAAAAGTGAATGCAATTCAGTCATGCTCACTGCATGTAAAAAAAACGGTTCAAGGCCCGGAAGCCGAAATCGTTGCTAAAAAACATTGTCAGGCTCTGCAGAAAGGGGGGTCTCCAAGGGAACATCCCACCGAGGGAAAACAGTGGGGGGGCTCCGCAACGATCAGGCACGAGTGCTGCGACGTGATCTATATACGGTTCAACATAGGAAGACTGCCAAACCGGGGGGGGGAGTACTGATACATCTGGGTGGGAAGGGAACTGAGACAAAGCTGGGGCCTTCCTTGGCGTGCAGCAGAAGCAGCCTTGGAAGGAAGAACAAAGGGCTGGCCTATCCCAATAGGTTTGTCAAGCCATTTGTTCGCAAATCGGGTTTTTTGATTTTAATTACGCGTTGACGCACCGGGTAGACCCAGTTTTAATAAACAGGACGTTTGCCTATGGCGAGCTGGCATTCTCTACTGAGAGGAAAAGGAGACTTTCCATCGCGAGAATCAAATTGGGGCGGGAGAAAAATTATCAAAAGGCACGTCGAGCAGAACCTGATGGGCAGGACGTTGATTAAAAGAGGCGTTCCGACAATCCAGGAGTCCGCGGCCACACGCCAATCCGTTGTCTCGGCAAGGGAGACGGTGGCAGGGAGGTCGATCGTGTTGCTAGGGGTCCGTAAAAGGAAATGGGGGAACCGAAACCGGGCAGGAAAGAAGCGAAAAAATCAGATGAGGGAGCTAGGAAAGAACGTATCAGGCGCAGGCGGGGGGCCGGGCTGGACTGGGAAAAAGAGGGACCAGAAATCGGCTCTAGATCAGGGGTTAAGCAAAAGAAGAGCCGGGAAAGAAAAATTCACTCTACCTGAAGCAGCAAAGGAACCCCACGGGGAGAGTGAAGGGGCTGAACTCAGGAAATAGCTGCTCAGAGAGGCTTGGCCGGGCGTACGCGAAGAGGACTGATACGGTTGTAAAGACAAGCGGGGAGCTGATCGTCGGCAGGGTGACGGTTGAAGGGAGGGAAGATCTGCGACGGTCTAAACAGGGGTCAAAAATTAAAAAGAGACTCGACTAAACTAAAAGGGGGGAATCCCAGGGGGCTATAACGACGTGCATCAAGTACGTAGATCGGTGGGAGGGAAAAGGTACCGTCTGACACGGGGAGATGGGGGGGCCGGCCTAGAGGCACGAGAAAAGAAAAAAAAAAAAAAAGAAAAAGGATCGGTCGCTCCACTGAGTTGGGATAGTGGAAGAACGAAGCGGAATTACGAATTACCTGACGGAAAGAAAAGAAAAAACGGTCACACCAAACCAACCCACACAAAAAACCCACACAACAAAAAAAACCACACCCCCCCCCACAAAAAAAAACCCCAAACAAAAAGAAAAAAAAAAAAAAAAAAACCACACAAACCCCCCCAAAAAACAAAAAAAAACAACAAAAAAAAAGGGAAAACGGAAGAGGAAAACTATTGAACATCCGGAGGGGGAGAAACAAAATATACGTAAATCCTAGAAGCGGGACGCTCCACGCCGGACCCGTTTCAAGGGGCTTTGAGCAGCGGCGGGCAAAGCAAAAGTGAAAAGGCATGTGAGACTGCAAAAAGAAGGAAACTAGATTGGAAAAGAGGAGTAAGCCGTGGACGTGAAAAGGGATAGGGGGGACAGCATTAATGCCACCGGAAAGCCAAGGGCAAGGGAAAGAATGCACAAAAACCCTGCTATCAGACTCATATCGCGTGCGTGCCAGCGGCGATATAATGGAAAAAGCAGAGATGGACGATTTAAGAGCAGTGAAACTCAAACGCTGCAGAGCAGTATGAACTCGATAATCGGATCAAGAAAGAACCCTGTGCACGAAAAAAGGGCCGGCGCGAAATCCTGCAGAGATACGACTGGACAAATGGGGCCATCCTGTGACACCAGAATGTCTATGGGTCACTGGGAAGACATGCAGAAGGGGACATTTACGCACTCCTCTATCGGGGGGGGGGGGGGGGGGGGTGGGTTGGTGTAGGGAGGGGGGGGGGGGTGGTGTGTGGGGGGGAGTGTGGGGGGGGGGGGGTGGGGGGTATCGGTTCCTACTACGGAAACGGGAGAATTTTCTAATCATCGCGCGATCGAGGGAAGAGATTGCTTCAGGAACTGTAAGGAGCATTGATCAAGAAAATCCGACACGTGTCTGCCCTCTCTTTCCAAAAAGGAGGACAAGAGCGCATCTATGACCTGCAACAGAGAAGCAATGAGGAGTGGATCAGTTAAAGAAAAGGGGGGGGGGGGTGGGGGGGGAACAAATTCAAGTTCTAAAGGAGAACTCAAAAACAACAAAACAAGAGTATTAGAGAGATTGCGAACACATTGCTTCACCGGGAGGGGTAACTGGATCCTCGAAGACCTGCCAACACTGGGAGAATCGCTGCGCTCGTTAAAATGAACCTTGAAAAGAGTAACAAGTCGAGAGGGGGGGCGGGGTCAGCAAAGACACTCTCCAGGAAACCATCTCTTCACAGTGCGATTGGAAGACGGAAGGGGCAGGGGACTTGAGACCGGAAAGCTCTAGCGGGTGCAAAGAAGGAAATACCAGTGCAAAATAGGCCTGAAAAAGTATACGTACCCATGTTAGGATTCGGGGGGTAACCGTTAAGAGCCAGCGGAGCACGGAGATGGACCCGAGCGAGAATGAGTACGAGAAGTCAGCTGTAATCAGCGGAGCAGGCAGTGAGGAAGAGGGCGGTGGTCCGGGAAGGGAGCGTTTGAATAAAAGATAAAAGAAAAGGAGGGCAAGCACAAGAAGAGAGAGAAAGAGTTTCATTAGTCAGTGTTGAACGCTGCTAGGCCATAGAAGGAGGGTCCCGTTCAGACCTTAGCTACGTCTGGTCAAACCACTTGCGGAGCTAACTCGTAGAAAGTAGGGGGAAAGACGGGGACGAGTCCTCCGGTCAAAGGACTGGATGCACGAAATAATGGAGAAAATCCGTTTGAAATGGGAAGGTATATTCACGACGAGTGAAGTGGGGAGTTGCCTTCTTTGGGGAATCTACCCACTAGTCCTTATTGAGGGCAGGAGAAGGTCAGAGAGGGAGGGAGGAGGGCGGAGTCAGCGAATTCAAGGGAAACATGCGAAGGAGGGAAAAAAGATCGAGGCGACGTCATCAAAGAAGAGCTTCTATTGACCCTGGACGGATAAACGGAGTCTCTATAGCGAGCCCATCCTCCACGGGGAGAAGGGGGGGACAAAGTCTCATCCCAAAATTGAAAGGATAAAGGGCTGGAGTCTATCTTACTGGCAGGCAGTCATTATACGACTCAATAATGAAGAAACTTTGGTAGGGAACCAGCTAGCAAGAATCTGCGAAAAGGGGTAGGGAGCCTACAATCAGAACGGGGCGCTTGTTAGCAAGGAATGAGCGGCAGGGGCGAAGCAGAAAGGGGGAACCGAGCAGCATCCCAAAGGAGGACAACGAGTTCAAACTGAGGAACCCGGTAACCGGGGTAACGGGGGTAAGGGAAGGGACAGTAAGTGAGTCCGAGTGACCGGAACACGATAAAATGAGACTAACCAGACCTGAGACGCAAAAAAATCATGTGTGGGGACGGACTCGGACAAACCACAATTTAAAAGGGACCCTGCGAAAAGAGCTAACCCGGCCGCGAGTTCGCAAAAAGATGGAATGTACAAGCGAGGGAGAAAAGACAGGGGCGGATAGGTCCCGAAAGCTACCAATCGAATGCCAACCTGAAACGTACGCAGCGGGGAAGAAGGACCACCGGCCGGCGTGGGGTCCGTCCCTCTACCACATCGAGAAGGGGTCCGTTGGGGATATCTCAACGCACCGTACCTGTAGTTTCAATCGCGAACGGAGGGAAAATAAAGGGAAGGAAAATGCAGGATTGTCGAGGAGTAAACGTGCAAAGGGGGGGTAACCTGGAACGGATTATAGAAAATCAGATAGTCAGAAAATTTTGAGTCAAACTAGAAGGCTTTTAGGGGAATCTTAAAGAAAAAACACACTTGAATCTCCTCTCAAGGGGGAAAGGATCAGACTGCATGCCGCTGGGGAAAATTGCCATGGCAGGGGGGAGAATCGGCCGAGACGCATAGGCATGAGTTTTTGAAAAAGGAAGAGAAAGTGATCATTGAGCTACCGTGGGGGGAAAGGACTGGTGTAAAACGGTAGAGAGTTCACGGGAACTTCGGCTGAGCTTTGAAATACAGCTTCGAGACAATCAAAAGGCGAAAAGGGGGCCAAGTGAGAAGTTTTGGTCCACAGATTTTGTCAGCAAGAAAGGCAGGGTGCGACTCAACCGAATGTCGGGAAGGTACATTCAGACGGCCCTAGAGGTACATTTGGATGAAGCGGGGGGGGGGGGGGGGGGGGGGGGGGGGGGGGGGGGGGGGGGGGGGGGGGGGGGGGGGGGGGGGGGGGGGGGGGGGGGGGGGGGGGGGGGGGGGGGGGGGGGGGGGGGGGGGGGGGGGGGGGGGGGGGGGGGGGGGGGGGGGGGGGGGGGGGGGGGGGGGGGGGGGGGGGGGGTAGGATTCACTTAAAAAGCCATCGAAAACGCGGATTATTGAGGTCCGTTGAGAACTACGGGGCATTAATCACACCCAAAAGGACACCATCCACAGGAGCTTGTTTACACTCTGGGGATGGTAAAGGGGGGAGTCTCGGTCGGCATATGGGGGTTCGATGTTTAAAGGAAACGGGTGGGCCCACGTTGGGAAAACCCGCAGGAAACAAGAAAAAATAACAAAACGAGAAAATAAAACTATCGAAATCACCGCATGGAAAAAAGCGCATCTGGAAAGGGCCAGGGTGAATCGAAGAATTGTCGTCGTGCCAAGAAAAAGAAAAGGTGGCCTCAAAAAAAGGCGTATTAGGAGACGAGGGGACTGGGAGGGTGGCTAGGTGAGCAAAGAGAAATGTTTATTTTAAGGGGACCGGGAGGACTCTGGGGAGCGATCTAAGTAAGCATAGGGGGGCGCAGTCGAGGAAACCCTGATAGGTAAGGAAACTGGGGTCGAAGGCAATAACTCAGGGGGGGAAAGCGTTTGCAGAACAAGATCGAGGATGGGAGAAGTGCGGGTCAGCAACAGCAAAGCGGGCCCCCAACTTACAAGGGATGTGAATTCTGTCAGTGAGCGGGGGCTGGGAAGTAACAGAAGGGAACGCCTGGAAGAGATGGGAAATGGCCCGGAATGTCTCCGAACTAAGAGGCCAAGGTTGGGGGGGGGCAGTCGAGAAGTTCTACCGATACGACCGCAGAATCGTAAGTAATAAAACCACAGAGGCCCGCAGGTCAAGAGGAAAGAGTTTATCCGTAATGCAGAAGCTTGAATTTAACGGCTATGTTACCTTTGCGGAGAAACGTTTGGAGGGGCCGATTATCTCCTCATACAGTTCCTTACAAGGAGCTTTACTCCTGCCGAGGGGGGGGGGGGAGCAACTTCAGGAATTGGGGGAGGGGGCAGAAAAAAAGAAGCGAATGTGGAGATTCGAAAACACACAGAAAGGAGGATAACAGAGATCGCCATTGGGGGGGGGGAAGAGAATCCCAATGGCCTGCCGTTGTTCCACAGTTGGTAGGCATGACATATGCTCGGGAAACGGAGTCGAGACCGCAGGCGGAAAAGAGCTAGGGAGGTGTCCATCAGAACAAGAGAAAATACAAAGGGAGTATTTTGATTCACCGTGCTGAGGGGAAAAAAGTTCGGTGGCGTAAGGGTTGATACTGAAAAAAGATAAAATAGGGGGGCGGTAAGACATCCTCCTGTCTTCGGGAACAAGATCGGCCTCACGGAAGTGTCAAAGACGGAAAGAGAACTTGAATGTGAGACAGTCGTTACAAGCAGCGAAAAAAAAAAAAAAAAGAACAGCTAAAGAGTTGAATAACTCTGCCGGGAGGCCTCTAATGGACGGCGGGACTTCGATATCAAGAAGGAAGTAAAAGGTTGAACAGGGAGGTAGGTTCAGGCTCAAAGCAAGGCTCAGGGGGTGGGGATTCTTTGCAAGCGAATCCATGACCTAACGCTGAGAACGGGCAGGCCACGATGTCACTCGGTTAAAGGTCACACTAAGAGGCCCGTCGCACTGGGAATATCTCTTCCTGGGAACACCTAAGGTCCCGAAGAAACTGACGATGCGATCGTACGGACGAAAGGATTGGAACGAAAGGAAGTATGAGTTTCGATCCCTTAAGAGTTGGAAAGAAGCGGTTTCACGATCTATTGAGTGGTTGATGATTCGCTTTAGGATTCTGAGAAGGGGGTTTCCACAGTGGAAAACCGACGGTGTAAGGTAGTACCGCACAAAAAAACTGTGGGGGGAGCAGAGCGGGGGAAAAAAACTTTCCTGATTAGTTTTAAAGAAAATGAGCAGAAAGACCGGGTGCTGTCGTGGCAGTGTGGCATCGGGAAGGAGGAACTTCGAACAGGACTCCCCTCACACGCCGGGATACGGGCTCGGGAAGGCGCCGACAGGAGTCAGAGCACCGAAAATTGCCCCGTCAAGCGGTGAAACAGGGGAATTCGTCGATAGACGTACGCGCTGCCCAAGTCCTTGGACTAAACCTAGGGGAAAAAGGCCGTTGTGATTCGCGCCGTAGGGGGGGAAAGACAGGGGGAGAAGGGGCTAATCGGTGCTGCGGAACGAGCGAATTAAATCATAGTACAGAAGAGGACCCCGGGAAAGGATAAAGTTTTCTGAACGAAAAAGGGGATGGGGAAGTAGATGAGCAGGCCGGCACTGACGAAAAGGGAAACCCGCAAGGAGAGGATATCGCCCTCTTGGACTCGGGGGGTGGGGTTCACGGTGGCTGGTGGAAGGATTTGCCGAGGAAGTGGGAGGAAACGGTGTATCAGAAACTCGTTAGTTGAAAGTGTTCTTCGGAGGAAGGTTGTACGCGGATGGAAAAGGTTATACCGCGGAAAAGCAGAGACACACTGATTGGGATTCGTACTGGTAAACATGGAACGTAACGTACTCGCCTGAAAAGGAAAAACGGATTTGTAAAGTACGGTGTAGGAAATAGCCCTCTTCAGACAGACCCCGGCGATGGGGGTAAGAAGTGTACCCAAAGCCATGAGGGGGAAAAAGCCGATGTAGTACACGTGTTCAGGGAGAGGGGTCGATGTTCGGAACTCTGGGCAGGGATGGGGAAAAGCATGTAATGAAAAGAGGGGACACATACTAGTTCGTCTTTTTCGCGCGCAATGCGCTCGCCGGTGAGGAGTCTCAGGGTACGGGTAAACTGAGTGCGAGAATGGGCACACCAACAGAAGCGGACAGTCAGGGGGGGAAGGATCAGCGTGGTCCACGGGGCTATATCAATAACTTAGGTCTGACGAAAAAAAGGAGGGGGTGCCAGGGGAGAAAGAAGGTAAGTCCTGGCTGGCTGAAAGGCTGTTGTCCGGAACGGCAAAAAACGACGACTGATGTTGTGAAAGAACAAGGAGGAGGCAAGGGGGGGGCGTTGCAAAAATGTGCAATTGAGGAGGGGGGAGGCCAACAAAAGTAGATTCTCTCTGGGCAGCAAAGAGGGTGCCAGCCCAAGTCAGAAATAGGGGTTAGAGACGTTGCATACAGAGATCGTGGGGATACCGGGAAACTCTGAGGGAACCGGGCGGGGATGGGGGGAGTCGACGGGTCGAGATATCGGGCAAGGGATCTGGCTGTCCCTGATGGAAAGGTTGGGAAGAGGCGGGCACTGAAGGGAGGGTAGGGAATAGGGGGGTAGAGGGGTCGTGGGAAGGAGGGGGTTGGCTGGAAATGGTATTGAGGGGGAGGTGGAAGGTTGGGAGGGGGGGTAGGAATCGGGGAAAAAGGATATAAGGGCAGGGGGCGGGGGGTGGGAGGGTAGAGAAGGGTGGAGGGGGGGGGGGCGGTAGGGTGGAGGGAAGGGGGTGAGAGAGGTCAAGAAGGAATCGGGAAAGAATATATGGGAAGAGATGGAAGGTGAGAAGTTAGGTGGGGAGAAGTATGGGAAATCGTATCTCGAGAAGGGAGTAGCAATAGTAAGGATGGAGTGTAGTGCAGCGAAGGGTGGATGGAGGGGATGAGTGGAAAAGGGGCAAGAGGGAAGGCAATGCAGGTAGGGCAGAGATGGCGGTAGAAGTGGAAGATGACGGCGCGTGGGGGGCTGATGTTAAAAGATGGACAGGAGGAATTTTCGACACGCGGGAATTGCCTTAGTTAATACGAGGGAGAAGAGGTGAATGCGGCACGCTGCTAAACGAAGTGGTCAACCAGACCTGGTAGAAGGAAAACTTAAATGTCTCCGTGACACCTTAAAAACCCTAAGGTCAGAATTAGATGGAGCAGGAATCTCAACAGTTCAAGGCATTGATTCGTATGAACGTCAATCAATGCTTCATGCACGAAAAAGGGTTCGAATGATTTAGCACACGTTAAACATACGAGTCATCAGGAGCGCCTTCACAGGGGAAGAGGATTAACAAGCATATGATCACGGAAAGACACTTCTCAATTACACACTTGCCGCTGGCGCAGGGGAAGGGGGGGGGGGCAACTTCAACCTTGAAGAGGCGGAAAACGAGAACGGTCATTAAAAGGGAAAACTCTACCAATCGGGGAAAAAGGATCCTCCTGAGAACGTTATCGGGCAAAATGGGCCAGTCGAAAGCCACCCACGGACCTACTAAGGATGAAAGTTGGGCTGAGAAATCACTAAAGACAATCTATTTTATGAAAGTGAAATCAGGAAACTGAAACGAGGGTCTGGAAACTAAGGAGGATACTGCGGATGAATCCTACATCGACTAGGGGGGTCAAAATCGAGGACCCTATACCTTGAGTATATGGCGAATGGAAGACGAGAAAAGGGTGAAAGCATGAAAGAACTTTGCACCGAGCGACGAAGAAAGCGCTCTGCACAAGAGCTCAAAGGAAGATTAGGAAAAACACCAGAAAAAAGATCGTTAGGGGGACCGAAAAAAAATTCCAGTGTTTGGGTTTTGGCAAAGATACCAACGGGAGGGGGAAAAGAGAGATATGGAGAAAGAGGGTGTTCACCGTGGTTGAGGGAACGGTCTGACCAAATCATGGCCCGAGGCTGGCCAGGGCGGACCTGCAACTGAAATGCAAAAAGGAAAAGAGGAAAGGAGAAATAGAAGATCGCAAAGCTTGGATTAGCCAACAACCGGAAGGACTAAACAAGGCAAGCTGGCACGGCGTTGAACGGATGAAAAAAAACTGTAGGGAGGTCAGTCAAACTGTAGAAGCTCGAAACATCAGTATTGGCCATTAGCACTGCACGGAAGGCAGGGAAAGAACTCATGACCAATATCCTGAGGGAACAGAGTTCAAGCTGAACCCATTGCAGGTGGGAGTAGAAAAATAAAAGCCGGGGGGAAATGCGGACACAAGTTCGTGCTAAATACTGGAAGCGGGGGATGAGATTCCGGAGCTAAAGCTGCAATGAAACCGGGCTGCGAAGAATGAATAGTCAGGCTGTTCGGAAGAATCGAAAAAAGAGAGAAGACTAGACTCTACTAAAGATTTCAGGGACAGTTTTGATAGGAGTAAAGGATGGGGCTCAGCTCCCGCCGGGGGGCGAAAAAAGGAGAATATCACAGTTAGTACTTTGCTCAATCCATCGCGGAAAGTCTAACTTTAGGACTACCTTCAATGCCGTTCTTAATTCAAGAAGCTGCAGGCAGACCGTTCTGCACGGGAGGGTTCCTACTGATCAGTAAAACTTATCAAGATCAATGGAAAGGGAATAGGGGTTTAAAACTCAACCACGCCAAAATCAGAGAAGCAGAGGCGAAGGAATAGGGGAGACATCTCTTCTATAAGTCAACTTCCGCAAGGGTTCTCCGGAACTTAAGACAAGGGGGACACCGGAAGGAGGAGGTACCCTGTCCGAAGCGCTCAGGCGACAAACCAAGCCAGAAGAAAAGTCAGAGTCTTGAAGTCGAAAGAGAAAGAGCGAGGGGAAAAAAAAATTCTATATCGAAAACGATGAGTCGGGGGGGGTACTAAGATAGCACAGATCTCCAATGCAACTGTTTTCCAAGCGGGCATCCTTACGAAAGAAGAAACAGGATTAATCAGTTCCGCAGTAGGAGAAACGCCTCCACATCGCCAGATCAAAAAGGACGGGGGGGAAACAAGGGGGTGAAAAATTGCCAAACTAATTGGGGGCCTCTGAACCATGGTTAGGGAAGATACGAAGGACCTTGGAAAACAAAACCAAAAATCGCCCGGGGCAGACCGTGTGGTGGGGAGAAAAGATCGGGCCCCAGACTCAAAAGGGGGGTAAAAAGTCAGCCGATGAACCCTGCAAGACTCATTTGCATAAAGATCCTGGTACCGAGCGGAATGACCGGCCGGAAAGGAGTTCCGTACGTCGAGCAATCAAGGAGTAAGATCGAACCCCTGACCAATGATAACGAGACACCGGGGGACTGGCCGCTTGGTCCAAGGGAAAGAAAATCAAAAGGACGCCGGAAGAAAGTAGCCCTCCGACTGGCAAACGGAAACTTACAATCAGACGTTTCCCTGAAGGGAAAGGGTGGGGGCCTCTAAACAAAAGTTGGGCGAAAATTAGGGGTACAGGCCCGGGGGGGACTGCGAGCCGCCCATGAGGGAAGGGAAATACAATGCGGGGGGGTTCACACGGTGTAAAGCGGTCAAGCACTCCACGAAAAAATGAAAAAAAACATTCTCCAATAGAATGGCCTTTCTAGACCGGTTGGTAAGAAAGGCAACGGTTTTCAGTCGGGAAAAAAGAAAAAACATCAGGAAAAACAGTTCAAAAGAAAGTCGTCAGTCCGACCGGACAGAAACCAGGAATTATTGACGGTTCCCGAGAAAAGAAAAATTCGTCTGGATCCTGTAGGGACAATCACAAGAGCCCCGGTGCCACCGGGAGAAAGGGGGAGTGAAACGTTTGGCCGCCGAAAATCGATTTCGAAACATGCCATTTGGGAAACCGCGGGACCACAAGAAGTGATGTGATTCGAGAAGACCCCAGCGACAGTCGAAACCTAAGGAGGCGGTGCTCGCAGATAAAAACCAGGTCCGCGCTCACACAGGAGCAGGCAGGCTTTTCAAAAGGAAAACTCATCAGGACACTGGATATCGCGGCCAAGGTTGGGTGTCGTTGGAAAAGGGGCGAGCAAAAACACTTTGGACACCAACAGAGGCTGAATCAGAATCACAAAGACATTAACGGGACCGGTTTGGGCGAATCGACGGAAATCGGGAGGTAAAATCACTGGAAACTTACCGAGTAAATGAGCAAGCTTAGTAGGGAGATAACGAGGAGGATAGAGACAGGGCGGGATTCTGATGTGGACCGATATCGATCTATGAGAAAGCTATGGTCAGGGGGTGACCCTGAAATTAGATGGTCTAGCGGCAAAATCCTACAGGTAAAACGTTGCTCTCCATTGGAGAATCCGGAAAAAAAAACACGCAGGGAGACCCGAAAAGGGGGGAGTAAAGTCTGTATGCAGAAACGCAAGGTGACCGCATCAGGTCTAAGTTGCAGGGTGTCACCACTAAGGGAGGGAGAGGGCAGAAAGAACCGGCGTGGGGTCGAGAACCCGCCTACGGAGTGGGAGCTCGGACGCTCAAGAAGGGGGAAAGTCAAGTAGAGCGAAAGAGAAGCTGTTAGGAACGAGGGTGCTGATTTAACGTAAGGTGAAGTCGAAAAGCAACTGAGTGACTTATAAGATCCTAAGAAAAAGGGGTTAGGAAGAACTGCAGGAAAAGGGGGAGAGAACGCAGAAAAGATTTATCTGGCAACAAACCAAAAGGAGATGAATCGCGAGAAAGGTGGAGAGGAAAAACCGCAGTTTTCAGGTCCATAAGGTTCAGTAGGAGCCGGGGAGAGGCGTGACTAATCAAAAAAGCTCTACGGCAAAAAGCACACTCGTATCAGAAGATCGGTGGATCACCGATCCAGTTGGAAAAGAAAAGGGATACTGACTGAAAAAAGGAAAATCAGTGGAAAGGCAACGCCGCCGGCTCGCTCCAAAAAAAAAAATCACGCCGTGTAGAGAAAAAAAAGCATTTGACTTCGACCTGACCTTAAAGTAAAACGCCGCGAAGCCAGCATATTTCAAAATCCCAGGAGGGAGGCCATGGAATAAACTGGTCGGAAAAACAGCGATGGTGAAGCAAACCGCCGGAAAGGGGGAGAGAGAAAACAACAGGAATCATTGCGGGTGGAAAAAGACATGGGAAGGGAGGGAAAAAGGGTAGGGCAGGAAAACAACCACAAAAAAACCCCACCCAAACACCCAAAACGAGAACCACAAAACCACCAAAAAAACCAAAACACCCCACCCACACACCCAAGAACCCACAACCCCCAAAAACGGGCACGCATTCTCCTTTACCAGAGAAAGAAGATTACCACCGAAACGACCTCAGCGATAGGTTTTGGTTTCTTGACGACATCGTATGCCTATTCCACCCGGACGCTGAAATTGAAAAGACGATGGTGAGGTGTAGTAAAGATTCTACTGAAAAGTTTGAAAGCGAAACACCATACTCCAAACAAATAGGAGCGCGA
>Ga0179593_1700743_pt1 | contig 19014 bp, 11 predicted proteins | sample CZODoug2_1_08_16_FD_185931 | JGI IMG/M metagenome (GOLD analysis project Ga0179593, IMG submission 185931) | Vadose zone soil fungal communities from Angelo Coast Range Reserve, California, USA - CZODoug2_1_08_16fungal (PacBio error correction) | ecosystem: Environmental > Terrestrial > Soil >...
GCGACCTACTCTTTTCTCCGGATATTCTGTAACTCTAAATCGCCTCAATTCAAAAACTAAGAGTTTCATGGAAGAATCTCTCTAGAGTCTCTCTCAGATCGAGAACCTAATAGAGCCCTCGAGCATCAAAGGCTTGGAGACTTCAGTAGCGGCCGCGACATCTCGCCGCGGGAAAGACGCCTCGGCGCTGATCTGCGGAAGACGAAGGCGGAGGAGGAAGAGGGAAAAAAAACTGCTGTAGAAGAGCTCTGCACTTAGAAAGGAGCAGACTTCTAAGTTGGATTAGAGAGTGTAAAGGTCGGCGCCCAAGAAAAGAGAGAAAAAAAGCGATCCCTCTCTCGCTTTCCAAAGAACCATTGGGAGAAAAGCAATCCCTTGAGCCTTGATGAAAGGCACGCCGCGCAAATAGAAAAAGAAGATCAGATAATTGATAGTTGGAAGGCATTTCGATCGTCCTCCTACACGATCGCCTTGCTTAAAAATAGCCCTCCGGGAAGAGGGGGCATAGACATTGGAGATGTGAGGGGAAGAAAGGTAGAAGGGGAAACACGTAGGATAGAAAGAAGCATCTTTGGCGTCGACGGGTGGAACCTAGAAGGCTGTCGATTCAAGGGGGGAGCGAGGAGGAGTAAATCCAGGCGAAGAGGGAAGCGGAGAAAAAAAAATGCAGCAAGTCCGAGAAAGGGAGTTATTATGCGGGCCATGGGCTAGACTGTTTGGCGACGCGACCGCACCGGCATGGCCCACTTTGAGGCGACAAAGAGAGCAAGCGATGATTAGAATCGCGCTGGGCAGGACGACTACCAGAATAAAAGACTTCAAAAAAAGCGAGAACGAAAAAAACGCTGGCGAAAAAAAGAAAAAGAAAAAAAACGGCGTCATCCAGGGGGGAAATCTGCGCGATCACCGCCGGCCGATTCAGACGCGCGCGGAAAAGGGGAAGAGGCACAAGGGCGAGCTTGTCGAAAGAATCGCGTCTTCCTGGTCGGTGTCTCATCTCTGCCTGAAGAGAGCGACGAAGGCTTCAGCCAGGGCAGACACCGGCAAGAGTAACGGACGCAAAGAATGAAGCGCAGCCTCTCCACCACGTATGTCGTAGCGTCGACGGAGAAAAAGATAGAAGAGGTAGGGGCGCAGAAAAAATTCGAACTATCTCGTCGAGAAAGCTGACGGAATCCGGCACAAAAGTGCAGCGCCGAAGCGCGGAACTTAGAAGACCGAGCTGCGCTTCTAGGACTCCTCCTTCTACGGTTGCGAGACCTGGCGGAAAAAAGGGGGGAAATTTAAAACAACAACACAAGAGAAAAAAAAGAACGACAACACTCTCTTTCGGTACGTCACCTCGTGCTAAAACAGAAAAAGGGGCGAATGAAACGCCGGCAAGCTGGGGAAAGACGCCCTTCCAACGGACTATTCCCCATTTCTAGATCGAAAGACCGTTCAGCCATAAGAGGCGAGATCGGGTTTGAGTGGTTTCCCGAAAAAGTGTCTGCGACGATCTGAAACGCTCGACCGCTGAAACTTAAAAGAGAAGCAGATCAAGAGAAAAACGGGGAAGCAGAGGGGGGGAGCTAGCTCTCACTCCCTCCAGAACGCCTAGGAAAGTCACCTCGAGCGGGTGAAAGAGCTTAGGGGGGGAAAAAAAGCTCGAAGGAGGATCCTTTTCGGAAGTCTATTCCTGGGAGGCGCGCTAGGAAAAGGCTAGAAAAAAGAAAGGGGGGCCGGCATCAGGGAGAAAGAGATTTTATATTGAAACTCCTGTAATGAATTCTCAAGTAAATCTTCCTTCTCCAAGGAAAAAAAGCGGAAAGAAAATACAGCGATTATTTCTCTCTTGCGAAAGACTTCTCCTATCTTCGGCATATAATTCTTCCGGGGGGGATCGTTACCATTAAAAAAGTAACCCGAGTCCGCAGACAAAAGAAAAACTACTACCGAATCTGGAGATAACTACGCGCATCTTCTTCTCTAAGAGGCACCTCCTGGGAGGGAGAACCCCAAAAGATACCTGCTGAGGGCCTAGGAGAGAGGAAACCCATTCACCTGTCAAAGAAGTGCTCTACATCTGGATCTAGTCCAAAAATGGCCATTATAAGGGGAACTACGTCTTGGGAAGAACGTGGGTCAGCCATCTTTGCGCGCGAAGGAAAGCCAAAAAAAAAAAAGTCAGAAAAGAGAACAGGTCTAAAAGACTACCGGGTGGGCGAAGAGCCGCAATCTCAAAAAAAAGAGGAAGGCGGTCACGCCGCCGGTCGGGGATGGGGTGGAGCGCGCGCCCCGAGGAGGTCGAGAACGTCAGAAACCGGGAAAAGGCAAGCAAAGAGAAAAAGCTAGAATCCGGGGTGTCCTCCCTTCCCACGAAAGGTCCCGAGGGAAACTGGCCTGTGCAGGGGAGGAGGGCGTTGGGGGGTTGGGGGGAGGGGGACGGCACTGTGCCAACAAAAAGAAGGTTGACTCGTAGTTTCAACGGGGTGACTGATCCGTCACCGAGATTTACCTGGGGGGAAAAATAGTCATTGGGAAAAGGAGAAAAAAAAAGTCTACCTGGAGGAAAGAGATCTGCTTTCTTGTGCTATCTGAAAAAGAGAACGCAGCTTGATGCGCGTCAGTGCCAGCGTGGCTGGAAGAGGGGAAAAGGCTCGCTGAAGGAAAATCTGAAAAAAGAAACAAAGAAGTCCGTTCTTACATACAGATCGGCTACGGGAGAAGAAAGCTTCCTAGGGTGGGAGGGAGGGGAATGGTCGGGAGGAAGAGGGCAGGCGGACCCTTAAGCGGAGCTAGTTTCCTTGCCTGGCTTCGACGTGCTGCAAATCGACGCAGCAGAAAAGGCGGCGGGTGGGTAAAGGGCGGTGAAAGCCGCCTTCTTCCTTTTTAGGGCGACCGACAGCCAAAAAGACCTGGGAGGAACTGCTTCTGACGTCGGGAACGAGCTGCCTGCAGGGCCGCCGCAAATGGGGAAAGCGCGAAAGAAAAAAAAAACGAAAAGAGGTACCAAATGAGTAGATACTCAGAAAGCCATGGCGGCTTTGCCCTAAAAAAAGCGTATAGACTTGAAAACCGCCCGCAAAAAAAAAACAACAGGGGAGCCTGAGGACTCTACGATCAACCAAAGCAAGTCAAAGAACCGCGAGAAAACTGCACCAGCGATTAGAAAAAAAAACAGCGACTAAATCTGGTAGTAGGGGGGGGACCTCTGCCAGGACTCTCGAAAAACTTGCATTTCGTCCAAGGGGCCAAGAACCGGAAGCGCAGCCAAAAGGGAAAACCAAAAAAAAGACTTGCAAGACCCGCCGTCGCCGAGGGGGAAGGGTCAAAAAGGAAGGAAGTTCAAGATCGAAAGCCTCCTCCATCAAAAATCGAGCACGATGTAGAAAAACCGGCCAGTACACATCAAGCGAAGTAAAAATCACGGTCACGCGCACGGTCCCGCAAGTGGGCCCTACTAGAAAAAAATCTTCCCAAAATCGGTCGGAGGGGGCACAGGCGGGGTACTGAGGGAAACAGTCCTTTACGCTAACAGGAAAGGCGTCCCGTGGAAAAACAGCTAAGCGCCAGGAAATAAAAAAGAGCGACGGAAGGAATCAGATTGAGAGCCCCATATTCCATCATCGGGACCTATAGGCGATTCCGGGGGAGATGAGGACGAGACTCCTCTCCAGGGTCTCGCCTCAAAAAGAAACTCCCGCCAAAATGCGGGGATGACGCATTCGACATCAGGGGGGGGATGGGTTGAGAGACCAGTATCTCGTTAAGGAGATACACCAGAAATCGACGTTGCCGGTGCTTCGGAAAAAAGGAAACGACGTCGGGGGATCGAAAAACACGCTGCTCAGGTCAGCGAAACGGAAAAAGGAGGTAGGGGCGAACAGTGAAATCATTGTCAGCAAAAAAGGATCCGCTCTCGTAGCACTGAAAAATAGTAAGAAGGGGGGCACAGGCTGACCACAGGGGAAGACAGAAAAAGGTTCGTTTATCTTCTTGGAAAGCAGCTCGTGTCTCGGGGGACAGGAAGGTGCTGGGAAGGGGGGGAGCCAAAAAAAAAAGCGAGAAGGCAGCCTTGAAGGCCTCTGACGCTCGCGTCGTGCCCTCGCTCAAAGCCTCGACAAAGAAGAGCAAGAGTCGGCCGAGCGTGTTCTCCCGCTCATAATTGGGACTGCGTACATAAATATCGTTGAAGTAAGTTATGAAGAAAAACCTAGGTCATGTGGACGCCAGCTATCTCTCCGGAAAGGGCATCTATGTACTTCCATTAGAAAGGGGAACGGGCGAAAAAGAAACAAAAGGGGCAGCAGATCGCAGGGAGATTATTGCCTCTTCGGCCTATCTCTATCAAAGAGTTCGGCCTCCGGAAAGAGATCGAAGGGAAAAAAAAACTCCAGAAAAGGTTAAAAGAGGGTCGGAGGCCCCACTTCCTACGTAAAAACCTCCCCACACTCTTAGGGGTGCGATCCAGGGAAAAAAAAAGAGATTACTTTTGGTAGAGGGCCCCTGATGGGAGCTTAGGCAGTAAGGGCAACATCTTGGACCAAAAATTTGGTCCATAAAAAGCGAAGGGACGCCACGAGTTAGAATACCGACTCTCGCCGAAAGAACATCTCTTTTTTGGGACTTCCCACTCGGGGGGCCGAACAGTTCTCGAAAAAGAGTAGGAAAAGCTGAAGGGCTAAGAGGAGGGAGTCGTCAGGGCAGCGGGTCCTTTCTCTTCAAAAGTGAGACCGAGGTCTAAAGGACGAGAAAAATCTGCTCGAAGCGCGAACATAGGGGCTCGGTCGCAGTAAGATCAGCTCCTCCAGAGCCTGGGCGCAAAAAGGAAGGAGGCGGAAGCTGCGCGCAAGTGGAAGGGGAAGTAGGCGCAGGCTATTCTCGCGAAACGTCTCAGTGGAAAAAAACACCGAATGCTGAAAAGAGAGAAAATTGGGGGGAGCACCAAGCTCAGGGAGGGGAAAGGGGCCACGGCACAGACAGTCTCTTAAGGACGCTTCCATCAAAAGAGGAGCGGTGCATAGGGGGGAGGGGAGACGCTCACAAACTTCATCACTCGAACGTTGGACTAAAAAGGTGTCGGGGAAAAAAAGAGAGAGAGCCCACGGGGAAAAAAAAAAGAATGCAGGGGAGGGCACGCAGAAGGGGGCGCGCCTTGAGAAAGAGGCACGCCTCACAAACAGGCCGCGGCATCGAACAGGATTCAAAAGCATGACATGGGAAAGGGAAACACCTAGGGGAAAGAAATTTCTTGGGGTAGACCCCTCTCTGCAGGGAATCAGCACAGAGGGGCGTTGAAAAAAGAAAGCTGTCGTGAGATCTCTAAAGATGTAGGGGAAGAAGCTTGGAAGTCTACTACAGACCTCTCTCAACGAGGAACGCTGCGCGAGGAGAACGGCAGACATGCTGACGCTCGACATGCAAAAACATCAGAAAACGTAGTCTTAATTATGCCAGAAAACTTGGCGGGAGGCGTGACCGCTCAGGAAGGACACGCGGCAAGAGGAAACAAGACTGACCCGTCCCAGGACCCCATTCGATTAGATGCTCGCGAGGAAACAAATCGAGTCCAACGGAAAGTAAAGGGCTGAAGGAAAAAGCAAATTCTCAAAGGGGGGGAGAGGACTATCACCGCATCCGATCTTCTTCGGAAGATCAGCCACGAGAATGAGAAACGGGCAAATCGGGGGACGCGGCCAATTCCTAGGCTTTCCTAAAGGGGCGCGCATCGGAAAAAAGATGCGGAAGAAACGACCAAATCGCAAAGCTTGCGGAAATCGACGGCTTCAGCCATTCGAAAGCGGAGCTCCGGGGGGAAAAAGGGAAAAGCGCCGCTACATTAAGAAAGGAAAGCCTGCAAATCTAAGAATCTGCAAAAAGAGCCTTCGCGGAAAGAGGAGACTGCAAAAAAATGTGGTAGAGGCAAAAGAGTTCTTAAAAGACTCATCTCCAGGATTCCAGAAAAAACGGGTCGAAGAGAAAAAAACTAAAGCCGTCGAAAAAAAGACGAACGCAAGGGCGCGATAAGGGGGAAACCGAGCGAGTTGCAAACGAAATTCAGAGGGAAAGGGATTCTCTAAGAGTAATGTTGGAGGGGCGTGAAGGCCTAGCAAAAAACAGGTCGACAAGAACTCCGCCTTCAAGGGGTTTCGCGAAGTCCAAACATTCAAAGAAATCAATATTCCTCTAAGTCAGCCGCATCAGGATCGCCAATAAAAACGGAGGCCGAAGGAAAATGGCTAAGGGCTCTACTATAAGGCAAGAACTCTCGACCTCGAAAAAAGGACGAGTAAAGAATCCTGAAACAGAGCGGGGTGACCCCGATCTCTAAACTCCTAAAGTCAAAAGAGCGCGTTAAAAGGAGGGAGATGAAAATATGATGAAGCGCTAAGAAGCTAACCGCACGCGCTATTCTCTTTCGAGGCGCATCATTCTTGAAGGGTCTGTCCGGAAGGAATAGTTAGAGAAAGTGCCCGGGGCAAGGCGATTATGGTGAAAAAATCCTCCAAGGCCTCAACGATGGAAGGAGTAATCTAGGGGGGGGGGTGGGGGTGGTCCAACTAAGACTCTCTCTCCTTCCGGGAGTTCCTGATTCATAAGGGAGGCCGCGGAGCGACTCCAAAAAGCTGTCTAGGGAGAAATTCCTCTAAAGCCATCATCTTCTGAAAGATGCTCAAAGAACCCGGGAGTCAAAAAACCAAAAAAGGGAAAAGGACTGTAAAGAATCCACCTACTTGAAAAAAAATCTCTAAGAGTAGGCATGGCAAGAAGCGTTACAAGGAGAAAGCATCAAGAATCGAAACAATCGCAACGTCTCCCTCGATGTCGCCCGGTTCGAAAGAAAACCGGGTTTCAAAAAAAAGAAGATAACTCAAACAAAGAAGGGCTTTCCTATTCGAAAAGGGCACGCGACTGGGAAGGTGATGGTGGGGAAGGAAAAAAATGGGGGGCAGGGGAGATAAGAGGAGAATGACACCTTCATAAAGACCGCGATGCAAGATACAAGGCTGTTAACGAGGGACGACTGACGAAGCAAGTAAGCAATGGGCAATGTCGCTGAAGAAGCTGAGGGAGCCCCCGAAAATCTCGTTGGCCGTCCCGGCTTGAGTCGAGGGGCCAAGGGGAGGGGAAGAGATGGAACCTAGTAAGAAGGGGTTGACCCCGGGAATCCGCTTAGGGGGGAAACTAAAAGTCGTTCAAAAAGAAAAGCTGGATTGCTCGCGGCCTGGCCTGCGTGGAGGCGTGCAAAGGGGAAGGAGAAGGAAGAGAACGATCGGGAAAACAAAGAAGTCTTTGAGAAGCGAAATCAGCGGGGGAGGGGGCGAAAGAGAAAAAGGAAAAGGAAAAAGTAAACGATGATTGAAAATGGGGATGGCCCTTTTCTGTTCTACTAAGCTTAAAAAGCAAGGCGACCGGGGAAGAAACTGGCTATCAAGCCTTCTAAGAAATCTCTTCGACGATTTTCAAGATCGAGGGCGAACGAAGGAAGTCTGCTTCTTTTGTTATGCTTATCGCCCCCTGAAAAAAGGGGAGAGTTGCTCTCTTAAACTTGGCTGACTCTACCAAGAGGTGAATAAGAGAACAAGATACAAAAAGAGGGTTAGGAGGAGGTAGTCAAGCCAAGGAGGAGTCCTTCTTCACTCTCGAAATCTACTTCGAAATCCTCAAAGCCAGACATGAACAGCATCAACAAAGTGTCAATCTCATCAAAAAGACCAAAGCACACCGTCGCAAAAGCGATAACAGGCCACTCCTGAGGGGAGGGAAAGGGGTAGTCCTTCGACCGCGTCCAATAATCTCAAAGTTCCGCCTAAAAGGGAGCCCCAAAAAGAAACAGAAGTTGGAAACCTACTTTCAGCTCTCGGGAAACCACGCCCTTAATAAGGGGTAAAAAAAAAAAAAGGAGGGGCACCGAAGAAATACGAGGGAGGCGCCTCCTAAGCCTTCCTCTGAGAGAGTGTAGCCCCCCGAGACGCGCTCAAAAAAAAAAGGGGGAATAAACGAAAAGAAAGACTCTCTGGGGGAACACTCGTCAGGGGCATCGGCGTTAAAAAAAAGAAAACGGGGGACCAGTAGACTTAAAAGGGGCGAAAAAGAAGGCACGGGATCCTTTACAGGGGGGGAAAGCCCCTTTACTTCTTTCATCAAAAGAGGACCCGGTTGCAAAAAAAATTGAGTAAAAAGGCACAGGACTTGAAGAAAAAAGAACGGCGGCCGGGAAAGCAGAGAGAACTCTCGAACATCTTTTAGGGCTCGTAGTAACCCGATGCCAACGCTATCTAAAAACGCCTCTAGAGAGCGCGAAACAGTGCCAGGAAAAAAAGGTAACTGGAATCAGTTCAGCTTTGTTTTAGGCGGTCTCTTCTCGGGTGCAAAAGAACGTATCCGCCGACTTGGAAAAAGTTTCTCTTGAAGTTCGATGAAGCCGACTCTTCAACACAAAAGAAGTGCGTCCAGGGGTACCCGCAAAAGGTCCATGCTAAAAGAGGATCGGCGAGATTTGCAAGCCGTTGGGATCAGTCATCCGGGGGAAAAATCTCGCAGGGAGGGGCTTGAGGGGGGAAGCTCCCCCTTCTCCCCTTCGAAACGATAAGCCGCTGACATGGAGGGCCGGCCAGAGACAGCTCACAGTTGGTAAAGAAAAAGTTGAACCTCACATTGAAAGCAGCTTCAGAATCTGGCGTCGCTAGAGGAGCCTGTGACACAGGTGCTCCGAAAACAGAGCTCGGAAACGTAGAATCGCGGACTGATACCTTAGCTCAGCCAGGTAGGGAAACCGGAGTAGGGCCCTACGATTAACTTGATTATCCATTAGGGATAAGTGCAAAATGCTCTATGGCAGCTCCTCGTATCGTCAGGATGGGAAAATTCAGGAATTAAATTAATGTCTTCCTGTAAACTAAAAAAACAGAACGAAAAAAAAACCGGATTACCTATAAAAGAGGGCAGGTCCTTATCAGGAGGCTAGCAAAAAGCAAAGCTCCAGCAAAAAAGAAGAAGCTGAGAAATCTTTCTAGGGGTCATCTAGAAAAAGAGTCTTTCTCTCTTGTGTCGTCAAAGGAAAACGGGACGACGGACTCCAAAAGAGCAGGGGGGGCGAAGTATGCTTAGGAGAAAGGGAAGAAAGGAAAACGTGGGATTCACTCTGGTAGCGAGAACAGCTGGAAAAGGTGAAAAAAAGAACGCCCTGCGCAGCGGGGGAGGAAAGCCCTATGAATCTTCTCTAAATAATGCGCGCCTCGGGGTGTGACTTCAGGCCCTCTGAGTCCAAACTCTCAGGAGTTTCTTCTTAAGAGACAGAGAGTGCGAAGTGAAAGGGCAGGAGTCCTGATAGCTCGGTTAAGAAAAAATCTCTCCGAGTCCTAATTCATCTCGAGGGAAGCATGGCAGCGCGAAGAGAAAGCTGACCCTGGAAAAACTGGGAGAGACTCAGGGTAAAAAATGGAGCGCGCTCTTCCTCTGACCGTAGCGAGAGAGCAGCGCCTAGGGTAATCGGAAACCGCGTCAGAAGGGAAAGGACACCGGGGATCCAGGACTTGGGAGAGGTACTTCACCTTCTATTATCCTCTGACCAGAGACGCGGGCACGAAAAGCAGGGAGTTTAGCGTAGGAAAAGAAATCGCGAGTCGGATTATACGTCACTCTACCTTAGGAAACAGCTTCTCTCGCAAAAAGGCGACTATCAATGAGAAAAGGAGGGTTGGAAAGGGAAAGTCGGGGGAAAAAAAGGAGATCCCAGTCCAGCAATCAAGGGCAGCATTCCATTTGATCTCACGTCATTCCTGGAAAAGGGATGCTAACGCCTCGAGGCCAACGCACAAATAAAGAAAAAGAAAAAGCAGCTGGAAAAGGCCGCCTAATAGGAATTATTCTAGCCCTCCTCGAGTGGCTCGACATCTGTCGGAAAAAAAAGGGTCAAGCTGTCGGAAAGAAAAAATAAAAAGAAAAAACGGAGAGAGGCGCAACTTACAGAGAATCTCTCCCGCTTGGAAACGAGGAGGGCTACGACGTAGAGCAGAAAAAGGGAGGGCGCTCGACATCAGGACGAATTGAGGGAGACGGGGGAACGACAGAGGGCGTGCCTACTCCTCAAAGGAAAAAAAAGGCATGCGTTAGAGACCAAAATGGTCATAGAGGAGGAAAGACAAGGACGAATGATCGAGGGGGGACGACTAGGGCGACTTCGCCTTGCTAGAAGAGTTCGAGGAATGCAAAGGCAGAGGGAACGAAAAAGCGGATGAAAGAGGCTCCAAAAAGGATTCTTTAAGGCGCGAGCAAAGATGGAAAAGTCAAGCCTAAGATCCGGAAAAGAAACCAGGGGAGTTTCTCACGATCTGCAAAGCGCTGACTGAGAAGCCAGGGAGGGAAGAGCTAAATAGTACGAGGCTACATGACTCGCATGCCAGAAAAAGGCAGGACCAATGATTAGAGAGGGATAGCCGGGGGGAGGGGAAGTCTCGCAGCAAAAATCGACTGCAAATCGAACTAAAATGCGGAGAGTATGTCGAATGGGGCGAGATGGCACTTCGAGGCCGACGGTATAACCAAAAATGCTCGCCAGAATAACTCCTGCATAGTTCGTGTCGGAGGGAAAACTGAGAAAGGACAGCCAAAAGAGCATGAGGAAACGACGAGATCCGATACCTCGTTTCGGAAAAAAGGAGCTTAGGAAGCGGCACTGAAAGCAAGATGGGCGCGGCGCCCCAAACCAGTTACAGGGGGATCTGCCGAAAAAAACCGTCAGAAAGGGGGGATCGCCCAAACGTGGGGGCCCAAGGAGGCCGGGACGATCGGCTTAAAACTGGGGGGGCCCGTGGTGCCTCTAGGAAATCACTAGACCCTGATTAAAGCGGGGAGCTCGGAGAGAGGCAGAAAACAAAAAAGCACGTAAAACGACTTATCGGTCTGTTAGGAACTTATCTATTCAGCGCGACTCGCAACCTGAGGAAAAGGCCTGAATCGAGTCTCAGGCCATCGCGCAGCAGAGAAACTGGATCGGGGGGAAAGCGGGTCGGGAAAGGGGGAGGGGAAGAAAAAAGATACAGGCAATGCGGAATGAAAAAAAAGACTTCCTGCTATGCCTACTGGAGGAGGGGGAAGGGCGAATAGGGGGGAAGGTGAGCGGGGGAAAAGCGAAGGCTGGTCGAAGGGGCGAAGAAAGTGTCTTCTCTCGGCGTCCAACCATTAAAGAAAAAATTCCTAAATGGAAACCAAGGTAAAGAAAAATAAAGAATCGGAGGGAGGAGGGGGAGAAGTAAATCCGAAAGGAGAAAACCCCCTGCAGAAACCTTCTAACGGAATAAGAGAGGAGACGCCAGGGTGAACAAAGGAAAATGTCTAATGAGAAGGTAACACTTATAACCTCTTTCCGCGACGAGGTGTCCGACTTCTGGAAGGGGGTAAAAACAAAGCTAGGGACGCAACGAGTTCCGCGCTAGGATCTACCGAAGTGGCCCTCGATAAGAAAAATCAACTATGAAGTGTAGAATTCTAAGAGCCGACGGGAATGTGGCTGCTCTCCCTGGAGGTTCGATATGAGAGAATCCGTGACAAACAAGAAAGTCAGGCAGGGGGGGCTGTTTCAAGCGAGTTCGCTCAAATCACAACCGACGCAAAAAAGATGAGGGGAACGTAAAAAGAAAGTACAAAAAGTCAATCCAATAACTAGGGGTGGCCTAGGCAAGGACTGTAAGGGTTAAAACGTGGATGAAACCGATGGTGACCTATTCTGTAAGAACCCCGCTTAACGGAAATAGAGCTTTTTCCCGACGAGCTGGTCGGCGGATAAAACGAAGCCGCAGGGAGTGATCGGCAAGGGAGTGGAGATAAAGATCCGGCTCGCTTAAGGCGCGCGCTACATTAGGGGACCGAAGAATGAACGACAAAAGGGAGTAATGAGTGAGGTTGCACCCGCTCGAGGCTGCCTTTCATAACGAAAGAGGAATCAAGGAAAGATAGGGGGTCTTCAAGAATAATAACAGCGTACGCGGGCAAGGAGGTGGTCTACAGTGGAGAAGTACTGCAAGGGAGCGAGCAGCAAACCCCCCCTACTTGGACTGGAGCTGTCGGGCGGGACGGACGAATCGAACATTTGCGGGGAGCCAAAAGTGAGCTAAAAAAACACTTATTGAGAGAGATCAGCGTACAAAGGCGGAGGTCCATCCGTGTTGTAGGAGAATCCGAAACAAACAGCGTGATCCTCTACTAAAAGGCCAGAAGAATGACCAAAGGGTAGACCAGGAAACAGCCGGGATCCTCAAAAAAAAATCTTTGGATGGGGGAGTGAGAGAAGCCCTCTTCAAAAAAATGAATCTGAGCGAGGTAGAAGAGACGTACTCTTCGTTAAAAGCAAGCAGAGGTTGGAAAACTCTTGCAGCAGCTTCGACACGAAAGGAGCCGATCTGGAGAAAACGGGGAAAAGGTGTAAAGACGCGCAAGAAAAAGAAAGCCTGAATGAAAAGACCCGTCCAGATCTCGCGCATCAAAAAAAAAAGGGAGAGGGGGGAAAGAACGAAAAGAAAAGAGACGTCGGAAACGGAAAAAAAGAAAGGGCGACTTCAACTAAGGCAGGTCCATCTCGGGGCCGAGCATCAGCAAGGGTCTAGCCCGAAGGGAGGAGAGCAAAAACCAACAAGGGGTTCATCTCAAGCTTCTTGGTCGAGGAAAGGAAAAGTCAAAATAGACGTACGTACGGTCTCTAACTCTCGCGCTTTGGGAAAGACGAGAGGGAAGACCGAAAAAGGAAAGGAAATCCATCAAACATGAGAAGAAACACAATCACAGTGCCTGAGAGACGCTTGAACTTTATAGAGACAGAAAGGTGTTGTGGCACTGAGATCTGCTTGGGGATCCTAAAAAAAAAAAAAGGAAAAATCTAAGGAAATGCGATTAAACTGAGAAAAAGTGGAAGCCACGGCCGTGGGGGAATAAGGTCATGTTCGAGTGAGAGTTGTCAAATAAAGGGGCGTCGCTCTCTAGAAGTTGAGCATGTATTAGGGGGGTGAGGCAGGGGGGTTGAGCACGACAGGACACAAAGGAAATGACGGCCGGGGTTGCCGGTGCCAGGAAAAGGTGTTTCTTCCTAAGACCGCCTCTCTGGGGGAGAAAGAGGGAACAGGCTCGAAGAAGACGTGGGAGGGAGAGAAACCTCGGGGGGCCGTGCGAAAAATCGTTGGAGAAGGAAAGCGCCTTGACGGCTACAGGACCCGAGCGGGAAGACAAAAAAAAAGAAGAACAGAGGCGGTGAAAAAGGAAAGGAAGAATGAGATTAGACGTGAGAAACAGGGCTCTCGCAACAGCGCCTCGCTCAATAGAAGAAACGGGATAAAACGGAGGAAGAGTAGAAAAGAAGTGCGAGCTAAAAACTCAGAGGCCCGCAACTCGCGAATCATTCCTTTTCTTATCATAAAAAACTCAAGAGGCAAGAGGCTGAAGTAGCGAACTAAAGGAACCACACGCAAAAGACAGTAGGGGAAGGGATATTGCCTAGAGCGTTTAAACTGGGAACGCTTGAATGAAGGGTCAAGGAGGATCTAATCACGGGGGGACTCACGAAGCCCGGCTGGCTCGAAGAATCAACCTCTCGTTGCTGGGAACTTCAAGGGGACCGGGACATGAAGAAAGAGGGAAACACTAAAAAGAGTAGTCGGACTTGAACACTCGTTAGGAAAAACCTCTTTTCCTGGGGTGGAGAGGGGGACGACCGAAAAAAGCGAAGTAAGCTCTCCCAGAGCGCGAGCCAATACCAATATAAGTCAAAGCGAAAAAGAAATCCGCCATACGCCGCCGCGCGGAGGAAAGGGGAGCGCTGAGCGAGAACACTTGCACGCAAAAGCGACACCAGCCTAGGAAATAAACAGCGGTACGGAAAGCGACACCGGGGGAAAGGAAACTCCTCTAAGGGATGAAAATATAGCTGGGGAGGGGGGGGGAAGGTAAAAGCAGAAATCAAGCGCATGATCTCTCTGGAACAGCATAGCAGCGTATGCGCCGGGAGAGAAAAGGCTTGCAGAAAAGAGAAAAGATCGCATCGGAAAGAGGGGTGACTTCGAGGAGTCGCACCATCCATTATCAAGCCTTGTCCTAGAGAAAGAAAAGTGGTAGCCAATTCGGGACGAGAGCCCACCGGAAAGGAGACATCATTATTCAGGAGGTACTGCTCCTCTATGGAAAAGAGGACGAATAACCGAGAGTAGGAAAGAGGGAGCACTCAAAAGAGGGTGAGAGAATCTGAGGAGTCTACGGGAAGCTCTAACAAGGGGAGTAAATATAGATCTATCGGGGTGCTTCGACGTACCATCTTGAAGAAGAAAGTCGATCAACTGCGAGGCTACGAAAAGCATCGGGTTATAAAAAACTTCTCGCAAAAAACAAACTAGTGTAAGATGATGCCGAGGGGGGGGGATCGAAGAAAAAGGAGCTAAAATGACGGAGAGACCACTTGTCTGAAGCTCCATGTAGAGGGGAACTATTAGAGGGGGCTCGCGCCTTTGAGGGGTGAAAAACTACAAGAGGAGGCAAGTAGCCGTACTTAAGGCAAAGCGCGGGCGCAAAGCAAGTACAACTTCTCATCAGAGTCTCTGCAAAAAGGAGCCATCGATAGGGACAACCGCAGTAAAGGGAAAAATTTGCTCTCAGTAACGTAGCGTTTCATAGAAGAGGGGGGGGAGGCACTAGCGCGCCTTAGGGAACTTCTAAAAAAAAGGTAGTGGGGGGGAAAGGCCGCTCACGCTACCTAAAAAAAGAACGAAGCGAAAAAGGAGATGAAAGATTCTCAGGGTATGGAAGAGGTCGAAAGGAGAGGATCGAATCCGGAGGAAGCACGGGATAAGAAAGGCAAGAGGGCAGCCAGAGGAAGGAGCTTCTATGGGGAATTACAAGAACGCCCATGCTCTCTTGGGGCGAGAAAAACCGGGGGACACGCAGAGGAGGAAACAAAAAACCATGTAAGATCCGAGAAAAGAATTTAACGTTCAAAGACACTTCTCCTTCAATGGATCAAAAGCTGTTTCGCAAGGAAAAGAAAAAGTTAACGGCACGGGATCGAACAAGGGGGAAGGGACATGTCTCCGAAGTTGGGCGAGGAATAGGAAGGTCAATGGGGAACGCTACCAAGCGGGCCGGCGTTGAGGGATCTGAGGGAGATGCTGTGACGCCACGATGGGACTCCGAGGAAGACGTCACCGAAGAGGGGGGGGGAGGGATGAAGCCGAATCGACCGGGGTAAAGTTCCTACTACTCGAGGCCAACGAGGAGAAGGCTCTGCAAGTCAGACAGGAGATTCCTTGAATCAATCGTTTCTGGGGGAGAAAAGAGGGAGGAGGATCAAGGGAGAGGCGCTGGCCCACTAATCCTGAAATGGAAGCCGAGTCCCTATCCGACTATTTTTAGGAGGGGTGAAAAGGGTTCTCTAGGGCGCCTCACCGATAAGCCGTTAAAAAATTCTCTGGCATGCGTCCTGCGAAAAAACTAATGGGAATTAATCCCCGATCTTCGAATAGGTCATCAACCCCCTTATTAGATCTTCTTCCATACGAAGGAAGGGTGGCAGACCACTAAAAGGACTACATTCGATGGAAAGAAAAGAAACGCCGGCTTATCCATCAACGCAAAGGAGACAGGCGAGATCGGAAGGGCCGGGACGGTGCAACAGGTGAAAAAAAATCGAAGGGGCATATCTTGGCGCTCGCCAAGCGCAAGATCAAAGGCTTTGAAGGCTGAGCTACCGTCCGAACGCCGAAAGAGCAGCAAAACAAAGAAGAGGTAGAGGGAAAGACGCCGGAAAAATGTGAATTGGGCGGAAAAAGTTGCGAAGATAATCGTCCGTTCCCACGCAGGATGGCAAAAAATGATCGCACTCGACTCTCAACTTAAGGAGTTAAAAGTGCTTTTTCAAGTCTATTCCTGACTGTCCTCCTAGACGGGGAACGTCTGCCGGGACCGCCTGGGAGGACTGAGGCTGGTCGAGAGACCCACAATCGACCTCATCGGGTCCCTCTGAAAGGTCCATGGCCAAGAAGTTCAGGGAGTGAGGGACCAATAAAACGAATTTCACACTCTAGTTCGCAAAAAGAAAAAGATCTGGGAGATATATGAAAAAATATCCGGATGGCAATGATGTCCGTTGGCTACATCGTGCGAGAGGGAACGTCTCGCTTGGGGCGGGGCGCGACGAATGAAGAAGGAGAAAAGGGGGCGGACCTACATCCATATCTAAAAAGGGGCTGGCGAAGAGCTGCGAGAGGGAACGCTTAAAAGGGGGGGTCTACTACGCCATGCCATTATAAGCGGAAGAAATGGAAGTAGGAAGAAGGAAAACTAAGGCTACGCTTTCGTGCGATGGCGACTCCTGGGGTCAAAAAACTGCTTAGTTTGGAATCGTCGATGATCGCGCAAAACTCGACCTGTTCTTGAGGGGAAACTGAGGAGGAGACGTGTGGGCATACGGGAAGCCATAGAGGAGATCCTACGAACCAGAGTAAAATATCTAGAGACCCACGCTAGGCCATAAGGAAAACGCTAACCTACGTGGACGGGAATCCGCGAAAAAAAAAAAGAATCAAGTGAGTTAAAAAGGTCCCCACAAAACCAAGCGCAGAAAAAACAGAAGCAACAGGGAAAGATCGACATCTCCTCCAAAAAAGGAAGGGCTTAGGAGACGGAGGCCGCGGCCAGGAAAAAAAAGAAGTCGCCTTGCAAACAGAAAGGGACAAAAAACCCCTGAAGGGGCCTCCAGCGAGTCCCCCGAAAGATTGTCAGAAAAAGCCACGACAAAAAATCGAGGAACACGAACTCTTCTTTCACAGGGTTTCAATAAGAGAGCCAAGAGGGGCAGGGAAAAAGAGAAGGATGGTAAAGGGAGCGCATGAAAGCGGGGGTATCAAACTACGACCCGCACGCAGAGAAAAAAAACGCACGGGGAGTGCAAGGAAGCGGGGGAAAAAGCAGGAACATGGAGAAAAGGCATCAGCACGGAAAACAACTGGCCGGGGAGTCCACTCGAGATCGTGTCAGACTCTGAAAGAGTCCGTGAAAAGCCGCCTGGCGTCGAGAAGAGCGAAAGACAGCAAAGAATCTTGTCGAGGAAGTCAAGATGCCGGGGCGGCGAGTCAGAAGGTCAGAAATCATGAAGTGACCGAGTAATCGGAACGACAGACAGTTTATAGGGGTGAGGAAAGGCGGGAGCGTCACCGAGAAGTCCATTCCGAAGGCGGGGAACGTTGCAGATAGTAGACCAAAGCGGGAAGGTGCAACGCCCTACTCGTCAGAGTCTTGGGTCAAGAGAAGGGAAAGGAGAAAGGCCAGGAGAGATGGAAGCGTCGTTTTCCAGGGTCATCCAAAGTCGACGAGAACGTGATCAAAGTAGTCTTTCAGGGGTGAACGGCTACCCCGAAACCGAAAGGGCGGTGGCTCAGGGGAAGCTCGTTGCTCCATGGACAGGAATGTGCTAGGGAAAGGGGGGCGCGCGACGCCAAAAAGAACTGGCCGAAAACATCTTCGGCGAAAAAATAGAGAAGGGTAAAATACGCGCACCTCTCTCACACTAAAGGAAAGGGGAGCCATAGGAAGGGGAAGTAGGTTGAAGAAGCGGCCTGGATCGACCCCGAGCGCCGTGAAAGGATTCATCTGAAGCAACCCGAGGGGGCCAGAAATACTATCCGGTCGGCATCGTAGTCCGGACAAAGTAAAAGGGTCGAGGCAAAGACTCCAGCAATCAAAGCTTCAAAGACGCTCGCAGGTGGGCACAGAAGAGGACTCGAGCAGCAAAAGCACGGTCCTATCGCTGGGGAAGAAGGACAATCTCTCCACGCAAGCGCGTGGAAAGGGAAAAAAGAAGACCTGAGGAGGCACGAAAACAGAAAGAAGCTTGTGTCAGTATGCTTCGGGGGGCGAGCCTAAAAAGTGAATAAACTAAAGTGCCTTTCAAAGGAGTCAGGGTACATTCAGGGCGCCCTTTTCGCACTCGGTACACAGGAAGCCCGAGAGCGGGGCAGAGAAATTCTCAAATGTTGTTGCTTGTTCTGTCCACGCTTGAGCATTAAACAGACAAAAAAGAAAAAAAGTATGAGATATCCAGAAACAGACGGGGTCGCACCGAAAGAAGATGATCTCTCTCCTCAAAGCTGAACGTTAAATAAACCGCTCAGAGTAAGGCCGAGTCGAAAAAGCGAGCTCTCTCTGAGAAAAGGTCAAACCGTCAAACGCACAGTCTCTCAAAATCGTCGTAAGCTCAGGGACGCTCTGAAAGGTATCTCAAGACGTGAATTTAAGAAGGCTCCGAGCAGCGGAAGATATCCGATCTAAGGCAGACGCGAAAACCGGAAAGAGCTTTAACATCATGGATTCGAGCAAAAAAGGAGAAAAGACCTGTGGAGCTCTTCTCTCGGAAACGCCAATCTTCGTCTAGGGGCTCGCTGCGCTCAATCCTGGAAATAGACCGAATTTAGGAAAGCGAGCTCTGCGCTCAAGCTCGCCTTTCATCAGAGATTTTGAAATGTACTGAAGCAAGTCTGCCTGTCTATCCTCTAGCTCTTTCAAAAAATGGGGTTGCCTCACTGGGAAAAAGGGGTCTTCTAAGACCAGGCACTGAATCCCATCATAAAGAATCAGTCTGCTCCAAAGAAACAGTAATAACTCCAAAAGGGGATGACGTCGTACCAGACTCATCTGGGAGAGGGGGTATATATATACTTCCGTGCTCGGAAAGAAACAAAAAGGATAGGGAGGAGAAATCAGGGACGTCTAAAGAAAAGATCGGGCACTGGCATAAAAAGGCTACTACGTCACACTGAGGGGGAGGATGAAAAGGCGAAAGCCCATCCTGAGAATGAACTTATGATGAAGGGGGGCGGGGCGGGGGAAAGAGGGAAAGGTCCGACGCATCAAGGCAGACTGACGTTTGCAACACTGTCCTAGTCTGCAAGGACTATGAAAAGGGACTAGCCGTGCGGACGACTGACTCACTACTAGCCAAGAAATGTCGGCCCCGTGACTCGGGAAAACAAACCCACCGGAAAGAGGGTTCGAAGAGCA
>Ga0179593_1299427_pt1 | contig 19013 bp, 14 predicted proteins | sample CZODoug2_1_08_16_FD_185931 | JGI IMG/M metagenome (GOLD analysis project Ga0179593, IMG submission 185931) | Vadose zone soil fungal communities from Angelo Coast Range Reserve, California, USA - CZODoug2_1_08_16fungal (PacBio error correction) | ecosystem: Environmental > Terrestrial > Soil >...
CACTCATGAATGGGGTAGGGGAGAACATGAGCGGCGATAAGGGTTCACTTCAACCACTGTGTCTCCGTTCAAGGAAGGCAAGAGAGAAAAGATCGAATTGAAGGGATCGAAGAGAGACATGGAGGTTGGAAGCCTGTTTTTACTTGACCCAAGGCGAGGGTTCAGAGTGGGAAAAATTCCCGTAGTTCAGTAGGACGTTGGTGAAGCTGACTCGCACGGATCACCGGGGTGGGTGATTCCTCAGCTCCCGTGGGTGTTATGGGTCACCATCTCACGAAGGTCTAAGTTAGCTGACGAGGGCTACAAGGGCACGGCGCGTGGCCCAAAAGAAGGAGGGCGAAGGGAGCAGCTCGTCTCGCCGGGCATTGAAGACTGATAGTTTCCTGCTAATCAAGCGCGGGGCACTTCAAAAAGTCCAACTGGCAATCATCTTAGAGCCAGCAGAAGAGGGGAAAATGCACTAGTACCTCCAGGAGAGACGAGGTACTAAACAGTTTGGGGCAAAAAAGAGGGAGGACTGGTGGTTCGGAACTGAAACATAAGGTTCTGCGCGAGGATATCAGGAGGTGGGGATAGAAGGAGAGCGACTTCGGCGAAGGGAGCCAGGAAGGGAATATGGAGAGAGAGGCAAGATTAGGTGCGCATTCATAAACATAGAAAACAACTACAAGAGCTTCACTGCGAGAAAGTAGGGGCCGGGAGGGCGAGGGGAAATGAAGGGCCACGGGAGATAGATGTGCCCGGTCAGAGGAGTTCTTACGCGCTCAGACGGTCAGGGGAGTCAAAGGGGGCAGACTTTCTAGCTGAGTACTAGAAAGGACGCTCTACGGATACTTCTGGTTATGAAAAGCGACGATGAAAAGGGTATGCTGCTGACGTAGCCGAAAAGCACCGTAAAAACAAGTCAAGCCCTCCGGGAAGGGGGAGAATGGACTATTCGCATTGCGGCAAAACCCTGTGATTTCAAGAAGAACGCCGAGTGACCAACCAAAGCTATGGCCCGGGAAAAGGGGGAAAGGGCGAAGAGGACGAAAAAACGTCAAGGGATTCTATCTCAAGGAAAGCAGAAGGACGCGGAGTGGGGGGCAAGAGACTGAGTTCTGTATAAAAACAGGGAACCCGGAAAACGTAACGCCGGGGGGGATGGGGGGGGTAAAAATGCAGGGGACTTCATTTTATGTAGGAGTGTCTAAGTGAAAGAGAAACAATCGCAGACTTCTGCAAAAAAGCTGATCGAGTAATGAAACAGCGAAGGAAGAGAAAGAACCAGGGGTGTTCTTGATGAAATCAAAGTCTGAAGTCCGATCAGAGAGGGAAATATACGGTAAAGGATTTATAAATATGAGGAGAACATATCAGTCGAAAGGAATCGGCGGTCTAGCCCTAAGAAAGCTGGACACCGGAATTCGGACCAATTTGAGAGCCGTGCGCGGGGGACTTGCAAACGAAAGGAAAAGCGTGGGACCACCCGCGCTGACTAAGCGGAAGGCCTTATCAAAGAACAAGGTCAGGGAAAAGGGAAAACGAAAAACGGACTATTTTTAGGAAAGCTTCCACAGGGGGCAGAAACAGGAAAGTCTAGGGCACAGGGGGGAATGGTAATGGGGAAACAGGAAACTCCCCCGTACAAGAAAGATTGAGGGCTTTAAAGGTGGCTTGTGAGACAGCAGGCACCATCGAGCGGTAGCCCTCCGAAAACTTAGGGAGGGTTTTTGTAATCGAAAAAATAATGCAAGTGGGTGATAAGAGACTTCACTTGGCTCAAAAACCAGGAAGGGGGAGACAGGGAGCGCCGAGGAAAAGAAATACGATGTCTATTCCGTCAATGCGGGCACGCGCGGGAAGGCAAAACGCAAAACGATAAATGAATCTCGTGGGGTCGTGGTAAAACGGTGTCCCGACCGATGACGAGGCACGGCGCCATATCATCAGCGCGGAAGGGCCCTGGAGGAGGGGTCAAGGCGCATCGATCTATAAACCGAGGGATGGGGCCTCGCCGGCGGCGAACAAGACGACAGATACGGTATTTACCTTTAAGCTAAAGGAAGACGTTAAACGCCGGAGAAGATGCCGTAAAACAGGCAGGTGGGGGGACTTCTCTCCAAAAAAAATTGGAATGTTCAAGACGTGAAGCAGGCAGCAAGGTAAGGGCTGCAGAGAAGTTTGAAATTACCTGCCGCGGAAGCAGGGAGCTGGTGAGCCGGATGACACAAACGGGTGTAGAAGGCATTCTGGTCCGGGAAATCATTCATTATCCCGTACCAAGGCAAAGGAGTCGGGAGGATCAAGCTACCGGGAAAACCAGGCCGGAAACGATTATCCTTCGATCGTGAGAAAAAGAGCGGCGGGCGCCTGGTGGTGGAAAAACTCTGTAAAGGACCAACGGGTTGCACGTTAGTCTCTCTATCGAACAAAAAAGAGTTAAAAGGTCGCACTGTGTTCCTTTACACAACACAACCGGGCAAAGAGAAGAATATCAAGAAAGAACGTTAACCTTAACATTTGAAAGTAGAGCCTACAGCCATCAGATGCCTCGTACCTGTTTGGCAGGTCAAAGGGACCCGGAAAATAGGAACAGTGTAAGTATTCCAAAGGTAGGGGGTCAAAGGAAGGACTGCCAAGCCATCGGGAAATGCGTAATTTCACAAGCGCTCAGGAAAATGAAGCCCAAAGGAGTATTGAACAGGTAGTGGAGGAGTGACGCGAAGAAAAACCATGACAGGATAATGGTCTGAAGGATTTGTTAAGGGGCCGGGAGGAACAGTAAGACCGTAGCTTGGGACGATGGTTTGTGGGACCGCCTACTATAAAGGATCATCGGTGACTTCGATGGTAGCGAAAGGGAGGACAAAAGGGACTAGCTCTTGGTACCGCGAAATTAGCATCGTCGCTGGAAATGAGTCGGAGGCACCGGGACCGGAACTGGAAAAGCGGGAGCGAACTCTCTTTCAAGTGGACTTAACCCAGAGGACCAGAGGAAAGAGGGACATCAGAAAATTTCCGGATTCCTGGGGGGACTCAAGTCCTCGGAAATATCAAGCGACTATCCGAAGACTTAGTTGCTGTATTCCAAACACAAAAGACGAGTCCTGGGACCGGGAATTCCAGGGCAAAAACTCAGCAAAAAGGGTGCAGGGGGGGAAAAAGAAACCTAAGTCGAAAGGTCTTGAGGATTGTGGAAGGTAAACCGATGGACCAGATCCAAGTGAAAGAGAGACAGAAGGCAATGCCATGGGGCAACGAAGGGGCTCCGAAAAATGCAGCTGCTCGTCAGGGTCCAAGGAAAACAAAGGGGAAGCACAACGGAGAAGGGGACGAAGGTCGGAAAGGCAGGGGACAAATGGGGGATCAGGGGGGGTGAAAGCAACGGGGGAAAACGAAAAGTGGTAATCAGGACGTCTATGGCGTACTGGCAGGAACTCAAAACAGTAGGAGGACAAGTCACTAGAGGTCCACGCAGTAACCGATGTAAGAGAGGGCTGCGAGTAAAAAAGGGGCCATTGGAATTGCAAAAAAAGAAAAAAAGGGGGGCAGTGGCGCCTGGTGAATAATAGGAAAAAGCAAAATGTTGCAGAGTCTGCGTTGGGGGGAGGAAAACTTCGAACGAACTTCCCGATAGTCCAGAGGCAAAAGGAAATGAAACATGGGAACTCAAGCAATGAACGGCCTCTTAGGTAGGGGGGAATGTACCGCAAGCCAACAAGAAATGAAAAGACAGACGTCAAAGGTTAATTAAAAAAATCCAGGAATGTTGCCCTGCCACCTGCCCGGAACCGACCGGAAAATCGCCGGGAAACTAATCAATCATGGGGGGGTGGGGCTGTCCAGCTGGGATTGAAATCAAGGTGAACGTCAGGCAGGGCAGAAGGAAATCTCGAAAAAAAAGGGAAGAGGAAAATCCGGGGCTTCGCTCAATGGAAAAACGAGGAAAGCATAGTTATAAATAATCGAGAAGAGCGGCGTCAAAAAAGAAAATCGCATCACGGATGCCAGGCTCCCTGACCTTGGATTAAAGGCGCGCCGGAAAGGGGCTCGTATCCGAGAAAGACTGCCACGAAGGCAGAAGGACTGAAGGCGCTCGAGAAGATCGGGTTTGACGATTTGAATGTGAATTAACCGAAAGATGCGAACGAAAGTTCCATAGTCCCTGAAAAGGAGGCACCGGACGGACTAACTAGCATCAACTCACCTTGCGTGAAATGCGAAGCGAATCGGAGACAGCAGACCCTGAGGGGGGAAAAGGAAGCGCAAACTCATTCCGGCCGCTGCGCGGGTGTTGGGAAGGTGAAGTCGGGAGAATCGTGAATTGGAACAAGCTTCTTGCGGGAAGTAACAAAAAGGATAGGCTGTAAGACCTCCTCCAGTGTACCGAGATTGGGCTGACAAGGCAGATAACTGATCGGGGCGAGATGGCGCGGAAAACTCTCCGCTGAAAAATGACAAGGAATCCGGATGGGGGATCGTCTTCCCCAGGAATCAGACTTGCCATGACGGAGAAGGCAATAGGACAGGTAAAGAAAGAACGGGAGAAAGAGTCCTCAACCCGGAGTCATTTCAATCTACCAGGGGACGTAAGTACCTCCGGAATGTGATTAAAAAGGGACACTCACGTGGGGTTGAAACAAAGGAGAGGAACCAATCTCCATGGTCTATCCCTCTGGGGCTACACAAATCTAGTCGGAGAGCAGAATGGAGAAACAGAAAAGTGGGGTGCCTCCGACGATGGGAAAAAGGGAATTTTGCAGGTAAAAGCCTCCTTATGTCTGCGAGCGCTCTCAAAAACGACAACTTAGTATTATAAAGATTAGGAATCATAAAAAGAGGAACGGTGCGGCAGCAAAAAAATGTCGGATGGCGAAAGGAGTTTCCCTGGTCGCACAAAAAGCTTTTCGAGGAGTTCTGAAGGGAAGGGGTCGAGGGTCCGATTTTTCAGGCTGAGGCGGGAAAAGAGAAAGAGGGTCGAAGGAGTCTCGACCGGGGCCCACGGGGGAGGAGTCTGGGTCCTCAACATTCCGGAGGGCAAGCCGCCATTCAGCTTACAGAAGATAAGGTGGAGACATGGATAATGGGGTATGGCATAAAGGGCAGTGAAGAGCGCAATTTCCATCTTGGAAACGGGAGCAGTTGCCCCGCCGGAAGGACCTGGCGCGGCCTAGCGCGTGATAAAACAGGTTGAGCGAGAGGGGTAATCCGGGGGCAGCAAGAAGGCACTGTCGTCCGTCGGACAACTCATCGAGGGGAGGTAATCCACATAATGGAACATGAAAAGTTACAGAACATACTCAAAGACGAATGGAAAGGGAAAACACTTCAGAGAAAAGAATGGGTTGAAGGAAGAACAATAAGAGTGGGGCGGTATCAAGGGGGGGAAGGGGAACGGAAAGAGGGACTGTCTCATGAAGTCTCAGATGTACTCCATTCAGGAATAACGCGCTAACTGAGGGGAAGGGTCGCCTAATCATTCAAACCAGAGGGGATGAAGCTCGCTCAAAAGGATGCCTTCGACTTCAATCAGTGGGGTATGGGGCACCTGTTAGAGGGGGGAGCTGAAAAGGGAGCAGATTTTCGGGCTAAGAGCAAAAAGGGCAAATGGAGTGGAAAGAAGAAAAAAGTGGGAACGAAGCGCGAGTATCCGGGGGACGCCGCAAGCTGGACATCTGAGGTATTAGGAACAGACGAATGAACGATGTAAAAGACGAGGGGAGGGAGGAAGGATAAGGGGGGAAACCTTTTACCAAAAGGACCAGAAGGGTCCTTCTAATGGAGGTCGGCACCGTCTGCAGGGAACCCTTTTTTTCAAAATCATCGACGAAAAAGGGAGGCCCAACCAAAAAGAGGGTGGTGGCTGGGGACCGGTGGAAACGGGGAAAGGAAAAGGGACATGCGCACGTCCTGTATTTTTCTCAATCATCAAAGTACCAGCTAGCGCGGTGAAGACTCAAGGGAGGGGGGAGGCTCACACCACTTGAGAAAGTCGCTGCCTTTCAATTATTGAAAAAAGGAAGAGAATACGGAAGAAGGAAAGTTTAGTGACGCCACTCCGGCTTCTGGCAACATCTTACTGAGTACAGGGAAAAGGGAAAAATTATCGATCAGTTGGGGGGAAGGGTCTGCAGCAAAGAAAGGTCACAAATCGCTAATATATGTTAAAAAAAAACTGAGGTGAATGCTACATCATAGGAACAGGGGCGAAATCTGGACTGAGGAGAGAGCTCGAAGCCCTCAGCCAACTTACCGGGAAGGGCCAGCATTACATACAGGTCAACGAAAAGGGGAACCAACAAAACGCGCTGGAAAGACGGAGGCATTCCGTCGTTGTGATGGGAAAAAAGTGCGGAAGGAAACAGAAAGGACAGCTTTACCGAGGTGTGAGATAACGAGGAGGCCCCTGGTCAGGAAGCCATTCTCGAGTAATAATCACTTTGTAAATCCTTTCCGCCGGAGCTAGTGGGAAGCCTAACCAGGCCAGAACTAGAGCTTTGACGGGAGCGGGGACTAAAGCCACGATAAGCTTTTAAAAGAAGATAGGAGGGGTGACCAAAATTATAGGGCGTGGTGTGTTTTAGAGATACCGAAATCACACACTCCCGTGCTGGAGTTCGCTGTTGGTCTCTGAATTGAAAGGCTAATTCTCGGGTCAAGGAAAAACCCTGCCTCTTGGAATTTAAATACGCTCTTAGATCAGGGGAAATCCAATCAGGTCCGTCAAGAAGACACGCGGCGTGGATGGCTATCACGTTGGAAGTCTCAAAATGGGGGGACTGTGTCAATACCCTTGAAAAGGAGGAAGCGTGCCGCAGCAGGGCGAAATCCCGCCGCAAGATAGAAAGGTGAAGCGGGTTCGGATCAGAGAGAAACTAGAAACGAGTGGTAGGAACGGCTAAAACGCTTCAGAAAAATATACATCTAATTAAGGTGAGACAAGGGGAATAATTAGTCCGTCCCCATAAGGAGGAAAATCTCTTCCAGCACAAGGGGACAATGTTTGAGGAGAGCGATCAAACAAAACAACATATTTGGCGGGAAAAGCGTAGGTCAGGGCATCGGCTTTGAAATGAACGGACCTCCCGGAGGACTCTGGTGACGGAAGGATCAACCATCAGGTGATGGACATAGGGCCTTTATCTTAGCCGAGGTACAATGTCCATGAGGCAAGTCTGAGGGAAATATTTCCCAAGCGGGGAAAACGAGAGGTCACGGATTCTCAGGAAAGGCATGGGGGGAATTTCAATACCAACGAAAAGGGAGAGAGAAAAAAAATGGTGGGGGGGAAAAGAGAGAGAATCCGTCCCGGTGGGGTGCCTTGAAGGAGAAAAGCGCCCTAAGAGAAATCGTTACCAGCAGAGTGGGGAAAAGAACGGAGGGAGAAGAAAAAGATGAAAAATGGTTTCACAGGCCCCCCCGAGAGCAAAAAAATCGCACGGGCTCCTTTCAAACGGCTGGTCCGAAGACGGAGGAAAAAGGTCCCGGGCACGATTTCAAAAATCTGCTGCGCTGAACCGGGGCAGGAACGAGAGTGTGGAATGGCCCAGAGACCAAACCCAGAAGGGGAGGGAAATAGTGCCAGAGGGGTTGAATGAAAGGGCGGGTCAACGGGAGCTAAACTGGACGTACCGTAGACTGTTGAGGTGCAGCCGGCACGAAAAAAAGGATAGGTTAGCGATGGTCTAAGGAGGTGACACTGGGGAAGATCTCATTGGAACCGCGAAAATGAGAGAACGCAGGAACGAATCGAGTCGCGGCAAGGGACAGAAAAAACGAAAAGAGGGGCTACTCCAGGAGTTGTCCGTGGCAAAAGGAAAAGACGCTCCAGAGTATATCATCGAGAGGGGACAGCGGATGTTTTAGGGGAGATCGACTCGAAGATCGGCCAAAGAAGTATTTGAAGATGTCGAATGGAAAAAACAAATACGAGTTCCTTGGAATGGCCGTTACAGCCTGAAGGGAGCCGTTCTGGTAATCACCGGGGAAGCAGAATCTTTGAAAGAGGTACTGTAAGTCCCGTGTAAAGGGAAATTCAAAAAGGAGGTAAAAGATCCGAGTTCCGAACACGGGCCAGTAAGTTCCTCTCAAAAACCGAGTCACTCTGAGAAAGGCGGGTTCTCCAGGGGCCGTACCTTGGGGCGACAAAAAGGAATGCACCGTCTTTCCAAAGCTTTTGTCAACGATGGGAAGGGTCGTTCACCGCAATGAATGAAGGGAAGAAAGTTTGGGAACAGGGAACTTTACTCTGTCTATTTGCGATAGAAGCCGAAACTCAAAGGGGAACACATGTGGGTTCTCATAATACGAGGGATTTAGAATTAAACAAAAAACAAAGAACACATGGAAGTGACGAAGAGGGAAAAAGCTAGGGTTCGCGAGTGGTGGCAACTGGTGCATGTGAAAAAAATGTATCGTATCTAAAACGCCTTTGAACGGCGAGTAAAGAATAAGCTTTGGGGGAAAGGAGGCGGGGGGGGGGCGATGGGGACTTCGGAACTACGACCAAATGTCCCGGGCGGAAAACACGTTCATTTAGCAACAAAATCATAAAGGAATGTACGGTCATGTTGAAAGGAGAAGAACAGACGTCGATCGCAAAATCAGCGTCCCACCTGGATTGAAGAAATCAAGTACGTGTGGGGGGCAGGCCAAGGCACGGAAAACCTGCCTACCTAACGGCAAAAAGGAGAAGGAATGGGGGTTACTCGGAGGGCCTTGAAAGGAAGATTGGAAGGGGGGCAAGCCGTTGCAATAAAGTAAGGAAGTATCCTAGAAGGAGACGGGGAGAAGAGGGGGAGTCCGTGGGTGCGTTCGCTCAATTGACCAACCGACGCTATATGGAATGGTAGAGGAAGGGAAGGTAGAACCTCTGGAATATCGGCGTCAAGGAGAGAAAGAGTCTAACTTTGAATGTGGTAAAAAGGAGCAGAAAAAAAAAGGAAGGGAGACCGGGCAATCCCTTTTAGGAATCAGCGGAGGGGGGGGAGAATTAGGAGGGCGCTATAGAGATAGGGGGGTTGAAGGATGGCATGAAAACAGGAAAAATAAAGCCAGCGGATCCATACAGGAATTGAAAACCGATCCGTCTATGGCGTCCGAAAGAGAGAAACGGAGATCAGTCAACGTGTACGGTCTCGAACCAGTCAACCTCTTGCCCGAAAGGGGGGGGAGTTGAAATCTGGGCTCATGGTTCTTATCTGGATGGGCCAGACTTCTAAGGCGCAGAAATGAGTCTTGAATCCGTCCAAAGTGGCCAGGGCGAGTGCCTCACAGGACCTCAGCTCACAATTGACGCACTAAGTGAACCAAAAAAACTTCCTCCACTATTAACGTGAAAAGGGTAAGATGCGAATTACGTCAGCTGAAAAAATTAGTACTATTGGCATACCAACACATAACCAGTCGGAAAAGAAACACGCAACTACGGGAGGTAGTTCACGAGAGTCGGCCTCAAAAAGGGTGAACCTTTGAACTCATAAATGGTAATGACAAGGCGCTCCATCGACAGATCAGATCCAAAGCAACAGAGAACATCGACTTAGCGGTCGGGGGGAGGCTGCAAAAAGGCGCCGTGTGACGCAAGAAACTAATGGAACGGCCGACATGTGCTGACCCATAAACGAAAGGAATGTCTGGCGGACAGACTCTGAAAAAAACAACGGAGGAGGGGGGAATAGCAGCAAGCGGGCCTTGGTAGAAGAGCGGTCAAGGTTTTGCCCGAGATAACCAAAGGTGAGAAACTTAAGTGCTGCCGGGGGCCTATCTATCATGGAAGGGCATTCTGAGCGGGCGCGATCGGATCCTTGCCTGGCGGGAAGAAGGGGGTTCAACACTGAAAGGCTTCACTTTCCTCATTGCGAATAGGTGGGTGCATCACGAAGCTACTAGCATGGGGGGACAAGGACAGGGGTGTAACTTGGAATGTGCAATAAAGGCACCGTTTGAAGCTGGTCAGGTGCAGCGGAAGGGGGCGGTGCTAGGTCAAACGCATCGTGACTCCAGGGAAGTCCTGGGGCGGTGTCGAACGAGTCAGACCAAAAGTTTCAGGAGATCTTGAGTCTGCTGAAGCAAAGAGGGAGGGAACTGAGCTACATCATAAGGTCAAGCAAATCACGCAAGAAACAAGTCACCGAGTTACCGGCAAAAGGATACTAAATCGGGAAGAAGGCCACGAACAAGCGGGAGGAAGGGGGGAAAAACTGCAAGAATCGAAGTACTGAAGGCATCTACCTGGGCATGGGGAGAGGGGAGTCTGGCGACAGTTCGTCTTGCTCTCCAACGAAGGGAGCGCGTGCAAGTTGGGAGGGCACTAAGCAAGAATCGGCACAACTCTAGCTACGGAGGGGATCAGGAGAAGAAGAATTTCGGCACGTAGATTCGAAGAAAGGGGAAGGGGCACAACGCGGTCTCCACGTGTTCAGAGAAAAGAGAGCAGAAAGTCGGGAGTCCAGACCATGCAGTCTGACTGCAGAAAAAGAAAATTGCTCGGGGTTCGCAGGGGCCGAAAAAAGATGGACGGGATGAATGCTGGGGACCGGGAAAAGGAAAAACGAAAGTGAACAAGGGAAAAGCCCACTGCGGTAGAATTGGATGAAAACGGGGTGAAGGAAGAACCAAGGGTTTCAATCATCGACTCCGAAAGACAACCAAAGAGTGCGATTCGGCCCGGGTAGGACGGGGCAAGTCGAGGGCCGCGGGCATCCCTGGTTTTTAAAAGCGACAGGTACCAGCATGAAACTGATTGGCAGACGCAGCTTCGGGACGGACCGGGACAGACCACTGAACCGTCAGGAGTCCCGGGGCAGGGGTTGTTGCAGGACACGGACTTCGTCCTCGAACGATCGGGAAAGGATTAAAAAGTGATCCAAAGCCGATGGATGGCACCATTTCGAGGGAGACGAAAGGGGACTATCCCAGGTTTGTGAATGGAAGGCGCAAGGCAAGAGAAATCAAGCCGAGAGAAAGAAAAGGAGGCAGGTCCCAGGGAAGAAATCGAGTGAAGTACCCGAAAATATCTGGCATGCGAGTCTCGAGGGCGACGAGCAATCGTAAAGCGACCGTCAAAAGGGGCAAAGGGGGTCATACCGTGCGGAATACAGAGGACCCCCGCCCGGGACGACCGGAGAGGAAAGTAGGGGGGGGTGAAAATGGCGGTGGAACGTAAGGGGATTGGAGACATAAGACCGTGCCACCGGTTCAGGAAAAAAAAAACTAGGCGAAAAGTCTCAGCACTTGGGGGGGGGAGGGCCCATAGAAAGAAAAAAGATTTCGCTTTAAACGGGGAAGGTCCTCCCTCAGGAGAAAAGAGTCTCTTCCGATGATACCGCCACCTGCAAATCATGAACCTCGTCTGGTGTTTGGAATAGCCACGCGTCAAGGGAGTTACGAGAGTCGAGAGGTCAAGTTAGCCTTTATCACCAGAGATGGGGGGGGGACTCTGCCTGGTGGGGAAAGAGGGGCGACGCACACCGAGAAGAAAAATTCGAAACTACACTCGCGGGACTCTACGTCTTAAACGCGGTTCTTTACCCGGTTCTCATTCTAGAGGGGCCGTCTAGAAGGCAAAGCGGGGACTATATCATAAAGTGAAGCCGGGGTTCAAAAGGCAAATCGAGAGATAACGAGTAGTTGTAGCGCTAGGCGTGGGCCACGGCAACCGGGAGGAGTAGGAAGGACTTACTTGTACAATAACGTCAACCGTTGATTAGGTTCCCCCGCAAGGGGGAAAAAAATCTGATCTTCACATATTAAATTTTTGTCTTAAAAGAAGACTAAAGTTCCACGCGAAAATTAATGTCGAAAGAAAGGCGGCTGCTTAGATAGACTTCTGGTGACCTTCCTTCTCTGGCTCAAAGGGTTTAAGTAAGGGAAAACTCAGGGGGGGAAAAAAGATCAAAAGTGAGAGGAAAGAGAGACCTCGGCCAACCATCCAAAAAGATTCTGGGGAGCTCTAAGTTTTCCCCTGAATTAGACACACGATGAAGTCTGTCACTATCGGTTAAGTATCGAAGACGGTCGCCTGGGTGTGACATTGAAGAAAAAAAGGGAAAAGGCGAGAGAACAACAACTGGGGAAAGAGAGAGAAACCGGGCCCTTTTTCCTTTAAACGTTCCCCGGCTCGAGGAAGAAGAAACGGAATCGTGAAAGAGAACGGGGGGGCTAGCGAACGACCCCATACTATCCGGAAGGGGCGATGTGGGTTTCCGCTCTCGAGGAGTCGGGAAGATAGGAATCGGTTATTCCACCACTGTTCGAACGCGGTCCAAAGGAAACCCAGCGGGCCGGCTGGGGGGGGGGGGGGGGGAAAAAAAAGGGCAGAAAATAAGACCGGCAAAGCTGAAGGGGAACAGGGGGATTTTTGAGCTTGAAGCGAGCAGCACCAAATGATCGGTGCGAGAAGCGATTCGAGAGGGGGGAAAAAGGACTATTTTCACGGGAAGATACCAATTTCTGCAGTACGTCCTATGTTCTACTAAGCTCAGAACGATCCGTAATAAAATAAAGTAGAACAGGTCAAACTGGCACGAAGCTCATGTTGAAGGCGAGATGCTAGAAGGGCGCGAGACTCTCAACTCTGGCACCAGGGAACAAGAAGACTAAAGAGGAGAAACAAAGCAAGTGGGGGATGGAACGGCGGACCTGGCTCCATCTGGGTCTCATCGAAGCGTCAAGGGGAAAGCGGCCTGGTGAAAAAGAGAAAGTCAAACTGGAGAAATCTAATCGCGATAAATAATAAAGGTCAGGGTGTAGACTGTAGGAGTAAAACAAACCAAAAAAAGAATTACTGGGAAGGCGGGGGACCTCGACGTTTGTGAAGGGTTAACATATCACCGTAAAAGAAAACTAAAGAGGATTGCGTCGTTTAAAGGGCGCAAAGCGGCCAGGAATTCAGTGCGTAGTCTCAACGAGGGGCCTTTCCACAATGTGCCCTTCTTCCCTAAAAAGGAGGAACCTCTGCTCTGTCAATGGTTCCATACAAAAACTTGGGTGAAAGAAACCGTAATTAGTGGGGGAGTCGCCGAGGGTTGGTCAAAATCTGTAAAGAAACAAAGATTGAACAAAAGGGGGGCGCATTGGGGGGGGGAAGAATGGAAGGGGAAAAGGGAACAGCGCGTGACTCAGAAAATAGGGTCAGTCCTGTACTCTGATGTGGCGCATACACGCAGGGAAGCCATTTCCTCACTCTGCGCGAGAGACCTGTGCATGTACGCAGACATAACCCCCGAGGACGATCTCCTTCCTGACAGGAGAGCAAGAGGGTTGCAAAGAAAAGGTTCGCCGAAACTCAACTTCCAGACCGAGGGCGAGGGCCCGTTCAGGTGGTACCAACCAAGGACGCCGCGGGAGACATGGGAGTACAGGGGAGACAGAACCGAGGAAGATGCAAAAGACGCGAGGGCGGGGAGTACGAAAATCAAAATTAGTCCGGAAGAAGAGGGGGGACCCCGGAGAAAAACCCGGGGCAACACTCAAAGCGATGGTGGGTTGGGGAAAGCGGAACAGCACGGTTGAGGTGCAGGGCAATGACCGGTCTCAAAGGAAAAGACTCTCCACTGAAATCGGTGGACGGGTAGACGGTGCGGGAGAGGAGGGGAACAGGACCATCACGGTAATAGGCAAATACTTAGAAGGAGCTGAAAGACTCGCAAGTGGGGCCAAACCCCGGGAGACCGGACCGGGAATCCCTGAACGGAAGAAAGAAAGAGAAGACCTTTCATGAGAGACTGGGACCGGCCAAAGAGAAGGGACTAATTAGGAGGCGCGCTGCTCCGAATGTTGTGACGATGAGGAAGGCAAAAAGAAACTACTGCGCATCGCAAAAGGGTCGTCTTGGAATGGAGGATAGAGAGAGACCAGGTCCGCCGAGCAGTCAAAAGCTCCATTGCGGGACCGGCCGCGAACAGCGAAAGGGGGGCCGAGGAAAAAAAAGAAAGCACTCAGGGCGAGGGTGGAGGGTTCCCTCAATCGACATGGGAGAGGTAAGCGACAATTTGGCCAACCTTCTTAATGGGTGCAATTTCAATCGGGAAGAGGAACACCGCCGAAAAGGAAAAACGCGATTTGCAGGCAATCAAAGTAAATCAACAAATTGCCCCGAGCGACCAGTCGCCCCTCGAAAGTACGGCGGGGCACATCCGGGAAGGTGGAGGAAAGCCACAGAGAGGAAGTGCCGAGAGTTTGACGATGTGGGACAGAAAAAAACGGAGAACAGGCATAAGCACGATAACGGCAAAAGGGAACTGGAAAAGGAGTTGAGAAACTCGAAAATTGTGCATGACCTGGACCACGGGGAGTGAAACACCTGTCTGCCTAAAAAAGCCATCACAGATAAAAAAGAATAACGGCAAAGTCTCTCTCTTCTTCCGGCAGAAGACGGCGAAGAAAGAGGGGACAGAATGCTATTTCGCAACCTGACTACAACCCGGCTTTTCGCTAATAAAAAACAAAACGGAGGAGGGATGTCCACTCTCTAATGAGTCACTAAACGGGGAAATGGTCAGCTACATGTCGGGAGTACTAATAGTGGGTCAAGGAAGCGGAAAAAGCACTTTGCCCCGGCGTTTGCCTATCAAAAGCGAAGGAGGGGCCTGAGCGCTAACGGGACTGATCCTGCTCTGGCGGGGAGCAAGGGTTAACGTTGAACAGGGGAGTCACTGTCAGCCATTTGAAGCGATCTTAAGTCGGGAGGTGAGGGAAAAAGCATTTCCAAGTGTTGTAGGGGTACGCAAACGAAGTGGGGGGAGCTCGGAAAATGCAGAGCTGAGTCTTTCCACTATTTAACGGAGACACTTCCGAGAAAGGCAGATTTGCGCCGAAAAGAAAAACGGAAGGTTAGCTCTAGGGGAGATGGATGGAGTCCAATCGTACAGGTCTGACGTGGACAGGGACATCATCGTAGAGGAACCCCGAAAAGGGGAAGAGACGATTCATGCGAAAAATTACCTTCCAAAGGCGAAAAAAAAGGAAAGACTGGGGGGCTGTCCGGACCCAAAGATTGAGGAGCGTCGCGAACTCACGGGGAAAAACGCAAAAGGGGAAAAGAAACTGCACACGGGAGAGTGACGAGTATAACATTCACAAAAAGGGAAGAACGATTTGCCGGGAAATGAGTTGCGTACTTAGAAAGACGTAAACCCATCCTATCGAGAGATAAAAGAATGAAAAAGAGGAGGGGAAGAAGTTCAAAGCTTAACCTGTCGAGTTTTCAAAAAGGACCAAGTCGGGAGGGTCAAGAAATGGCGATCGCTGCATAGGATCTTTACTCCGGCTCGGATCGGGTAGGAAAAGCGACGAGGAAATCGGGGAACTGAAACGGGGACAAGGAAGCACCGGATGGAACCCGTCCAGCATCAGAAGGCGCGGAGAATTTACTTATCACCGGGTTCTGGCAACTTGGATGGAAATCAAGAAAAAGGGCCAACATGGAGGAAAGTCTTTCCCGAAAGGGGTCAGGGGACGTCGTGGCAGAAACAAAGTACGGAAAGTGGTTGAAGAAGCTCAGGCCTCAGAGGACGATGTGGTAATCTCTCTCGGTGAGGGGAATCCAGGGAAAAAACACTTACCGGGAAATTCAGTTCATAAAAAGTGGGGAGGGACAGGATTTGCCTGAGGAAGAGAGGAAGGAGTGGCTAATTGGAGCAACACGCGGGGAAGAAAAAGCTGATCACGAGAAAGAGAACGGGAAAGAGATTTGGGGGTGGGGGTTGGTTTCTGTCTTCGAAACCAGGGGGGAACAAAAAGGTCCGGAAGGAAATCTTCAAAAAGTTTCCCAATCTAAATCAGAGAGAAGGACAAAAGATAGGGAGCGGAGAGGCCGAAGTTCGAAAAGAGCCGTCCCTCTGAAGAAGTCGCCGAGAAAAGCCGTTTCTGACTACCGGACACGGCCCTCATGGAGGCTATCATTACCCGGTAGGTGGCGGAAACCAGGATCGCACTTGGGGAAAAGCCCCGAGCCTCGTGGACGAGTTGGGGGATAGCAGCGGAGGGTAAAGGGGAAATTAACTCTAGCCTCGTTTAGGCGTGTCCCTCTTGGGGAAAGACGTCCACACCTAAAGGAAGGCCGGAGGGTTACGTTAAGACGGGTCATACCTCATCCGGCAAACTCTCTCCGATGAGACTAGACAGTGCGAAATGGAATCGGTTTGGTTGTAAAAGAGGGGGCAACAGGGGCAATGCATTTCGATCTATATTAGGAAGGTCGAGATCCGTTGGCTAAGCAGAAGGTACCAGGAGTATGGGCACTAGTGGGTCGGACTATGGGTCACACGGGGGAACCACGGCTTGGGGGAGAGAAGTGAGTGGTCATCGTGGTTACCAAGGGAAAGGGGAAGAAGGGAATCGTCGTCGCTATAGAATCTCACGGGAAAAAGAGGACGAAGAGCCTTACAAAGGCACGGAGAAACGAGCTATCAATTGGATTGACCTAGAAGTCGTAGGGCCTTGACGGAAAAGGACTACCTTTAAGAACAAGAAGGCATTCCAAGTTCACCCCCCAAAAAAACCAGAAATGAACCGAGGGTGCTTGCTCAAATTCCAAAAAAAACAGACCTGGGAGGAAGAAACCGGAAGGGGAAGGGATGCAGAGAGGTAAGTCCGTCCGGCCCAAGCTTTCGGGTCTGGTAGAAGTCAGGAAGGGAACCAGACCGGGGGGTAATACTATCCCTTGTTCACGGCTCGAGTAAGGGGGAGGGACCAGGAAGCGGCAAAAGAGGGAGGAAGGAAAGAGAAACAATTTCCCCTGCCTTAAAACGATGAAGAAGGTCACAAAGAGGAGACGGGCGCCAGGGTGTGAAGGGAAGGGGAAACACGCAGGTCAAAACCACAAGGAGGGATAGAATTCCAAGACCGTGCCTTGAGGTCAAAACAAGAGAAAGGATAGGACTGCAAGAAAGAGACCTGCTCAGCGTTTAAGGGGAAGGGAAAGAAAAGACGATGCCGGGGGGAAGGGGAAGAGGAGAGATTCCCGAATCAGAACGCCGTAGTGACCCGGCTGGCAAGACGAAGACAAAAATATCAATCTGGAAAAGAGGGGACACAGACCGACGATGCAAATCCTTTTCAGAAATGAATAAAGTAAAGTGGGGGCTGTAACGGCGACACACCCATGCAGAGGTGAATACATATGTGGCCGCTTGGAAAAGGAAATAGGCTTGGAAGAGAAATTTAAGGACCAGGCTGGTATTCAAGAAAGACCGGAAAGAGGAATACAGAGGTATAGCAGGTGGTATAGGAAAAGAGGAAGGGGACGAGAGAGGGCCAAGGCAAAAAACTACGACGGCACGCTGAGCCTTATTAAAAACTAACAGAGAAGAAAGAGCGTCAAGAGGACAGGGTCAGGGGAGACCGGCGATATGGCCAGTTATCGAATCGAGGCAAATTTACCGCGAAGGGGGGCACGTGTGACCGAAAATCAGAATTCTAGCCTCAACTGAAAGGTGGAAAGCGGGACCGGAAAAAAAAACCCAGAAGAGTGAGTTTTTGCTATGAGGGCAGCAGTTTGCCTGGGATAGACATAGGAACCGGAGGGAGAGAATAATTTGCGGTCTTTGCGGGATCCGAAACGGAACCAGGAAATTAAAAAAAAGGGGGAGCGTAAGAGAGGGGGAGGGTCAAGGGCAACAATACGGCCGTTCCATCAAATAAGACCAGGCGTTGTCCCGCAGCTACAAGGTGTTCAACAAAACGAAGGGATTCCTTCCTTCCGCCAGGGTTTATCCGGATCGTTGCCCGCAGGAATGAGCGAAAAAAATGGGGGAAACAGAGGGAAAAGGGGGGAGGGAGAGGCTGGAGACCCGAGACTCTAACAGAGGTGGGTCTGGGAAAACTTTCACAGGCCAACCGTTAATCCGCCGATTTCACGCTAGGACGGCGAGTGAGGAAAGGGGTTTCGCATAGAAAAATCGGGGATCTAACTGCGTCCGGGTGAATCTGTTACTCTGCAGAATGTTGGAAGGTCGAGGTTTTTCGGTAAAGGTCTCACCCTACCTGAATTCTGCACGAAGGCCGTTTAAGTTTGAAGCCCAACAATCATGGAGGAAGGAAAGGACGGTAGCTACCTGGAACAATCCCGGTAAAAATCTTCAAAAGAAAGGTGGGAATGAGCGTTAAAACTTCTAGTGTTAAAAAAAGTAACGTGGGGCGCTGAAGAAGAGGACCCCTACATCAGGGGTAGATCTCCATAGGGGGGGTGGGGTGAAGCTTCGCATTGAATAAAGGGTGCCGCAATGCAGGAGAGATATACCGGCCTACTTAGCTGGACGGGGGGAGGAAGGTGAGTGGAGTCTTCTTGGAAGGACTAGACATAGGTTCTCGGGCGGAGAAGAAAAAGAGGCTGCTTAACCGCGCTCAAAGACAGACTTATATTCACCTGACAAGCGGAGGGGCATAACGGAGAAACGCACTCGATACAACGGAAAAAATGAGGCCTAAGGGTCCGGTAATTATAAAAGTCGAGAGAGCGAGGAGAAGAGGTTCCTCTGGAAGGGAGGTCTAAGCCTAAAAGATAAAGAAGGGGATCCACATAAAGTCCCCTTCAGGCTTCGCGCGGAAGGCGCCGAGTCAGTCACGAGAAAAGGTGCAGGTAAGGAGCGTTCGATCAAGAAAACGGGCGGCTAACGATTTGGAGAGATGTGGAAGGTAACTCTTTGGCATTTCAAGGAAGAGGGAAGCCCGGCTGAGTGTAAGAAAGAGGCAAATGTCTCTCCTCTCAGAGATTTGCGGAAGAAGAGACGATCGAGAAAAGCAGAGAGACTGTCAGGCCGAGACTTAAAGGAAGCAATTGCCAGGGGAAAGAAAAAAGCGATGACAATTCACTTCGCCGTGACGGATGATACCCCCGGGAGAAAGAGGCAGAAAATAAGAGAGTAAAGTAAGGGGGAGAAAAGGTGATAGTAGGTAATAAAAAAGGCGCCCACGCCAGGATCATAAGCGAGGAAGAGAAAATTGCAAAAGATCTCTTTCGATCTGAGTGGGTGACTGCCGAAGGGAAAAATAGGGCCCGAAGAAGGGAGGAAAAAAAAGTCTCTGCT
>Ga0179593_1332850_pt1 | contig 19011 bp, 22 predicted proteins | sample CZODoug2_1_08_16_FD_185931 | JGI IMG/M metagenome (GOLD analysis project Ga0179593, IMG submission 185931) | Vadose zone soil fungal communities from Angelo Coast Range Reserve, California, USA - CZODoug2_1_08_16fungal (PacBio error correction) | ecosystem: Environmental > Terrestrial > Soil >...
TCCGAGGGGGGGTTTGGGGGTGATGACGGAGCAGAAAGGAGCAAAAAAAACCCAGCGATGGTTAATGCCGTCTGACTGGCCCGACGCGTGAGGGGTTGACCTGACAAGCTCGCCAGTCGGGGGTTGTTACAAAAAGCGGAACAGGAAGGGAAAAAGGGGTTTCCCCGGCCACCGGAAGGGTTTGGATCACCCTCTGTGACGGTTGCGGAACCGATCAAGGGTTGGGGGGGGGAGAGGGGCAGCTTGGGAAAAAAAAGAAAGGAAAGGGGGGGGGTCCAAAGTGCAAAATAAGTCGCACACATAAAGACAGCCGTGCTAGAGAAACCGTTCACCGTAAATGAGCGGGGGACTGCAAAATTAAAAGAAAACAACCCGCAGAAAAAAAGACGCGCAAGGGAAAGGAGGGGGCTGAGGGCCCATCCCTAGATCTGCATCCAACCACGTATTGGAGGAAGGAGAGATCTCGGTGAGTTAGAACCGACAAAACGATGACTGCCCGGGCAGGTATTTTGAAGAACGGCTTAGGAAGGGAAAGAGGCATCTATCAACTTAAAAAGTACGGGGGAAATCACTTCCCGGCTGGAAGGGTCTGTTCGGATCTTAGCGTTTGCGGAACCCAAGAAGCATGGAAAGGAGGGAAAAGCATGCCGGCGTTCATCCGCCCCGGCTTCCGGCTGCTGTCCAACCCTCTGTGGGGGCCCACTGGGAAAGAAATCAGGGCGTTACTTAGGGGTTGTTCCCGAACTACGTGGCGAAGTAGTTTTCTCAATAGAACCGACCCCGGCGCCAATACGACCGATGGATCGCGGGGAGGTGTGGGGGGGGCTCGATCTAAACCCTTCATAACAAAACACATCGTTCCACCTAGTCGCTGGAAACGGGCTGCGGAAAGAAGTTGATCGCCTAACGTCAATTCTAAGGGGCCATCAAAAACCTTTCGGAAATTAATCAGCGAACATGCAAGAAACTTATGATTGAAAGTGAATAGCAGATCAAAAGGGCCGGTCGATACAGTTCTCCGGGGGGGCTTACTATTCAGGGCCAATCTTCCCCCTTAGAACTAAACAATTGGTTGGGTGGTGTCCATTGGCTAAAAAATGCGGAAAAGGACCTACGCATTGGTCAATCTTTCGACGTGGGCTAAAAAATACAATGACATACCGAGGTTTCGGGTAAAGGAATTGAGACCGGCTACCGGGGCTGCGTTACAAGTGCCCATCCGGTATTCTTAGGACAAAAATCAAAGAAAAGTATTACGCCGACTGATTACATCGTTTTGGCAATCAAAAGATAGGATTAAAAAACGGCAGTGAGTAGCCAATGTGTGTGAAAGTGGACCAGTTCTCCAAAGAGGTCGCCAAGCAGCATGGAAGTAAAAGGCGGCGGGTGTTGCAGCATCGAGGAGATTGTTATCTATGGTCATCTCGTCCAAAAAAGGAAGGGAAAGAACCCGGAGGGAAAAAGGGCAGCCGGACGCCCAGTATATACATCGAGCAGGGTTGGTTTCTTAACGCTACGTGGGAAAAAAGGGTGGGAAAAAGGCAAAAAAAGGGGGATTTTCACCGCACAAAGCATTGAGGGTTCGAGTCGCCGGGGGGGGAGGGTTGGGGTCTTTCAAGGACTCGTTTTAGTTCTGAGATACCACTTGGAGAAAGGGGGGGGTCGCCCATAAGGAGATTGGAAGCATGGTTTTTGCCGAAGTTCTCCTGTCGCGCTCCAATCGCCGAAGTTCCTGTCCCGGCGGGAAAGAAACGCAGCAAAATAACGATCTCAAAAGAGCGTTCGAGAATAAAATCAACAGGGGAAAAAACATGTCCTTGGGTCAAGGCAAATAAGCGAAAAGAAGGGGACTCGCAAGCTAGGGAGACAAGACTGTGGTTTGGGTTGGGGAGACTCCAAAAACACTATTCTAGATCGAAGAGTCTGGGTCGTCGCAACAGGATTCCCAAATCGTGCGGGTTCCGGGATGTTAGGGGAAAGACTGGCAGTGACTCCAACTGGCCGTAGAACGCCTTAACCACGCGCCGACCCCAGGAAACAGGAGATCATACAGCCTGACTCTAAGAATAGCCGCGATGAAGACCGGTCAGGCACTCGGAGAAGGGGAATGTCACACCAACAAGCAAAGGCAGATCGATCGTGGGGTAGGGAACACCTACAAGGGAGGTCATGCGTTGTCCCGAGAAAAATGGTCAGGGGTCGGCATGGTCAAGTGAGGAGATGGTGTAGAAAAAATTGAGTGGAAGGGGGGAAGGAAACAGGTTCCGAGTCCCCCTGGGTCATGTAGTTTATGGTCCAGAATACGAATTTCAAGGAGTATTAGTGTGCAAGGGGAGAGAACCGGCTCTAATGCCTAACAGTGTTGGAGAGAGGAAATCGAATCACCGGGGACTGAAGAGTGGGGGGGGTGCCTTGAGGGGGAAAAGAAACATCTCATGAGAGGAGTGCTCGATTAAAGAAAAAGGTGTGAGGCTTGCCTGTAAGAGGCTAGGGAGGGGGTGGCGCAATTGAGATGGGGGTTCGAGACAAGAACGTACGCCAAAGTCGACTGACGAAAAATAAGTGAACGCGTTTAGGAGGCTTGCCCTGAGCAGGGGAGAATATCTGGAGACAACGTTAGCTCGACTCAAACACACTGGGTGACCCAAAGGGTCAGTGGTCAAAACTGAGCACATCAAGACCCGACGGGCGTCATCAGCATCGTAATCGCGCGAGGTGACGTATTCGGAAGGCGGGAAAACAGAGAAAAAACAGGAAACAGAAACCTCGGCTGATCAAGATAAACCCAACCTGGGGATGTTAATAGAATGACTGCGGCTTGCTATGGGAGGACAAAAGAAAGTAGGAGGGGGCCAGAGATTTCGCCCAACACGATACCAACTGAGGCAGGTTTAGATGGCGAGCACAGGCCCCAGAACAGCACTCGACTCCCACCACACCGCCCTGACAGTGCGGCGGATGGGGCGGGAAACAGTGATCTTACGCTTGACACTAAGTCTGGGCCAGAAAGCCCGCGAAGAAATAGATCAAGATGCACAGGTTTGAAAGTTAACGAATTGGGGGAACATTGTCCCTTGTCGGGAGTCTTTAGGAACACGATCAAATCTGTTTGGAGGGTCGTGAAGGTGGTCGGCGCCACGGTCGAAGGGAAAAATGGCAGGAATTCCAGCTGTCGGCTCTCCTGCTTTTGCAGGCATTGAGAATGGGCTTGAACTCACTTCGAACAGAAGGGAGGAAACGAAACCCAGCAAAAATGCCGGAATGCGTGGTGGAAGAGCAGACGACGAGCGTAGACCGCTTGTTTTTGGGAGAGCAAAAAAAAACAACCCCAGGACCCGGCCCCTCAGGCTCAGCGGGCCTGGACGATGCGGGGGGGAGAGATACAGGGAGTTCCTTGACTGATCTAGGGGGAGATCTAAAACGATCACCAGGGTGAGATCGATATCAGGCTGCTGGACTAGCGGGAAGATCGGAAGTCGAGATCTAGAAGAGACGGCGACAATCATTAGGGGAGTCCAAAACATGAAACTCAAGGGGAGGGAGACATCAAGCAAACAACTCGGGAACGGGAAAGCAACCAAAGGGCAGTCGCGCGATCATGACATGAAAGGGGGGAGGGCGAAAAGGGTGCCCCTTCGCCAAAAGATAAGGTTTGCCAGGGAGGCGGTCGCCAGGCAACGCCGACGGAGGGCAGACTTGGCCAGAGGGAAAATTGTCTCACGGGGAAAACTGCTATTCCCAACGGGCGACCCATCGACTAGAGGACACATAGTAAACCTCTTGTGACTCAGAAAAATTAGTTAAAATTAGACTGGGGGGGGGGGACAGCACGGTTTCCAAAAAGAATCTGGTCGGTGGGGTTTGGGGGCCGGCCTCTCTTGTTCATCTTCAAGTTTTAAGAGTATCTCAGCCTCAGAGTTTCTTATGATGTCTTAGCCGCAGACGCAGGGCGAGAGGACATGTTGACCTCACGATTGCTGCTCGTCAACGAAAGACGCGTTCAGGGTAGGACGAATCGTCGGAAAACGACGACAGCCGGCGGAAGTACTTTTTGGATCCTGCCGAACTGGCAAGGCAGGGGGCGATAGAGGGCCATGTGGCACGAGTTAATTACGAAACGAAGCTGGGTATCGGGTCATGTGATCTCCCGGAGGGATGCGCGGCACTGCTGAAAGTGTTGCCCCCAGTAAGAAATCGTGTGCCTTCTGGAGACTGGAATTCCGGCTCGAAATGGGGCCAAAAATCCGTGGAGGCAAAAAATGGCATTAGTTCTCGGAGAAGCTTCAAAAAAAATGAAGCCTGGGGACGGATGTGTTTTGGTTATAGACGAGCGCTAACACAGGAAGCGATTTCAAGTTCATGCCTTTAAAAAAAGGCCTATCAGTCAGGGAAGCTGTGAAATGTAGGACTGTGGGGGAACCGCGTCACGCGAAATTCCAGTCGGGGATTGCCCTGGCACAGGACGTTCTGGGAACAGAAACCGGTCCAGGGGAAGTTGTTGCGGGAACTTCAAAAAGCAGGGAGGGGGGCCTGGAGTGTACTTTTTGGGGTTTTCCTTGGCGCTAAACAAAATCTTTAGAAGCAGGTAAGGCGGGCAACCGTTCAAAGGGAACGGTGAGGTACTACGATAAACTGGGAGACAAGCCTTCACAATCAAAAAGAGACCAGGATCGTTGTGTCGTCTATTATAACCAGAGATCTCTCTCAATAAAAAAAAAAAAAACAACAACAACGAGGAGGAGAAGAGAGGGGTCTCGTAGACACAAAACAATGTGGGGGGGGATTGTTCCCTTTTCCTTCAAACGAGGGGCATAGGGTCCTCCAAGACTCAAACGGTCCCATTGAGTCTTCGGAAAATCTCATCCTTGGTGGAGGGGGGGGGGGGGGCCAGGAAAAAAAGGGAAAAACTGGGGGGGGCGCCCGGAAAAAAAAAAGCCGTATAGGACTCCAAACCAAAGCTGCCTCAGTCGCTTGACTAAAAAGTCATGTGGAACGGTGCCACCGCTCCGAAAAAACCTTCGAACCAAGTTGGGCCGAAAAGAAGGGAATAGGAAGCTGCAACCTAGAAAGGGAAGGCCCGAAGCAAAGAAATTCCCGGGCCTGGAAAGAAGGGCTATGGTTCTCGCTCAATCAATAAAAACAAACTTCGGCGCGTGGTAGGCGGGTTTCAAGTGGGCATACGCAATTGCTCGCTCCGACATCCAAGTGTTTGTCCATCCTTTGCTCATTCACAAAGGCCGAAGCAGAGGACGGTGGGTCCATGGTGTTGTTAATCAGTCAGAGCCGGGAAAACTTGGATGATAACTGAGGCGAGTAAGGATCGTCACAATGGAACTCGGGGGAAAGTTCGTACGTAACCGGTCGGATGCAAAGGAAAAGGGCCTGAAAGACCCATGGAGCGAGGTTCTGGGGACGAAGAAACCGGACCGATGGTCTGGCCAATTGGATGATCTGCTGCTGACGAGCAGAATATGACGCGCCCGAGGTAGCGTTTGCAGCAGACCTTAGTAGACATTAACCATTAAAAGGGCCAAGCTGAGTGTACAACACGGGGGGGAACAATCATCCGGCAATTGCCAATGGTGTCAATAAGGCTGATTGTGAGGGGGGCTTTTCACGACGGAAGGGGTTAAAGTGACGTAAAAGAATGAAAGGAAACGCACAAAATGGGGGGGAGAAACAAAAATCGTCCATATGGGGGGGGCAAGGGGACCATGAAGCTAAAGGGGGAGAATGAAACATTGGCAACTCATGGGTAGAGGCGAAATCCGGCTTGAGTCTCCACTCGGGGGGGTGAGGGCCGGAGAACTACATGTGGGGGGTCGGATAAATTCCTGATAACCGGCTCGGGAAGAATATGTGGGGACCCCCCTCTAAGGGAGACATCCGGCCGCCAGTCAAGTCCTGCGAAGACTTGTTCATTTAAAAGGAAAGCCAGAGCGACAACCGGATCGCATTCAGGCTCACGGGAAAAACTTGGAAAGCGCCGAAAAAATAAGTCCCTGGGAGAGAAAAAGCGAGGGCAGAAAGAACGGGTGGGTTAAGGCTGTCCACCGATGCATGACTCGTCTGCTGAACCAACGCGCAATCGTGGGAACGTTCGGGTTATTTAAATAAACTCGTCTCGGAACCGATCACAATAACCGGCGCAAGTCCCGGAAAAAGGATAAGGGATAAAGATCAGGCGCCGGTCCATCAAGAAACGGCTTCGACGAACTGGCTACACAATCTTAAGAGCTCTCGGGGTCACCCGACCTCAGAAGTCAATTCAGTCCCGGGGGGGAGGGCCCTAGTCATCTTCTTGTGCGTGCGCTGGGGGGTGGCGGACCATCTGTCGGGGGGACAGGGCGATTTCCCCAGCCCAACATGGGCGTGCGGTAATCGAATGGGGCGGCTGCGGGGGAAAGTGGCTAAACAGGAAAGAAAATGGGCCGTGTTTCGCGAGACAGATGAGCCGGGGGGGGAAAAGAAAAAATGGGGTTCATGTTCAAGAAAATCAATAAGCGCTGCAATGGGCGATTCACTGCACGGTGGGGGGAGGGAAGTGCCGGCTTACGGGGAGCAAGGTGTGAATACAGCAGCGACCGGAATCGCGAACGGGAGAACTGCTAAGTCGCGTCAGTGCGGGCCATATTCCCGATATGTCGGATAACACTGTAGGGCTTCAAAACAAACAAAAAACGGAGGGGATGAAAAGACTCGAGTAGTCAAGCGAATCTCCAGAGAATATGCACTCATAATCAAACAAACTTACTAGCTCAATCGGGATCGAAGGCCCTCTAAAAAGTGGTGGCCTATAAGGCAGCGTAAAACAGCCGTTGAGTATTTTCAATCGGGCGACAGTACCAGAGCTATAAGGGACTAGAGAACCACCAAGCTTCTGGTTATCTCGGTAGAAGCCGACAACACCCTCTTTCGAAACCGAGAAAAATAATCCTAAAATCGACGAAGGGGATTAGCCCCATGACTGGGCGTTACATATCTTACAACATGGGGGGTGCAAGCAAAAACTTCCAGCATACAGGAAAATGACGTCAAAAGAATAACTAGGAAAAGTTCGGGCTCTCAAAGATAGTTAGGTCCCTTGGTGGGGTGAGAAGTTCCTCTATGGGCGCCGGGAGAGTCAGCGTTGCCTTCCTAAACATCTTTTACAGGTCGGTAACGGGGGGGGGGGACGGCGTATCAGGGAGACAGTAAAAAGGAGGAAAACTCCAAGGTAATTACTACACAAAAGATATCTGATATGTTTTGTTTCCAAGGAGAACACCAGGGGGGTCCTCCCTATACGCTGTCAGGTATCAAGCTTTTCCGGGGGTGGAAGGGGAACACTAAATTGGAAGCGGTGTACTTAGAAAAAACTCGGAATTCTCTTCCCCAGCTAAGCTTAGGGCCGGAGAGGAAACCGTCAGGTCAAAAAGAAGAAACAGGACGAAAGTCACTTAAAGGACGCAGGAGCCCTAGAAAAAATCAAGGGCGATAACAAACCGCACACTTAATTACGAGGTGAAAGGTAATGTGGACTGAAAGTACACGATACGTTAAATTGAAACAATTGGGGTACAATGGGGTAGAAACGTTTTGCAAAAAGACTGAGGGCTAAAACGGGGACTGTCCATCGGAATGGGACTGTCCAGAAGTGACGGACTCGTTAGGCAACGCCACGCCCAGGGGGCGGAATTTTCTGCATGGGGGTTACGAGAGGGGAGCGTGTTCAAAGATTACACAAGCGTTTGAAAAGATCACACGGGGAAAAACTCCGAGTTGAAGATCAGGGCACCCCGAACGCAAGGTGCGTAGGGCGAGTGCTTGGCTAGTCGGCGACCGACATGTCACAAACATGTAATACCGTCGCACTCGGGACGAGGGATTCTGGACACCCAATCAGAGGTAAATAGTTAGAATGTAATAACCTGGTCTAATGCCGCACTGAATTTTGAGGGGGTTCCGACCATGTGATCAGATGCCAAAACTCCTTCGAGCTTGATCGATTTAGAGTCCGTGGAGCAATTATCTCAGGCGTAGCCGACGACAATTTAACCGTGAAAATCACGCCACGGAAAAAGGCCGAAAATGATGAAACGAAGGGTGCGAACCGATCCACAATATTCAATTAACGAGTAGCAAACGACGGAAGCAACCAAGAAGAAAAGACTCGAAAGTGGGTGAGCGTATCGCTACACCTCACGAGAAGGGAAGTTGGGGAGCGGGCGGAGATATGAAAAAACTCGGACACATGTCGGTGTTCACCAAAGCGGAAGCGACGTGAAAAGTAGTTTCGTTCAACGTAAAAAACCTGAGGTTGCTGCAAGAAAGATGTCTCGCTGACGAAAGAATGTGCGCGGCAACTTAAATGTGCAAGGGGGGTTTGGACCTGGGAAGCAAAAACACTGGCACAACTCCGGACGCAAAAGAATACCGTTGCCGGGAGGGGGGAAAAGAAGGGGCCAATGGAAAAAAAAAATAACCGCGCAGAAAGCCACCCAAAAAAAAAAAGAGGTCGTTTCAACTGATGAAACAGCAAATAGAGATCCAAACGTTATGAGGGAGAGAAGAGAACGTGGTGAAGAAACCTGCAAAAAAAGGCACCCTGGATGGGGGGTGATTGAGATGTCCGGGTGGGTGGTGCCTCGAAATATTTCTCTCCAATTAGAAGTCGTTGACGGGGCCAAGAGGGAAACGCTGGAAGTATGTCTATTTAGCTTTTTGAGAAAACAATGAAAAAAGCCACCAAAAAAAGATGAACGTTATCAACAAACCCGACCGATCTGCTCCCGAAACAACGTAAGGGCCGGTGCCGAAAAGCAAAAGAATCCGGTTCTCGACTGGAAACTCTTCAAGACTTGGGCGAGGACGCTCCTATATCCCAAGCACACAGAAGCGGAGGACCTGATCGCGATTTTGTCGCATCGGTCTCTGCAGAAGAAAAACACAAACCAGAAGTTTAGCCTGGCCTCGGGAAAGAAATGTGGAGATCCCCTACGCCCGCGATGGGCGTTCAAACATCCGATGACAGAGGAAAATTGAAAAAAGATGAGGGTCTTTGTCTGGCGGCTACGCCTAAAAAAAAGCCGTTCGGAAAAGGCCAGAGGAGACGGCCCGGAATCCACGGAAATTTGTGAAAGTAAATCGCAAAGGGAGGGGGATCAAAAAAGAACGCATTCGGGCAAAAAAACCATCAAAGGAGAGGAATGGAGGGGTTTCCGTACCCGAAGGATGGGGCGGCGCAAATGGAATACATTCGGAGACAAGTACAGACAAGGAAATAAGAACGCCGGAGATGGGGCCAAAAGCGGTGTGAAGATCCGCAGCTCGCGGGACTGGTCATACCAAGCTGATTGTTAAAATCTGCAAAAACAAAAAAAAACGCTGAGTCCCAGAGGACGACAAGAAGGGGTCCTCGGGGAGAGGTATTTCCGAATTTTCAAGAAACGAGCAAAATTTGACGACATGACCCAAGCGTAAAATCCAAGACAAAGATGTAATATGGTCAAAATTGTGGGCCAGTTAAACGGGGAGACACGACCGGAAAAAGTTCAAGAAACATTAGGAAAAGTGACGCGCCCGGGGGTGGACTTCAAAGTAAAGGGTGGAAGGAAAAGTAAAAACTTAGATGAATCACCTGTCAAACTCGCGTGGGACCTCAATGATTGTGGCCCAAAGGGGCGGCGCAGGAAGCAAAACACTTCCTCACTCGCCTTGGAGAATCAGGGCGGGTAATAGATCATCAGCCAGACCCTGAGTCTACCACCGGCAAAGGACTTGAGCCAGACGCAGAAGTCACGGTAAAAACCTCGGGCAGTCCATAGGGGTTTTTTCAAAAGGTGGCTCAACAACACCGAGGAAATCACTATCTTGGGAAACGGTAACCGCCAACGGGGGGGATGTTTCGGAGTTATTGTTCCACGGGTCCTCAGTCCATCGTGGAACAACACTCGAAGCAGAAAGAGGATATCAGACCACATAAAAAGGAAACTCAGTCCGGCAACACCGGAACTCGACGACTTGCGCCAAAAAGGATGCCGGGGGGGACACGATCTCCCGCGCTAAGGACACAATGAGTTCATTCCCTGGAAGGTAAAAGGGTGGGGCCCTTTTGAAAGGATTGATGGCGGGCTACCATCAGGGTTTCTTGGAGGCATCAGGGAAAACCTTCAGCAGAGCACTTAATGGGTTTTAGTGTCTATGAAGGGTGCTAGGGGGGAAAGGAGGGTGGAGGGGACCCGAGTTGATCTACAAAGCTTCCCCTGGAAGGGCTGCAGGGTTTCGAGAAACGTGATGGGGCAGAAACGTAGAGGCGCGTTTGCCGTCCTACCGGGGTTTTGGATTCTGCACCGAGACTGAAACTCGGGAGCGGGGGAATTTGCGCTAGGGTGCGACAAGAAGAACGTGGGAGGCTTTCCTAAATCTCTCGGGGTGGAGACTGCCGCTGAGAGAAAAACGGGGGGGCGGAATGCCTGATCTCTATGAATGATAAGCGGGTTCGCGGGTCGGCAAGGGGACTCTGTCGGAAAAGATACTCTCACGCTTACCTTTCAAGAACAAAGCCCCGAAGAAAGATCATACAACAGGCCGGAGGAGGTTCTAAGGGAGGGAACCCGCAGGACGGGGCCAACCCCACCGTGATTTTCCAGGGATGATTGGAGAGAGGGACAGTACCACAATAGCGAGAAAGGCTGCGGAAAGCGCCTCAAACCCAGGCATTGTTACCCTGAAGAATTCCTGCATCGACGCTTATATACAAAGAAAACGCCACCACAGTGGAGGGGAGCGCACCAGGCAGAAAAAAAAGTATGTCCGCAACGGCCCAGCAATCGAAAATGTCCGTAGAGAAACGATTCAAAAGGGGATCGACGATTGACATTGGAAGGGGGAAGGGGACGGGCGAAAAGATAAAAAAGATTTGGGGGGGCTCGGAACTAGTGGGAAGAGGCACGGGATCGAGTGACGGAGGGGGAAATCTGGGTGTGCAGAGCAGCTTTCAACGTGTTCGCTTGGGCTTCCGAGAGAGCAAGAAACGGGAAGAAAGAAAAGACAAAGGAGCTGTCAGAAAAGAGGACTGAAGGAAAACTGGGTTGGCCAGGCGAAAAAAACCCGTTTTCGCAAACGGGGAGCGAAACTTCAATTGAGAGTAATAAGTGTGGCCTTGCGTAAAGTTGAAATCGGGGTGACTTGCAAAACTGACGTCAAATGCCACGGGGAGGGTAGAAAAATGCGGAGAAGCGGGCGCTAAAACTGAAAGAGGACTTCGGATTTCAACCTCCTTCCGGAAGCTGACAACAATCAGGGCCACGAGAGGCACCAGGAACACTGATCAGAACCAAGGGAAGGGGTCCTCAACTCAAGAATGTATAAAACTCCATTATCACGCATGGTTGTAAATCAAAGGTTTCAAAAACCGAAAATGACGCACCAGGACTGAAATGGCACACAATTTTGCAAAATAGGTGAGATTCTCACGCCGAGGGAGGGGAGGGTTTACCAGGCTGGAATGGGAGTTCCATCGTTTGGAAGAGTCCGGAGGCAACAGAAAACGGAAACTAAAAAAAAACAGAATAGACAAGAGCCGCCGTCGTTCTTATCAATGTCCGTGTGGTTGCAGCCGGGGAAAAGCAGCTTGCGAAGGAAAAGCGGGGGGGGGGAACAGAAGGAGAGTCACCACGCGACGTCATCAGGTCGCTAGGGGGCGGTCGATGTAGAAAAGCAGAAAATTAAGAAAAAGTGGGGAAATGCCAGGGTACTTCTAACGAAATCCCGGGGACCGTATTGATTCTTAGGAGGACGGGCTGAGAGGCGCTTGTGCCTTGGGAAGAGGGGGAGAGTACCGGGAAAAAAGGAGAGGAAAAAATTAAACGCAGGAGCCGCCATGTGTCAAATGTCGCAGACCTGAGAGCCGAGATGCAAACAAAGGGGGGGAAACCAAGGGCGAAGGGAGGCGGAACTCTTTCTGTTCCAGAGCGAAGGGAGTAAAACCGGCTCGATCAATATTGAGGGGGACGCCTCCGACGATCAAAGAGGAGCCTTAATTTTTGTGAACGGCGGAAAAGTACACAGTACCAGAAGGGGAAAGGACGGTTAAGCTGGAGGGGGGAGGGGGGGGAAAGGCGTAAAAAGATGCAAGGAGTGAACCCCGGGCGACCGTGAAAAGAATTTCGTGTCAAAGGAAGGACCGGAAGGTGGGCGGAGAAAAAAAAGAAAGGGGCAGGTTTGCGAACCGATCTGCGGAATCTTTTTCGATGATTTCTTGGGGTCAAGGAAACAGAGAGAGAACAGCATCGAAAGCCAGGGAGAAGAAAGGAAAAATTGGAAAAAGGGGGGAGCCGATTCTCATAACGAAAAGCCTCTCAGAACATAACAACGACAGGGCAGGACAACTGGTTGAGGGAGGGGAGGCCCAACCGAGATCAAAAAAAGAAAGGGAGAACAGAGAGATAAACGACACAGACCCGCCCATGAGTGGGGGAGGGGGAAGGAGGAGGACTGGGTCAAATCGATGGCCGAGGGAAGGGGTCCTCCCAGGACAAGGTGAGGTAAGTCTTCCATCGTGCAACTTCTTCGATTTCCTGTCACGAAAACCAAAGGGAAAAAAGGGGCAAAAGCAGGACCGGGGGAGGCAGCAAAAAAAAGCGGACAAGGTTTCTGTGCCCGAACCAAAGTCGGGGGGCCCGGGTACCGAAAAGGAAAAAAAGGGGGAAGTCGAGCCGGGGGATGTGTCAAGTTGGCAAAAGGAGCGCCGTGTAGATATCCGCCAGAAGAAAGGAAGCCAGACAAAGGAATGGTGAAATCGAGCGAGGTGGCAGGGATCTCCGCCGGCCTAACCAACCACAATCTAAAAAGGGGTAGAGGGGTTGGAGGCGGCGGAACACGCGAAAGAGGTACAGGAGATAAAGCCATTCTATGGTAGGTGCAAACCAGAACAAAGGGAGAACGGAAGCCAAAACAGAAAGGGAAAAAAGAGGGGAGGAGGGGGAAAAAAATGGGTGGGAGCTTTCGAGCTACTCTCATGAGAACATTGCTGATCATGGATCTTCAGGCCTCGGACAAACCAAGAGAAAAAGAGGGAACAGTGGGGGAAAGAAGCGGCCGTTCTTCACAGGCCAAGGGAAAAACTGTCTCACTAAAAATGGCGAAGACCCCGAGGAAGACATACAGGCCTATCGTGCCGATTAGGAGACCGGGGGGGATGGGCGGCGAACGGAAAGGTACGGGATACGTCTAAGCAACGAGTCCTCAAGCAGCGAGGGAAAAGGCGGTGTTCCGGAGTTCTTACCAAAGAAAAAATGTGAAATCTCCAAGCTGGAATGGGGGAGAAAAAGGATTCACAACCGCAACCGTCGACAGGTGGAAGCAGGAGGTAAACAGTCGTTCCTCCCATTGGGGGGAATCTTTTTGTCGGCAACGAGTGCTCGTTTTATGGCCGCTTTTGCCGACGGTCCCCCCGGAGGAGGTCCACGTCATGAACGCGTTAAAATGAGCAACAACACAACAGAGTATGTACATCGAAAGGGTGCAGAAGTTGAACCTGGAAAGACTATCTATATTCCTAAAGTGGGAATCACAGGACATGTAAATAGTCGCTACAATAAAAAAGGGGTTTTGCTTCTAGACGCGTTGGAGGAGGGAGAAAAGTACATTGAGGGACAGGGAAAAGCAGGTGGGGAGGGAGGACCTCGCGCGGGAAGGATTTTGCCGCCGCCAGACATGGAGCACGCGCAAGGGGAAGGAGTCAATTGCACGCCGGGCGAAAAACTAGAATGAGGGAATATCTCAAAACGGAGGGGGGATACTCTAGCGGCGAGAAAACTATTATAACTGAAGGATCCACTAAACCGCACAGAAGAGCCCGATAAGAAGGGTCTAACCTTCCTGACAGCATGGTTGTTGTTAGCCTGATTTCCCACAAACAAGGAGACTCATGAGAGAAGGAGTGCCCCTCATTACTGTTGCGGAGGGGGACTGTTTTGAGTCAAAGAAAGTTACGGTTTCACAGTGCCGACTGAAGCAGAAATTCCAAACGGGCGAACATCACGGAAAGAAGAAAGACCTAAATCGGACATCTGGAAGACGCATAAAAAAGCGTCCCGGGAGGACGGCAGAAAACATTGTAGACGAAAACTGGAGGCAAAAACCTCAAGGGGGGGATCCTGTTAAGACGCCCGACCAAGGCACAGGGGTGTAAATCGAGGAATCAGGAAAGTTTCTTAGCGTTTTACCAACCAAATGGTAGGGGGGGGTTGTAAGGCATCATAAAAATGGGACATCATTCGCACTGCTTGGGGCTGGATTGTCAAGGCGGAGAGGTTAGGCGAGTAGGGGGGTCTAACATGTCTGAAGAGGGGGGGTGGAAAAAAGAGGACCAGAGGAAGAGAGGAAGCAGCTATTGGGGGGAAAGGGCGGTATCTCAATCTCACCGCGGGGCATGCGAGAAATGACCATTAACGGGGGGAGGGGGGGATGGCTGAGAGCGTTCCTCGCTTGTTCGAGGGCCAGCCGGGGGAGATCAATGCAGGCGGGAGGGTCGCAGGAAAAAGCGGAGGGGGGAGCTTTCTGTAAAGGATCGTCTATACAGGGGGGCTGGAGATCAAAAAAAACGAGGGGGAAACGGGGAGAGAACATTTTTAAGATCGCGAGAGGGTTCAAATCAAGGGGGGGGGGGGGGGACGTAGGACGGACTGCCAAATACATACATTCCGGAGCAAGGCGGTGATCTAACATCTCCGCGGCCACCAAGAAGAATGAAGCCCCCAGTGCATTTGGGGTCCAGATCACGACATTGAAATTTAAGAAATAAGCGGAAAACCAAAAAAAGAGCCGCGCAAGATCTTCTCCTTCCTAAACACACCCGGGCTAAAAACGCAAGGGGGTTGACAAGGGTGGAGAACAAAGAAAATACATCATATACAGCCGCATGAGCCCACGGCAAGGCTTGGAAAATGAATGACTGGGGACAGGAAAACAACAGGATGGACAGCACACGAAAAATTAAAGGAAGGAGAAAGAAAAAAAAGGCCATTTTTACGTTTAACTCTGTCCGTCTGCCTGCTGGGGCAGTAAGAGGAGATAGGCCAATGCTTGTGGTGGGAAAGGCTGCAAGAAGAAAAAGTTTATGGCTTTATTCTAGATGGAGCTTGACGAGCAGAATGCGTTGTAGGGGACTTGTCCGCCAGGTTCTGTCTCGGGGGACAGCAACGAACTCAAGGTCGGCAAAATAAAACCCCACGACACGACTGTCAAAGAACAAGAAAGCGAGCGGGTCCCAAAGTGGTCGAATAAGGACACCCCCAGTTCTGACCCTAGCGGGTAGGGCGGACTCTTGCTGCAAATTCGCGTGGGGGGTGCACGGTTGGAAGTGGAAACCTGATCGGGGGGGCTCGTGGTCCTTCTGACGGGATCAAGTCGGTGAGGGATGGGGGCTGGAGGCCCACGTACGCACTTGCGGAAGATGTTCTTCAAGCAAGGAAAACAAGCGGAAAAAAGCAAGGGGGGAACATAGGTTTCACAAACTATCAGAAAAAAGCATTTTGAGGAAGGACCAGAACAAAAAGAGTCCGAAATCAAAAAAACCGCACAAGGCGTCGTCTCTCCTTAATGCTGTCTGCGATCCCCTGGTGGAACGGGCAGCCCGGCGAATCACAAGGGGGACGGGTAAAAGTTGAAAAAGAGTCTCGGACCACCCTAGTCTGTTACTTTGAAAAAGGGGATGAGTACCAGAAAAGGGCGGAATGTCGGGGGAAAAAGAGAATCACTTGACGTGCCACCCGCCAAATGTGACGAAGGGGGAAAATGGTGTTAAAACGAAAAGCCGGGGCAGGGGGTGGGCAGCCGTATCGCAGTGGAGTCGTTAAAACGTTGCATTAAGCCGATGTTTGCGGGGACCAAGAAACGAGGGGGGTCTTCGGTCATAGTTGGGGAGGGGGAGTTAAAACCCCCGGAAGGTCTGGAGCATGTTGGACCTCTAACACGGTCTCTTCCCTGGTTGTAGCCGAAAGAAAAAAGTCAAAGGAAAAGTTCGGCGGTCTCGAAAATCAACAGGCGAGGAACTTGGACCAGGTGATGGGGACGATGAATTGGAAAAACCAAAGCGCGCTTTTACTCCAGTGGAACGGGGGATAGGGAAAAGAAATACGCGGGGAAAAAAAGGTGTTCCGAATTGAAAAGCGCGCGCCTCCCAACAGGGGGAAACAGAAACCGGGGGGGGGGGAGAGATTGAGGGGGGCAACCGTCTGCATCGGGGTTTCGGGGACAAGGGCAATCGCCGTGGTGACCAGCGACAGTCCCTGGTGCGCGTTTAAGCACAAGCAACATCGAACAGGAAAAGAGGGCGAAACGAGATGGGTGGGGATGTTCTCTCTACTCCCAAAGAAAAACTCAGTGTTCATCACGGAATTTAATTCGCTTGAGAGGGAGGATGTCTAGCATGGCGAAAAACGGAGCGGAAACCTCGGCACTTAGAAGTTTCGTGAGGAAAGACCAGGGAATAGGATTATGGTTGAGTCAGGTCGGGTCCAAGGGGGGGGGACAGATAAACCGAGGTTCATTTCGCCTGGACATGATGGGTTACTGGGGGTGGGGAGTTCCAAGAAAATCTAACAAAATACAGGAAAATTACCATCGGCTTGAATGTCAAACCGTTAACTACCTTAAAAACAGGGGGACTCGCAGTAAAAGGATGCCAATAACTGCAGAAAAGCAAAACAGACATCGAAAAGGGTCAAGGGAGGTCGGTCAGGAAAAAAACCGTGAATCTGAGACTCAACAAAACAACATTAAGAGAGGAATAGGTGAGTTCACGACACCGACAGCAAAAGGCAGGCCCCGATGGAGGGGGGTGGATTTTAAGGGAAAACGGTGTAAAAAAAAGCCCGAGAAGGGTCATGATCCCCAAAAACGGTCGGTGAGCGGTGGTATCCGCTAGATTCAAGATGGAGGTGTATGGGTCGAGGTGGGGCCCGCCAAAGGGAAAACTTTAAAAGTCGAGATGACCGTGATCGTATCATCTAACACCGAGGGGAGAGGAATGCACCCCGGAAGGGGGGGGGCAAAGGTAGGCAACACGAAACATGGCAACCCGCGGTTTTCAACAGCGGGCGAGCAGGGGGGAACAGAATGAATCCGAAGAAAGCCGCCGAAAAAGAAATAACGGAAGGGATTCGGGGTTTGTCGCGCAGGCGCCTAAACAAACAATAAGGAGACAGGTGGTACTGGGTGGGCAGGGGAGGGAGCGCTGAGGTGGGGAAGGAATCTCAGGGCAGGGATGGCGGCCAATAAACCCAATTAGCATGAAGGAGAGAACGCGAAAAATGGAACGGGGGAAAAAGTCAGGATTAAGTTCCCTTTGTCGGAGAGGGATCCAAAAAAAAAAAAGCCGAAGAAGGGCAGTTATCCATGGCAATGCCATCGGGAAAACAAGGGCGAATAAAGCTAAGGGGCGTGGGGGGAAAGTCACCTGGAATCAAATGACTGCGGGACAAGGTACCTGAAATCTCAGTCTCCAACACTCCGACGGAAGTAAGTATTCTTCTAAGGAAAGACGGCGAACCTCTCTTGCGGGAAAAGGCGTCCTCGAAAGGGTCACGGATGAAGAAAGAGTACAGCAACTATGGACGCGTAACTATGACTCGGGGTTCAAAGGGTCGAAAAACGCTCAGGAGGGTCCCCACGTGGGGGAAGAGAGGGGGGGCAAGTTTCTTTGGGTCACCTGCACAAGTCCAAGGATGACTTGAACACGCACAATGACGGGGGGGAGGCATCTGGGGGTGGGGCATTGCGAGAGTACGGGGGGGGAGGGGTTGACCTACGGGGGCCTGCCAAAACCCCGAAAACAGGAAAGATTTAAATGGGCCGTCCTCGGGGACAATCTCTTAAATTTAGAGACAGAGACAATATTGGAAATTGGGGGGGGGGGGGGACACTCATTAGTCTTGCCGGAAACCCCTTATTCAAAACATGCAGGGAAAGAGGGAATGCGGGAGCACGACGTTGCAGTACGAAAGGAAGCGGGTTGGGGATGGCAGGGAAGACATTGCGGCCGGAGTAAGGGGGAAAGGGTGCGCACAACAGTCTCATTAGTACACAAAGCCGAGAAGGGGCTCGCAGAGCGAAGGAGTCTCGGCGAACTCAGTGATCTCACCTCGGGCCTATCATAAGCAGGAAGAGAAACAAAACCGGTCGAAATTTCAGGTATCCAAGGAAACCGGCAAGGAGGGTAAGGGGGGGAAAAAGCATTAGAAATCGTCCCCTCTGTACCGAACGGTTGTTGGGGAGCTGGGGACGAAAAAAAAGATGAATGAGCTCGGGGGCTGAAATCAATAAGGGATCGAGAAAGGTGTAGAGTGACTGTTGGGACAAAGTGGTAACACGCTGAAAAAGGGAAATTCGTACACCAACTACCGGCGAACGGCAGGAAAAAAGCAGGAGAGCAGAAAGAGGAAAGAGCCAAACTCCCAACCACGCAATCCTCATACGTCATCACCTTAGGGAGCATGAACGGCGCAAAAAAAAGACCATAAGATTCTTGTGGCCTACAGGACAGGTCAATAAAATTTTTCTGGTTCAAGTGGGAAAATGGGGACTCGTGAGAGGGATGCCAAAAGGAGGGGAGTGGGGGGGCTGGGACTCAAGAAGTAAAACTTGGTCATTAAAAATCATGTTTCCCAGGCAAGGGGGCATGGGATGGGAGCGATATCAGGAAAGGATTCGAAGCGTTTCGAAACATGTAGCAATCCTAGATAGCTCGGGGGTTAAGGGAAGGATCAGGCACTGACGAGGGGGGGGGGGGTAAATCGGCCAGTAATAGCAGCAAGATCTACAGCCTCAGTTCTCTATTAAATATAAAGGGTGGGGGCTCTGGCTTCGGTCGAGAGGGAGGGGGGGGAGAAACTTGCGCTGGGAAAAGTACCGAAGGGAACTACCTTCAGAGCGGGATTTCTCTGCTTAAGATCGGGGTTTCGGGGGCTGGAACAGGGGGCAGGGTCCCCACTGAAGGGGGAGAGGGAGGTCGAACACGTTTATCTC
>Ga0179593_1632217_pt1 | contig 19006 bp, 37 predicted proteins | sample CZODoug2_1_08_16_FD_185931 | JGI IMG/M metagenome (GOLD analysis project Ga0179593, IMG submission 185931) | Vadose zone soil fungal communities from Angelo Coast Range Reserve, California, USA - CZODoug2_1_08_16fungal (PacBio error correction) | ecosystem: Environmental > Terrestrial > Soil >...
TTTCCTGGGGGGGGGGATAAAAGAAAGGGTTGTTCCCATCTTCACCGCTTGGGAATGAAGAGAGGGGGCATTGCTTTACCCCCCTCACAAGTGAAAAAGAAAAGAAAAAAAAGTTCCTCTCCTGGGGGGGAATAAGAGGGCCTCAGAGATCCGTGCAGATACGTTAACGAGCTAATTTTGCCACAGCCAGAGTAAAAAAAGGGGGACAAGCCCAGGTCCCAAACCAAATTTTGGGCAAAAGTTGTCAGACCCTAAGAACAAAAAATTGGAAAAAGGGGGAACTGATTGTGGGCGCGGCACCATCCTTCAAAGGGGGGAAAGCAGCTTCCCGCCAAGGCGGGTGCTCAAAGGGAAAGAAAAGAACAGGCAAAAGGGCCCCATTTCAGAAAAAAGGGGGGAGGGTAAAGAACAGAAGTGGGTTGGGCGTGGATGTGACACTCACGAGAGGGGGAAATCGATCAGTGAGCACGAGGGAAAGAGAATTGAGTCTTCTGGGAACCTTCTCGCGATGGTTCTGAACTGGCAAGAAAAAACACTCGTTCGTGACCATCAGGGGCGAAGAGAAAAAAAAGGGGCAGAACGTAGAGCGGCATTTGTAACAAGCGCCAATGCTCACCGGGGTGTTTTGGCATGTGGTTGGAGCTCACCGGTCTCGGTAAAGGGAAAAAAAGTAAAAAACCGAAGAATCTACACGAGGTAAGTTAGGGGTCCGAAAAAATCAGGGGACCGGAAAAATTTCCGGGGTGGAGGAATAGAACACGCTTTGAAAAGGAAATTCGAACAAAAAGAAAAGGTAATGCGGATTTCAGGGTGGGGAAACAGGCAGGGGGAGAAGGGAAAAAGCTTGTCATATTCATTTTGGGACAGACTAACCAGGAGGAAAAGAATCACGTTTTTGTTACGGTCCCGGACGGGCAAGCGTGTGAAAGAGGGGGGGATGGGGCAAAACCACTTATAATGGGGGTTGCCGAACCGGTGCGCAAAGCCAGACGAGGGCACCTGCGCAACTGAGCAACGGCAAAGGGAGGAAACCTACGCGGGCAATGGCGAGTCGTGGGGACAAAGAAAGGGATAGAAGGGGGCTTAGGAAGGAACCGTGTACAAAGTCTACGGACGGAAAGGGCGGGTCGCTTACTGGGTGTGTAACCACCGTTCAGAAACCCAAAACGACCGCAGAACTAAAAAAAAAAAGAAATTACTGAGCTGTTCTACTGAGAAAATAAGATGAGGGTGCAGAGAAGAGTCAGGGGTGCATCGGTTTGGTGTTGTAGTCGAAAGAAGTAAACACGCCTGAACATCCAAAAAAGTAGGCTAAAGAATCCAGACGAAACCTTTCAGCTTAATATGTAAGAATGGGTCGGGTAGACCCTGTCAAAGGGGGGGTAAGAGCCAGACGCCCTAGAAAGGCGGGGAGGAAACAGGGAGAAGTTCTCCCAAGGGCACGGATCGAATGAAGATCGCAAGGGCGAATTTCAATAACGCAAAAGGGTGTGTCTTGGTGGCTTCACATGAGGAGGGATAAGAGATGGGAGAAAGTGTTTTCCAGACCCATTATGGGCAGGGGGGGAAACTTCGGCTTCGGCAAGAAGCAGGAGGAGGGGGGCATTCAAGGGGGGGGGAAAAGGGCCCGTGGGATGGAACTTGGCAAAGAATGTGGGGTTTACGGCCCAGGAGGGGGGAGTTGGAAAAGAGGGGAACTCCCTGAAGCAAAACTCAGAGTAGTTCGCGAAAAGATCGGGGTAACGTGCATAGAACCGAGGGAGATGAAAATTGCTGCTAGGGCGGGAGCGTTTGGGGTCAAAAAAAACTTTTGGGTGTTCCTAACACATCTGAGAAAAAAACAACAACACAAAACATGTAGGAAGGAAGGGGGGGAAAATGGGAAGGGAAAACCATGGTTTGTTGCTTGCAAGACAAAGCTCAGAAACAGAAAAAATAAGGGGGAAAATCAGCCGAGGATAGTCACGCGGATCGATCGCAAAAAAAGAAAAAACTTCGATAATTTTAAAGGTACTGGGAACCTCACAGAAAAAAGGAAAAAAGAATGGCGTGGTGTAAGTCCGAAGTGGACTCATAACCGGGAGCCACACACGGGGGCGAACTCAGAGGAGGAGAAAAAGCCGGCGAAGTTTGGGGGGGGGGGGGGTTGGGGGGGGGGGTGGGGGGGGTGTGTGGGGGGGGGGGGGGGGGTGGGGGGAGGGGGGGGGGTGTTGGGGGTGGTGGTGGTGGGGGGGGGTTGGTATTCCCGAAGAGGGGGCGGGGTCATAGACCAGAACAAAAAAATGGACTCTGCACCAGAATACAGCATGCCACCGCCGGTTGCGTGATTTAAATATTAAAACATGTCCCTTAATAGCATTTCAGGGGTCAAGATTGGAGGGACACTCGAAACATGGGTGCCACCGCAATGAGAAAGTTTTAAAAGGGAGCCTCACTGGAGAGGGGGTTTCGAAACAGCCACATCGCTATAAAATATGGGGGGGAAAAAAAAACAGTATATAAAGCTGCGGGGGGGGTAATGATGATTTATGTGTACGATGCTGCGGGCTGGCAGTGCGCGAGTAAAAAACAGCCTTTTGACACGTCCCCGGGGAAAGCAACAAAAACCAAAAAAACGACTCCGGTCCTCAGTCAAAAAGAGGGGGAAAAGGAGAAGTGCAAAGGTGGATAGGTTTCTTTCCAGGTTCGTGGAAGGTTGGGTGGTCCTTGAAAATAGGGGGGGAAAATTGAAACCCAGGAATCGCCCGTAAGCCCTGGCCCCGGACGAAGCCCGTATAAACTTTGTACATGTACAACCACCAAAGCAAGCCGAACGAATAGCAAGGGACCGGGACCACCAGGGGCCGACTAAGTGTCCCCCGGAGGACCGGAGGTTTGGAGTACGGGTCACAAAATAATCAAATGAAAAAAAGAAGACAACCAAGGAAAAAGAACTTAAAGTGCAATGGGTGTGCAACCTGTCAGGGCAAAAGGGATGAAATACATTTGACAAACAAAAAAAGGGGGGCCCAAGGCCTCCCCGGTCAAAAAAAGAAAAACAATAGTATCCTGAGGGGAAAACTGTTCCGAAAAAAAAAAAAAATTGGCAAAAAACGGTAACAAAGCGGTGGGTACCATGCACATAACAAGGGAACTGAAATGAAGAAAAAGGCAACAAGTGTAAAAAAAAGGTACGTTTACCTTCACAAAATCGGGGAAATTTTGGTTCAAAGCGTGGTACAAAATTAGAGAAAAAAACGGGAAAAAGAAAAAAAGTCACGCTAAAGTTCTACGGAAAAGAGGAGAAAAAAAAAAGGTTGGTGAGATTTTAAAAACATTGAAGAGCCTCGGGAAAAAGATCACACACTTGGGAAAACACGAAAACCCCATGCAAAAGTGCAGTTGTGCAAGAGGGAGTCAAAAAACTCGGCACGACAAACAAAAAAGGGTAGGAGAAAAAACTCGAAAGAAAAGGGCTGGTGGGTTCAGCATAAAGTTGTGTGAGGAAAAAAAGGCCAAGAAAAAAGCTACACGGTGGAAAAGAAGGGAATTCTCTGGCAGGGTGGTTCGGGAAAATTCCACTCTTTTACTCCGTAGGGGGGAGGTGCCGTGACGAAAAGAAGCCGATGGGGGTCAGAAGAAGGCGAAACCACGTTGTAAGCCAAAAAGAGAATAAAAAAGGTCCCAATACTCAACAAACAAAAACGGGGACAAAAACGAACAGGTGCCGGGGGGGAAAGTTATAATGAAAATAAAGGACACACCGCCTGCGAAAGAAAAGAAAACCAATTTGGGGGAAACGGGGCGGGCAAAAAAAACAAAAACATTATCCGTGTTCATGGTCAAAAAAAAAAAAAAAAAAACAATCCAAGGGGGGGGGGGAAAAAAAAAAAGATCGTTGTTTAGGGTTTCGGGGGGGGGGCAAGAACACGAATGATCGTAATTGCATTTGGGTCAGGGTTGTTTCACTGGAACTCGAAATTCCCGTGGAAGAAAAGACCGTAACGTTTAAAAATGTCAAAATAAAAAGAAAATGCACTATCGCGACGAAATTTATTAACCAGGAGAACGGAGGCTGGGCAAGCCAGGGGAAGAAAAAAGAGTTGGCACACCATCGAAGGCGGAGAAACCGTAACTCACCAGGGGGGCCAACCAGAATAGGGGCCCGGGGACGGGGAACCCAGGCGTGGGATCATACTAGGAAATCAAACTACAAACGGAGTAGGGGAGAAAAGAAAAAGGTGCATTGTCCGGGGCCCCAAAGAAAGGTGACAGGGGTTTGGACCACAATTAGGGGAGTGAGGTAGGATCGAAGGAAAAGGGGCCCATTGACTGAAAAGAAAACACGGGGCCTCATCAGTGGTCTAAAAAAAAAAAAGGGGGGGAAGAAAAAAAATGGGCTCGGACAGAGCGCAAGTTAATGATAACGGGGGAAGGAAGCTTTATTGAAATCAAAAAAAAGATGGAGGGTAGGAAAAAAAAAGGGGAACCATTCACACCAAAAAGGTCACCGCCCAAATTGGAGGGACCAGTCGCCACGAAAAAAAAACCTGGGTACAAAAAACAGGATGAAGGATTGTGTTGCATCGGGGGGTAACCATCATGGGACACAGGGGGTGGAAAAAAAGGATGATGGTCGCAGTCGGTGTTTCCGAGGGGGGGGGGGGGGAATAATACATTCCCAAACCGGGATACCGGGGGGGGAGGGAATATCAGGTGGGGGGGGGTGAAAAAGCGGGGCAGGAGAAAGGGTTTTGGGACTAGGTATGAAAAAGGAGAGTTCAAAACACGCAAACCGACGGTGAAACTACAGGATCGAAACCCAAATGTCTAGATAAGGGGACTGTGATGGTCCATACCAAAGGAAAGATGGGGGGGGGGAAAGTATGGGTAGCATACACACAAATAGTGCCTTTGACCCCAATGGGAAGTGGGGGAGGTTCACATGAGTGTAGAGTAAGGAAGGGAAAAACGCCGGCGGCAAAGGTCCACGTGGCGGGGGGGGGTTGAGAAGCTTCAATCCGGAAGAACTCAGGCCGGGAAGGAATAAATCTAAAACAAAACTTGGAAAGGACGGGTTAAGGGAGCAGGGAACGGGGGAGTTCCGGTGTGAGATAGGCGGGGGAAACGCAGGGTAAAATAAAATGACGTGAGGGGAACCAAATGGAGCACGGGGGGGGGATGGGAAAAATGGGGTGTTTTCAGCGGTAGGGGCAGAACGGAGGGGGGGGGGGCATTCATTTTTACCTTACGGAAGAAAAGGGTACAAGAAAGGGAGAACACTGGGTTAAACGGGGGAAAGGGGGGGTCTGAGGGCAAGTTTTGTGGGGGAGGGGGCCAATCCAATGTGTGGGTACGGCGCAAGTCAAACAAGGGGGGGGGAACTCGACGCGAAAAGGTAATTCTCGTGACCGGACCGCAATAAACGTGCCCGCCCCTCGTTTGAAAAAGGGGGGGGCCGGTGGAAAAGGGGGGGAGGGGGGGGGGATAGAAAAAGGGGGAAATGTTCGGGCGGTTGCATAAGTCCCTACACTGGGACGAACTAAGCAGTCTGAGGTGGGGGGGGACAGGGTGGATACCATCGGCAAAAAAAAAAAAAAAAGTCACAAACGACCTGAAAAAGACAAGGATGCGACTAAATACCGAAGATAAAGCCGGACGTACCTGGTTGCATCATTGGGGGGTGGTGAAGGGAAGTTACAAGGGCTACCGGGACCGGAAAAAAAGCATATTCTAAAAGGTACACAGAACTGGGTGAAACTTGATAATAAAAACCTGGGAAAAATAGGAAAAAAAAAAAGGAGCGGGGGGTGAACCAGAGAAGGCAGGGGGAGCTCAAAAACTTCCTAGAAATGGACTAGACCAGTTCAGTGCTGACAAAAAGGCGGAAAGGGGGGAAAAAGGGGAGAAAAACGGAACAAGGGCGCGGAATATGGTCACAAAAGAACAGAAGTTGGGGATTCGTCAAGATGAAGGGGGATCAGGAGACGCTGTTATTGGGCAACATAGGGAGAAATTCGCAAGGAGGACAAGATGCGAGAAAGGGGGGGGAGTCAGATGGAGAGGGTAAAAAAAAAGGGGGGGGGGGGGGAAGGGGGACTTGTTTACAACCAGCCATGGGTGGTGACCTGCCGAGGTGTAACTCAATCCGGAAAAACATATAAAGAGAGTGTATTGGGAAAAGACAAGAGCAGGGGAAGTGCATAAGGGGACCGCATAACCTATGAAAAAATCTGAGGGGGAAAGATCGTACGAAAAAAATGAGGGGGTGGGCCGTGGACGGAGACGCTAGAAAAAAAACATGAAGAGAGAGAGTATGTGCCCAAAAACAACATAGGTCAGGGAACCAAAAGCAATCAAAAGAAAGCATAAAAAAGTCGAAAGGGAGGGGCTATGAAAAGTACAAGGCTCGATAAGGGAATACAGGCGGCCGAAGGGAGGTGACACTGCCAGGTATTTGGAAAAGGTGAAGGGGACACAAAAAGGTGCTGGTTGGGGTGGTAAGAGTAAACAGTGGCATGGGCGGGACAATTTCAAATGAGCAGAAAAGGGACCTTTAACAAAAGTGATTGGAACAAGCAAAAACTTCGGGAGAGCGGACCGGCGGATGTGAAAGTAAAAAGGGAAAATGGGCATATAATCCCGGCAGGGCAGGTGACTGAACATCCAGATTCGGACAATGAAAAAACCGGAAAAAAAAGGTTGGGGGGTGTGAAGTCGCACGAAAAGTGGTGCGTGCAAAGAGACCGAAGGCGAAAAGGGGGGTATAACTCCGAACTGTGACGAAAATGACTAGGCTTGCAAAAATGTGTAAGGGCAGGGGGAGCCCCTCAACAGAGGGGAAGAGAAAAGGAGAAAACAGAACCTAGGAAGGCAGCGCCTGGAAGGTCTTGAAAAACGGGGAAAATGCTGCAACGCCAAAAAGTAAAAAGAAGGGGGGTGAAGGAAAAGGGTCCGACACAACCCACCTGTGCCACGGAATAGGGCTACAGGCAAAAAGCATTCAATGGGGATAGGTCGCAGTGTAGAAGCTTAAAAAAAGGACGGAAAAGGTGGAGGGGGGGGGGAAAATGGGACCAGGGGGGTTTTGTGGGGGGGTGGGCGGGGGGGTGCCCTTGAGATGTGGGGGGGGGAGATTGGGCAAGGACAAGGGACCATAAAAGGAGTGTAAGCCGTTAGAAGTTGTAGCACCGCCGCCATGCCCCGCGGAGGGGGGGATAACCGGAGGACATTGGGGAGAAATCAAGGCCTTGGGGGGAACATCGCGAGGTCCAAAACTGCGGCCAGGGAGAAGGAGGCATGTCAAGAGCGCAAAATGCACTGCAGTTGGCTAAGTGAAAAAAAAAAGTAAGGTTGGGGGAACAAATGGGGTAAAAACGCTTTTGTGTCCGCTAACGGGGGGGGGAAACCTGGAAAAAAAAAAGTGGGGTGGGGGGAAAAAAAAAAAAAATGGAGGGGAAAAATGAGGGGAAACCTGGTCGAAGCAAACAACTTGAAAATCTGAAAAAGCGGGGGGGGGGTCCACCAAAAAGTGGACAGAACATGAACCGGCCCTAAAAACACTTAAATCAGAACTTCAAAAGGGGACAGGACGGGTGCCAGAAAGCTTCCCTTAAGTTGTCAAAGCTGGTGACGCGGGGGAATCCTAGAGAAACAGGAACCGTAGGGGGTAAAAAAGTCTAGGAAAAAACCCGAAAGTGGCAAACAGGTAAAGCATTTCTTCAGGGGAAGGTCATAGGATGAGGGCAAACCCGTTGGGCAAAAGCATCAAAGGGGGCAAGGAAAGTCATGGTGCCAGGGGGGAGCGGGGGGGCCTCCACTAAAGGGCACGAAAGGAGAACGGTTAAAAAGGGGGAATCTGAAAGGGCACCTCCGACCGAAACCGGGCGCCACATCAACATCAGTTGTGGGGGTAAAAGAAAAAAAAAATAAGCGAGAAGGGAAAGATGGATGAAGGGCCTCTCTCTAGCAAAACTTGGGGTTGCGCGACACAGCGAAAAAAAAGAAAGTCCAAAAAGGGAAAAAGCGGTTTGTCGAAAAGATCGGGGGGGGAAAGCTGAGGGGTGAGGGGGGAAAAGGGGGAACAAATAAAGAACAAAACTGCCTTGGATGGGACCAGTGTTGAAACAATTCCCCAAATTTAAGGGGAAAAAGTGGAAAAAAAAAAACAGGGGGTTGGAATGGGAAAAAAGGGACAAAACGACGCAAGAAACCGCCTAATGGAAGGAAACCAAAAAAAGGGGGATGGTGACCACGCACCGACGGGGGGGGCAATCCCTGGGGGTTGTGAAAAATCCAAGGGAGAAAACTCGTTGGGTGAAGGAGGCTTGAATGGGGGGGCGGGACAAAGTGGCGTCGTGAAAAATGTGTGGCCAAAGGGGGGTGGGTGAAAGCCAGTAAAAAAATCACGTGCAAGGAGAGCATCCTGAACGTTTAAAGAGAAAAACGGCGCAAAAGGATCCAGACCAAAAAAAAGGAAAGTACAGAAAAAGCAACTCAGGGAACCGTGAGGGGGGGGAAAGCAATGAAAATTGGATAAATCCAAACGGAACGAGAGGGGACAGAAAGCCCGGCTGGACAAAAAAAAATGAAAAACTGGTAATCCAGAACGTCTCTGAAAAAAACCACGTATTAGTAAATAAAAGGGGAAGGGTGCATTTCCAGGGGGGGGGGCGAAAGAAAAAGGGAACGTTTGGCCTAAAAGCGGAGTGGGGAAAAAAATCAGAAGTACATGAAAAAAGGCTGACTCAGAGGTCAAAAGAAGTTGCTCCCAATCCACAAAAAGAAAAAGAAAAAAGAGGTGAGAAGAAAACGGGACAGGGGAAGAATAAAAAAACTCAAAAAAAAAACTAGAAATTTCAAAACAAGAAAAAGATAAAACAGGGGACCGTGCCCAACAAAAACAGTTGACCATCTCACCAGGGGTAGCCAGTAAGACGAAATTTTGAAAAACATGGAGGAACGGGTTGTGGAAGGGGGGGTCAAAAAAAGCTTCACAGGGGGGGGGGGGGGGGACTTCTTTCAAAAGTCGGGGGGCAAAAAAAAGGGGAGCATTAAATAAAGCTCAACAAAGGAAAAGTAAAAAAAAAAACGGTGTATTTGGAAATAGCTTAGGACCAAAGTGCCAGGGCCTCTGTGGGGGGGGAGGCGGGGTAAAGAGCCTCTGGAACCTGCGGGCCGAGTAGGGAAGGGACTCAAGTATAAACCCAACAAGAGAAGGGGGAAAACGGCCTTCGGTAAGACACTCAAAGGAGGGGGACAAGGGACTGGGGTATCAACTACACAAAAAAGGGTGCAGGCACAAAGGAGAAAGATTGCCGGAAAGTGATAAGGCTTTGACATAGGTAAAGGGCGAAAGGGGCACAGTGGTTGAAAATGGGAGGAAAGGCCAGCGCTATGACAGGTCAAAAAAAGAAAATCCAAAAAAAAACCAGGGAACGTTCGTGTAATCAAAGAGTCGAATGTGGGGACAGAAGGGGCTAAAAGGGGAAAATAAGTCAAGCATGACGAAAAAAACGAGAAGACAACGGGAAAGTGCGTAAATGGGCGGCGGGTTAATGCCAAAGTAACCGAGGGCAGAAAAGAAAAAGTTGACCGGAAAAGGGGGACAAATAAAAAATACGAATAAAAAAACGTGGGGGGGCTGTCAAAAAGGGCAGAGGGCAGGGGGGAAAGAAAAGGTTCATCCAACTCTTGGTTTTGTTGAACAACAGGGAAAGTTGGCGCCAAAAAAAAAAGCCAAGGGTGGGGCAAAAAAAAACAAAGGGAGCAAATTGCGAAAGGCGGCCTGCAAAAAAAAAAGTGAGGGAAAAAAAAAAAAGCGGACAAAGGCTGAGTTGAGTATACAGGGGAGAGGGCGGCTTGGGGGGGGGAGGGGGGGTGGAAGAAGGAACGGACCTACCGGAAAAGAACAGGCGAGGATCGGAAGGGGTGGGGATCAGGGAAAAAAACACCACAAAAACGAAACAAAAAACCCTGAAAGATACTACAAGGGGGGGGGGGGGGGGGGGGGGGGGGGGAATGAAAAGATGGTGTGGTGCCTGGCACGGTAAAGAGGGAAAATAAGGTGGGTGTCCGGGGGTACGAAAATAAAGGTCAGGCGGGGCAAGATGTCGCGAAAGAAAAGAAGACGCCCTTTGAAAGAGCTTAATATAGAGGGCGGACGGGTAGAAACAAGGGGAAAAGGGACTCCAACGGGAACCACTAGAATGGGAATTAAACAGGGGTCACGATTTCAGCAAGTAAAAAAATAAGCACGGGGGGGAAAAAATTAGGGATTCAATAGAACAACTGGGCTGAAAAAAAAAAAAGTAAAAAAAATGGATTTAGGAAAGGTCAAAAAATCAAACAAAAACGGGTGAAGGCAAAAGCAAGGTGAATGGGACGAATTAGGCGACGGGGAAGGAAAGAAAAAAAAAAAGTGGGTTTGAAAAGGCCCAGAGTGGGGGGAAGGAAAAGGGGGGGTTGGACAACAAACAAAAAAGGGTGCGGAATTAAGAAGGGGAAAAGAAGCAAGAAAGAAAATGGGGAAGACGAGATTTATTGAGGGGGGGGCGAAGGGGCTGGGAGGAAACAAGCGACACAGGGCCACAGGCTGGAGAGTGTGGATAAAACCTTGGGGGGAAGAACAAAAAAAAAATCTTCTCCAAAAAACAAACGAGAGAGGTGGGGACAGCAAAAAAAGAAAAGTGGGGGGGGAGGAAAAGAAAAAAACTCTTCAACAACAGAAGAAAAAGAAAATAGGTGAGGAAAAAGAGGAAGGAGGGGACAATTCAAACCAGGAGGGAAAAGTACAGATGAAGATTGAGTCTCGCAGTCTGGAGGGAACCAAGAAGAAAAAAGAAATTGCTTTGGGATGATGGGAAAAGCCTACATATATAAGGAAGGGAAACAAGGGTGAAAAGACCAAACGCGGAGTAGGGGGTCTAAATTTAGTTAAAAAAACGTGGGGGAGGGCACATAAACGCGGACATGAAAACGGGGATCAAAAACCATAAGTGACCACCCAAAAAAGATTTTGGAAATGAGGTAAACGCAGGGGAAAACCGGGGCGGGTGAAAACAACTTTTCATCGCGTGGGAACCTAACAAGTGGTTAAGCCAAAAAAAAAGGGGGGAGGAAGGGGTGGAAAAGGAGGGGCACTGAAAAAGAAGGGGCAAAAAAAACTCCGCATCGGAAAAAAAAAAATGAAAATACAGGGGGAAAAGATAAAGGCGGGAAGGGCCGGGTGGGGAATGGTCGAGGGGGAAAAAAAAACCGCACGACCTAGGAGAATGAACGGGACCGGAACCAAAACCCCCCCCGTAGAAAAGCAAGACGTGAACGAAATGGGAGTGCCTCAAGGGGAACCGATCGGGGGGTAGCGCCCAAAAGGTGAAACGGGGAGGTGAAGTTTGCATGGTGCAAAAAAGGTGGGAATGGGTCTTGGGGGGGGACCAACCACCAGTAAGGGGAACCAACTCAGGGAAACACGAGAAATTATACTAGGGAAAGGAAAAAAGGTACATACACAACCGAAACAAGAGGACAACAGGGCACGTTAAAATTCTGAACAGGACAGCCTTGCAAGAGGGGGGAGGACAGACAGTGGGGTTGCGGGGGTAAAAAAAAAGTTGGGAAAGGCAAAGTGTCCAAGACAACACAGGAATGTCAAAACTTTGGGGACGGGAACCATGTCAGAGGGGGAAACGGATGAAACAGAACGTTCTAGGAAAAAAAAAAAATTGAACCCCCAAACCAGAGAAACGGAGAACGGAAAAAAAAAACAAAAAAAAAAAAGTAATGAACCGGCATTGAAGTTAGGGTGCTGGAAACCAATCCTGACAAAGCGGTTCCTGAAAAGAAACAATGGCAAAAAATAAAAATGAAGAAAGAAGCCCAAAGGGCGTTCGTGCGAAAGGTGAAGTGAAAAACGGGGGTTGGAAAAAAACTCAATTGGGGGGGGGGGGGCCATAGGGCTAAATGAAAAATAGCTCAGAAAGTAACGTTTCAAGTGGGGGAGTTGAAAACAAACCTCTCGAATAACGGAAAAAAAAAAGGTGGTAAAAAAAAGTGGGGACGAGAACAAAAGGGAAATAAAGCCTCGATCCGTCAAAATCAAGTCACACCACGTGGGGGAAAAGTGTGTCAAAGAACTCTCAAAAGGTAGCCTTACAATCGAACAGAACTCATCAAAAGGAAGGGTAAAGCTGAGATTCAAGGGGTACACAAACCGCCAAAAAACCAAAGGGGTGCATCGGCACGGGTTGGAGTGTACCACCACCCAAAAAAAATAAGAGAAGGTGGCAGACAGAAGAAAAAGAAGGAAGAAAGGGTTGTTTCCAAAATTTTCAAAACCAAAACTTCGGCTTGGGGAAAAAAAAAAAAAAAACAAAGCGTAAGGGGGGGGAACGGTGAACCGATCACTCCCCGAGGAGCTGTCACAATAAAAGCGAAAACAGTGTGGACAGAAAAAAACCAAGTTGGCCAAAAGCCCAAACGGACAAATGAAAATTTGGAGCAAAAAAGTGGGGAATAATGATGCTTCAAAGCGAGACGAGGGGAGGAAAACAGAACCTCCAGGGGGTGAAGAAGAGAAAAAGGTGAAGAGGGGGGGGGGGGTAATCTTAAAAAAAAGAAAAAGTGTGTGGAAAATTTTGTGGGGGGTCATCAAGTTGGGGGGGGGAAAAAAAGGGGGAGTTGGTCCTTGGAGGGCAGAAGACAAGTGGGGGGGGCGGTTGGCCAGGGTGGCTACGGGGTGGGGGAAAAATCATAAGATAAAAAGATCGTAACTGCAAAAGGAGACCAGGAAAAAAAAAAGAACTTAGTCCAGGGAAAGGGGAGCGGAGGGAGGACGGGACTGAAGGAAAGCCCAAAGGGAAAAAAAAAAAAAAAAAAAAAAAAAAAAAAAAAAAAAAAAAAAAAAAGAAGAAAGACAACTCCAAGGTCGGTTAGAACAAAAATCTCGTCAAAGGGGGGACGGCAACACATTAACTACACCTGGGGGTAAGAGAAAAAAAAGTCTAGAAACAACAAAAAAAGGGAGGAGGGAAGAATATGAAAAATACAAAATGAAAAACTAGCAGCAAAGGGGGGACCAAAAGATGGGGGGGCCTAAAAATCATCTTGCGAGGGTAGAGACATGTATGAAAAGGGGGGGTGAAAGTTGCAGGGGGGAAGGTCAATTGCTCAAGTCCAGTTTTAAGAGGAGGAAAGGGGCACTTTTAGGGGGAAAAGAATAAGGGAAGCTATGGTTGCAGCAAAAAAAAAAAAAGTGACGAACGAAAACAGTAGAAAAGACGAAAGCAAGTGAAAAGAAAAAAAAACTGGTTGAAAGCCAAAAAGGGGGAAAAAACAAAAAAAAAGGAAAAACGAAATTGGGGAAAAAGGGAAGATTGGGTGGGGGGAGCGGTCCACATCGTGGTCAAAAACAGGGGGGGAAAAGACGAGTCCCGGTTTGGCGGGAAACGAGGAACAAAAAAAAGGGCCAAAGGGGGGAAAAAGAAAGGGGGGAGGGAAATACGACGGCGCCATGCAATCGTGTAAAGCGGAGGGGAAAAAGACTTTCCCTCAAAGGAGAAGTAAAACGCCCTACGGAGTAAAAAAACCAACCCAAGAGTGTAAGGGAGTCTGTCAATAAAAAAAAGGCTCGATTGGGTCAGAGAAACGCAACAAAAAACGAGGGCTTGGGCAAAAAAGGGAGATTGCCAAAAGGGAGAGGCCGTGAAAAAGGAGGGTGTATACTCGACCTCAAAAGAGGGCAGGGTTTGGGATAGGAAAGGGATGGAAAGGACAAATGGGCCGAAGAAACGAAAAAACTGAGGGTCTTGGGAACCAAAGATTGGATCAGGAATTGAAAAAAAAAGGGGGAAGAGGTAGCGACACCTAAAAAAAGTGGGCGGCAACGTAGCAGAATGAGAATGGCGAAAAAGGTTGCGGGGCTGGGGTAATGAAAGGCAAGGACAGGAGTCGGGGAGAGGAGGGGGGGGGGGAAAACGAACATGGGGTTCCAAAGGGGGGGGGGGGGGGGGGGGGGGGGGGGGGGGGGGGTGGGGGGGGTGGGGGAGGGTGGGGGGGGGGGGGGGGGGGGGGGGTGGGGTGGGGGGGTGTAGGTCTAATTCCTCAAGAACGGTTTGGGGGGAGTGGGAAAAAAAAAAAAAAAAAAAGGTACGTGAAAATAGGAGGGGTGATGGTTCACAGGGATTTTGGGGGGACACAGACCGGCGTCTAAAGCTATTGGGAAGGGGCGGAAAAAGAGGAAAGTCCTGGGTGACAGCCGTCTCAGGCCGAATTCGGCGTAAAAGCCATCTCGGGGGCAAGTGCGTCAGAAAGGAAAGGGGACGGTGATCACATCAAAGGGGGGGGGGGGGGGGTGTGGGGGGGGGTGGGGGGGGGGGGGGGGGGGGGGGGGTTTGTGTGGGGGAGTGAGCGGGATTGTGGTGGGGGGATAGATGGGGGGCAAAACCCCCAACGAGATGAAAGGGGACTTCTTTTTGGAAAAAAGGTGGGGAAAACTACAAAAGGAAGCAGCGATGGGATCTACTGGTTCAAAGACAGAGGTAAAAAAAAACAAGAACAACAACCATCTACCATTGGGAACACAAGATAATAACGAAAAAATATGTGGGGAGAGGCCGGGAATTGTGTCATTGCCGGTAATGAAAAAAAAAAGGGGGGGTTTAAGCCTTTTGGTTTGTGGGGGAAAAAATCCCTAAAAGAAGGAGGAAGATTGGAGGAGGGGACCGAATACAGACAAGTGGGGAAGGGGCTGTATCCTGTATCAGGGGAGCGGCTGGGGGGAAGTAAAAAATAAGAACCGAACGAAGGAAGAAGGCACTGGGGGGGGGTCAACTCCAAAGGGAGGGCGAGGGAAGAAGAGGCTGAAACTGTTTCAAATAAGACAACAACAAGAACTGGTGGCAGGCAGTCAAAAGGGTAAGAGGGGTATAGAGGCAGGGCGGGGGTTATGACCAAAAAAAGTCTGAGGAAGTCGGGAAGGGCTTCGGGAAGCGGAGGAGAAAAAAAAATCAACCATAGATGGGGAAAGAAGGGGAATGTGGGCAAAAAAGGATACCACTCAAGCCAAGGGAACGGGGGTAAGGGGAGGGGGAAACTCCAAAAACACCTGCGGACAAGAGAAGATTTCTGGGGGGGGAAAAAAAAAAAAAGGGGGGATGGACATAGACAAAAACCGGTAGGAACTCACAGAGGAGGCACTGTTTTGATGGGCACTCCCAACTATAGGGTTGGGGGAAAAGCATGAAGAAAGAAACACGAACACAAATGAAAGGAAGGAGGGAGAAGGGGGGGTATGTCAAAGGGGAAAAACAAACCATCAGGTAAAAAGAAAAAAAAAAAACAGGCTTCCGAAGAAAGACCAAAGAAGGCAAGGGACTTCAAGGGGCAAACGCCAAACTCTAAAAAGAAGAGGGGAGTCCTGCAGGGGGGTCCCTGGGAAAACAAGGAGGGTCCAAGAGAACGCCGAGGGAGGGGGGGTGGGAAGTCAGGTTGCCAGGTAAATAAGGGGAACTTGTCAAAAAAAAGGGCTGCAGGAAAGAAATGGCAATACAGGGAAAACGGCCGGGTTGAACGAATATGGGTCCACTGGCATAAAAACAGAAGGACGGAAATGGGAGGGGAAGAACCTAGGAAGAATGGACCAAGCAAAATTGTGCGGGGGGTTTAGGGGGGTTCGACAAGTTGGGGACTGTGCGAGACCGTCAGACCTCAAGACGAGAAAAGGGGTTAATTTAAAACAGCAGGGAGAAAAAGGGAGGGGGAAATCCACTCCAAAGGGTGGAGACAGACCATCATGGTCTAGGGAGAAGAAGGGACTGCAAGGGGGCGGGAGGTGCTGGGGGGTCCGCGAAGGGCCAACAACTGGTGTAAAAGTACAACCCCAATTAAAAAAAAAAAAAAAAAAATACGGGGGGAACGAAATGCAATCCGAATAGAGTCAAAAAACCACACGGTGGTCCGGAAAAACTCGGGGAAAAAAAGGCAGGGGGGAAGGAGTGTGGGGGGCAAAAGGTGTAAATCTGGGTCAGTGGGGGGGGGGCCAACCAGTTAAGATAAAAAAAAAAAACAAAGACCGCCTCCGGAAACGGTGCAAACCGGATGACGGGGGTACAAAAGGCCATAAAAAAAAAGGAAGAAGCATGACTTAATACAGGGAAGGGGACAGGATGAAAACCTTTAAAAAAAACGGACGGCCCATTAATTAGGAAGAAAACGGGAGGGAAGTGCCAAAGGGAAGAATAAAGGAAAATGGGGGGAAACTCAACGCCAAAGGAAAAAAAAAGAGTGGGTGACAGACACGGTCAAAGCAAAAAAAAAAAGAAGGGGGTGGGAAATCATGTGGGTCACAACGCTTTGGGTGGCAAAAAAAAACGAAAAAAAGGACAATCAAAAAACAGTAGTGAAAAAAAAGTGGGTTCGGTAAAGGGAGCGCAACGGAATCTGTCAAAAAAAAAAAAAATGGGGGGAGGAAAAGGAAAAGGAGGCCCCGCAAACGGAGAGCATTCCAAAAAATGGGTGAAAAGGAAAAAAGTCAAAAGGGAAAAAAAACGGGCATGGTAGGGGCAATAAGGGTTTCCTCTATTAAATCGAAATCAGAAAAAGGGGGACGGGTCCCAAGAGGAAGCGGGGAAAGGGTTGTGTGATTCGTCAAAAAACTGGGGGAACACCCGGTCAGACGAAAGCACGGGGGGGGAAAATAAAAACCAGCAAGGCATTACCCGCCGCTTGCACACTTCATGCAAAGGAAACGTCTCACGTTTAAGGGTGAAGGAAAAAAAAAAAAGTTCTCTTCTCAGGAAGAAAACTGCGGAAAGCTGGGGGGTGGAGTGATAAAAAGAAAACAAGACCTGGGGGGAGGGAGGTACGAAGAAAAGGTCAAAGGACCACTGGGGTGGAGGCCGGAAACGCGGGGGGAGGGGCAAGAATAGCCAAAGTGGATGGGAAAAAGCGGGGGGTAAAAAAGACGCAACCACATAACAAACTAACAAAAGTTTGGGGGGGACATGCAGCGGGCCGAAAAGAAAAGGGGGTTTTGTGCCCATTCCCCAAAAACACATGGTGGGGGAGGAAAGGGGTGATGCCCAATGTCGCAAAAAGGGGATCAAAAGAAAGCCCCAATTGTGGGTAATAGTAAGGAAGCCCCAAGCCAAACAAAAGCATGATCCCACGGGGGAAAAAAAAATTACTGGTTGCGGAAATTAGACCCTTTGGCGAAAGGGTGGGGGGTAATGCTTTGGGTGGGGGCGGGGGGCCCTTGGGTGGGAAGGGGACTGTGGCAACATCAGGCAAAAATCAAGGAAAAAAAGGGGGATCAAGGGAAGAAGTGCAAAGGGAGCCGGGGGGGACCGACTTATGTAAAGGAAAGGAAAAACTTCAGTTTGTGGGGGAAAACAACTGCGAAAGAAAGGGGCGAAAAAACCAATGCAACCTCAAAATCGAGACAAACGACAAGGGGGTCCTCTAAAGTAAAAACACAATTGGGCACGGGTGAGGGAACTGGAAAAAAACCTGTGGGGGAGGGTCTCGAAAGCAACGGAGGAAAAAAGAGGAATGAAAGGGGGAAAACGGGGGGAGCACAGCAGGTCCTACGATGGGGGAAGTGAGGGGGGGTAAAAGGGCTGGAGGGGGGCAGGAGTGGCCAGGGGGTCCCTCCGACAGGGGGGTCTCCCCGGGGGGGTATACGAGGGGAAAAGAATGAGGTTTCAAGTTAGTGATTAAAAGGATAGGGGGCCAAGAAGGATGGAGGGAAGGGGGCAACATGAAGTAGCCACAAAAATCAACCGTAAAAACAAAAAAAAAGGGGGAGAATGCATCCTAATAAAAAAACGAGAAAGGGGGGAAACGCAAAACGAAGGGGGGGGTTGCAGAGGGGTAAAAAGTGGGCCTTCCTTCTTCCGGCAGGCAAGGGAGGGCGGCAAAACTGGGAACAATCATACAGGGGAGGAACAAAATGGCCAAAGGGGGGGAAGACCAAAAAAAGGGGAAAATACTTCGGAATCACTGAAAAGGTGGTGGGCGGCGGTAATTTGACAAGAAAAAAAAAGAGGAGCTTTCACACAGCAAAAAAAAAAAAAAGAAGAAAAAAACAAAAGGGGCTCAAAGTTGACTGTCCTCGGCCAATCAAAAAAAAAAGTCGACTAGTAGGGAGGGGGGGGGGGGGGGGGGTATCACTCAAACAACCAGAGAAAGGGGGGCAAAGGCCGGAAGTGGAAAAAATTAACGAAAGGGGAAGGTAGAAGCTGTTCAAATGCCGAAATGAAGGGGGGTGGGGATGAGCTCAAAGCCGGCTGAAAAAAAAAAAAATAGAAGGGGAAAAAAAAAGAGGTAAAGCAAATGACGAAGGGTTTTTGCAACGAGAATCGGACCGAAGGTCAAAAAGTGTCAGAAGAAAGCTGTAAAATAAAAGACAGGAGGGTCAAAAAAAAAAAAAAAAAACAAAAGAACGGATATCACGGGTAAGGGGGAAAAAAACTGAGGTTCATGGGGGCAGTTATGGAAAGAAAATGGGCAGATTCCATTTGGGGGGAACCAGAATGGAAAAAAGAGAAGAATACGTTTTGGGAAGCGGGGCACAGGGGGGGGGGAGAAACGTTTGGTAAGATTTGCAAGAAGGGGGGGTGGGGACACTGGAAAAAGGGGGGGGGACAAAAAAGGAAAAAAAGGGGCAAAAAAAGGGGAAGGGGGGGAAAAAATGAAAAAACAAGGGGGGGCGGGAAGGGCAGGGCAAGGGACCAAAACGCCTCAACGAGGAAGGAGGGTAAGGGATTTCCAAGGGGTTTATAACAGCTGGCGGGAGGGGTACAAAGTCAAGACACGGGGGGGAAAAAAAAAAAATAATCGGGAAGGTCCGGTTGAAAAAAAAATATTCAAAGAAAAAAAAAAATCAAAGAAACACGAAAAGATCGACGGAAACTGGGCAAAAGAAAAAAAAGAAAAGGAAAAGTTCCTTACGAACGTATGAAAAAAAGGCAAAAGGGGGGGGGTTGTCGGGACAGAAAAAGGACCATGGAACACGCGGACGAGAAGAAGA
>Ga0179593_1629412_pt1 | contig 19005 bp, 21 predicted proteins | sample CZODoug2_1_08_16_FD_185931 | JGI IMG/M metagenome (GOLD analysis project Ga0179593, IMG submission 185931) | Vadose zone soil fungal communities from Angelo Coast Range Reserve, California, USA - CZODoug2_1_08_16fungal (PacBio error correction) | ecosystem: Environmental > Terrestrial > Soil >...
TGTGGAAAACGTTTCATATCCTAGACGCATCCAGATAACGCGGTACTGAGGGTGGGCATTGAAAAAAGAATTCGTCCTGCAAGAGAAGAATACATCCGGCTGAGAACGCGGCACAGGGATTAGCAAAAAAAAACGACCGCGCAGAAGGAGGAAGCCCGCCCAAACCAAACTCCTCCATCTCTCAGAAGTACGAAAAAGGAACACCAAGAAAGCAGTTTTCTTTGGAATGCTCCGGCAGACGAGAGGAAAACGGGATGAACAGTAAAAGAAAAAAGGATCCGGGGGTCGGGGACGCGCGGGTTCACAGGGAAAAGTCGCCCCGGATCCGGCACTGAGCAATAAAAGAAACGGGAAGGCTTAGCTGATAAAGAATAAAAAGGACTCTGCCGAATACGTGACATTTCAGTAAGGGGTGGGAAAACGCACTATCGGAGTCATCAACAACCACCCGTCGTAGGAAAAAGCTAGAAAAAGGTGCCGGTTTAATGGAAACCTCTCGAGGAAAGAATGGAAACGAGCCGAATTGTGCGGTCAGCCAAAAGTGCGTGGAAATTCAAAATGTGGAGGGCTCGGACGCAAGACACGGGACCAGCCCCACTTATCAGGAAATAAGTAGGAGGCGGCGCCTATAACTGTAAGAAAGGACAGCACAACGAAAACTAGCAAGCAGAACATAGAGGGCATAAGGAGTAAGGAGAGGCGGTGGGGTCAGTCAAATAGAAGGCTGCAGAGCTCTAAATCAAAAAGACTAAACAGAGACTATCGCCTCGAACGCAGCCGGAACTTATCTGAATATCAGCCCAAACCAAGTACTAATTGTCTGGGGGTAAAGCCAAAAAAGGGGAAAGCGGATGATCAGGGGAAAATGTCCGTTCGCGAAAGGCTGAGAAAAACATGAATAACCACGGAAAAACTTTCGGAATAAGAACTTGAAACGTAGCATGGGAGAGCGATGCCCCGAATACTAGCCATCATCAACGGGGGTGTCATCAGTTCGGGAATAGGCCGCCTGCCCGAAGGACTGGACGTAATGTCGTGCGGGTTCACGGGCCGGGTTGTTCGGTGGGGACGGAAAACGAATTTCATCAGCGCAAAAAATTCAAAAGTAAACTGGGCGGTTGGAAGGGGAAAAGAAAAAAGACTTGCCCACCAAGGCGCACGGTGTGAAGTTTTCAAGCAATGCGTCCAGAGGTGTAGGAGAAACCTTCCCGGTGCTTCACAAGATCGGGGCTGTGGAGACGCATGCTTCATTGGTGAAGAAAACGGCTCAGTTTGGACGATAAAGCGGGGACGGGAGCAAAAGAGTGATGTACGGCCACATGCTCGGAGCAGCCTAGCACTTCGAAGCCCAATTGTGGTCGGGGATCCCCAGACCCAGACAGTAATGACAGCTCAAACATTGACTATTGCAGGACAGAAAAAAGGCTCCCGTGGAGGGATATCCTGAAGTCGGGATGACCCGCAAATGGAATAAAGGTGTAGCATCGGAAAGTAAACTTAAAAACGAACACGGTCGCCGTTTGCAAAAGGATTGGTGCGCAGATGTAATTTGGGGAATGATGCTGGGTCATAAACACTGTTGGGCTATTCTAAACATTTCGAGGTCGACTAGCAAAGGAACGTAGGAACAAATAAACGGGAAAAGCCGCCTCCCATCGAAATCCAGAAAAAAAAGAAAACAAATGTGCAATGTCGCTCCGAGTCAGCTGATAAAGATGTCCCGACATGACAGGGGACCTTGCTAAGGCGCGGGTCCACGCAGAAAACGTATTCGTATCTCAGATGGGGCTGTGCAGGGGTACGATGTAGGGTTCAATGTCACACGCTAGTGCGTGGGGCGGGCTGTTTAGGTGTTTCAAGGGGGCCACCGGCGGTTTGCCTTGGTATACAGGCCAATTAGGCACGAACTGGCAAAGAAGCCAAATATACCCCAAAACTGGGCGCGTTAAAAATGTGCCCAGGAATGGGGAGAAACGGCGCGGTTGGGGGATGGATTGGGACGGTCGCAGGCGCCAGCGGCGTCCACCGCAATCGTTGGTGCGAAGACATGCAAAGGGCGGGGGGAAGCACTCGCTCCGTGTCGCATGGTAAGACACACTCGTAACGCCACGGTTTTCGGAAAGGGAAAACTCGATCGAACAGGGGCACCGAGGCAGAGACGTATTCGCCTAAAAGTGTTCAAAACAGGCCTGGAATTACCCTGTGTAGCCGCAGCGATACCGACGAAAGTTCTGTATTGGAGGGTCCATGGGGCAGTCTGACAAAAAGAGCGAGAATGCCCAATGAAACGCCCCCCCCCCCCCAGTCTGAGGCCCTGAGGCACAAGACACCCCAAACCTACCCCCAAACCCCCGGCTTCCAATCCCGAAAAACCCCCCCCCGCAGCTTATGGACCTCACATACATAATAACGCGTTGAAAAATTGAAATTAGGGTGCGGGAAATTCACTTTCTTGAAATCTAAATAGACAACGGGGGGAACCCAACGGAGGGCAGGCGGCACACCGGGAACAAGCAAAGGACGGCAAGGACAAAAATGGGCACGCACCGCTCTTTCCCTTCCCGCCGCGCCAGAGGGGTGCGGGACAATCGCCTTGGGTGGGGCTTGGGGGGGCTGCACGTGACAACCAGAGGAAAATGTTTGCGCAATCTCACGCGAAGGGTACAAAGGGCCCGGGCGGCACCGCGGGGGAAATCAGGGTGGAAAACAGCCCAACACAAAGTATCGACGCCGGGATGGAATAGGGGCGTGTCAGAGAGAATAAAAAGGTTCAGGGTGACGCAGATAAAATAGTTCGATCGGGGATGGACTTCGGCACCCGATGGCAGGGGGCAATGGGTCGAACAACAAGGGTGAATACGATTGCTGGCTCGAGTGAGGTCTGCTCCATCGAAAGGGAACACATGGAAAATGGCCGGCGGTACGTTTCACAAATTTATAGAGGGCAGGAAGAAAGAGACAAAAATCTCGTGCAGGGGTTTCTATAAAAGGATCAGCGGGATCACCAATGTCACTCTTAGAATCCAAAGAGCGACTAAACAAAAAAGGGCTAAGCAGGACCACCTAGGGGATGGTCATTCGTGTGCGAGCAATCGAATGTGTGAGGGTAGACTCTCCGCGTAGGCTCGACACCGCATGCAATAACAGGGGAAACGGACCCTCTAGACCGGCGTAGAAGCCCTGTGGGCATTTCTCAAAAACTTATATTGCGGCGCTGGTTGTCCGGGTTCGATGGACATATCAAAGGAGACTGTCACCAAAAAAACTTATGTAGAGGGGCTAAATTCACATTCCGCCCTGGATAAGGGGACATGCAAAAGGAAAACCGGACACACCCACGACATCAAGAAAACAAAAGAACAAGAAGGAGGAATGATTTTGAAGACCGGGAAACGCACAAGGTTGAAGATCAGACAACAATAAGGGACAGCAATCGTCTGACGGTGGTCTCCTCAAGAGAACCCCGACAACAACTGGAACAGCAAGGGTAGTGCGAGAACACAAGCAGAACGCTATCCTCTGCCTATTCAAAAGTGGTTCCTCAAAGGGGCGAGTGTAGGAGCCACGATTCCACGAGGTGACACGAACCGGCCTGCACAATGGACGAGCACAAAGACGGTGCCGAACGACGCAAGTCAGCGCTAGCGTCGAGTGTGCTGGGGAAGCGGACGCTGTCAAATGTTGCCATCAGATTGTACTGTCATGTTGTCGGGGAAATAGAGGAGTGCAAAGTACCGCCACACAAAGTGGTCCGCTGCAATTCTTGCTGTTTACAAGAATCGACAAGAAGCTGTTTCACAATCGCGCAGAGGACAAAGATCTTCTTCCAACGACCATGCGTGAACCGGGCGGGCCGGAAATTAAAATCTACCCGGTAAGAACGAAAGCCCGGAATTCCGCCGATTTCACAAAGAAAAAGGCCCAGGGAGCACGGGGTAACTTGTCATCGCGTGAAAGAGGTCTAGAAACTGGCCGGTGGTGGCCCACCAGAGAAACATCCCTCGGGGAAAAGGGGTAAAAACGGAAAACGCAGGAATAAGGGCAACGCGACAAGGGGAAAATTTAAGGTGTCTTCCGGTCGTCTGAGAAGAGTGGCAAGACTGACGAAATTTGCTACTACTCCTTCATAGAAGGCTATGTTGTGATAAATAGGGGCTGGTCCCTTCCATGGGGGCCACGGGAAATACAAAAGAAAAAGCAAGGAGACTCAATTGCTTAGCCAAGGAATCGACCACGTCCGCAATTGTCCAGCAGTGCATATTCTCAGGAGGGGGGCAGTTAAACCAGACGACACTGCTCCCTCTCGAATTCGTCATTAGAGGAGAATGTCCATGAAAAATAGTGCTTTGGATAGGGGGGGTGGGGGGGGGGAGTAACAGCTTGGCCGCATGCTGCGAATTGAGAGAATGGTGAAGGCAAGGGAAGGATCGGTCACGGACGGCAAGCCGGACCTAAATCTCACAACCGGAAAGGGGGCCGCGAAGTGGGCGAAAGGGAAAATAATATGAACTGTTGCGGCGGACCTCAATGGTTAGTGCGGGACGGATAAAAGAACACAGGAAACCAAAAGCCGGGTTTTGTGCACTAATAAATAAATAAAAAAGGGCGAACTAAGACAGAAAAAAACCGAACGAGCCAAGGAGGGAAAGGAGGGGCGGAGCTGTACGGGCTGGAGTACCAAAAGAACAGGTTTGCCAGGAACAATTCAAATGAATACACCGGAATTTAAAAGTTGTACACCGGCCAGGGTGGAAAAAACCCGAAAACATGGAAAAAGGGCCTATATGTGACCTGTGCGAGAGAAACAAGAGGGACAACCGGGCAGTTATGGTGGGGGGGGCTTGCGGAGGCTGTAGGGGTCAATAAGTGTGTCGCGGGGGACGTGGGGAGTAGGGGGTGTCCGTCACAAGGCTTCGGTCCAACAGTAAATTGCAGGATGTCCTGGCGATGTCATTCCCGGGGACGAGGGTGTACGGAAAGAGTGCGTGGCCGAGACGAAGGAAGCAAGCTAACTAGGGTCCCCAAAGCTTAGCGGAAGGCTGAATCGCTTGAAGTTGATTAGCTTCAATAATCGGCAGACGGGTAAGGTGGGTAAACGATGACATAACATGACTGTTGAATACAGGGACAAAAAAGCCGTGGTGGTGGAGAGTTCAATATAGGTGAGATGCAGGTCGTGGGAGGCCGAAATGTGGACACAGAGTGACAACAATGGACAGAATTCGCCAGATTTTCTAGGAAAAGAGGACAAGCACACTAGTTGACAAGACTTTGCGGCGGGGATGACCTCGCGATGGCCATAAGTTGGCCCAGGGGGTGAAGAGGGCGATAAGGAGGGTCTGGTCTGGGGATCAGCAGGAGGGATCTTGGGGAGAATCTGGCAGCTAAAAAGATAGCCTCACTGATTCGGGTCAAGCCGTCATCGCAAAAATTAGGAAAAAAAAGAAACGAAGCGTCAGAAGAACCAGGTGCGTCTAGGGACGCGACCATTCCCGGGCGTGATTGAAAGACGGAAGGCGGCGGACGGCAAGGATTGCCTGGATGGGGCGATGAATGGCAGGACTCCTGAAGTGGGCGTCCTGGAGGCGCGAAATAACGGAACACAGGGCAAATTGAAAATAGTCGGAAGGCTCATGCTGGAATGAAAATCTGTGGGGGGTGGGACCCGACAACACGGATGCCGCCATCAAGTGAAAACGTGGGAATAATTGTCACACATAATGTGATGTGCGACCGATGAACCGTCTGGCCTAAAGGGGGAGGCGAAACCGACGAGTCGCCAAGGGAAAACAAATGGATCAGTTGGTGGAGTGAATTAATCGAAAATGCCTGGGTCGGAAATAAAAAACAGGCGGGTCCAACGTTAACGGTTATGTCATGATATCAGAACATGATGGGGAATGGGGCGGCGGGAACAGCGGTGGTGTCATATCCTGAAGTTGCGAGCCTAGCGAGAGATTGGATCTTGAATTGACCAAGATACAGAAATGTCCGGGAAAACCCTCAGAAGAAAAAACTGCAGGTACAGATAACTACAAGAGAGGGTGCGCGCGGGCGCGAACCTTTGGGGGTCCGCCCAACACCGGGAATATACAGGAGCGGCGACAATACCACCGCCTTGAAAATCAACCCGAGAAAAAGAAGGAAGATCGAAGTTCACAACCCGCCACAGCTTTAGAGAGGACAACTCGCTGGGGCACATCCCTGAATTACGGTCCATGCGAACGATTTATAAATTTTGGGACGCTCAGGAAAGCGTTGGCGGCCGCACCAAGAGGGACAGCCACGAATATGGGAAAAAGCCTTCCTATCCTGGATCCCAAAAAAGAGCGCAGGGCAGGGGACGCCACAGAGACATTCGATGAAGCCGCTACCCAAAAAGGACGGCACGGGATGAAGGAAAACGTACCGGCAGACGATCGAAATGAACCCTCGGAGGTGGCGGTATGAAAGAGATAGGCAAAGGGGGGGGAAAAGTAAAATGCGGAAAATGGCGGGGACGTCCGATCTGGCGTTGGGAAGGGCCAAAATAAGGCCATATAGTTTTTGCACGGCATGTGGCCGGCGACCCAGTAACAGATCCTCGAGAAAACCCAATACACTACCGGCATTTGGGTTCATACGATCAAACATAGAGGAAGTATCGGGAAAGATCGAGGGGTTGTTTACGATCGACATGGAAGGATTAGTAAGAAGAAAGCGGGTAGAAATGACAGGCTCTTATGAGAGCAACTAATGCAAGACGATCTCTTGTGGAGAGGGGGGCATAGGGGGCGGTCAAGGGAACAGGCAAAGAGCGCCGAAAAGGATGTATTAGCTGAGGGAAGAGGGGCGTTTTTTCGACAGCCAAACAGAGAAGAGGATGGGAACATTAGGGAAACTTTCGATAATCCTCTTATGATAGGAAAAGTGATGAAAGGAAAAAACGCAATGAATCGGGAGGGAGAGGGATCGATAAGAAATCAAAGTATTCTTCATTGGGGAGGGAGCCTCCACAGAGCTTTCTCGTCTTTGTGGTGTGCGTGGTAGTAAAGTGGAATGGTCTGAGAATTCATGAGCGCAAATCCTTGAGGTCTTTTGGGGGGGAACGCGAGAGAAAAGGAAAAAAGGGGGCTTAGAGAGGGGGCCTCATTTTGGTAGGTCAGATTTGATACAGGAATAGAAAAAAGTCCCATAGTAAAATGGGGGGGCTTATAGGCAGTATCTAAAGCGGGGGGGAAGAAGGAAAAAACCGAGAAAAGGGGGGAGTTGGACAGATAAGGGAGCCTGAGCTCATTTGCGAAAAAAAGAGAAAAGAACTAAAGAGGGGCGCATTATGTATTTAGGGAGAAGGGATTCTGTGCAGGAAAAAATGTCGAAGGGAAGAGATATAAGCCAAAGGGGAAAGAGCGTAAGACCATCCCCATCTCTAATAAAAAACTGGGCACAAGGAAAAAGAAAAGACCCCAAAAGGGGAAAGCCTCCGCCAGCCGGTTCGCGCTAAAGGGAAGGAGGGATGTGAAAGGAAAGGAAAAACCGCGGTTTAATTCGGCAAAAATCGTGGAGAGCGCTGAAGGCATCAACCAAAAAAAAAGTTATTAAAAGAGCTATCTTGCGGGTGGAGGGAAAAAATAAAAAAAACTAAGAGAGGACTCAAAGACATTCTATCGGGAAACTCGAGGGGAGAATTGAGACTCCCTAATAACTCAGGCAAAACGCGCTACAGGGCCAAGCACTCCTGAAGGGTCGAGTCAAAGGGAATTCTCCATTTCTGGGTGAGTAAACGGGGTGGGTTGCTTTACAAGAAAAATGGGGATGTGACAAAGAGTCGCTATTCAAAACAAAGAAAGTTGCCGGTTGGGCCGCAAAAGCCTTTTGCAGGGGAAGTTAGAAAAAGGGGAGGGACCTTGAGCTTCGGAAAATGTAAACAAGCGGAAGCGGCAATGAAAAAAAGGGCTGGTTCTCAGCAAAAGGAGAGGATTCTACGGGGAAGGGGGTTTGCAACGAAGGGACACGCGTAAGAAGCCACAAAAATGCTCATCAGGGAAAACTTTGAAATCGGCAGAGGTGGGGGGGGGGAAAAGCGGCGGGTTTCGGAGCGGTTAAGAGAGGGGGGAGTAAACGCCCGGGGAAAGTATCAATGAAAAATGGAAGCGGGGAGTGGAGAGTCTAGATGAACATACTCGCTAAATATAGGGGGGAAGAGTCTGACTCGCCAGAGAAAAGGGGGAAAAAAACGAAATCTCGCTTGCACATCGGATCGAAAAGCTCTCTCAAACAACGAAGGGAGGGTCTTAGAGTGGGGTCCCTGAAGGGGGGGAGTCGACACTCGCAGTCCCAAACAGGCCCGGAATCGAAATAAAGAAAGAATGCTTTTTCTCCAATCCCCGTCAAAAGGGGTCGGGTAGAGAGGGGCAGCGGGGGAAATTCACATTCCCGTGGTTTAAAGGAAAATCGGAAAACATAGGAAAAAAAACAACTGAGTAAAGAGTACACTAGAGGGGGGAAAGGAACGGAACCAAGGGTCATGGTAAAAACGAAAAAAAGGACGGGTTCTCAGAGCGATACCCTGCAAAAAAAACCCAAAACGCGCCGTCGGAGCTGGTAGAGAAGGAGGGCAGAAAGCAGTCGCTGGGGGAAAACAAAACGGGTTGGGCGGAAAGACGGAGTTTCCAAAACCACAAAGGAAGGCTGCACGAAGTATCCTTCAGTCCGAAAGCTAGGATGTTATTGGGGGGGGGACAGACGAAGGGACTTTCATTGTTGAACCGGGGGGAGCTCGTTAAGAAAAAAGAAAGGGGGCTTTCCGTTCAGGAGAAGGGGACACCAATCTGAGGAAAAAAAAGAAGAGGTCTTCAGAAAAGGAACCGGCGTTCAACGTGTCTGTCCGAAAGGGCGCTACAAGACGAAAAAGGAATTAATCTGACAGAATACAAAAAACATTGGAAAGACGGGGGGAAGGAGCGTAAAGGAAAGGGTCCAGGGAAAAAAAAAGAACCCCCAGGAAAGCCCTCTGTTTCCAATACCCGAAGGGTTGGGAAAGGTGGACAAAGGTGCAAATCCGCTCAATAGTGAAAAGGGATCAACACCCCGAAGGCATGGTCAGAACAAGAGTTCCACTAGGGGGAAAGGATTTTAAGCAAATCGCGAAAAAGAATAAGCAGAATTGAAAAAGATCGCATTACAATAAAGGGGGGAGGGAAGTTACTGTGGGATCTTGAGAGGGACTGTCTTTCTTGGGGGGAAGGATTCATTAAGAGGCATGTGCAGCGCAGTTTTCAACCCCCAGGGAAAATACATCGCTTGAGAGCGCTAACCTTAAGGGAGGTCCAAAATAACATAAAAGAATGTAGGGGGTTGTTGCGAATGAAAAAAACCGCTAATTTTGAAAAGAGGCCGACCACGAAGGAGAAAACCTCGAAAGAATCGGTCACAAAGAAGAAACTCCAGGAATTCTTATTCTCCAATGGGGGGGGAGGGCTTGAGAAAGGAGGCTGTTCTCAAAGGGGGGTGGAGCTAATAAGCACCGAATAGTTCGGGAGGGAGAATAGGTATAAACTCTAAATAAAAGAATGGGGTACCGGCTGACAGAGAAAACGCCACTTGTAACGAAATAAACATAAAAAAAAAAGCCGGTTAAATTACACAAAAACGGGACAAAGGGAATCATTCGGGGGAACTGATATGCCAAGCCCAAAAAAAAAAGAATTGGCGGGGGGGGGGAAAGGGAAGAACTGGGCGGTTGCGAAAGAGACTGAGGGGGGGAAGCACAATGGAAGGAAATTAAATCTGCGTTTGATAGAGCTTCTGCCAGTTAGTGAACAAAAAGAAAGGCTGAAAAACCTCTTTTTTCGGAGAAAAGGGAAGGTATTTCAGGAAAGGGGGGAGGTCCTACCGACCTGAGGGGACCGAATTAATAGGGGGAGGTCCAGAAGTGGAGGAACATTCCTTAACTAACAACGAACGAGTGGGGATATTCCCCGGAAAATTATTCCTCCAAGGTGAATTCCATGAGGGGGTGGATCTCTCTCTCCAGGGAATCCATAGGGGGAAAAGGACTGGGTGTGCGGACGAAAAGCATGCCGTGTTTGCAAAAGGTGTGTGCGCGACCGCAAAGGACGAAAGGTCCTCCGAATTTGGGGCTTTTCGGAACAAAAGGGACTGACGGACTGCTCAGCAAGCTCCTCCCTCCAGAGGGCGCGCGCCCAAGGGAAAGAAGGCCGCCTGCCCGCAAAGCCTAAAAGACAGGGAGGCTGCAAAAAAGCTCTCGGAGGGGCTGGTGACGAACCAGAAGGACGAGCGCGAATGCAAGGGAAACGGGCCTTCAGGGAAACACAAAAAAAAATCCGTGGGAGGGACGGCGGGTACGGGGAAACCGGGAAAAAAATGCCACGTGAAGGAAAGTTCCGAGGGAAAAAGGAGTCCCTTAAGATAAATGGGGGCGGGGAAAAACTGCACTATCAAAGAGAAAACAACTTTTATTACTTCAAAGAAAAGGGGGGGGAGGGGTAAGAGGAAAAACCTGAAGAGAAAAGGGGCCTACTGAAAGTAAAGTAAATGAGACAAGACAAACCTTTCCATTCTCCCGAGAAAAGGATAAAAAAGATACACCGCCCCACTGAGAAGTAACAACAGGGAACTGCCTAGGGGGAGGAAAACCTGGCCTTCGCAAAAAAACAGCAGCCTTCTCGGGCATCCGGAAGGGGGGTAGGCGGGCAGGAGGGGAGAGCAATAAACGAAAAGCGGCCTGTATGCTCTGATAAAGGAAAAAAAAAAATTGGGGGGCGAAACCACACTAGTACCGGGGGGGAAGAAAGGCGGCAGCAGATGAATGATTTCCTGAAGGGAGAAGACTCAGAAGGGCGCATAGGAAATTTATCTATCTCTGAAAGGAGAGCACCTACAAAAGCTTCATCCGGGGGTGCCTCAGAAGGAAAGGAATCGTCTGGGGTTTTCTTGGAAGTGGAGGGAATTTTCGAAAACGGGAAGGAATTCCAAGAAAGAGAAGAAGTCCCCTTGGGAAAAGTAGTTTCCTCTCTTCGGCCTCAAAATGCACGAAGCAGGAAGGAGGGGGATTGTTCCTACTGGATGGACGTCTACAGTCGTGAAAGAAAGAAGTCGCCTGGGAGTCCGCATATTACTCAGGGAAAGAAAAAGACCTAAGGGGAAAGAAGCAAAAAGGGGGGCAGGCCCGCAAAGAAAAAAAAAAAAGGGCTTGGGCTTGGGGAAGAAAAGAAAGCAATGTGCTCTCAGCATATAAAGGGGAAGGGAGGTCTGAAGGGGAGTCTTTGTTGGGAAAGGGAGGCCCAAGAGTCTACTAGTCAACGGCGACGGGAGGAAAGAAAAAAGGGGGCGCCTTTCATAGTCAATCCAAAGGAAATAAGCCTCCTAAAAAGAAACAGCGTGTCAATTCGGGGGGACTTCAACTAAGGGGGAGGCAGGGGGAGAAAAAACTTGGCCTTGTAATAAGGAAAGATCCGTGCCGCAACAAGAAAGGAGATGCGAAAAAAGGGGGAGGAACCGGGCCAACAACGGGAGGGAGCCATCTTCCTCCGCAAGGGAAACACCATGCGATAGGGACACGCGCGTTTTGGAAAGGGGGGGGAGACTCACGATAAAAGAGGAAACTTCAGACAAACTATCTTAGCCCCCCACGAAGGGCGCTCAGAGGTGGAGAAAGGGCGTCTGTGAGGGAATATCGTTCCCTTCTGGAGGGGAAAGGCTGATGCAAGGAGAGATGAAAAAGGGCGAGGGGAACGGGAGGAGCTGGCGCGGGGGGGCCTCCTACTAGCCTTAAGGGATGCGGAAGGAAAAGTCTTGCCTAGGAGAAGCACGGAAAAGAAGTGTCGCGGAATCAATTTCAGGGGGCCCAGGGCTCGGAGGTGTGGGGAACGGCGTCCTCATATAAGAAGGGGGGGAAATGAAAGCATCATCGCGAGTCTTTGGGCATCAAATGGAGAGGAGGAAGGGGGATCACCAAGGAGAAAAAAAAAAGTTTCACGCTGTCGGGGGGGGGGAGCCTATTGCGTCTAGAGAGGGGAATGGGGGGCGTCTCCCATCGAAAAGGAAAAGCCGGGATTAGGAAAGTGAAAAAAGAAAAAGGTTACAACATGCTCAAAGGGTCACAAAAAACACTCGCGCTCAGGAAAAAAAAAGGAACTGGGAGGAGGGAAACTTCAGGGGAGGGTGTGGCCTTCTCCTTATTCCGACCCTACGAGAAAAAGGGGACCTACATCAGAAGCTTTTTCTCCATCCCCTGGAAAGAGGGGGTCACCGGGTAGAAAAAAAGGTCGCAGGGAAAAAAAGTAAACCGTGGTTTCCCGGTCTTCAAAGGAAGGAAAAACAACAAGAAGGGAAAAGGAGGAGAGATAGTTAGATTTTGAAGACCGGGGAAAAGGAAAAAATAAATTAAACCCGGCGGTCTAAGAAGAGGAACCAGAAAAAAGCCGGTCGGAGCTTGTACTTTTATTGGGGAAACTGCTAGTCGGGGAGGGGAAGGGCCAGTGTTTCCTCCTAAGGGTATAAAAACGGGGGAAAAAAAAAAACACTGAAGGCTGAAAGAAAGAAAGTCAGGTTCCGGTGGGGAGGGGAGGGAGGGGAGGGAAGAGTGAACCGTTGTGAAAAAAGAAGGGGGGGAGAATGAGGAGGGGGAAAAATCTATTTAAAGGAAAAACCGCCCGCGGAAGTCCCAGGAAAAAAAAAAAAAAATTCTTTAGGGGAGAAAGCCAAAGAAACTGACGAAAAAAAAAGAGACATCCTTGATAACACCGCCGTCGTTAACCGGCGGAGGAGATCAGCCCGAACCCTGCCCTAAAGGGGGGAGAAAAAAGAAAAAAATCAAAGGGGGGAAAGGGAAAACGCGATGATCCTTGTGGCGGAAAATCTGCGGGGGCCGCCAGAAAGGAAACAACCGAACAGGGGAAAAGTACCGGAAGATTTCCCTACACTTGAAGAAAAGTTGCTATGAAGGGAAGAGAAGTGGCAAACTTGCTCGAAAAGAAAAAAGGCAAGGAGAAAAAAAAGCGAAGTCCATTCTTGAAAAACAATAAGCGGCCATCCTTGCAAGTGTTGAACCAGAGGGAGTACAAAAAAAAGGGAAGCTCCAGTTCGTTTCGGGAGGCGGGGAAAAGGGGAAGGCGTGCTTGTCTAGGGAAAGAGGCTTTGTGAAAGAAAAAAAAGGACGAGGGAGGAAAAAAACATGCCGTCTAGCGCGTTGTGAAAAAATCGCAGGAGAATCGGGGGAGAAACGAGAAGGAGGGGTTGCTGAAACCCTTCTGTCGAAAAGGAATAAGCGAGTTGGGGGGGGGGGAGGGGCATCACTTAGACGAGGGGGACCAAAATGGGAAAAAATAAACTCGAGGAAAGCGTGTTACATTAAAATCGACCAGGATTGCCCGCGAAAAAAAAAATGCTGAAGGGACCCTGGAAGGGGAGGGGCTTGCTCTGACTCGGGCGTCAGGCAAAAGTGGGATGGTTGGGAAAAGGAAGCCGGGGAAGGAAAATCTTTTCGAGGGAGAAAGTCCTCCCTAAGAACTTGGACCGTCTTCCCAAAAGAATTGGCTAAAGAACGCCCAAAAGAGGAGGGGAGGGTCTATGTCCTGGAATGACTCATTTCTTGGAAGAATGATCCGGATATGCAAAAAAAAAAACAGGCAGCCTTTGCGGGGGAGGAAAAGAACATTGAAATAAAAAAGAGGGGAGAGAACTGGGGAGGGGGGGGGAAGCAAAAATGTCTTACTCGGGAAAAGGGGTGCTAGGCAGGCCTGGCGGCTGCTCCATAAAACGAAGAGAAGGAATACAGAATCAAAGGGAAAAAAAGGAAGTCAGAGAAAAAAAGGGCGTCTTTGCGCCGAAAAAAAGAAACGGTCCACCGGGCGGAAGCCGGTGGCGGACGTCAATGAGGAAAGGTCACGCATACGAAAAGAGGAAACCGTCAAAAAAAAGACCGAGAAGCTCGACCATCTCCTGGAAGAAGGCCGGGAAAGAAGGAGCTGGCTATTGAGTGATGGCGATAAAAAGAACAAATGGCCGAAAATTCGCTGATAAGGGGGGCGGAATAAATGGAAGGGGAAGCATCCGCTGATGTTTGAGCAGGAAAGAAAGCAAATAAAAAGAATTCGACGGGAATCTAATGAAAATAAGATAGTCGAAAAGGGCGATTGAAAAAGAGGAGGGGAGGGCACTTCCCGAGAAAGAAAGAAGCCCTCCGAGAATGGGCCCGCAAAAAATGGGCTAGTTTTCTTTGAAAAGTCGAGACGAAAGAAAGGGAAAAGAAAAAAGGGCATCCGTGGGGGAGAGATTGAGACAAGAAAAAAAATTCCCTGGGGGGGAAGAGGGAAGGAGGGCTATTCAGCCCAAAAGGACCTTCTGAAAGAAAAGTGTTCTTGGCCAAAAAAGGAATCTGCACAAAGAGGAAAGAAAAAGGGCGGTTGGACAAAAGGGGGCAGTCTCTACGGCGGGGAAGTCATCGAAGGAGCCGTGCCACCGTGAAAGAAGCGGAAGAAAAAAAAAACCGAAACCATCCGCCACTAGAAGGGGGAAGAAATCCCGGGAGATATAAAACTAGGAAGCTCCTCTTCGGAAAGCTATAGGCGGAGGGGTGCGGGCGGAAAGACTGGCTGAGCGGGAAGGGCCCCGCAAGAAAAAAACAGCCTGATGTCTGAGAGGAAGGAGAGGCATAAGAAGGGGGGGTGTCGAAATCCAAAAAAAAGATCTCAGAGGAAAGGAAAAACTTTCGCGGAAAAAGAGGGAAACACGTCAGATAAGTCGGAAACAGAAGAAACTTGGGAGATCTAGGGAAAAAGGGGGGAAGGGAAGCACGCCCTAAAGAATCAAATGGGGAATCCGTTTGGAGGCCATCGCACCAAAAATCAGGGGCAGCGCCGGGGAAAGGTTTGCTTTTTCTTGGGGGGTTACGGGAAGGGTCTTCAAAAGTGGCCGAGAAGAAAAAAAAGCAAGTGACCGTCAAGGGGCAAAGGTCTTTTTACAAGGGGGGGGGAGCGTCCGTAGACATCAATAGTACGCACAAAAGGAAAAGGGAAAAGGAGTTCCTAGGGTGCTGATTAAAAGCACATATGGTGGATCGCAACTCTGAAAAGCCGAAGCACTTCACCCATAGGGAAAGGAATTTTTCTCCTTAAAACCGAACATATAAAAAAAACAAAAAAAATTTCTAATGGTTATAAACAAGCTTCCGTCGGGTAGGAAGGGTGGTCTGCAGGAAAGGGGCCCGCATAAAAGATCTCGCAGACAAACATCACTCTTTGGCGATTTTCGTCAAGTAAGGGGAAGGGGTCGGGGCCCAACAGGAACAAGGAAAAAGACTATTCTAGATCCCTATCGCGGTCTGCAAAAGAGAGCGAAAAAAACGCCCGGGAAACCGGTCAAAAAGGTACCCCCATCCATTTTTCAAGCAAAAACAATTTGAGGGAGAGAATAGGGGTCGGGGCTGTTCCACTGAACCTTTGTAAAAAGGGTGGTAGGGTCGGACAAGAGGGTTGCGGAAACCTTAGGGAGGAGGAAAATGCCGGAGGTCGTAAGGAATCGGAAAAGGGGATTTTGGGAACCGCAACAAGGAGGAAACCCGCTTCAAGGGAGGCCCCCGGCTAGAGGGGTGAACAAAGACTCGACTTGATGATTTGGGAATCCCGAAATGCAAGGCGGAAAGCAACAAGAGACCGGAGGGTCTCCCCTCAAGCCTGAAGATTTCAATCTGGGGATAGGGCAAAAAAAGGGGGGGGGTAATTCTAGAGGAACGGCTGGACAATGAGGGGAAAATGAAGCTATAATTCTTCTTCCCAACATTTCAGGGAGTTTTCTCGGGTGGGAACGACTTAAAAAAAATGAAAAGGGAGGTGCTTCTTCCAGGAGCAATTATGGTAACTCTTTCGAAAAAAGGGAAATTTCCCCAAAGGGAAAGAGGAATCTTCACATTACCCTACAGGGACGGGACTCCCTGGGGGCCCCTCTGGGGCTAGGGTGGGTGGGGATGGGGGAGGGCTGCTCCTAGGAATCATTGGAACATCCACCCTTCTCCTCGGGGATAGGTCCCATAAGGGTTTCAGAGCTTGAAAGGAAAAGGAGGCTATTGACAGGGCAGACCTTATCTCTATGTCTTAAAAAAAAAAGAAGATGGGGAGGGGCAAATGGGAGAGGAAAGGTGAACATCTTTGGAGAGGGAGCTAAGGAAAAAGGGGAACGGGGGCCTAGCTAAGGGAAAGATTCGAGGGACGGGAATCAAAGAGGGGACGTCAAAGGGACGCAGACAATAGAGACTATATCAAAATGAAAGGGGTACTGAGAATCCCTTCAGTGGAGGGGGGAGCCTCCTTATGCGCAGGGAAAGTCCCCACGTGGAAGGAAAAAAAAACGACGCCGCAGAAAAGCAGGGAAAAAAAAATCAAAACGGAAAAACGGGCGGGTGTCCCGGGGTTCGAAGAAAAAGGGGAAAGGGCGCGGTCCTATGTGGGGAAACAACAGGGTGGGGAACGAAATGAGTTTACATCGATAATAAAAAAACAACGAGTGCGCGGCAAAAGGAAGGAAAGTTTGACGAAAAGGGGGAATGTGCTTTTAAAAAAAAATGAAACCCAAAAAGGCTCACAAAAGGAACGCGCCGTCGGACTCTGGGCCGGGAAAAGCGTCTTAGAGGAGGAAGGGGCAGTGTTCCAAAAGGGGAGGTCAGCGACGAAAACGGACGACCCCACGAAAGAAAGGAAAAGAAGAATCCTTCAAGAAAGGTTCGCGACGAAGGGAATGCAGTGGGAGGGGAACCAGAGAAGGTGGGTTGTACGATCCTTTGCAACGCGCCTCCGCAGTCCGGTTATTCTGGAGGGGAAACCAAGCGGGAAAAATCTAAAAGAGCCAAATCATTGATAACCTCCTTCTTGAAAAAAAACTCCTATAAGAAAGAGATTGGGAGAAAGAAAGCCCGCCACTGACAACACAGCTTAAAAAAAAAACTCTTCTCCGGATTCCTTCGAGATTAGAATCGGAAAACATCCAAACCATTCGACACCCTTGACAGGGAACTCCCGGGAAAGCCCTTCTTTTGCGGGCCTTCGGACCGTCGTGTTCTTGGGGAAGAGGAATCGGACGATCCCGCGAAGGGAAGATTTGCCTACAAAATGTTCTTCTCCTGAAAGGGAGATGTTGCTGGAGGGCGAAAGAGGGCAACTTGTGGGTTTGCGGACCTTCGCCGTGCAGAGAGTGGCCTGAACATCTATTCCCGCCGAAGAGCGCTTCCTTTCCCGGGACAGAAAGGCAAGTTCTTTCGGATCGAAGACGAGGAAAGGAGGGTATACGGGGAGGGGGAAGGGGATTCCGCCCGCGAAGTGCGTTACGTATCAGGAGAAGTGGCTCCTGGGACCAAGAGAGGGTATAATCAGAGCTGGGGAGGGGGGAGCGGGGACCTTTGAAAAAGTGAGGTCCGGACCAAAAAAAAAATGAAATTCTCTGAAGGCTCTGGGGTGGGTTGCTTCAGCGCATCGGTAAAAGGGGGAAGGGGACCCCTTGTAAGAAGAAAAAAAAGAAAAGAAAGCGTTAAGGCATTTGAAGGGACCGCAATTTCAAAAATCAACCGGAAAGAGAAAGGGGGAAGGGGTCTGGACTGGGGAGAAGGCGTACCTCCACAGTTGGAGAGTGGCTGGGAAGAAAAGGATAGGGGGGAAGGCTCTACTATTATAATAAAAATTCTCGGCCGCGAAACATCCTTCGAGGGGCGAACTCCCTACTAAAAAAACAAAGTTATTGCGGCTGGGGGGAGAACTGAAAAAAAGAAAGAGAAGCGGTAGGGGAAAAAAAAAAAGACCCTCCCGCAGCTTTGAGGAGGGGCCATCGACCTGCGGGAACAGGGGAGGCTAGGGTCGGTGAAAGGGGGGGGGGGGGGGATCATCCCAGAAGGACCGCAAAAAAAAAGCTGGCTGCAGAGAGCTTCACCATCCCTACCGGTCCGTTCAACGCACTGGAAAAGACACCGAAAAGGGAGAGGGGAGGATGTCTCCGTACTCGGCCACAAAAAGGAAGGAGGCATGATTGGCAACAAAAACCAGATGGGGAGGAAAAAAAAGTCCCCGGAAGAGGGCACCCGAACAACCCTCCAAGGAAGTCGGTCCTAAACTTTTGATGCGTAGCCGGGCAGCTTTCTGGGAAGGTCGGTTTGGGAGATGGGCGTGTGCTAATTTCTGGGGAGGTAGGAGAATACAGCGATCTGCAATCCCTTGCAGGGGAAAGTGGAATTCTCTGTGAGGGATGGGGGGAGAGGGAGAGGGGGGGGGGCGGGGGGGGGGGAGGGGAGGGGGTTGGGTTGGTGGGGGGGGGGAGGGTGGGGGGAGAGGGTGGGAGAGATTCTTGAAAAGAAGTAGTGCGTTAAAATAAAAGGGAGGAAGCCCGCGGAGGGGGGAAAAAGACATTTTTTCCTAGAAAAAGAAGCGTGACCAGTGGGGAAAAAAAAAAACACAATGCGACGGAGAAGGAATCTCAGCTCATCCAGGCGCGAGAGGCCGGCCCCCAGAAGAAATTCCGATCCCTCATCCAGATGGGATTCCCCAAGGAGGATGATAGTGGTAGGACTTCCATAAAGAAAAAAAGATCCCCTCTACTTATGACCATTAAGGGATGGTTCTGGCCTGAAGGAAAAAATGGTTTGAGGAACATTCGATTAAGCAGAGGGAAATGACATGGAAGGGAGAACCGCAACTATCTCGCCAAAAAGAGAGTTGCAAAATAAAAGAGAGAAGTGCCGAGCAGGGAAGGAAGAAAAAAAAAAAAAGACTGTCTCCGAGGGAATCCCGGGAGGAAAAACCCGCACGAAAAGCGTTGAATGAAAAGAATCGGGAGCTGTCCTGTAAAAGTCGCCAAGGGGAAAAGAAGGCTCTCGCTGGCATCCGAGAGAGGATGAAAGGCGGGAGAGGGGGGAAAAGGCGGGAGGGAGGGCTGACCAAACAGCCCGCACTCCACACAGGGAGACTTCTCATAAAAACACATCGACTTTTCTTTTGTAAACAACAGGAACCGAGCGAAACTGGC
>Ga0179593_1342658_pt1 | contig 19003 bp, 27 predicted proteins | sample CZODoug2_1_08_16_FD_185931 | JGI IMG/M metagenome (GOLD analysis project Ga0179593, IMG submission 185931) | Vadose zone soil fungal communities from Angelo Coast Range Reserve, California, USA - CZODoug2_1_08_16fungal (PacBio error correction) | ecosystem: Environmental > Terrestrial > Soil >...
ACCGCCTAGACAGGGAAGGGGGACCAACAACAGTTGAAAAAAAAGGGAAAAAATATGGGAAGATACGAGTTAACATAAACTCTGGTCCGAATTAGAGGCAGTTTCCCCCAGAGAGGGAAAAATCTCTAAAGGGGGCAACTTTGGTGACGAGAGAAGCCGGGCGAGACCAAAAAGGACCGTGGCAAAAAAGAAAGCATTTATTAGCTCAGAGGACGCTTTTGGGGGGGGGTCACAAGTAAAGAACGGGTTTCCAAAAAAAAGGGGTCGGCGTTGTGGTGGGACGTTTTGTCACATGTTTCCACACGAAGACAAAAAAAAAACCCAACAACGGAGGAGGGAAGGAATAGAAGATGAAAGGGAAAAGGGAAGGGAAAAAAAAATTTTCCGAAACAAAAAAACTACGGAGGGAAAAAAACCGTTTCGCGGAGGGGGGGGGGGTAAACTTAAAATGGATTGTACGAACTCAATGCATATGAATAAAGGGGAGTACCTGCACGGCGGGGTTTTGGAGAAAAAAGGGACCAAACGGAAGACACGGGTACGCGATTGCCTTCCTGGGGAGAAAAAAACGAAAAAATCGTACCAGCGTGCTGGGGGGAAGCGAGTGGGGACCATACGCGGTGCAACGGAGGGGGGGGGCACTACTGCTCGGGTGGACAAAAAGATGCACAAACCGAAAACGGTTCAGAAAAAAAACCGCACGCGTAAAATGCCGGGAAAAGTTTTGACAACTCACGCAGCAATAAATCCACAAGGCAGAGACGAAAAATTGCTTGGGGGGAGTGGCAGCTAACGTGAAAAAAACGGGGGCTTTGCCAGCAAGGCTCCAAAAAGAACGCGGGCCCGCAAGACGGGGAGGAACGCAGGGGAAAAATCGGAGGAAAAAAACAGCAGTACGGGACGGACACCATTTCCCGAAAGAAAGACGAATAAAAAAAAGAGGGCCATGTTGATCCGCGAGGAGTGTGCAAAAATGCCGGAGGGGGCGAAAAAATCCCGCTCGTAGTGGGAAAAAAAGAAAAACGCTGTGAGATCTGCAGTACAAAAGCGTTCTTCAAAAAAAGTCGAAATGGAAGGAAATTTTAAGGAAAGGCACGAAAAATCGTCAGCGAATTTGAGGAATGCCGAAAAAACTTGTGTATCCCCAGTCAACAAGTACAGACGGCGTGGGGTAGGGGGGAACATAAAGGGAGCTTTCAACCCGAGTAAAAACAGGAGGAACACAAAGAGTGGAAAGGATGTGTGGGGCCACTAGCGGGCGAAAGATAACAAACGGGGAAACGGTTTTTGAGCTAAGGGATCTAACAAATTTGTACAAAACCGCAGCGGGGGATGGTCAGCGGAGGAAAAAAAGGTGAAGAATAGGATTCACTCCAAGGTTCAGGGCCGAGACAGGTGTTTGGGTGGGAAAAGGGGAGCAAGACGTTTTGTAAAGTCTGAAAGTACGCAGGGGTGCATAGGGGGTGGGGGTATAGGAAGTTAGATACTTGGGGGGACGCTGGAAAGGGGATGACGGATTTACTGAAAAACAACGACGAAAGGGCCACGCCTATGCGCGAAGAAGTAGCCAGGTGCCAACCCGGAAAAGGGAAGGGGTGTTCTCGCAGTGGTCGGCCATTGCTCAATGAAAAAGGACCGAAATATGCACCGATGGGGGTGAAATAAAAACGTGGAGGGATGCGTGGATTGGGATCGAGGTGCCTGGGGGAAGAGGGGGTTTTTAGCGAAGGGGGGGCGGTACGAGAAGTGGTGAGGGGAAAAGCGGGGGGGCAAAAAACTGATTTGAAAGAACTTCATTTCGGGAAAAAAAAAAATTGGGTCGACACGGTGAGAAGAGGGTTTGGAGACAAAACCGAGGGGAGAGGACGCCACGTAACACAAAGACCACAAGGGAAGAGTTTCAAGCTAAAAAGAGGAAAGGTGTCGGCCCATAAAAATGTGGCTAAGAACATCATTCGAAATTGGTCTACGACGACGGGAAAAAACGCTCGAGGGGAAACGAAAAGCTCTCTGGAAAAGACCCGGGAAGGGGGAAGGGAAAGCGTTGGGAAGCGCCATGGCGGGTGTTGAAGATGGGGGTTTAAAAAGGCAACGCGTGGGGTAAAAAGTCTAAGAAGGAGGGAAGGGAGGGGCCACGCCCCGGGGGGGTGCCTATTTATATGCAAAAATGCATGTCTCCTGCGGAAAAAACCGGTAGGGTTGAAGGTGGATGGGGGTTAAGATTAAGGGAAAGGGTAGGCCATCCAACATTGGTGGAAGGTTTTCCGGGTTTCAGCAAAGATCAGAAACGACGGTGCCCTGGAGGCGAGTTTTGGGTAGGGGCGGACGGCAAAACATTGATAACAAGAGAATCGGTTTTAAGAAAACGCTACGGAACACCGGCGTTGGAAGCAAGTCTAATTGTCGGGGGATACGATCATACAGGCAAAACATAAACGGTAGCATGGGGGAGGAAAAAAAAAGGCGAGATCCGCGCAACGACTGCCTGAACAAAACGAGTGATTCGCAGACGGCAAGAGGGGAGGGGTAAAGCGAAAAAAAACGATGAAAATCCAAGGGGCCCGTGCGGGAAGACAGGAAGTTGAAAAAAAACTGTGCACGCGTGAACGGAACAGCAGAGGCGAGACGCGCAAAGAAAGGGGTCAAAAAAAAAAAAAAAAAAGGAAGGGAGAAGAAAAGAGGAGAAAGGCGCGGCAAGGGAAAGGCCCAGCGATGTTTGAAAAGGGTCAAGAAAAATTGGCCGCAGCGCCCGGGGGGGGAGAAAAGACGGCAAGGGCGGGGGGGTGTAAACTTGACTGAGCAGAACACAGGAACCGAACCTTCGAGCGACCATAAGAGGCGGGCAGAAGGGGAAGGGAAAGACAGTGTGCCGTCACGTTCCTAAATACCGGGAAAACAGGTTAAAAAAAATTTGCGTATCCACAACCGAAAATTTTGCCTCCTAAACGAAGGGTGAAGATCGAGGAAAACGATGCTGGTTAAATACGTGGGGGACGAAGCCAAAAAGACCAAAAACGACTAAGGAATCGCCGAGTTTTGTCAAAAAGACATCCGTGGGGGTGAGAAACTAAAAAAGAAAACAAGTAAAGAAAAAACAAGGTGTCAATCCTATGAAAAAAAAAGAATCAGGAAAAATCACCAACCACCCAAAGCAAAATTACCAGGGCCAGCCCAGGAATAATTAAAACGGAAACATAACCATCGGGAAACCGGGGGGGAGGGAAATAGCAGCTAATGTGGGGCGATTGGGCTGCTCAAGGGACCATTTTTTGTGTAAAACCCAAGCTCTCCAAAAGCCACAAAACGAAGAGGGCGCAACAAGCTTGTTTTCCGCTTCCCAGCAAAAACCCCGGTCCTTGCGAGGACGCGGAGTTGGGGATCGAGCGTGTTGGCACTTCTTCGGTCGACCAGAAAGGTAAAAAACGGGAGGGTTGTGGACTCCCACTGATGCCGGGGGGGAGGACTTAGACTTGAAAACATGGGAGGAAAAAAAAGGGGGTGGGTGTGTGTACCTGCGAGGTCTCTGGGGAATCACAACGGGAGTATAAGAAAAATGTGACTAAACGCTACTTGCCCAAAAAGGGTAAGTTTAAATGGGGGAACTACCGCGTCAACGAAGATCAAGGAAAAAAAAACATATTCGAGGAAAAAAAAAACCGATCAGGAGGCAAAAGGGAAAAGGGGACCTCACAATCCCACGAACCCCAAGTGTCAACATCTTTCATCTACGTGGAATTTTACACTTGGGAACAATCAGGGAACGAAAAAAAGGCAGGTTGCGGTTGGTTGTGCAAAGGGGAGGGACGAGAGGGGACAACGCATCTTTTTAACGAGCAGGGCCGCCGGGGGTTAGTAAAATCAGGAAAATTGCGGGGGGAAAATGCGCACCAAAAAAGAGCGGAAAAAAACGAAGGAAAAACCAATTGCAAACCAGTGAGCAAGAAGACAGACGTTTTCGGGTCGAAACACGTTCGGAGAAGGTCCAAAACAAGATAAACGCCCCGGAACATGGAGAAAAGGACCGAAATCGGCAATAGCGAATGAAATCAATAGGGCATGTGTTGTCGAAGGAGGGGGCGATCTATAGCGACAAACTTTAGGTAGTACCCAATCTCTCCCGGCGGCCCAAACAATAAACAAGCGATTGTTGTGCGCCGAAGTTTGAAAAGATTTCCATAAAAACAGTCGCACCAGGGATACAGGGAACTAAATAAATCTCGGAGACCAGATTTTTTCCTTGGGAAAAAAAAAGAAAGAACAGCATTCCAGGCATTCGGCACCGGGTGCGACAAGCAAGGCTGAAAAGAAAATCGTGTGGGTCCATGTTGTCCAGAGAAGGCAGAGTTGTTTCTCACCCACATCCAACACGCGAGGGAGCCAATTAAGTGGGGACGGTGAAAAAAAAATAACGCATCATGGGCGGGGGAACAGCAGGAGGTGCTTTTGAACCGACGAAGGGTGAGGGTCGGTTAACTGGGAAAAAGGTTGGTACCCCCTAAGGTGGCCGAAACGTGAATTCAGATGAGGAAACTCCGTTGGGGGGGCCGAATTTGCTTGGAGGAAAAAAACGTGAAAATCTGAAGATGGACCAGACAAATAAGTGTAGCGTCTGACGCTGGAAGGGGGAAACAGGAGGAACGTGGTTGAAACATTAAAAGGGCACAAAGACCATCCGACCAGGAGGGGCCAGGGTGGATTTTGGTTTCTGTGCAAGGGGGGGAAGGGTGGGAGCCCGAGCCCAGTTCGGCCGACAAGGGGAGAGTAATTCACTGTCTTCTTACGAAAGGACGGGGGAGGGGAGCACAATTAAAAACAGAGGGGGAAATACGACAGGAAATGGAAGCCTCCGGTATCAAAAAAATACGGAAAAAAAGGCAAAAAGCAAGGGAGGATCTGAAAAAAAAAGGAGTGTTGGTGGGGGAAAATAGAATTTTTAAAACAAAAAAAAAAAAAAAAAGGGTGAACCAAAAAACGGTTACACCAGTCAGGGTTGATGGGGGTTTGAAAAAAAAATGTTGGGGTCAAAAAAAGCCCCAGTATCGGGACACAGAGACAAAAACAACGGATGAGGGAGGTCAAGGTCTCTCAAGATGCACGAAAAAAAGGGGTTGAAAAAGGGTTTAGGGGAAAAAAAAAATCAAAAAAGGGAGCCCGGCGGGAAACAACGGGTTGTTTGTAACAAACCGAGGCTTGGGAATTAGGTAGGTGAACGGGAAAAAAAGCGGAAAACATCGAGAAAAAGAGCCCCAGGACGTCGGCCACCTTACGGGTGATCAAAAAAAGGGGAAAACGGGGAGGGGAGGCAAGAGGCGCGATTTCAGACTGAGAAAGGGAGCAACATCGTCAAACAGGGTGGGGGGCCTGGAAGAGAGTTAAAGACGCAAATTTGACCACGCGTGGGGGGGGAAGAGTGGTCATACTGCTGAAAACCAAAAAAGAGGAAGACGAACCTCAACCGGGAACGGCCTAAGGGGACATGGCAATTGTTTCACTGCAGACGACATGAAACAGGGAAAGGGCGCAAGACAAGCGGGAAAAAACGAGACTTTGGCAAGCTTTCTAAGGCAGGGAGGTGACCCAAGGAAGTCGGCAAAAAAAGCAGGGCACCCAAGAGAGGAAGTCAAGGTCGGGCATGAGAAGGAGGACAAAAACAGAAGGAAACCCCAGATGTCAAAAAAAAGCTGGAAGCCACTCCGGAGACAAGAAAAAAGAAAAATCAATGGAAACGGGAGGGGTGATCAGAAGATGTGGGGAGGACTGAAAAAATAGAAAAATCGAGGGGGGGGTCAGATACACACACAGACAGAGGGAAGAGAACGGCTTATCAAAGACTCCCACTCTGGAATGGACTGAAGGTAAAAAACGAAAAAAAATAGATCAGCGGGATTCCGCGGGGAAAACAAAAAAAAGGCTGCTAACTGTGCAGGGGGGGCCGGGAATTTTGAAACCCGGGAAATACACAGTCGGGCAACAAATCGTAATTGACTGAGGGTGGGAAGGAAGAAAGAAAAAACGGTGAGGCAAAGCAAAGACGTGTGAGGCAGACATCAGGGAAAAATTTGTAGAAAAACCTACTTGGGTAATAGAGAAGTGCCCAAAAGGTCTAAAAAAAGGTTTCAAGGACCCGAGCATTGGGGAAGAACAAAAGGGGGTTGGTTTTGTCCATCAAGGATGAAATCTACGCAGGGGGAATCTGGGGGATGCTTCCTAACGTTGGGTCTACATTGGCGAATCCTATTTACTACCTCTTAGAAAATCCGGGGGAAAAAAACGGGGATAGGTAGAAACTCTCATCCCTTGCAAAAGAGAAATCAGGGGTTTTGAGAGCGTGGAAAAAAACTCAGGTAAAAATTCAAAAGAACGATGGACAACGTGGGGGAACTGCAAAGCGTCGAGGCGTGGAAGGGGGGGGGGACTAAAAGGGGGGCCTTAAAAGTCGTGTGGGGGGGTGTTTAACGTCGAAAAAAAAAAGTGTTGTCGTGACGACGGATTGCCTTCTAGGGGGAAAAAAAGAAAACGGATGGGGGAGGGAATCGTAGGGGAAAAATTTGTATACAGGTGCTTTCCACGCGAAGGCAAAGGGAAACACTTTTCCAACCAAGGGAAAAAGTTCAAGCTAGAGCCTGGAAAAGGGTTTTGTTGCGGCCAAAGTGGGGCGGTGGCACAGGAAAAGTCACAGTGCCGGGGCAGGGGGGGGGTCTACAAGACGGGGAAAAAAAAGAGACGGGAGTCCAAAGACCATGCAGAAGAAAGCAAGAAACAGAAGGGGGGAAAAGAGGGAAGGGGGGACTCTCGCAAGGGGCGGGGGGGGGCTGTTGGAGAGATTGGGGAAAGACTGGAGACGAGAAAGTAATGGGGAAGGGGTTTTGGACACGCAAAGGGGGAAAAAATGGGAGTTGGCAAACAGGTCATGAATCAGGAAGCCAAGGGGGGAAGGGGGGGGGGTGGGGGATAAGAAGTCGAAGACCAGTGAGCCCAAGCCACATTGTTATGAATCGTGGGAAAAAGATGACGAAAAAGATCCGCAGGAGGGAGAAGTGGGGTGGCGGGAACAAGGGGAAAAAAACATATCACAAGTCAGACGAAAAGAGAAGAAAAGGCGTTGGCAGCAGGCCATAATTGTCGGTGGATAAGCCAAGCGGGGGAGAGAAAAAGACATAGTGGGACAGGGGACTGACGAGGGGCGCACAAAGGAGGAAATAAAGTCCAAGGCGCACTACTAGACGATGGGAAGAGTTCAAGCAACGGTCCTAAATTGTTAAAAAAAACGCCCACGCCAAAACGTCGACCTTGCCCGGGGGGGGACGTCAAAACACAGGGGAAAACAATGACCTTCAAAACCCTCAGAGAGTAAGCAGACGCGCAAGAAGAGAGACATCAACAAAAAAAAAAAAAAGGGGGGGAGGGGGGAAAAAAAAAAGATAAAAAGGATTTCCTGCGAGTAAGGAAGTCAACCCGATGTTTACGGGGGGGGAAAACTCCTGCCAGTAGAAAAACGCAAAACGGTCACGAACAGTCAAGGGGGGGGAGTTTTTTTGGTAAAGGGTTTCGAGCCACAACAAAGCCCCCGCTTTTACCCGGGGGAAAAAAGAAGAAATAAAAGAGTCGCTTCTAGACGATTGAAGAGAATGGGGGGGGCCAGCAACTCGCTTAAACGCACTGGTGGTCGCCTGACTTTGGAGCAGTATCACCGGAAAAAAAGGGAGGAAGAGCACAACTAAAAGGGGGAAAACCTGGGAGGAAAAGAATAGGGTAAGGGTTAATAAGGTGTTGCCAAGCCGCCGAAACCAAAGTCAGGGGAACAGTAGGGGAACTGGACCGTGGGGGGCGAAAAAGGGAAAAAAAAAAAAACAAAAAACTGAAAAATGGTGATTGCTCAAGCGATCACCTGAATCTTAAAAGCCCAACACTCACGGAAAAATTAAAGGGGTTGACCGCAGGGGATCATGCCATTGACATGGAAAGATCTGCCCCCTGCGTGGCAAAAGAAAGTCACTAAAGGATTTAAAACGCTTAAAAACGTTAAAAAAAACGCCCTGACCCTGGGGAAAATTCAACCAATCTCAAAAGGCACCCGCAAGTGCAATGATAACAGAAAAGACTCCGCGCCCCTGTATTTTGCTCGGCGAATGGGGGGGGGGGCAGGGAAGGAAATCGGGTTGTTGGGGGCCGGATCAGGTCGAACCTAAGACGAACTGGGGAAGGGGAAGGGGCAAGAAAGTAATGCAGGAAAAAAAAAGGAATAATGCTTCTTAGCGGCATAGCGGGGAAAAGGGGGGGTAAAATTGGGACTTGAACGGAGAAGATCAGGTGGGGAAAAAAATGACAACGGTGAAGAAAAAAGGGTGCCTACATGCTTGGCAAAAGTAACAGGTTGGTTGGTGAGTAAAAGACAAAACAATTGAGAAGAACAAAAATCTGGTCGATAAAAAAACCGACCATGAAAAAAATCTAAAAAAATCCACGGAAGCGACGGAGAAGTGGACAAAATAGGGAAGCGGTAGGGGGGGAATTTTACCAATGGGGGGGGTAGCAACTCTGTCCGCACACCCGAAAACAAAGAATGGGTCGGAGGGGGGGGGCAAAAGGGGGGTACTTAAGGAGTCGAGCGAAGAACGCATGAGGAGGTGTTGGCCATAAGTGGAGAAAGCGGGGGTAAGAGAGGGGGGGAGAGCCAAATAAAAAAGCACCAAACGTATCGACTCAAAACAAAGATTAACAAACCACAAGGGGGGCGACAAGCTCATAATTGGAAGGAAAAAAAAAAGTGGAACAGGGGAGACACGTGGTCCAAAAAACAACGCAGGATCAAGACCACCTGAAACGAGAAGACCGGCGGACCCTCTCGGAAATAAAAAAGCGGTGGGTGAGACGGGGGGGGGGACGAAGGGACGGAACCGTAGAAAAAGAAAAAAAGGGAACGGGTAGGGTGCAAAAAAAAAGAAGGAAGGCAAACATCCAAGACCCAAACTCATTGGGGGGGCGGCCAATTGGGAGAGGGGGGGAAAGGAACACAGGAAACAAGAAAAGAAAACCCGCACGTTGGTGAAGGGGATAACCCGGACAAGAAAGAGCGGAGCCAGATTTTCAGTGGGACCCGAGCAGCAGTCAAGTCCATTACGGGGGGGGGAGCAAGAGGGCTACGGAAGCCTCTACGCCAAAGAACAGAGCTAAAAAAGCGAAGGCGGGGGGTTTCACGTTTGGGTTGATGGGAAAACGGATGGGGGGTCGATCATGGCAGAAGGAAGATGGCGTCAAAAGCTGTCAGGAGGTGAATCAGGTGAAGTTGCCAAATCGACACGAGGGGCTTCTTCAACTGGAGAGAGTTGCTGGGAACCCTCGGAATTTGCAAGGGTGTACGTGGTACGGTGGAACAAAAGTTTTTGGAACGAAGAATTTGGGAAAGTCGACGTGGAGGAAGGGGAGGGAGGGGGCCGGAAATGGGGGGCCGATTGGGGAGGGGAAAGACCTACCCGGATGCGCGACCAGGATCTGACAAAAGAGAGGTGCGCCGACCCTTCGATGGGAAAGGGAAGGCGACCAAAAAAAAGGGAAAAACTTTCCAAAACATAGAAAGAACCGAAAAGGGGGTCGGGTTGTTCACGATGCAGTAGTTGAAAACGGGGGGTGGGGGGAAAAAGGACAAAAATAAAGGGTCTCCACTTGCCGTTAAAAGCGTATGCAACACGAATACGCTTGGACTCACTCTGGGGGGATGGACACCCAGGACACACTGAAAACGCGAAAGGAAATAATCTGCCAGCAAAGAGTTCAATAACAGCCGGTGACGTGATATTAAACACATCAAAGAAAAACCGGGGCCCGTGAAGAAACAAGTGGAAAATTCCTACGCGATGGACCACGAGGTGGGGTAGGAAAAATACATAAGTTTTGGAAAAGCCGCACCGGGTGGGTGGGAACAAGGGGGTTAAACCTCTTGAGGTGGTGGATTTTTTTTCGAAAAACAGGGGCCAAGCATCAGCAAGTCGATGCTTGATCCAAAACAAAGAGGAAGGAGAAAAAATGAGAAGAGGGTCGGCTGGTGGGGAGGGTGCAAAAAAGAAAAAAAAACTACTCTGACGAAACGTTGTTTGGGTGAAACCGCGGCTGGGGTTAAACATATGTGGGTGGGAAAACGAAAAAATCGGCATCGAGTAAGAATAACATGCGTCGGGGGCACGCAGAAGGGGTAAAAAAATCCAAGGTGGAACAACAGGGCCCGAAAAAAAATAAACCAATAGATGGTTGGAAAAATTGCACCCTGCGAATCAAACAAAAAAAGAGGGAACGAAATCGGGCAAACAACATAAAAAAATGACAAACGCGTTGAAAACTGGAAACGGGGCACGGGAAAAAAAACAATCACGAACTGGGCAGCCGAACCAACCTTCAAACGGAGAGGGAGTTGGAGAATGGGGCAAGTGTTGGGGTGACAAGGCGAGCATGAACTTTTCACCAGCGAAAGGAAAAAAAGAAACACAGAGAGGGTCTCGGGAAGCTGGAGAAGTGGAAGTGCCAGCAATCAGGGGACAAAAAGGAGAGGCCTCAAATAAAAGGAAAAACGTCGCCTGGCATAACTGAAAACAAAAAAAAACGGTACCTCGGGTTGACAACATGGACACGAACTGAGCACAAGACGCCCGCATAATAATAGGGACGGACAAACGCTGGGAAGGAAAAACTGTGGGCATAAGGAAGGGAGAAGAAAATCGAAAACCTGAGCATAGTACAACAAAACTAGAAAAACGAACTGTAGGAGAGAGGGTTGTCAACTTGGCTCAAAAAGAGATGGACTGAAGTTCTGAAAAAAACTTGGGGGACACAGGAGAGAAGACCAAAACGGGGGGGAAGGTCCGGGCTGTAAGCCCAAGACAACTGCGCGCGTGGGTCTTGTTCCAAGGGACAAACTTTGGAAAAAGAGCCCCCTTACGACACACAAGCGGGTAGGATGGGGTTAAAAGAAGAACTATAGGGTGTTCCAACTAAAACGGACACGGTTGAGCAGCTCAGCACGCAACGGTCGAAAAAAAGGCCGCTGGAAAAAGTTACATCTCAGGGCGGAGACGGGAACTTCTACAGTGGGAGGGCGAGCAGGGGGGTGGGGAAACGTGTGCTCCGCGGTTTTCGAAAAAAGTCTGAGCTTGCACATGGGTTGGAACATGTTTTTGTCCTTCGCGGACGGAAGAAGGGTGGTGGGCGAGGTGGTAAGAGCCGAATTTGACTACCGCGGTCTAATCAAAAAAACAGAGATCTGCGGAGACGCAGAAACTTGACACGCGAAAGTTACGGTTGGGTTCGGAGCGTGGGGGGGACCAGGGATGTGGCTCAATTTTAAAAAGGAAAGAAAAACCCACAAGGACTGGTTGAAAACTGAAACCGGGTCAAAGCTGGCAGTGGAGGGGTAAACTAGCGAGGGGGGCCTGATTCGTTGTGGTGACCCGCGCAATGGGGTCGTCGACAGGAAAGTGGAGATCTCTAGGTTCCCCAAGAAAAGAAGGGGCAGAAAAAAAAAAAATCGACAAAAACCAGGGTATACAAGGGGAGGCCAAAAGGAGGGAAAAAAAGAGTTTCGCAGTAAACCCTTTTTCAACACAAAGGCCGAGGGGGTAAAAAAAGGAAAAATCAACTGAAAGGGGGTGGGGGGGGGAGGGAAATCAAGGAGGGGGGCTGGACACGAAAAGAAATGCGCTTGGTAGGACGGGAAGTACCAACGAGCAAAAAGGTGGTAAAAAAAACAACATGCGTACCAACGAAGAACCGGGGCTCGAAGAGGCCGTGCGCTCTCAACAAAAGGAAATGGCAGGTGGCTGTTGGAGATATTGGTGTGAAAAAAAGACAGGACGTTTAAAGACAAATCATTCGTGCCGTAAAATGACACACCCGGGCAAGGGGGGAACAGCCGTCCTGCCCCGGAACGGAAAAAGGTGCCAGGGGGGGGGGGGGGGTTGATTTTTCAAGATTCGGGATCGCGTTGGAAGCAATCCAAAAAAGGGTGCAAAAGTGTCGTTGAGAACAAAAGAAGTGGAGAAGCGGCTCGCGTAAAAAAAAAGAGGTTGGGGGGACTGAAAGGCAACAAGGGTGTCGCCTCCGTGTTGTCCTCAAAACGACGGCGTTGGGTAAGGGCGGGGGGCCAGAAGTGGACGTATACAGCGGGCAGAGGAAGCAAAAACATAGGGTTGAGGGGGTAGAGGATTGTGCGGAAAAAGGAGTCAAAATAAAAGACAAAACTAAACTAGCAAACGAATTCGGAAGCGGGCCAAAAGAAGGGGTGTACGACTAAGAAAGTTTACAACAAAAGCAACACGGCCGGGCGGACCAAGGCCTTTGAACAGGGGGGGCAGACGTGAAAACAAGGGGAAAACTCGCTGGGGGGGGCGAGAAAAAAAACGTAAAATCTCGTCAACGATTGAGGGAAATAGAGAGTGGAAAAAGGGGGAGAGGCCTTCGAAACACGATGTACGGGGTGACAACTGACAGGAAAGAAGAGTCCAACCGTCAAAGACGACGGGACCGGTGAGGGGGGGGTGGGTACTGTCGAGCGAAAAACGATTGACCGAATCAGCGAGGGGTGCCGTATTGTCAAAAGAATTGTGGACAATAAAGTCTACCCGCACTAATGTGTCTCCCACTTCGGGGGGGGAAAATGAGCGTAGCACACTACAGGAAAACGCTCAAACGACCGGGGAACTGAAAAGAGTGGAAATAAACGAGGCCACTGTGGAAACGGGGGGGTTTAAAAACGCGCAAAAAAAAAATAGACGTAACAGAGCGTTTCCCAGCATCAGGTGGCGAACGACGAACCAAATGCATAAAAAAACCGGGGGAGGGTCGAAACGCGAAGAAAAAAGAATCGGAAAAGTCACAAAAAAACCTGGGCAATGGAAAAGGCAGAAGGGGGGAGAAGGACCATTTTCAATAAGACATCGCAAACCGGGGGGCAAAATAACCGTTAACAAAACGAAAAAAGGGAAAGTTCGAATTTTTCACAGCATTGAACCAAGCTTTGTTTCAAAAAAATCTATGACAACAAGAAAACCGGCAAAAGGGGGCGAGAGCAAACATCTTCAACCCCGGGCATTTTGGGAGAGGGAAAAGCAAGAGGGGGAAACGAAGGTTGGGGGGAAGGACCAGGAAGTCAAAACAGGAAAGGGAAAAGGTGAGGGTGTCAGAAAAAAGAAAAAACATCGATGAAAAAGACACAGTTAAGGCCGGTCAGTTGGACATTTGAAACCGAAAGAAGGGTGGGGAAGTTGGGAAATGTCAGAAGACGAAATGAACCACCATTATAATGGAAACACGGGAAAAAAACCGCTGTGAGACAATTACGTTGCCAAACTTGGGAAAAAAGAGAGCAGGGTAGCAATTTTGGGAGGTAGACGACACAATCGGTCGGGGCGAAAAAAAACCACGAAGGCAAATGATAGGCACTCCAATAAAGAAAAAACGTGTCCAGCAGGTACATAGGGCCATCGTCGGGAATGGGGGAGCATTGAAGAAAAGCAAAAATCAGGCTCGGGAAAAACGACGAGAAAACTCATCAAAAAAAATGGTGGGGGAAAAGGGGCTTTCCGGATGGAAAGGAACGTCGAGCGGGTTGGCCGGCTTCAGCAGGGGAAAGGGGTAAAAGCGGGAAAAGAGGGGGGGGGGAACAATGGGCGAAAACCAAAGTATGAGCCGAACCGAAAAAGGATGCCAAGATGGAGCAAGGGGGCACGAAAAGCCCTTGGGAAGGGGGACCAAAAAACGGACGGAGCAAAGGTCCAAACAAGACGGCCGAAAGCAAAGGTGGAGAAGTCAAGGGCGGGAAGCATAGATGAAATACCAAAGGCGGCGGGGTTGGGTGTGAGAAGGGTTTGCGAAAGAAAAGAAGAAAACGGGGATGAAAAAGGCAGAAAAACGCGACTCGCGGCAGAAAAGCAAAAGACGAGTTGGGGTGAGACTGTTGAGAAAAGGTTTAAAAGCGTCACAGGAACAAAAAACGACGCGAAACCCGGTTGAAGGGGGATCAAGAAGGAAAGAAAAGGACGAATCGGATTGTGAGGGGGTCTAAGAAAATGCAGGAACAGGAGAGTGGAGCAGTGCAGTAACCAAAAGCCACGAAAGAAAAAAAGCAACTGGGGGGGAGGGGGTGTGGGTTTACGGCAGGGGGAGAGGTGGGTAAAAAACGGAGACGGCCAGGAAGAGGCAAAAAAACAAAAAGCGGTAAGGGGGAAAGACAAGGTGGCAGGGGACCATCACAAAGGGAAAAAAATGTACCTGGCGCCGAAGTGTTGAGGACTCCAACCCTCGGGAGTTAAGGTCAACGTGTAACGGGCGGTGTGTGTGGGGACCTCAGAGGGGGCAAAGGGCCAGACGTGGGAATTTCGAAAAAAATGGGGCGGCCAAAAAAGTCTGGGCCGAATTGCCCGGTAGATCGGCGCCGTCATCATTCGCACAAAAGGATACCAAAAGGGGAGAAAAAAAAAAAGGGGTTGAAAATCGTCTGCGCAGGGGGGGGGGAAGTTGCACTTGCCGCGCGTTGAAAAATGAACTTGGAAGTCTACCTCGCCAGCGGGTTCAGTTTTGGGGTGTTAGCCAAGGGTTAGTGAGCGGGGGGTGCAGGACCTTACCAGGGTTAAAAAGACTTCACCCATTGGGGCAAAAAACACGGGTATTGGAAACGAGGAGACGTTTCCATAACGATGGTAGGAAGGTCGAGGGTGGAAAGGACACAGCGGGAGTAAAATCGCGCCGCGGGTCAAGCAACCTTAATGGGACGAAAAGAAACCAAGCTCCGTTTGCCGAATGAAAATGGGGATGTCATCGAGAATGAAATCAAACTGGGGGGGGGAAATCAACATAAACAGAAGGGGTACATCCTCGGGTTAAAAAAAAAAACGGGTTCTCAAGCCTTAAAGGTGGGGGTTTGCTTGGGGGGGTGTGCTGGTTTTTCAGAAACAAGGGGGAAAAAAAAGGCCTCAGAGCCTCGCTCAAACAAAACCCAAAAACGGAAGAGGAAAAAAGGGAAAAAAGGGAAAGAGATGCGCTTGAAAAATGTTTAGACCAAAAAGAAAAAAAGAAATCAGTAACCGGTGGGGGGGGGGAACCACGCGGACATATTTGTGTACACAAAGCAGTAGTCGGGGGGGAGGAGAATCCATGTCCAGTCGGCGGCCGATGTATCAGAAGGGGTTCAACCGTCAGGAAATTCAAAAAAGGACGAGATTTTGAAGAGAGTGGGGGAAAGTGCCACGAGACATACAAACAGTTCTGACAAGGGAAAACCAAATACGCTGCACCCAGGGGGGCGACTGGCTGCGGACAACCACGGACAAGAAATCAAAGAAACCAAAACCGCAGCGAGATGAGGGAATGGAAAGAGGGGCAACGCGAAAAGGCAAAAAAAGGGGGAAAACTTTTCAAAAAAAGCGAATGAATCACATCAAGGAATCCGTGCCGGGACTAAGGAGGAAAGAAAAGCTCCAGACTAAGGCCCAAGAGGCGGGCCCGAAAAGCGAATGACCACGTCGGCCAGGGGAAAATCGCTTACAAAAAAAAGATTACGACCTGCAAAAATTCCCGAAGGGGAATCAAAAAGTCGGAAAACATCCATAGGGAAACGCAATGTTTCAAACGCCGCTGTGTGCGGATCAACTGCGGAAAGAGACACTGAAGTGGGGGGCATAGTGACAAAAAAGAAAACAACGTTCTACGGAGGGAAACTTGCTCCACTCTAGGGGTAACTGAATGGATAACTAGTGAAAAAAAACGAAAAATCGGAGGAAGGCGGATGGACGGACAGGATACACAGGCAAGGGGGGCGGGACGGCAGTTTGTCATGGTTGTCCGTGATCTGGTCAAGAACCAACCCAAGAACAACAAAAAAAAGAAGAATGGCATGAAAGGTGGGCCGAGAAATGGCGTACTACCGTCAGGGTGGGAAGCGTCGGAAAAAGACGATCAATAAAAAGTCGACCACGACGAGTGGGGGGTTAGAGAGAGGGGAACACCAAAAAGAGTCTTTTCGAAAAATTGGGGTTGAAAAAAGGGGGAAGAGAAGTGTTGTGGGAAACGTGTGCTCACCCGAAGGTGGGCAAGAAGAAAAAGCCTGAGCTTCGAAGGGCATCTTTTTGGGTCGTCGGGAGGGGAGAGGAAGGGGGGTGCGCACCAATTGGGGGAGGGGAAGAAAAAAAAAAATGGAAGACCACGGGAAAGCCAAACAAAATGAGGAGAAAAGAGCCTAATTGCAAGCAGAAAATGAACGGGGACTGCCACAGACGGGGAGGTTCGGCGAGGGGGGGGGGAGAAAAAAGGAAATTCACAGAACGGAAACCACAAAAATGGTTGAACGGCACCGGCGCGGGGGGGAGGGGGTATTTGTGCGACGAGGGTGAAACTGGAAGTCGGGGGTTTCAAAGAAAAAATGTGGTAGGGGGAGGGGGAAAAGAGTGCGACGACTTGTCCAGGCGAAGGGGGTCAAGCGGGGCACCGGTGAAAAGTGGGATTCCACGCAGTCGTAAAGAAACAAGGGTCAAAAAAAAAAGGCCCACTTATGTTCAAAGCTAGGAAGCCCTTAAGGGGGGGTGGAGGAAAGAGGGGAGGGTTTTCGGCACAAAAGAAGGTTTACGGCAGGGGTCTAAAAACTGAAAAAAAACCAAACGCAACTCACATGCGTAACCGAGCAATACCAGGGCGCAAAGGAAAGATGCGTGGGAATCAGCAAGGGAGGGGGACTGTGGAGAGATTGGTTGGAAAGACCTGGCGGGGAGATGTGAGGAAAAGAGGTCAAAGGGTTAAAGGGTTATTGGAAGAACAATGGCATGAAAATCCTACTTCCCAGGTAATTTTCACCTTTGGTGATTTTACACGAGTTCAGGGAAAAGCGCGGGTCCATGAGTGGGGAATGCAAATGGGGGGGGGAGGGTCGCCAAAGGGGAAAAAAGCGTACGCTGTACGCGGGGGGTTGGTGGTCTGGACGCGGCAAAAATACAAAAAAAAGAAGACGGGGGTAACCAACGCTTGAGGAAAAACAGCAAATGGGCGCGGGGGACATCATTGGTTTCTCATAGGAAGCGAAACAATGGGAGGTAGAGTGAGGCCCAAATTAGGAAAAGAAAAAGAGAGCAAAGACAAAAAAAAACCTTTAGGCGAGGCAAGGCGCGGGCACAAACTAGAAGGTACACAAAACGACCAACCGGTTTTTTGGGAGGAGAAAGTGCCTGAGGGAAAAACTGGCATCGGGGAAAGGCATCGGTGCGAAGAAAGAGTAACGGAAAAGAGAAAAAACACTACAGGGAAACGAGGAGGAGGAAAGAGAAAGAATTGACGGGCGCAGGAGGAGAGCGTTAAGGTCAAACGCTGACCAGGGGTGCAAATAAAGGCGGAAAAACTTTCAAAACGAAGACGCGGGGGGAAAGGGGGGGGGTCCGTTTGGGTGAAAAGTTAAAACAGAAAAAGAAAAATTGGAAGACAGACGGGAACGCGGTCGGCGACGTATTTTATGAAAGAAAAAGGGGGGACGGAAACTCGCTACAACGTCAATAGTCAGGGCATGAGATAAGTATCACCATGAGGAAGAGGAAAAAAAAGTCCGTTCCGAGTGAACCTGTGGGGGATAAAACTGGGGGGTTTTTGTGGTTGTTTGGGTGGCAAGAAGAAACTGGGGGGACCGGAACAAACCCAACTCGAAGGGAAGCCCAGGGCAAAAGGTTTCCAAGAAAGAGGGGTGGGGGCGAAAAAAACTACAACGGCATACAAAAAATGTTGAGTGGCCGGGGAACTCGACCGATCCCGGGGAGCAGAAATCAAAAACAAAAAAAAAGGAAAAGGATACCGGGAAGAGGAGATAACATGAAGATGAAATCGGCCAGCCAGGGGCCAAAAAGACCTGAACACGATTTCAGCAAGGAGAATTGAACGAAAACTTCAAAGGCCGGTTGACACCAATCTCTCACAGAACCAAAAGAAAGGGGGGGGGGCAAAATCAGGCATCATATAAGCTCACCTGGTCCGTTCTACAAGGTAAAGCCATGGAGTGGGAAACTGGAGGGAGGGGAATTGTTTTGCCGTAGGAAGGAACCAGGGAAGGGGGGAAAATTTGGTTAGGGAAGCACAAACATAGGAAGTGTCGTATGACGAAAAAAAGGGAATGATGTAGTTAAAAAATTGGGAACCATACGAGGGTGGAAAAGGGTGGGGTGTACTGCAAAAAAGATGCGCGTGGGGGGGAAAGACACTAGGATAGGGGGGGGGGGACCACGACTTTGAAGAAAATTAACGGTTCAAACGAGGTTTTGTGACTAGCAGAGGAAAATTGAAGGTAGGAAAAAATCCGGAACACGAAAAAGGCCGACTCAGGTCCCAAGAACTTCGGAAAAAAATAAAACGCTAGCCCTGCAGGAAAAGGGGGTTAAACAGAGGGCAGAGGGGGGAGGGAACTTTAAAAGTGGGCAAAAAACAAGCGAAAACCGGGTCGGCAAGACTGAGGAAAACCGGAAGGGTACGCGTTGGAAAAGGTCAGACTTTCACGAAGAAAAAAAATAAACCGAGCGGTGGGGGGTGATAAGGGGCTTTAGAATCGTCTGAAAATGCTCAAAAAAACTGAAAAAAGACGCAACAACGACTACAAAAAAAAGGAAGGAAAAACATGAGCAAGATTAAACCTGGTGGAAAACTCTGAGACAAGTGTAAAAAAAAAGGAAAGAAGCACGAACTGGAGAAGAAAACACTATCGGAAACTCGAAAAGCGGCAAAAGTTGGGGTCTACTTGGGGTGAGGGAGGAGATCAAACTTGGGAAAAAGGGGAGGGACCGTCACACTCGGGAAGGAAACGCCGAATGTGCAAACTTGGTAATCTGGGGGAAAGCTAAAAAAAAAAAAAGAACCACGCCCCGAGGACAGGGGTGGAACTGTTAGGCAGCCAGCAACATGCGACTAAAGTAGTGGGGAAATTTTAACGAGAAGCCAAAGGGTAAGGAAATATGACATGCACAAGGAATTTGAGCCCGGGGAGAAAAAAAAAAAC
>Ga0179593_1603498_pt1 | contig 19002 bp, 31 predicted proteins | sample CZODoug2_1_08_16_FD_185931 | JGI IMG/M metagenome (GOLD analysis project Ga0179593, IMG submission 185931) | Vadose zone soil fungal communities from Angelo Coast Range Reserve, California, USA - CZODoug2_1_08_16fungal (PacBio error correction) | ecosystem: Environmental > Terrestrial > Soil >...
GGGGAAACGATGTTGCCATAAAGAAACAAATTGGAAAAAGAAATGAAAAAAAACCACGACCATGGAAAAAAGGAAGCACTTTTCGATCGGGAAGGGGGGGGCGAGCTTTTCGCCGATGGACATCGAGCCGCACGGGGTCCAGCGAACACCATAAGCGACGCGCCCGCAGGGAGAGGAAAACTAGAAGCACGCCCATCGCGGAGCTGGCCAAACAAACGATTTCGCCAAAAACAAGCGCTTTCCGAAAGGGAGATCAAGAGACACAGGGGAGGGAAATTCAGGAAGGGCCAGGGAGATATGGAGAAATGCCTCTTCCTGGGCAAATGTGCCTTCGCAGACTTCAGGGGCGCGAGAGGCAAAAGGAAGAGGGAGTCACTGAGATCAATCGGTCGAGAGGGGAGATGTCGAAGCGATCGCCTCCTACGCCTCCCCGTTGTTGACAAAGACAGGGGGAGGCAAGGCCGCCTAGAGGAAGAGGGACGCGCAAAAATTGGCGGGGAGGGGGGGGAGTACAAAGAAAGGGGTGCAGCGGTCAAAATTCACCGAAAAGGGGGGGACCCGGGGTTGGGGAGACGAAAAAAGGAAAGCATGGGGACGCCACAGGCCACAAAAAATTCCGCAAAAAAGGGCGCGCACCTCTGCCAACCTTACAATTAATTAGAAAAAGAGGAAACTGATTTAGGAGCGAAAGTTCTGCTGCAAAAATCGCAGGCAAGACACCGGCGCCACATGCCCGCGGGGGGGGAAAGAAAGGTCAAAGTGTGGAGACAAGATCCTCGAGGGTTCCGAGGGGAGCAAATAGGCCCAGAAAAGTAAGGGGGGGAAAAAAATCGCCGGAGTTCCCTCCGTCCTCCGTCTAGCAGCAGTCATGGCGGGCAAGAAGGCACCAAGAGGCCTGAAAAAAATGGGGGGCGGAGGGGGGGGCTCGCCGAAAGGCGACGCCACGACGGCCGAGCAAAAAGGAAGCAAAAACCGGACAAAAAGGAGCCTGCCGAAGGAGGAGGGAGGGGTTGGGAGGAGAAAAAATTCTTGGCAAGGCCAAACCGTCAGCTCGGGGGAAACAGGCCAGGACGGCACGAACGCCTGAAAAGTGCTTAAAAAGGCCGGGGGAGAAGCGCCGTCAGAAGGGTGGGGTCGATCCTGATGCGAATCGTGTATGGGAAGGGAACATCGCGCGTCACGAACTTTAACAACACGCACATCACCGGGCAGGACCCGTAGATATAGAAACGACAGAGGGGGACGGCGCCCGACGAATAGAGGCTTGATTTTATCTACGTTGAGGAATAGTCTTCCAAACAGGGGAGAATAAAAGATTCCTAGGGGGGGTGTCCTTCTGCAAACGGGTCCCTCGTGCAGAAAGTTACCTACCGAAGAAAACGCCAAAGGGAGAAGGGGACGACGAAAAAAGAGGGGAGTGTGGAAGGACACGACTGCACTCTGCTTGGTTTCGACTCATAGGTCATTTCCTTCAAAGGTCTACCATCAGCCATTGGGAGAGGGAAAATCGGAAGAAAAAGGGCCTGAAAAACGGAAAGGCTCCGGAAAGGGGTCTACCGGTCTTGGAGGAGAATGGGGGGCGCCCATCACACTCTCGATGAAGAGGGACCTCGGGGAAGCAGAACAGCGTTCAGGAAGAGTAGCTAAGAGACAGCTTAAGATGGGAAAAACTCTCGGGAAATTCTCTTTAGGCCCGAAGGAAAGGTCTTCGATCCTGGGAGGGAGCCGGTCAGGTTCGGGACCATCGAACAGAACAGAGGGGAAGGTCTTGGGGGGATGGAAAAAGGGGGCTTTCAAAGTGCTTCCGCGATGATCGCGGCTCTCCGTGCTCGAAAGCAGACAGAAGGGGGGTGCGTGAACGCCAGGGGAAAAGTTAACGAGAGCAGCGCGAGGTGGGCCCTGGGAAAGTCCATGCGTCATGAAAAAGACAATCCGCCGGGAAAAGGAGGAGAAGTCTTCGGGGGCTGCAAAATAAACGCGGGGGGCCTTCCCGACAAAGTCGTATGATTCAAGAGGAAGAAGCTCTCAAAACTTATTAACAACCGCAACCAGCATTAACATCCAGTAAGGAACCAGCGGGGACCTCGACTTGAATAAATTTTGGGAGGGAAAAAGGTACGGGAATGCGCCCCAAGGAGCCTCGCCGATCATTGGGCGGACTCCTACCAACCCAGATCAAGAACGGGGAGACCCGGAGAGGGGAAGGGGGAAAAATTGTGAGGGGGAAAGAAAACGCTCCTTGCTACTCGGGACATGGAGTGAACACGAACAGGAGGAAAAGGGAAAAGGAAACGGGTAAAAAGAAGCTTGAGAGTCTGAGGAAGGAGAGACAGATTGAAAGCCTTCTACGAACCCATCCCGGCAGAAGGGGGGAAGAGGCGGGGAAACCGCTCCAGCGCGAACAGTAGGCTCTGGTGCCGAAAATGGACGTTGAGTCCGGGGGGAAAAGTGGAGGAAGTGTTGAAAAAAGGGAGAAAAGGGTAAATGAGGCGGAATAAATTCCAGCAACACAGCGCAGAGCGTCCTGAGTGATGAGGGGGGAAGGTGAAGGAACCATCAGAAAAAAAAAGCAGGCCGGTACAGAATTACTCCGTCAGTCTCCACAAGAACTATGTCCGAAAGGGGGGGAACAGGAAAAAGGGAAAGGAGGGGAACAAAAGGAGGACCGGCAAACCAGGATACGTATTACTCCGCGGCTGGAAGGGTCATGTCGCCTCAGATCTGCCAAACGCTAGGCGCAGAAAGTATCTCTCGAAAAAAGGGGGGAAAGGGGGGAGCTTTTGAGCGCGCGGACTTTTATTCCATGGGCGATTGATTCGCCAGAAACGACGCTACGGCAATCCGGAACGAAGGGGCAGGGAAAGAAAAATCCAAAAAACCTGGGAATGGCAAGGCGAAAAGGAAGGTTCTCGTCGCTGATGGAATTCGAAGGGCCGGCGAAGGAAGGTTGAAAGGGGAGGTTGGCTCGGAGAAAATCCAGCGGCGTCTATCTCTATCATCACTAAGAGGATGACGTCGGAAGAGGGGTGCAACGGCGAAAAAAAAAGTGAGGCGGCAAAAAAGAAGGACTTATTCAAGATCACTCGGTCTTCAGACCATGAAGGGGAAAAGCAAACGATTTAGAAGCTAAATGGGGGATATCAGAGGGGGTCCTTATCGCCTCGGGTGACGGAGAGATAGCAAAAGAGCGGAGGTTGGCGAAAGCAAAAAGCTTTTCTCGGTTGACTAACCGGGGGGGAGTAAAAACGGAAGAGTTCGTTTCACGCAGAGCACATGCATGGAGGGGCGTCGCAGAAAAAAAGGAAGAGGGGGGTGGGGAAGGAAAAAATCCCTGCGAGTTCTCGAAGGGCATACCCACCCCCCAAAAAAAAAAAAGGGTAGTGTCGAAAAAAAGGGAAAAGGCCTAGAATCGGCGCGGGCTGTGAGACGTCGGAAGAAAAAACTACGCAAAACTAAAAAAAAAAAAAAAAAAGTAGGTAAAGTCGGGAGGAGGCGGGGGAGAGTGTGGTTCATAATGACGCGTCGGCTGGGGAAGGAGGGTCATCATCTTCTACCTTCAATGGGGGAAAAAAGCCGTGGAAGGCGCAACAGGGGGGGGGTGACTCGGAAGGGAAGGGCTGCAGAAAGGAAGAAAAAGTAAAAGGAGGGGGCAAAATGACTGCGGGAAGGAAGGGGCGACTTCTCTTCTATAGAGACTTGCAGAAAACGAAGCTGGAGAGTATTAGGGATAAGGCTCTAAAAACTCTTCAGAGAGCGTTTTTCTTATGCTATACCATGGGAAAGAGGGTGTCAAAAAACTTATTAGGAAGGAAGTACAAACCAAACTCTTAAGGGGTTCCATATTGTGGTTCTATTGAGCCTCGCCTTTTAAAGGGGGACCAGAGGGGGAAGGAAGCTAAGTGCAGGAAGAGAGGGGGACGAGGGGGACGAATTGGTAAGCGAGGACACCTCGGAAAGATGGGTGGCGACAGAGACCCAGAAACGAGGACGAAGAGGGGGGGGTGGACTCAGAAAGGAACAATAAAAAAGTGCACCCGGTGCGGGGACACACGCTTTTCATCTGCTCTGGGAACGAAAATTGCCGTACTGAGTCGCGAAGAAGAGAGGGTCGTGGAAGAGAAGTCGGAGAGAGGAGTGATCGAGGGGTCATGTCATAGAAAAGTGAATGGAAATGTGCATCCATGCCTTTGCGGCAGTATCGCCTAAAGGGGAGGGGGGGGGGGGCTTGGGGGAGGAAGGGTGGCCGGCTGAGGAAAAAAAGACAAACTAACGGGCAGAGTCTATGTGTACCAATTTAAACTCATGTAGCAACTATCGAGGGGCTTCGAAAAGAACTAGGGAATCTCCGGGAAATTGTTGAGAGTGCCCTGCGTGAAAGCGTAGGCATCGTTGGGGGAAAAAAGCAAAGCGAATGCAGGTGGCGAAGAATGATGCGGGTGAGGGAAGGGTATCTGGCAGTATCATGCGGAGAAATAACATCAAGGCGCGGGCGAGGATGGACGGCAGAACGGAAAAATAGATCCTCGGCTGGGTCTAAAGGCAAGGTGTATGTGTGCGGGGGGCAGGCAAACGGCGCGGAAAAAAACAAAAAACATTGGAAGAGGCTCGATTCGGAAAATCGGAGACAAGGAAGGGGGGGGCGCGATATTCACAAACAGGTCTCCCAAGAAAAACAGATGAGCATGTGGAAGGGAAAAGGGAAATTTGCAGGAGGGACTCAAAAACCAAAAGAGGGGAAGGAGAGGGTACCTACTGGGGGGGGGCTGAGGGAGGAAATCTCAAATGCTGCTTGGGGAAAGAGAGAAACCGAAAGAATATGTAGAAAAACGGGTGGGATCGTTGTTTAGGTCCTTTGAGCATATTCTATTCGAAATAAAACTGGAGTGAGATTCAAGAAGGGCGTTGAAAGAAGAAGGAGGGGTTTAACATTCTAGAGGGTTCCCTGTACAGAGGGGTATCTGGTCCTTGTATAAAAATTCTGTTTGGTTATGGATGGGGTTTAGGTCTTTGTTTTTTTCTTAGTATTTTGGGACGAAGCCAAGAGACATTTCAGCGTCGTCGTGGGAAAATCGGGGAGGGAGGGGCTCTAGGGGAAAGTCAGGCATGAAAGGCAACCTCGTCGGCGGGGCTGGTAAAGAGCAAAACGAGAAGGGATGCGGGAAGGGGAACGGACAATTTCTGGCGGGTGGAACCCGATCGTTCTGCCGGGGCATGTCGATCGGCAGGGGGCAAAAAAAGGAGGAAAGAGCCCAGGATACGTAAAAGGATAATGTAAAAGGAAAAGGGGGGGGGGGGGGGGTGAAAAAAGGCATTGAGGTCGTCGCGAAGTTGTTTTGGGATAGTGGGGGGGGGGGGGGGTGTTCGCATATTTAGGAGTCGACCTAAGACTCGGAAAAAAAGTGCGAGGGATGGTCTGCACGGGGGGGAAAGGACGTTTTACGTGTGAAAAAAAATTTTCGGGCAGAAAAACCCATAAAAAAGGCAAAAAAGGGGTCTCTGAAGAACGGAGCCCCGCTTTCATGAAAGGTCCGTGCCTAGAAGGGGAAAGGGAAAAAAGGATTAGGGGTGTAAGTCTAGGACGGAAAGGGGGAGGCGAAAATGATAGGACATCGGGAAAGACTTTCTAGTGTATGCGTCTGGGACAGGGGACTGTTATCGCGTCGAGCGGCTAGAAAAAAAGGAGGAACAGGGCGCAGTGTCGGGGGCGGCAAAAAAGGGAAGGGGGTAAGAGAGAGGACAGATTCGCCTGAAAGGTAAGGTGTCAGGGGCTCCGCTTGCTGCGCGGTTAGATCTATTTTCATCGAGTTGAATCGGAGCGGAAAGGAAAAGGGGGGGGAAGAAAGGGGGGTGGGCCGGACACCTCGATTTTAGGTCGCATTCGCATGGCTGAGGAGAGGATAAGGATAGAAGTCGAAAAAAAAAAAAGGGGGTAGGGAGATACACGCTGGGGGGGGGGTCTTGCAGAAAGAGAGGGCACATCGAGTCAGGAAGAAGCTAGGAAAAAAGGGCCTTCGGGAGCCTTGGCACAGGGACGGATTTTGGAGACGGAAATTCTTTTTCCGATTTTTTCTATTTTGGGATATTCGGCGAGAATAAGAGGGTCATCTGTGGGGGGAAAAAAAACAGCGGGGGACCAAGTGGAGAAGGAAAGTAGAAAGGTTGCATGTGGAAAAAAAATTCCCCTTTCGCATCCATCAGGGAAAAGGGGTAGCAAGGGTTCTAGTCGATCATGAGGTGCATGCGTGCCAAAACACAGAGAGATATGGGGAGGGGGGGCCTCGCTAATTCCACGGGAAGCAGAAGACGGCAGAGGGGGGAAAAAAAGGGGAAACACTGGCAAGGCGTCAAAAGCTCGTCGCGTCAAAGGGCATTTGCTGCAAAAAGGGACGGGGAAAAGCGCAGGAAGATCTCAGAGGGGGCGGCGCGAGGCGGCTCGACAAACATATATTGGAAAAAATTCGCTTAATCAGTGTTCCAAAACTTGTTTCCGCAAGAGGAAAGACGATACCTGAGGGAAGAAAATCCTAAGGGTAAAATATGTCGAACCCAAAAAAGGAAAAAAAACGTTGCTTCATAGTCGATAAAAAGGGAGACCTGGCTACCGGGCAGCAAGGGAAAAGAGGATGGGGGACGGTCCGCTTAGCCAAATATGGTTCGAAGAGAGTGTGGGACCCTTCGTGACTTAAAAGACGGGAAAAACACGATCGCTTCGACTCTAGGATAATGTGACCCGTAGTCAAGAAGTCGAAAGAGGGGGGTCAGTCGGGGAAGGCTATACGGGGGGAAAGCGAGGGAAAAACCTTTTAAGGGAGGTCACTACCTACTTGAGGAAGCGGAGCTCTATCATCAGAACCTTTGGTCATTTAAGGGTGGGCTGGAAAAGGGACTCAGGGGTCACTTAAAGAAAAGTCCATCTCAGTAACTTTCCTTCTTGAAAAGGTTGCCTGCTAAAGGAGGGGGGAGGAGAAGGTGGGGGAGCTGTCTCTGCCCGTAGTTCTGGAAAAAAGAAAACTTCCATAAAGAGGCAGGGGGAAAAGACCCCGAGAAGGGGGGAAGGGGAAAAAGGAAAGTATAGAGGCGCCAGCTGACTGGGTTTGCGTCTGAAGAAAGTTTGATCTTTGTCTTCTAGAATGTGTCATGGAGGGGGAGCACAGGTCAGGGGAAAAAACGAGAACACCGGAAAGGGGGGGGGGGGGGGGGGGCCGAACTGGAGGAAGCTGCCTGCTTGAAAATGTCGCCGAGTGCTGTGCGGGAGAAGTCGAGATATTGGGGAAAAAAAAGACTTGCAGAAGAAGAAGGGGCTGGAAAAAGGCCTGGAGGAACGAGGTAGATAAAACTCAAAAAAAAGCCCCCAATCCGCTAGTTATGGTGGGATGATCGTAAAGGGGGGGCATGAATTGTAAAGGAGGGGCTCGTAACGCAGCAGCTCGCAAACGCGGACGGACGCGAAAGAGGCTGCGTGCTTGTCCGCCGGGGCAGGCTTCGTCCGTACCAGCCGCGCTTAGCGGTGCGTTCTCGCAACGAAAGTAGAACACTATAAATCATTCCCGGAATAAGGGGTGCGTCGCGGGAAAAAGGGCGGGTCCAAAGCAGGGGGTCCTCAAATAAATCTACTTGTGCAGGGGGGGCGGCACAAGTAGAAAAAATTATAACTAAGTCTCCCAGCCGAAAGATTGTCTATGAGGGCTAGGGCGCGGTAGAAGAAGAAGCCAAAAAAAAAACACACCCACTGGAAGGTGACGAGGGGCTGATCTATGTTGGGGGTCGGAGGCATGTCCTTTGGGTCCCTCGAAAAAAATGCAAGTCATCCTCAGGAGGAAAAAGATTCGAATTGATCGGTCCAAAAGGGAAAATATCTTTTTGTTCACCCACCCTTGGAGTGACTCTCCTTAAGACAGGTCTAAAAGGTTGCGGGAAGGAGTTAGTTTCCGAGGTGCAGCTATCTTTTCTTCCAGAGACATCTTGCAATATCACATTGAGGTGGCTATTTGGCGGAGCAAGATATCCTGGGGAAGAGGGGGAACGATGAAACAAAAAGAGCATTGTCATGAGGGAAAAAGAGGAGAAATAGAAATCAGAGGGCCGAGACTGACGCATATTTGCGTCTGGAGGGGTTGAATTTCGCCTTTAGGGGATAGGGTTGCTAGCTCTGCAAAGGGGGGGGATCGGGAAGAACGGCTAAAGGGAAGGTACCAGTGGGCAGTCTAGAGGGAGGATGCACCGTGTCTGTGCGCCATCATTAACTCAGATCTTGCTCTATTCAAAGTCGGTGCGTAGCGAAAACAGCCGGTAAAAAGGGGGGGACGAAGGCCATTCGCAGGGAGAGAAAATACGGATCAGGGGGAGGGTTTCCTTTATCGCCTACAGAAGACGTGCCTCCTCACGGTCGGGGACGTACTATTGAGAAAAAAAAAGGGGGGTCCTGGGGATAGGAAGAGGGAGACACACCACCGGAGAGTGGAATGTGTCGGGGGGCATCAGTGTCTCACCAGATTGAGCGTCTATCTGGGAGGGTGTCTAGGAGAGAAAAAGGGCTGGATCCATTCAGAAAAAAAACCCTTCTGCCTGTCGGGTCCCGGGCCTTGTCTGGAAGTGAATGATGTCGCAAGGGGAGGGGGGTCCTGAGAAAAGGGGGAAGATTATGTAGGGCAGCGGGGGAGACAGTGACACGCAGTGCGATAGCATTTGCTATGTCGATACTTGGTTGGAGGTCGGAATATCGAAACAGGTGAGACGCTTGTGGGAGATTCAGATAAGCTGGAGGTGAGGCAGGGGGATCACGCTACATATCCGGTGACTTCTGTGAAAAGAAGGGGGGGGGGGACGGTTTAGGGGGAGGGGGGAGGCGATGCGCTTTTATAAGGCACTGGGCAAAAAAGGAAAGAGCTTAACTTAAAAGGTTCTGCGACCAGGCTGGCACGGTTAAAAAAGAGGTGGGCGAGACATGCAGCAAGGGAAACATGTCTGAACGAAAAAAAAAAGGAAAAATAATTAGGTCTCAGGGAGGACGCCCGCGGTGAAGTTGGGGCGTAGTTGAAAGAAAAGCAGGCGCAACGCGGGGGGGCCAGGAGGGGGAAGAGGGTGGCCGACGCCCTGCGACGATCACGATCCTCTAGGAATACGGTGGATACGAAATTTAAAGGGGGGGTATTGAGGGAACGCCTCCGAAACATCTTCTTCCTAACGTTCACGGGAAGACACTTGGGCCTTTAAGTGCAGAGGGGTCAAAAACGAGGTTTTTTAACGAAAGGTCAACTGAAAGTAGCCCTCGCCGCTTCCATTCAGGGAACGGGTCACATTCCGGGGCAATGTCCGAACGGAGATCAGAAAAAGGGTTGCAGACGGTCTCCATCCGAGTAAGAACCATCTGCCCTACCCTATGGGGGACCGAAGATGCTCGGACCAAATGAGAGCCGGGAAAAAAAGAGACAGCGGGGGCCATGGGCAGATTCACGTTTGCCGATCGTGCTCTGGTGGGGAAATAAAAGGGATGTAAAAAAGGGGAAAAATAAGAAAGGGAAAGACCTGTTGTTGAACCGGGTCCGCTCCTCTCAGAAAATCGTTAACGGTTGAAAAGAAGGCCTTATGGGCAAGGGAGTATATCCAAAAGAGAGATGATAAGGGACCTCGGGACGAAAGCAGGTCAAATTCAGGTCTTCGAAAACGCAAGTGCTCCAGTTACGGAGCAAATAAGCTCGAGATCACTTACAAAACAAAAGGAGGGGAATACCATGGGGAAAGGGGATGCAGGAAAACCAGGGCAATACAGGATGGCTGGGAACTGCCAGCGGGGAATCTTTGGCGTAAAAGGGGGAAAACATAAGAGACGACAAAGAGAACTGCAATAAGCGCAGAAGACCAATCGGTTATAGGAAATGTATGAGATTCATATAGGGAAGTGATGGCGCGTTCGGCAGGCTCGGAGGCTAATTGAGCGATCAGGGAAAACAGAGGGCAGGGTTACGGGGTATTGCCGACTTCTATACCGTCGGGAAAAGAATCCAGAAGCTGCCAGGGGGGAGCTGGAACGAAGGATGGAAGGGGCATGATGAAAAGTGCTCGGATGTCGGGGGGCGACTGGGGGGGGTGCGGGAAACTCCTCGCAGTCACTGTCCGACCGTGCGATATGACTCGATCATTGTTCAAGACCGAGGACCGAGGGGGGAAATTCGGGGGAAAATTTCGGGGGGGGGGCGGGAAAAACGTAAGGGATTAGAAAAGGGAAAGAGACGGCTTCAATCCTTTGCGGCCCGACTGCTAGCCGCGCATCAAAAGGATCTGAGGAGAAAGATGATGATCTAGAGAAAAAAAAACGTTGGATTGGAAAGGCCCCTCGTCAACCTTTCTTTCTGATGGAGGGGATACATGTCCTTACTCCTTCAAGCCGAGGAGAAGGCGTAAATGGGGGAAATGAGTCAGTTAAAGGTGTAATAATGGTGCATTTCGACTTCATGGCCCGGGGGAAGTCCTCAGGCATAGGGTGTCAAAAAAGTTCAGGGTCTGGGGAAACCAAAAGGCATTCCAGATTGCCCGGTGTTCTGAAGAAAATGTCACCAAAAAGAACAAGGATGGGGAACGTCAGGGGAGCTCTTTAGGCACAGTCTGAGAGGGTTCGGGCGCAGGGGCGGGGGGGGAAAACTAATCTTTCTTTAAGACAGAATGAGCAAAAATAAAAGGAAAAGGGTGGTCTCCGGTCGGGAAGGGGATAACTTCTATTTTGCAAGGAGGGGCGCGTTTGGGTCCAAATGGGGGCCTGATGAAAAAAGAAAAGAAAATAATGGCACAGGAAGGTTAAGGTCTTTCAACGGGGGCCCTTGGCGGCGTCGTCTTCCTATAAAGTGGGCAGCAGTTAATTATCTTTTGGAGTACCTGGGAACGGTGGAGAACCCGAGTGAAGGGGGGGTCATAAAATTCTACCGGGTAGGGTTCTCTAGCGAGATTTGAAAAGACGTCCTAGGTGGAACGGGAAGAAGGAGAAATGCGAAGAAAAACGGCGAAGAATGCGCCAGATCAGTTGAGCCTGTGAGGGCGGGCACTTCTTTATATTACCATCGATAAAGGGGTACATCATCACACGTCGGGACGGCAAGAAAAGGGGGAAAAAAAAAAAAAGGGGGAGGGGGGGGTGTGGGAAGAAAAAAAAAAAGAGTGGGGGCCCTGGGAGTGGAAATCAACGAGGTTCGAGCTAGTAAAAAAGGGAATCTTGACTCGGTCTTGAGAAAGGGCCCCTCTTTGAGGCGGAAAAAATAATAAATCAAATTAAAGAAAAGGTGTATCTGACTATCTGTTCAGACAAAAAGGATGAATATCTGCTATGGTCTAAAAAATGTCGAGACAAACAGTCTTGCAGGAAACGGCAGGAAAGCCAGAGAAGAAAGATTACTCATTCGATAAAAAAGGCAAAAATGGCGGGGGGGGGGGGGGGGGGGGGGGGGGGGGGGGGGGGGGGGGGGGGGGGGGGGGGGGGGGGGGGGGGGGGGGTGGGGGGGGGGGGGAGGGGGGGGGGGGGGGGGGGGGGGGGGGGGGGGGGGGGGGGGGGGGGGGGGGGGGGGGGGGGGGGTGGGGGGGGGGGGGGGGGGGGGGGGGGGGGGGGGGGGGGGGGAGGGGGGGGGGGGGGGGGGGGGAGGGGGGGGGGGGGGGGGGGGGGGGGGGGGGGGGGGGGGGAGGGGGGGGAGGGGGGGGAGGGGTGGGGGGGGGGGGGGGATAGGGGGGGGGGGGGGGGGGGGGGGGGGTGGGGGGGGGGGGGGGGGGGGGGGGGGGGGGGGGGGGGGTGGGGGGGGGGGGAGGGTAAGGGGGGGGTTGCTGGGTAAGGGAAAGGCACGAGGGAATAATGAAGAATAAGAGCCTGCATTCTTGCTTTCGCGTGCCGAAATCTGATGGAGGAGACAGGAGGCGCCTGGGGGGACGGTTTTCAGTCGTGAAAAGGAACTCATGCTAGAAAAAGGGGGGGCAGAAGAGGAAGAAGAAGTACAATTCAATTGGAGCTATCATGGGGGGTTCCGAACGGAACAGTGACGATGGGGGGAAAGGTAGGGGAGGGCAAGGGGAAAAAGGAGAGTGCTCGGGGCCAGTCATATAACCTCGGGGGAAAGGGTTCAGTCGAAGGGGGGAAGAAGAGTTGGGCTATCAAGTAAGAAGAAAATACACCATGCAGGATTAAAAAGGGGAGCTGAGTCGTCAAGAGGGGGGGCGGCTAGTCTCTTCTTTCTATGGAAAAGCTCTATCCGGCAACGGCGGGGGGAAATGTTTGGTGCTAAGTCCGGAAAAGAATCCAAGGGGAACAGAGTACGCCAATACCCTACCTCGCCTGGGGGGATAGAAAAGAGGTGGCGGGTGGCTCTCTATCTGAGCTGGCTTAAAATCCACAAAAAAAAAAAAAGAAGGAAGGATAGCAGGGTGCTATGAGGCTTCGTCGGTTCAACTGGAAAAAGGCGAGGGGAAGATTCTCGTACTGCTTTAGGAAAAAAAATCTCTAATACAGGGCTATGGGGAAAAAACGGTAGGGAAATAATTCCGGAAGGAGAAGGGCTAGTGTGCCCACGTGTGCAGCAAACCAAAGAGAGCTAAAAAAAAATTGAAATTAAAGGAGGCTTCTCAGAGTGCATCAACGCTCGGAGGTCTCTCTGGCGGGGGGGTTATTCTGGTCCCAAGGTTGCTTCGGTCCGTAAAGTACCAGGAGAGGAAGAACCGGGGAAGACATCAGGTCCGGTCTGTTCTATCTCATAGGGGGTACGCATGGTCAAGAAACAATTGCTTTAGGAATTGGGGTCGAAACATGCCCCCCCCAAAAAAAAACAAAACAACCTCAAAAACAAACAATAAGAAAAAAAAAAAAAATCTTGCCCGAGAGCTATGGCAGCGTGGAAGGGTCGGGAGATCGGGGGGTGAAAAAAACCTTTCTATTTCTCGGGTATCCTTCTTGAGATGTCGAAGGGAAGAAAAAAAAAAAACTCTCTAAGGAAATTTGGAAAGGAGACTTTCTGCAGAGAGGAGGTCAGTCCGCCAAGGGGTTTTGGGAAGGGGGGGTGGGGGGGGGATGCAAAAAAACTTGGAAGTGTGAGAACGGGGCGAAAGATTTTCCTTCTGCATACTGGGGGGGGGGACACGACTTCATTGGTTTTAGGGTCTTGACCATGGAAGGGGCGGCCAGAGAAAAGCAATTTCTATCGGATTATAAAGGGTTGCTCGTTAGAAAAAAGAGCGACAGTTCAAAAAGCAAAAGAGCTCGGCGGGGGGGGGTCAAGCATAACAGGATGTGTGGACGGGTGCGTCCTGTGGGCGATCGCTGAGGATGGCGATCATCGGTGGTTAGGCGGGGGGAAAAGTCAGGGGGAAAAAATTCCCGCGGAGGAAAAAAATACCTAGATGAAACAGGAGGCTGGGTCTTCATTTTCCGTTCAAAAGGGATGTGTATAGTTCGTGTTCTGGAGGGTCGGCGAAGGAAGGTTCTAGGAAAGAACTTATCTGGGGTGGGTGAAAATGAAGAACGACATGCTATTTGCAATGGGCGGAACTTCGCGGGGGGGGGGGGGGGGTCTGGGGAGGAAAAAAAGGGGATGGGGGGTGGGGGGGGGGGGTGTTTGGAATACCACCGCTATTTCTTAGGGGGGCCATGTCTTGCCATGTGAAAGGGACGGGAGTAGGGGTGGCGGGGAACTTGACGAGGGGAGAGAAAAGGAAAGGTTGCTTATGCAGGACATGCGGGAAGTAAAGCTCGAAAAAGGGCTGATCTTCATAAAGTCTGCGTGCATTGCGCACTCGAGGGAGGAGGGGACGGGAAAAAAAGAAATTCAAAAATGCATAGGAAAGAGAATCTTATTACTTGAGAAAGTTTAAAAAAAAGATTGTGCGGCGAATCACTATGTCTCACGCAAAAGTGCGTAAGGGCATACACGCGCACCTAGAAATAGGGGAAGAGAAAGAGAATAAGCCAGACCTGGAAAAGAACGGTAGGGGGAAAAAAAAATCGCACATGCAAAAAGGGAGCACGAACAAGTTAGAAAAAAAAAAAGGAAATAAAGGCCTTGCCTCCGGCCTCTAGTCGGCTGGCAGAATAGAAGAAAAGAAAAAAATATAGACGAAAGAACCAATAAAAAAAAAAACGAAACGAGGACGGAAAAAAAAGTACGTCACACTACCGCAGGGAAGGGCAGGATTTCAAAGGGGGGAGAAGGGGAGAGAAAAAGGAAAAATTCCGGTCGGAAAAAGGTGTCACCGGGCTGGAAACAAAGCGTAGATGCGGTGTTCTCCTTGCGAGACGTGGCTCTCTCAAAAAAAAGGGGGGAAAAAGCTCGAAGGCCAGGAATTACGGGGAACTTCGTTCAAGAAGACGCTACTTCTCTCTGCGGAAAGAAGGCGCGTCAAAGGGGTGAGGAAGGTCCGAGGGACAGGGAAGGGGGCGAAATAGAAAGCTGTTTTGGATACAAAACCGGATATCCTTGTAAAAAGGGCCGAGGGGAAACGCACGAAAGAATGGCAGGGGGTTTATCGGACATCGACCGGGGGTGGGGATGTCGGGTTTTCTAGCCTTAACGCAACGGGGGCGCGAGTTTGGCGGCGAAAAAGCAATGGGGGGTTATTTCGCCTGATCTAAAGAAGAAAAAAAAAAAGCTTAAAAAGGGAGAATAGTACGAGCGGTTCATCGCTACAAATAGAGCGCCGATCTGTTACGAAAAGTGAATTTGACAGGAAAGGGGTCTGGAAAAGCTCGAGTAGTTCGATCTCCAGGGTAAAGCAGGGTCTGGGGTTCGCCGATCCTTTCAGGAAGCAAGTGCGTAGAGAGGCGAAAAGCACGATCCTGAAGGGAAAGTATGAAAAAATAACAAATCTCCGCAGAGATGGGTAAAAATTGGGGTCCGTCCTTATATAAAACGCGTTCGTCTCGGAAAAAAGCTAGCTGACTGGGGATGAAGAAAGAACGAGGCTGCTAGTCTCTAGCCGCCGGGGAGGCTGCTGGGCCTTTCAAAGGAATGGCAACGAAAAACGTCTAAGGTCCCCTCTGGGGGTTAATATGGCCAACCGGGAGAGTAATTCCGCGAACTGGGGAGGGAGGGGCTTGGTGGGGGGAAAATATCTAGGTTTTAGTATAATTGAAACTCACTTTTCTGGGGCGGGTCGGTCTTATTGCCTCAATGGCGGGGAAAAAAGGGGGAATTGGCCGATGCCAAGGAGAACGACTAATGGAGGGGGGGGAAAGGCGGAAGACTCCTGGGAGGGGATCTTAGAGAGGAGGGGGGTGATGGGGTCGGAGAATAATGATGCCGAAAAAAAAGGCTGGTCTATGGGAGGAGGGAAGGGTTAAAAACCAAAAACCGGGAGATTAGCTGGAGCAGAGTTATCATGACGAGTAGTTGACCTTGGTTAAAACATTATGTCTTAAAGGGTGACGTTAGAGGTAAGGCGGGGAAAAAGGAGATGTTCTCTATGGAAGACGCAAAAAAAATTGAAAAAAGAAGGAATGTTTCACTGACCCTTGTCATAAAAAGTATGGGGGAAGCGAAACATTCTACTGGGCAGGAGCTCTCCGGGGGCAATGGAAATCACCAAAAATATGGAGAAGGGGGGGGGGGGGAGACGTTCAGGAAGCTTTAAAAGGAATTCGTCTGGGTGTTGTTGAGGAGGAAAAATCTGGGAAAAGGATAGGAAAAAGGCGTCCTATGCCTGGGACAGACAGGGGAAGGGGACGGAGATCCAGCAGGTGTCTAACTTCAGAGGCGTCAAAAAGGACAAGTAAAGGAGAGGGGAAATTGGGTAAAAGGTATTCAAAATGCCCGTTCTTTAAAATCGGTCTCGGAGACTTGAATTTTCAGAAAGACAAAAGCATCTCTCGATTGGTCAGCGGGCAAGGTGGGTTTGAGCTAAGACTTTTGAAAAAGTTGCCAAAAATGGGTGAAAAGCTGCTTCATGATAAGGATGGAAGATAGTCTTGAGCGAAAAAAAAGAAGTCTACGCCGAAGTTGTCTTCGGAACAAAAACTGGATCTTAAAAAATCCAGGGGATTCTCTTTCTGTGGGGTTCTATTTGGAGGAGCGGAAAGGAAGGAAAGCCCTCAGGAAGGTACATTTTCCGGTGTCGGGAGGATAGGGCTAGCTATGGAAAGGCTGGACGTCCGGGGTGTAAGGGCGGAGGGCGAAGTTCGCAAGAAGAAAAAAAAAATTCAGAAAGAAAGAAAGGAAGGGTATACTTCCAGTAAAAAAGACCGTGTCAACAGGGGGTATCGAAGGTGCCCCAGGGGGCGTCCAGACGGGATTGAAAGTTCTTGGGGGGGGGTCGAGGCTAGAATGGCACTTTCGGACTCTGCAGTGTCAAAGGACAGGATGAAGGGGGGGGGGGGGGCGGGGGGAAAGGCTTTGTTCGGGCAGGGAACTGGTGCCACACAGGAAGTGGTGGAAAAGGGCAAAAGAAAGTCACGGCAGAGCGGGACAAGGGGGAAGCACTCCGCAGGAAAGTGTCATGAAAAACAGAAAAAGTATAATAGAACGGAATTGGTAGGTTTGGACAAAAACGACGCTGCAGAAAAAAAGGGCTTCACACAGGAATGGGGGCAGGGAGGGAAAGATCAAAACCTAAAAGGTGTTCTTCGAAAGAGTTAAGGGGCAACATTGCTGCTAAATCGTAGGGGAAGGGGATTAGTGACCTGTCGACTAGACGACGAACTAGGGGGGTAAACAATTAACAAAATAATGTCACTTTTCTCTTATGAGAGGTGCACGTAACAGAAAAAGATGGACCTAGTATGAAGGTTCTATGTAGGAGGCTTGGAAAAACCACTCTTATCCCATCGAGCCGGGCGCTGAATAAAGGCACTCAAAGGCAAAAAAATCCGCGCAGTTGCCGAGAAAAAAAAAACTTTAAATGTCGGGCCGGTAAGTAAAGGTGTTCGGACATGAAAAAAAAAAAGTCAGGGAACCTCAGAGGAACGTGGGGCCTGCTCTCTATGGATGCTTGGAAGATGTTAAAAGGCCTTAATGCAGCCTCTTGGTTTGGGTGGGGGGCCGGTCCCTACACGCGAACCTGTTTTTTTTAAGGGAAGAATGTCCATTAAAAGCGAGCCTAAGGGGGATTAGAAAAGTGTTTAGATATAGCTCTCTTTTAGGGTGTCCGGGGGGGGAGGGTTAAGATAGACCGCATCCAGGACGCTGTACTCGGAAAAAATGAAAAGACTCACCTGAAAAATGTTACCGCAAGAGGGCGCGGAGAAAAAAAACCAGAAAGAAGCAGTGAAGATCACGGGCATCGAGAATCCATTGCGCCTTAGGGGATATCGAGGGGAAAAGTGGCATCGAATTTCTGAGACTGCTGGTCAAAAGAAGCCCCGCTAGAACTAAGGCCTTCCGACAGACTGTGGACGTCTTAGACCTTCCTTGACAGGGGCATACTACAAAAGGAAGGAATCAGGGGGGAGGAAAAAAAATTTCGAGAAAGGGAGCAGTTCAAAAATCCCAAACGGGGACGAGAGGAAAGTATATAGGCGAGATTAGAGGCAGTGGGAAGAGGGGATGGGTGCAGGAAGAAAGATCCTGACAGCAAAAAAAGGGGGGAGGGTCTACGGCATAAGGGTATTAGAAGATGTGGGGGAACTAGGAAGCTTCGCTCCCGTGGTAATGAACATAAAAAATGTTGTTCGGCGCAAAAAGGAGGGGGGGAAAGTTTCTCACAAGGTCTCGGACTTAATGTCTTAAAAGGGCTGCGCAAGCGGGTAAACAGGGGGGGCTTCAAAAAAAAGGCATTACCTAAGAAGAAAAACAAAATAGGGTTGGCGGGGGGGGGGGTTGGGGGGGGGGGGCATTGTGGGGGGATGATATTGAGGGAGGGCAATATTCGCTGTGTTGTCTGGAGGAGGAACAACGGGGGGGAGTATTTTTGCGGCCAGAACGGCAACCTTAGCTGGGGAAAAGAAGCGAAGGATTCAAGAGAGGACTACTTTCATTGCCGGACGATTCAAGCGCGCAGAATGAGCTAGTGTAGGAAGCTGTGAAAAGCGGAGGACTTGAAAGGCTGGGAATCTGGAGGGGGGCTTATCTGTGGGGGGGGGGGGGGGTGAGGGTATCGCGACGTCTAAGGGCGCACCCCGCAAAGGAGCGGAAATCGCTAGGATCTAAAGAAGTTCGTTTGTAACGGCTGGACTAAACTTCGTTGCCTGCAGGGTAAAGTCTAGAAGTGGATTGAAAGGTCGGCACATAATACCAGGGAGTGTAAAAAGTAAGAGAGGAAAAGGGGCTGGGGGTCAGGGTCAGAGGCGGAAAAAGGCACATCTCTAGAAAAACGGCTGCGGAGGGGGGGGTTTCGAGAAAAAAATGTCAAAAAAAAAATATTCACGTTATCTCTGTACGCCATTAGATTTCAGAGTTTAAAAGGGGAAAAAATTTGAAGAAAAAGATTAGCTTTGGGAAGCAGCGAAAACCGAAAGGGACTGGGTCTTTAGAAAGCGGGGTGGATTCATGACGAAGATTGTGGAGGGGGCGCTTGGAGAGACTGGGCGCAGGGAAAGGAAAAAAAAGGCAAGAAGCGAACCGGCTGTAAGGAGCAGCAAGGAAAGGGGGGACATTCAATGTTGCCGACTTCGGGGCTCAGGGGATATCGGGACGGCGTAAGGGCGAAAGCGAAGGGGCGGCAGAGAAAAATCCCATATGTCTATTCTGCTAGAAGCGACTGCTCGGAGATTAGGGGGGAAAAAGGGCTGGAAGAAAGAAATTGCAAAGAAAAGAAAAATTAGTAAGCCTATCCATCAACCGTAAAACCAGCCGGTAGAGGGGACTGGGTTTCAGGGGAGTTCGTACGCGTATCAAAGATCGAGTAAACCAAAAAACTAAAAAAAGGGGGGGTTCGGAAGGGGAAGAGAGGAAAGGGAGGTTGCAGGAAAACCATCCTTCACCATTTGAAAAAATGCGCTGCAGCAAGGACTTGGGAGGGGGAGGTCTATAACAAGTATTCAAGGGGGGGGGGAGCTAGCTAGGGTAGGTAGATGAATCTTAAAAGGCGGGACAACTTGGCTGGGGGGGG
>Ga0179593_1375004_pt1 | contig 19000 bp, 19 predicted proteins | sample CZODoug2_1_08_16_FD_185931 | JGI IMG/M metagenome (GOLD analysis project Ga0179593, IMG submission 185931) | Vadose zone soil fungal communities from Angelo Coast Range Reserve, California, USA - CZODoug2_1_08_16fungal (PacBio error correction) | ecosystem: Environmental > Terrestrial > Soil >...
GTACCACACCTTTTAAAGGTGGCCCAAACTTCTCGAGAAAGATTTGGGAAAAGGGAGTACCGCGGTAGGAGGGGCTCAAACCACGAAAAAAAAAGGTCATAATCTAGTAATTACTTTTTGATGGGAAACGAACCGCCATGAGATGACAATGACGCTCAGGTCCCCCGGAGGGAAATGAAACAAGGGGGGGGGGGGGGGAAATAGGCGGAAGGCTTCAGCGCAGCATCTCCAAATAAGAACCAAGAGGGCTTGCTCCCTGAGGGGGGATATGAGAGGAGCCAATAAAAAGAGAGAGATAAAAATCGACCAAATCGCAAAACTTCGAATATCTAAGACTGCGAGGGGAGAGGACGCTACTGCCTGCCCATCATCTGGTTAATAAAAGGAACGAGAAAATGCTTTAAAATGCAGGAAAGCGTGGGACGCCCGCCGCCGGGGGTTTTGAGGAGAACACTTCCGCACGGAGGTCCATCGGGGGGGAAAGGTACCTCTGGATGTGACCAGAAAGAAAAAAGACTGTGAGTAGTGTTCCCACGCACGCATTGCTCTCACCTCTAGGCGCAGGACCTTGAAGGGGCAAGGCGCGATCGCTTCTGCGAAAGAGGCTCTTAGGGACGATCAGTCGCGCAACGGCGAGCGATGCCTGGAAAAAGCTCAGGAGAAAAGGGAGAACCGTTTGCACCTGCAGGGAACAGGGGGGGCACGACCCCAGGGGCGAAAAAGGGACACGGAATCGTTTTTTTGGAGGGAACGGAAAAGGGGGGGAGGGGGGGGAAAAGACTCGGACGAAGAAAAAGAGGCGAAAAGAGAAGAAAAAAAAAAAAAGAAAAGGCCGTAACGTCACATTACCGGGGGGGATCGCGCAACTACCGGAGGCGAAAAGGGGAAAAAAATCACATAACTGCGATGGAGGAATTAAAACACGGGAAAAAGTGGAAAATAACTCCACTTTGAAGGGTGTTGAGGACAGAAGAGGGGGGAAAAAGAAAAACCTTTGCTGTCCCTTGGCCAAGAGTAGAGAAAGCAGCGGGTTTTCGGGACTGTCGAAGGGGAAAAGGGGGGGGGCAACCTCAGTCAGCCGTGGGACGGTCGAGAAGATCATTTTTCCGGAGACTCCAAGAAGGGCAACGACCTGTCTTCGCCGGAGGAAAAAGGGAGCGTCAAGGGAGAGCCGTGTTAAGCGGGAAACCCAAGAATCCACCCAAAAAAAGTTGACTTCGGTGCCCTCAGGGTTTATCATAAAAAAAAAAACAAAAAAAAAAAAAGGACGAACCTGTTTTAGGCCCAAAGGGTGATGGACGTTTTGAAGGAAGTTCTGCGGGGGCATTGCAGCTTAGCAAGGGGGGGGGGGGGTGAAGTCAGCCCTGCGCGCCGGGGCATCTGACCAAAAGGTCTGTTTTTTACGGGGACTGAACTTGTTAGGGGCCGAGCCGGAAGAAAAGGACGGGCGGTTACCACGCCCAACGAGGAGACACGACGGAGAACAACACGTCAAAGAGAGAGAGTGGGGAACAAGACAGCGTCCGGAACCCACCTTATTTTACCGGAAAGGGACAGAAGTAAAGGATTCCTCGACGACGAGGGGATAGCGGACCATACGGCGGGCAATACCGTGACGCGATTGCTCGGTGGGATGCAACAAGTTTGGGGATTCGAGTCTCCATTGAGGACAAGGGCGTGTGATATCGGTAGTGGGACATGAGTACCTCCCGGGGGGGATGAGCCTCGCAATTGCCTCAAGAAGAAAAGCGCAAAGGGGAGAAAGGAATTAACGCGAAGGAAGGGAGCAATTGGTTGCGAAAACACCGCTTCAAAGGGAACAGAGAGAGAAACAACACAAAGACTGAGGAGGCAAGGAGAGCGGGGGTGAAGTGCGCTGTGTTTTGGGGAACACCTACTTCTCCCTGAAGACGAGTTGGGCAAAGCAAGGGACAGCAAAGTGAAGTGACATCAAGGAGACGCAATGTGAGAAGGCAACCAAAAGGGAGTACGAGGCAAAAATCACTACTTGATAAACGCCTGGAGGAAAGGGGCTTGAGATCAGAAGACCAAAATTGGAGCTCAATTAAAATAAGGGAGAGCCGGGAACATCCGCCTTTGGGCATTTTTCAGGAGCAACAAAACAGATATGGCAAGTCGGAAGGTAATGGATGCAGAAGAAAAAGCGTGGGCAGCGGGACAAAGGGGAAAAGGGGGATTACTTCAAGGGAAGAGAGGGTTACCTTCTTGGAGAGGAGGGGTGAATAATGAAACCTGAACGGAAGGGACCCCGCGAACAAGTGGCAGCTAAACAAAACATACACAATTGGGGGAGGGGGAAAAGAGAAACAGGAGATACAGGGAACCCTTTTCAAAACGAGGATCTAAAGACCTTTTCTACGAAAAAAGAAAAGGAACAGTGCAAGGAAAAGGGCGTGATTAGAAACCCGGCGGGGGCGGGGGGTCTCAACGTTGTGGGTGATTAAAGGAGGGGGGGGGGGCCAGCTTAAAAAAAATGAGGTTGCGAGAAAGGATCAGTTTTGAGAGGGAGGAAGAAGAGGGTCTTGTATATACCGGAAAAAGAAAAAAGGATGATCGAAAAAGGAGAGGCGGGAAAGGTTCGGTAACGGCCGAAATGAAACTAAAAAAAGAGGAAGCCTAATAACGGAAAAAGACGAAAGTTGTCCGCACAATAGGACGAAAGAAAACACGATTTGAGGGGGTGAGTTCCTTTGGTCCATGGAAACATGGGCGAAGGAAAAAGTCGGTGGAACTGGTCGGGACGTTGGTTGGAGGGGGGAAGAATCGGGGCGGAGAGCCAGTAGCTGTGTTCCTTGAGGCAGGGTTGATTTTTGGGGGGAGGGATAGTAATCTGATGGAGGAGAGTGTCACCGTTCGGGAAAACTCGGAAAAAAGAATCGATGGGGGGGAAGTGGGGACTCAGGGATAGGGGGCCCAATGTGCCTTTGACGGAACAAGGTAGCATTCGATCTCGGTCTTACCTAGAAGAGGGAGAAAAGGAAGGGCGGCCTGGGCCGGATCGGCCATAAAGAGAAAAGGGGAGGGACGAGCAAAGTATGAGACTGGAAACATTCAAGTACAACCTCTATATCGGAGGAAAGAGCGGAGTGTCGTTCACGACCTCGAAAAAATTTTCCAAAAACGTTTCGGGTGAGGGAATCCAATGGGAATGGCGAAAAGAGGGAGGAAGGGAGGAAGGACTAGGGGGAAAAAAAAAATTGCTGGAGGAAGTAAAATCTTTCGTTGGGTGGGGGGAAATTTTGGAAAATCTGAGTGCTGGGTATCATCAAGAGGATTATTGGAAATGTTAAGGAGATGGAACCGGGGAAACGCGCAGCTTATCTTAAACAGGGTGAGTGGTTCATGGGATGGGTAGAGATCAAGGGGACGCTCAGCGAAGAACCCTCCGGGAGCAAACGGCGATGTGTTTCTTAGAGACGGATACAGGCGAGGAAAAGAAATAACCCGATAATGAGGTCGAGGGAACAGCGTAAGAGCCGGGGGTTGAGACGAGGTAGATGCCTCCAAAAAGGTAAGGGAAAAGAGGGGATTGCCTTTATTTGGGGTGGAGGGGACTTTCATTCCAGCATTAAGGGATCAGGAACGAGCTGAAAAAACAGGAAGAGGCAGGGTTAGGGAAGGAAAGGGAAACTGGGGAGGGAAGAAATACAAACCAACACCTATAGGAGGAAAAGAGAATTTGACAGACTAAAAGGGTGGAGGAGCCGGCAGGAAAAAAAGGCAAGGTTCCGATGGGGTAAAAGCTGATGGAAAGAGAAGTAGGAGGTGGAAAATCCAGAAAACGACATGCATCTCTATTCAAGAACGGGGGTTTGCTGGAGGAAAGAAGACCGGGCAGGCATCCCATAAGAAAGTAGCTGGTCCGTCTTACAAAGAGAAAAAAAGAAAGGATACAGATTAGCATCTACCTTCGAAGAACGGCTCGCGCTGGAGCCAGCAGATGGTCAGGTCCGACGGACGCGGAAGACAACAGAAAGCACCAAATCCAGAACCCATCGCAACACATTAATTCGAATAGAAAAGGTATCGGGGAGCGCGATACAGCGAAGTACGTCCCTCATCAGTGGATAATAAACGCGAACGTCATGGGACAAAAAAGCCGCACGTTGGGGGAAAATGAAGGGGGGTCAATACTCCCGTTTGTCGGCAAAAGAAAGGAAGCACCCTAGTGAGAATGAAATAGGGATTTATGCCTCCAAAAAAAAGTTAACTGGTGAGTGGGCGTTAAACGCAACTAAAGGAAGGTTCGCGCTATAGCTCACGGGGGTGGAACTGTGACGGTTCCGGCGAGACGAGGGGAAGAGAAAAAGACATGCTGGCCGAGACCGGAGGAAACGGCTAGAGAGGAGAAAAATGGAAAGGCCCGGGCCTTAATAAATCGTTTGCAAGTCCGTAAAAAGTGGGGAATATCCACACAGAGGGAAGAGGGAAACCAGAGAAGCCGGGGTTAAGAAGGTCACGGGAACTTTTCTTTTGCGATCGGAAGAAGAAAAAAAAAGAGTATCCAGACTCGAACAAAAAAAACTCAAACGGCGAACGTCAAATAACTGGATAACAGGGGGCACAGCCTTGCGGGGGAAGAACCAAAGACAAAGAAAAGAAAACTCACTTGCGATTGTCGAGCAAGGAAAAGGCAAAGAGGGGAAAACTACAACAAACCTCAACTTTTAAGGGTGCTTCTCTCCTTATGGGAGAAAAGAGCACCTTTCTTGGGTGACAAGGGAAGGGATGGAGGAAAGCGTGTGTCGTGACCTTGACGGAGGGGGGACCTAAAAAAGAAAGGATGAGATGACTTGTCTATAAACGTCGGGTGTAGTTATCGCCTGACCGAAGGGAGTCAGAAAATGAATGCACGGAGCTTCAAGAGGGGGGATAAAATCATTGAAAGATGGGGACCAACGAGGAAGAAAAAAACACGTTAGAAGGGAGGGCCCACGGGGGAGAAGAAGTAGAAACGCTTTGGCGTAAAAAAGGGTGGCAGGGGAGTTTCCGCGTCGAAAAGGGAGATTGAAGTGAGCCTGTGGGGATGGAAGGCCCTGCTCCTGTCGTAGAGACGAAGAAAAAGGGGGTCTTGTTTTGGTCAGGAAGAGGAACGGCGGGGTTTCCAGACCTTACAAGGAATTTCTTTGGGGGAACAAGCTCGGGAACCAGCGTCCAAACAAGCTTGGAAAGAATTCAAGGAAGCCAACGTTTAGGATGAGAAAGTAAATGAAAGTTGGCAGCGCCTACTCTGGGGGTGGGGAGAATCAGAAGAGGGAGGAGGGAAAGAAATCTGCTAGGATGATGGGGCCAATTTTTATGAAATCAACCGGGCAGGGGGGGAAAAAACAATGGGAGGATAGGGAGGGGAGGGGCAGCGATCCCGGTGTGGCTGAAGGATCCACGTGCGAGAAAGGGAGTCGCGCAAAGGGAGGAAATGAAAAAATCAAATAAAGGAGGAGGAAGGGTGTGTGAACACACATCTGTACCCAAAAGGGGGAACAAAGAGTCGCAACAACAAACGTATTATGGGAGGAAAAAGGGGGGGATGGTTCAACATGGGGACATGGTGTTTTAGGGCAAAAAATATGGCTACACATCCTTGAGTGGAAATAAGGGGGCCGGGCGGCTCCAGTCGCGCAATGTTAGAAGAAAAAAAAAAGGGGGTACGCTGACCTCACGACAATGGAAGCGCCAAGCCCTAGAAACGCAATGAACTCAAACACAAGGGGAGGGTATAAGAAAGATACGGAATCGACGTCAACGGAGGGAAATCTAAGCGTATTTAAAATGGAAGGAGAAAAAAACGGTAGTCCACGAGGGAAGGGAAGGGGGGAAGAAGAATCCGTTGGCAGAAAGCAGTGGGAAATGTTGAGCAAAGCCTCTCAATGGACGCTAGGGGGGGCAGCACGGTAGTTTCGAGCGCTTTCAGGAAAAAAAGAAAGTAATCCTAGAAGAAGAACAAAATTCAGCTCGGGAAAAAAAAGACAACATTTTGGGCTGGCTATAACAAAGGAGAATCAGGGCCGGTCAGGCCAGACAACGGCGCATCAGGCACTAAAGCGCGAGCGAAAACGGAACCAGCCTTGTGGCAACAGTACAAATTTAGTTTTGAAAATCGTATCACACAGAGGGCAAAGAGGAGCACCTTTGGGGGTGGATTAAAACCTCTAGGGTGGTAAAAATCTTCAACAGGGCTCAAAAAAAAGCCGAGGATCTTGGCGGGAAGAAGCCGCAACGGAGGGGAGATAACGGAAACCGAAGGATTCTCTCAGAGCGGAGAGGCAAAGGGAGGTTTTTCGTACCTAAAAAAAGGAACAAACAAAAGGGGCCGCCCGCCTACTCCTTTGAAAGAAGGAAGGTCTCTGGGTCACACCCGACCTTCGCTGGAAAGAAAAAAAACAAAAAGGAAAGGTTAGGGGGGGGAGGAAACATCGGCATGTGTCGCAATCGAGGTTGGGCGGGGCGGGGGGGGAAGGGCCGCAATGAAGGAGTTTGCGGCGGACAAGGTCAGGCGGTGTGGGCGGGGGACGTTGGATTGGTGGGTTCGAGTTATAAAAGGGGGAAAGAGGACTGTGTAGTCTATCGGTGCAAAAAAGCAAAGTTGTCAGTACACCCTCGGACAAAAACACAGATGGGGTTTCAGTGGAAGCTCCGGGGGATAGTGTCAAGTGAAAGAAAGAAAATAGAGGGGAAAAAAGAAACTGGACTCGGTAGAGAAACAGGCATAAAAGTCAAGTTGACGCCGATGTATCGGCAAGAAGAGGAAAAATCTTTGAAGGACAGAGGATAGAAGGTCAAGTGTCCCCAGTTAAATAGGGGGGGAAATAGGTGAGTGGGGGGGAAAAAAAAACGAAAAGTTCCCTTTTTTTCGGTGAGGTCATAAATCCTCATGTTCAGGAGAAAAAAAACGGGGGAAGGAATTCTCAAGTCGCGCGGGAAAAAAGAAAAAATTACGGCATTAAACAACAGACATTTATTTGTTGAAAAAAGTGCCTAATTTCGCGGGGAGTTGAGAAAAGATGTAATGTGGTCAATAAGGGTAGATGGAAGCAGCAAGAAGATAGGGTAATCTTCTAACTGCAGTTGCTTGAATGGGGGAAAAGATCGCGGGGGATTGAAAGAGAGACATACATCTTCAGCAAAGAAACGCGCTATGGAGGAAGAAGGGGGAAATACGAAAAAAGCAAACAAGAGGAGAAGTAGCTGGGGGACTGGGAGAAAGGGAAAAAAAACAGAGAAGACCCGAGGTTTATCGCAGGAGCGTGCAGCAAGAAAAAGGGGGAGAAGTACTCGATTTAAGGGGGGTTGGGTTTTTTTCTTTACTTGAGGGGAAAAAAGCTTAAGGAGGACTCCCTCTCTTAACCAAGACTGAGAGGGCATTTGTCAGGCCGGCCACGGGAAAAGGGTTAGCTGGATAAACTCTAATAAAAAAAAAAAAAAAAGATTAAGAAGAAGAGAGTGCGACGCTCAAAAAGTTGATGCCGAAGCAACGAGAATCAGATGTGGGAAACAATCAGGAAGAGAATGTTAGGCGGGGGCGTCCAAACGACAAAAAACCGCCTCAATATCGGGGCCCGGACCCTGGGGGAGGGGGGAAAAAGTAAACGGATCGAAATGAAACGGCGGAGATTGGTAATCGAAACAAAAAGACCGTATGTACGAGAACTTGCTCTCCGTCCAGCTCCGAACCAAAATAGAGGATTGCTCAAAAAAAAAAAAAAAAAAAAAAAAAAAAAAAAAAAGAAAAAAAAAAAAAAAAAAAAGAAAAAAAAACACTGGCTGATTAAGAGGCGTGGTATAGGAAAGGGCGAGGGAGAGCAGGGAGGAGAGGAGAGGGGAAGGACGATCGAGTGTGGGGGGGAGTTGAAGGGGGAAGAAGGGGGAGGAATGAAGGGGGGGCAGGTAGGCAGAGACTGGGGTACGGAGGGATGGTCGGGAGGGAAGGAGAGAGATGGGTAGGTGGGAGAGGGGGGAGAGGTGGGGAGAAACGGGGAGGGAGAGGGGGGAGGTAACAAGAAGGGGGGTGAGTGAGAGAAAATGGGGGGAGGAAGGGACTTCTTGCTCTTCAGAACGAGGGTCGCTCCCCCTTAGTAATTCTACCAAAGAAACCATAGCGAACTGAATTGAGAATTCACTATAGGAGCAGGGACGATTACCATTCTACTTAAAAAAAAAAGCGTTGGAATAAACTCGAACTGCTAGTTATGTCAAAAATAATCCATCTTGGGATTCCGGCAAGCGCAGGTTTCTGGGGCAAAAATCAGAAGACTAAATAGAGCATTAAGATGGGGGATTATCAAAAAAACCGTGGAACTTGGTAGTGTGCGTGGCCAAAGAACCTCCGCTTTAATCTCACGCTATCGCCACATGGTGTAATTGAAGGTCACGCAAGAAACAAGGCTGAGCAAAGATTCTCATTATGTCAAGCGGCGGGAGAAAGCTATCAGCGAAGGACATGAAGACCGTAGACTCCAGGACTCAAACTGGGCTAACTCTTGACCCCTGTCCGGACACAGGGGTGGCCAACAGATTAAAGAAGCTTCCAAGGACCCAAGACAGCAATTTTTTTTCCGAGTCAAAGGAAACTGTCTGGTGAAAGCTGAAGCAACCAGAAATTCTCAAACTATACGAGAAAAAAGAAAAAAACGAAAAAAGGAACTGAACCGGGGGAAACCAGTTGGTTGATGTTGTTGTTGGATTAGGGAGACGAAGGAAAAGATCCAGTGCGCCTCAACACGCCCAGGACCAGCTCGCCTAAAGAAGGAGAACAGGAAAAACTTGCCAGAAATAAACACAAAGAAAAACAGAAAGGAAGTTTGTTTAGGGAGACGAAGGTAGGGGGCGTACGCAGAGAACTATGGCTGGCTGTGCCACGTAGGGGGGGGAGAACTCGGGTTCTTGGCCTTTCTTAGGGACAGCTCACCTCACGAGGCCGGAGAACGGTCGAGTAGTCCGAGTTGGGGACGGGATCGAAAGGGAAAGAAGGAGGCTTGAGGCCAAGATTCCAAGAGTAAGGAAGGCTGATACCTCATGGGTTAAGGAGGGGAAAAAAAAAAAAGGGGGACACCCACAAAACTTTGGACTTGAAATTTGTCAAACCCCGGTTCAATCAGACGTAAGAACAAAAACAGGGGGGGAGGCAACTGTGGAAGGCAAGTGCCGAGGTACGTCGAAAAGGTTCTTGAAAGGCCCTTTTGGATAAGGAAAAGGAGAACGGGTACGAGAGTCCAAAACAAAAGTGTCGGGGGTGGGGGGTTCAACTGAACTTGTAACGGGTGAATAAGGTCAGACAGGGGGCTTGGAACAACAAAAAAGACGAGGAACGACAGGGGAGAAACCCGCTTCCAGAAAAAAGAGGGAAACAGAAATTTCCCGGAAAGAGACACGGATTGGACAGAGGCCCATTAAATTGAACATGGCCTCACATACTAGTGTTTAGGAACACAATTAACAATGACGAAACTGGAAGGAGACCGTCTGAGGAGGAGAAAGGGTGGAGGAGAGGATAACAGATCTTTCGAACAAAAGAGTGAGAGGAGTTCGGAGGGGGGGAAGGGGGAAAGACTGTTGGCAGCACTTCTCGGCAAGAAAAAACGAGCAACGTCCTGATTGCAAAAACAGAGGGAAAAGGGGTGTAAAAAAAAGGCGGACAATGTGTGCAAAAAGCCGAGCAAAAAAAAAAGGAAGAAGGCCAAGAGATGGTTCAAAGGGGGGGGCTTTTTTTGGAAACTTCAAAACGCCCTGGACGTGGCCATCACGGCAAAGCACGTGCGCTCGAGACCAAAAGAATAGAGAAAAAGGAGTAAAGAAAAAGCAAGACCAAGAGCCCCAACCCTGTCGCTCATCGGAACTTCGAGCCAAATTGTCGCCTAAAAAGAATACGGAATCGAAAAGTCACAGCAAATTGATCTCAAGCCAGTTAATAAAAAAAAAGGGAGTCAGAGAAAAAGCAGGGGTTCAAGGGAGATCCGTGAAATCAGGGGCCTGGGCAAGGGAAAGCGGGGGAAAACTCGATCTCTGGACGCGGGGTTCTCCGGGCGTGGGAGCAAAAGAAAAAACCGTCCGGAGGAACGGAAAACCAAACAGTTAAATCGGAACAAAAACCCAGTTTGGCGGAAGGGAGACGAAAGGAGGGGGAAGTCCTTTCCATCAACCGAGATCTGCAAAGCAGAAAAGGGGGAGGCGAAACTGAAAGGAAAAGGAACTTGGGGGCAAGTCCAACGGTCGTAATGACGTAAGAAACCGAACTCAACGTGTTGGTGAAGAAATAAAAGAGGTTGGAAGCAAACTGAAGGGGAGGAGAAGCAAAAGCCAAGGTTGAATCTTTGCGAGAAAGCCGGCAGTCCCAGGAGAGAAGGGGAAAGGGGCAGTCAATCCCGAACGGGGCAATGTGTCGTACAGGCCGATAAAGAAACCGATGGGCGCAGCTCCTGCAAAAGAAAGAAAGGGAGTCAGGGTACGCGAAATAAGTCTAGCTCAGAAAAAACGTCAAAGGGAAAAAGGTTGATGTGGGGAAAGGGAGGGCAAGGTAAAACCAAATGGCGCCCGAAAAGCCGTGATGCGTCGGGTTGTGGGGGGGCGCAAGTTGCGGGAGAAGAAGGACTACTGGTACTTGAAGCCAGGTTGGAGGTTTGTGGTGCGCGTATATGGCTTCGGTGAGGACGAAAGGTCACCAGCCCTCCGTGAAAACAAAAGGAAAAGACGAGAGGGGGGAAAATTTTAGGAAGGGGGAATAGGGGAAAAGGGAAGAAACAGCAAAAGTAGACCAGTTGATACTGGAAGCTGTTCTAGGAGGGGGGAGAGAAAAGCGGGAGTTGCTGCCGCAACGGATGAGCCATAAATGAGAATAAAGGGACGCACGGAGCAAAGGGAAACTATACCAAAAAGGAAGGCGGAGAGGGGGCATCAGGAAAATGAGAGTGGGCGGGGACCGCAACGAAAAAAGGACCAACGGTTGGTTATGTCATAAATAAATAGGGATGGGCACACCGATTAGGACTGAAAAAAGAGAGTGATCGGGGAAAAACATGCGCGGACGGACATGAAAAACCTTGGAAGGGGGTTGAAATTTGGCCGCGTGAAGAGGGGAAGACACGCTGATGATGGGGAGGGACGTCGCTGGGAAGACCCGCGCAGCTAGGTGGAAAAGATATAGGAGCCATGTTGCTGGGGAAGCTGGGGTAAATCTGCTGTGATTGGAACGCGCATAAAAGATCCCAGGAGGCGGGAGCGGCTCTGGGTGGGGGGCGGAAAGGTGAGAATGCCTATCGAGTACCTAGGCGAGGAAACGGTGTAAGGAGAAAGTGCCAGCAGGACCGTCATCAGGGCCGTATTTATCTTGGATAAACGCAACGGGGTTGGAATCAGGAGGAGGAATGATTGGGTTGTCGGAAGTTCGGCCAACCGCCTGCAACGGCGACTTACCCGCAGATAACATCCTGATCGACAAAATGTGGCACCCCCCCCCCCCCCCACAACACCAAACCCCCCCCAAAACCCACAAAAAACAACCCACCAACCCCCCCCCCCCCCCCCCCAAACCCCCCAACCCCCCAAAAAAAAGGGGGATTTTAGTTTATTAGATTGCGAGAAGGACAAGCAACGGTTGGAAATTCTGAAAACATCTATAAAACCCCCCAGGGAAAGGTATGTTGGGAAGACTCTCAAAAAATGAACGTGTCAGCAAGCAACTCTCAGAGCAGGATGTGTTCAGAAGGCGGTCAGCAGGGAAGGAGGTGGAAAACAGACAAGAGAAAAGAAACAACCGGACAGAAAGAAGAGGCATTGAACAGGTTGCTTTCCACGACCCTGCTATCAACATTCGGCCAAAAAGGTAAAAGTAGGAGGAAACGAGAAAGAAAGGGGTTAGGCTGAAGACGGGAAGTAGTCCGTGAATACGAACCCCAAGAGAGTGCAGGAACAAGGATTTAGGACTTATCACAACAAGAAGTCAAATCAAACCGGACGGCAACCTGCAGTGTTAGAATAGGAAAGAGAGGAGGGGATGTCTCTGGACCAAGGACGTAAATTCCCCTCATAGCGTTGAAGCAACTCTCATGCTCGGAAAGGACAAAAAAAAAAAACCGTGGGGGGGATGCCGGAAGCAGCCGTTTTCTGATCAAACTACGTGACGCACGGGGACTCCGAGGTTAGAATTCCTGGGGGGATATACTCACCGAAACCGTGAAATTTTGGATGAGGTGTGAACACGGACCTCCCTCAATTTGGCACGTACACCTATACTCACAAGGTGGACATTAGTGGTCAAAAGGATACGAGGAGGAGAGGAACAGTTCTCAAGGGGACTGGGGGAAGGAGACCAGCAGATAGAAGGGCTAGCCTGGGAAGCCCGGCTAAAAAAAAACTGGCAAGAACTCTTTGGGATGACGTCACAATGCCACTAACACAAGGAACCTTCAAATGGCCCCAAGGGAAGAGGGGGGGACAGTTTTTCCGTTTGAAAACTCTGGTACCGATAACTCCGCCAGAAGATGCGACTAACAAAAAAACAAAAGAACAACAGGAAGGACAGTGAAAAGCTTACTGATGGACGACAGAGAAGTGGGCCAGAAAAAAAAACGCAAAACGCTCGCCTCACGGCAGATGGCGTCCGCCAGGTAAAGTGAAACAGGGGAACACAAAGCAAACCGCCTGGGGGAAAGTGGTACTGGTAGCAGCACGATAGGAGGACCAGAGCAACTTCTGTTTTCAAGGAGTGGAGGAGGCGGGGGAAAAGTTGCCCGGGCAGTTGAAACACCGGGGGGGACGCACCTCACGTCTGCAGGCGTATAATCAGAAAAAGGACTTGGAAGGTTATCCAAAGTAACGCCGCTGGGTTGAAACAGGGGGGAGGCGACGTCTTAGCCACGCATGTGGGGGAAGCTGGACCCCCATACCGAGGGAAGGTAACAAACACGGGTTGAAGGAGTTGGGGAAAAAAAGGTTGTCAGAACTAAAAGAAATGGGTTGGAACGGGCCACAAAAAAAAACGGGGACAGGGGGGACAAAACGCCGGAGAGAAAAAGGGAAGACCTTTTTGTGAGGCAAGCCCTGATCCGTTTCTTAGAGGGACCCTAAACCAAAGGCGTGTTTGTTCCGATGAAAGGTTTCGGTGTTAAGAGTCAATTCGTATTAAGGGCTTGTCCAAAGGGAAAAGGGAAAACGGGAGAAACCGCGAACCCCTATCGTCCAGGCAGAGGGGAAAAGGAGATAAAGGAAGGCCCAAATTTACAAAGGCATCACAGTTAAATAAAGTGATGACTACTCTTTTTGGGGATAAAGGAACCAAAAATGGCGGGGGGAGATCAGACTGAATCATTCAAGCCGGGGAAGAGGGCATCTCGTCTAAACCGAGGAAAAAGGGCTTGGATCAAGGTAGGGAGGTGGAATCGTACTCAAGGTTGGCGGGAGGTCTCGCACATTTGCTCTAAGGGAGCGAAAGTAAGGCCCGGAGGGGGAAACAGCGGGAAAGGGGGAAAGAGGGGACAAAAAAAAAAAAAAAAACACCGTCCCAAGGGAAAATGAGATACAACAAACACGGGTGAGTAGTCACAGAGAGAGGTGAAAAAAAGAATAGGGGTTTGGGGGGAAAAACCAGAAGGGGAGAACTTTCCTTCGCGCAAGCACGGCCGCACAGGCTCTGCAGAAATTGAGGAAGTGGAAATGCAGCCAACAGGTCTTTACTACAACACGACAAGTGAAATCTCCCATCAATTGAAGAGGGAGAACTAAAAAAAATTGGAGGCCTCAAAGAGACTGAATCGCAAAGGAAAAGTCTGAAGAGAAGGGAAAGGAGGAAACCAACCCACCTAGTATTAAGGCCACAGGAGGGGGACGTAATTGCGAAGGGAAGGGGGGTCTTAAGGGTGGAGGGTCGACTCTATCGACTTGGACGCTAGTGAACGTCGTGAAAATGAGGGAGTTATCAAAACTTGAAACGGGACCTAGAAAAAGGGAAGTTAAGCTCGGGGAAAAAGACACATTCTTGAACGACGACAGGATAAGTGGCGGGACCTTTCCAGACCAAACGAAAGCATCTGTCATAAGGGGGGTCGGAAGAAAAAGAACCAAAAAATGGTGCCCTTCCACTGGTCTTCAGTACGAGGAAACCCACAGATGTCGGAACTTGGGGTGGAGGAAGATCTGGGGGTGAAAGCGGTCAAACAGAAAAAGGGCCAGCAGGGAAGGCATCATGGGAATAAGTTAGAAAAGGAAGGCCCGCGTGGGATAGGGGAAAAAACTTCTCTACCTTAACCTAGAAGGTAGGTGGTGACCGGGCAGACCAAGAAACGAAAACCCGCTTCCAATGAACATCAATACTCCTTGGGGGAAAAGGACAGGTGAAGAAAGCCTAATCAAGACAACTAACACATTTAGGGGGGGGGCTGTGAAAGTTGAAAAAACTCTGGCAAGTTTCATGGCGCAATAAGAAGTGGGAACTGGTCGAGGGGTGGTTGTGGGAAGGAAGAAAGGAATCGTTTCGGAATCAGAAGCTGGGGGAAGAGGTAAGCCGGAAGGGGGGTGGTTCGCGTATCATTTAATACTGACTGGAGTCTAGCGGTGAACCAAGGTTCCGTGACAAACGGAAAAAAAGGGCTCTGATGGGGGAATTGGGAAAGGAGCGGGGATAGGTGGGACAAGGTGACTCATGGCAAAAGGGAAGGAGAGTGGACTTTGAGCTCTTGTGGAAAAATGCATCAAGCTATGCCTTTTCGAAGAGGGGAATCGAAAAAAGAGAATCAAACTCAAAGTATCACGGTAATTAAATGGAAACCAGTGAGCAGGATCTTAGCGGGAAAAGGGAGGGGTCGGGGACAACCAGACAAAAGTTCCACGGGGTGAAAGGGGTTGTATAAAGAAAGATGGAATGCACACCGATAGGACGGGACGGGTAATCGGACAAAGGGTCCAAGAAGAATTGCAAACGCGAAGTTATTGGTAAAAAAAAAATTGAACGGGCAGGGACAGGGAGGTGTGTATCCACGCTGGTGGGCAGGTGACTTGGCTGACGGAAAGCGCAGCAGAAGGGGGATAATATTCCGAACTGCATGGGGCGAGGGGGAGATAGGGTAATCTTCTTTTATTTACGCAGCAGAATAGCCAAAGGCGAGGGAAAGGAAGGGGCGGAGGGGGTTCGGAGAAGGACCGAGCTGAAAAAGTGAAAAAAGAGCGATTCAGTTGTAACTGAGAGGAAATAAAAAAAAAAGGAAGGGGGAACAGCCGTCGGTAGGTCTCAAAAAGCAAACGGCGGGAAGGATTTGCCGGGACGTTTGGGTTGGGACATGGAGGAAAAAAGCCTTCACGAGTGCCCAAAAGGGGGGGAAAAAAGTAGAACGACATGGGACAGGTCCACGTAACGGGGAAGCGGCAGATCGATAGAAAAAAAAAAAGAGAAAAAATTCTAACTAAGAATGAAGAAGAAACTTTCCCGGGGGAAAAGGAAAGTATCCAGTAGGAAAAGTCGGAATTACAAAAAGGGAAGTTCGGGGTTCCTAAAGAACAAAAAAAAAATTTCAAGGCATAATCAGGAGGCATGCCCTTTGGGGCAGGGGCAACGATGCAAATCGTCAAAGAAAAGGAGAACTTTGGAAATGGTCCCTCGAATTCACCACGAGAATCGCCATACTTCTGTCCAAGGACAAAAAACCAAAAGTCCAGAGGGGATCCAGCTGTGGAGGTCGCTAGTCTTAAAAGAAACGATCTCAAAAGAAATCCCACCCCAGAGAACCAGCAGTTCAATAGAAAACCGATGCGCGGAAAAAGACTGGGGCAACGAAGGCACCTGCCCAACATCAAGGGTTGATACAAAGAAACCTGCCTGCTAAAAACAAAAACAGGGAACAAAATCCATGAAAACGGTGGGAATCAAAGCAAGGCCTTGTTTTCGATCAAGACCTTTACGCACAGAGGGTGTCACAGGAAATAGGATGGGATGAAAAGAAAAAGGAAAACCGGGGGGGGGAGGGGGGAGGGGGGGGATGTCAAAAAAAACCCTTCATTTGCCGATAATCTATCGCGAAACTGGGGTACGGGTAGTCGAGACTCTGGAGAAAGCGCCAGATTTAAACAACCATGGAATAGGCAGGAAAAAACGTCTTATAGAGCTAGAAGGAGAAAGCCGCAAAAGATCAAGGGGAATAAATGTTTTCCCTGGGCTCTTCCCGGGGGAAATATCAAAAACCCGCTTAAACAATGGAACCAAGAGGCATCTAAAACTTGGGGGGCGGGGGGGGAAAGGGGGCGGCGGGGACCGATCGGGGAAAGCAGCAGAAAGATGCTCAACTATAAACTCACAAAAAGAAAACGCTTACACGCACATCAGCTCAACAGCAAGTCCTTGCTGCCTCAACCACGCCCGGAAATCGACAACACGATATTTAAGAACAAGACCAGAGTTGAAGAAACCAAAAAGCAACTGTGAAAGTGTGTTCTTGAAGACGGATGAGGCCAGAGCAAGTAGGGTCTTTAAATTGGGAAAGGGGGGGCTGGACCAAGGGCATCAAGGTACCGACAAACGTCAAGTCAAACTAAGAGGACGGTCAAGGAGACTTCGTTAGTTATCCCCGGCCGGGGGAAAAAATCTTCGTCCAAGAATAGAACACTGATGGAGGCCTGCTGGGAAACATCACTTAAGCTGAAAAAAAACCCATACGGCCACAGACAAGAAAAAATGGGACCGCCGGGAGAAATAGGAACGACCCTTGGACAGGAAAAATGCCAAGGGGAAAAAAATGCAAAAAGGACGGGAAAAGGTCTATTGCAACCGTTTTGATTGGAAGACTGGAGACTCGTAGAGCACTAGCAAAATGTTGTCTGTTTGTCCGAGCTGAAACGGTGGGTGGACGGTGGTGATAGTCAATCAGAAGGGACGGGCTTGTCCCAAAAAAATAGCGACAAAAAAAAAACTGCGGAAAACAAGAGAGAGAGGATTGGGACACAATGGACAGAAAGCTGCCCAGGAACCAAGGATATCATGAAGTAAGGAAAGGCGGGCCTCGACTATGTGTGTGAAGAACCTGAAACAACAAGATAGATCAAACGTAGGCGATTGAAAACCGTCTGATTGGAAAACGGGGGAAGTTCGCAACCTCAAATGCGTTCGAAGGGCTTGAATCAAGTTCAGGATGCATCGGGGAGACCCGGGGGCTGCAGAGATCACATTGCTAAGAAAAGAAAGCCGCACGTAACTGCAAACGTGATTGCAAGAAAGGATAGAAAACACAGCGTACCAATGTTGGGAAACCTAAAAAGAACAACACAGGGAGGAGGAGAAGAGGGGGAAGGTGAACATGTTTAAGCAAAAAACCTGCAGAAGGAAGGAATTGCAGAAAGGGGCCGCACGTCTCTGAAAAGTACACCTTCGGAGCAGGAAAAAAAAAAAACTACTATTGTCCAAAAAAAACCGGATCGAAACCTGGGAGGGAAGCAAACTCGATCCCTCAAATTGACATCAAGCAACTTGAATCGTCCTTCAGATTACAAGGGATGGGGGTGAAGGGTCATGAACAACAGGGAGTAGCAGAAAAAGCGGGTCATGGGGGGGATGCGCAAGGAACGAACGTTGAAATCTTTTCCATGGACATGGAGGAAACTATTAAAAGTCTAACTCGTGACGCTGGGGTTGACGTCTCAAGATTAAAAACCGGACTTGGCAGGAAAGGGGGAACTAACCGAACAGTTGAAAAGAAAGGAGTAAACATTTTGGAGGAGGACTCTACGACCATGAGAAAAGAGGCCCATAAAGGGGCATCGTTCAAGTAAGGGGAAAAGGCACACGAAAAGGGCCCGAAAAGGGGGGGCCCTCCACGGGTCGTTCTGATAGAAACCCCCGGGCAAAGAGTCAAAAGTTGGTGGGGGGATTCCTCAGGTGGGGTCCACTGAAACAAGTGAGGGGGGCTCGCAGAAGCCTCAGTGTAAGGAAAAGAAAGCCCGCGCCATCGTGGGGGGATATAACGGCTAAGGTCTACGAAAAAACATCAGAAAAAAGGGATACCGGGCCGAAAGAAAAGCTTCCGGGACCGACTTACTAAAAAGAAACAATTGCAAGGAGGGGTCCCACCTAGCGGGGAGGGGGAAGACAAAACAAGGGAAAACTCCACAGTGGGTGGTGTATTCCACCTCTGCAAGGGGAAATGGCGCCGGAATCAGACGTCGGGCGGGTTGACGAACGCGACAAGAAGATGTGGAAGGGACCGGTTGAGGTTGGGGGGTGTCGCGGATATTGAAAGCTTCTGGTGGGAGAGTTCACCACCCCAGGCTCAATAACTCTAAAAAATAATGGAATGATCGAAGGTATAGTTTGCCACGTAAACAGGAACGGCAAAGAGTGGGAAGGGCTAATCTCGTCTTAAGCGCATCTAGATGCTGAAGCTTTATCGCCAGAAGAAGAAAGCTGGCGCGATCCATAAGTAAAAAGAAATCTGAAAAGTGGAAACAAGTGAAAGATAGCATGGTCGGCAATTTCGAGTGTAGGGGGGAAAAAAAAACCACACAAAACAGGGAGTAGGAATAAAAAAGATTGCTACAAAAGGGGGGTCCGTCGAGGATCGAAAAAGGCGCGGAGGCTATTCCAACGCGGGGCAAATGAGTTGAAATTGGAAAAAGTTGAGGAGTTGAGGTTTCAAAAAAGGGAAAGGAATGGAAGGACTAGGAACCGCCAAAGCTCGGTAGATATCGAAGTAAACCGGGTTGAAAGGGGCTGGGCAAGAGACGTGTTGATGAGCCGAAAGCACATCTGCTGTATAAAGCGCAGGCGGGTGTTTGTTCAAGAAAGGAGATGCCAGACTGAAAACCTGCGGCGATTATCGAAGGCGAACGGGACCAGCGTGCCCTTCATGGTCAGGCCGGCGGGCGTCAGAAGAAACTGAAAGGGACATCGATTTGCAACTACTTTTGGTTTGGGGCAAAGGAAGCGGAAAAATTAAAAAAACGATCCCCCGCGCGGACCACATAACGATCTGAGCAGGTGATGAAAGAAACATAAAGGGAGGAAACTAAA
>Ga0179593_1515357_pt1 | contig 19000 bp, 24 predicted proteins | sample CZODoug2_1_08_16_FD_185931 | JGI IMG/M metagenome (GOLD analysis project Ga0179593, IMG submission 185931) | Vadose zone soil fungal communities from Angelo Coast Range Reserve, California, USA - CZODoug2_1_08_16fungal (PacBio error correction) | ecosystem: Environmental > Terrestrial > Soil >...
TCCAAAAAGGATCACCTGGAAAAAAAGACAGAGAACAAGGATCCAGGCCCAACTAGCGACGCCACCTCGGGCAAAGATCCATGGTGCAGACAGTTTAAAGACTGGGGGGAGCCCGCGGTCACCGAACTGGCGTACCAAAGGGAGGAGGCGTGAAAGCACAGCATGGAGGGAGTGTACCCCCGACGGGTCCAAAACTGGGGTTGGGGGGACAGCGCTTGCAGAGTCTTTAAAGTCGCTGAACACGACAAAAGGCCGGATGCCTTCACAAGTGTCGACATAGAAAAGAGTTGGTCAAGGCCTCGGCTTCAGCAACGGAAGGTCGGGGGCCGGCGCGGCAGAAGGGTCGAGTCATAGAATTGGTGGGGGGTGAGTCCAAAAGTCAAACACCCGCCCCGGCAGGCAGGGGGAAAAATGACCTCCGAGGAAGGCCCGCAATATCGAGAGAACAAACAACAAAAACGATGAGGGATATATAAAAGAAGGGTAAAAGGGGTCTCGCAATCGCGGAAAACGTTGTTTTGATAAGCTAAAGAAAGGGATAAAGAAGAGAAGGGACACCTCAACCAAACTTCTCCCCTCAAAAGGTTAAAAGCAATAGACTACTAACAAAAGGCTATTACAAGGGGTCCGGAAAGTGAGATTAGATGTGGTAGAAATGTTTGGAGGTCAAAAGGAAAGGCAGGGCTGAGGGTGTGGAGCGGGGAAAGAAAACCCAGGGAATTGGGACCACAACCCGGTGTGGGCCCGGGTATGAACAGCGTTGGAAACGAAAAGGAGGAAGAGAAGGGGGCTAGTCTGAAAAAATCAGGCACCCCGGGAAGAAGGGGGGGTCCCTAACAAGTAAAAAGGGAGGGGGGGGTTGGTAAACCAATGGGGGTCCAAAGCAAAAGCCGCAAGCTTAGGGGAAAGTCTCCAATAAATAATCCTAAGCCTTGGGAAAAGAGAGGGGGGCAATTTTCTCTTGTTCAGGGGGTGGAAATGGTAAATTGAAGATTTCGGGTAATTAATCCTGGGCCTAAAGAAACGGAATTCTTCAAAAAGGGGGAAAAACTTGAGGAAAGGAAAAAAAACTGTCAGGCTTGCCCTGGGAAGGGGTAAACAGGCAAAGGAAACCCGCTAGCAGTAAGAAGATGGAAGGGAGACTTAAGGAAAGGCCACAACATACCACCGTGGGAAAGCGGCTGAACTTGAGAAATTTGGGAGGGTCATTCTCAACAACCACAGGGGAACAGAGTTTGGGGCCTGTCCTCCGAAGGAAAAACGGATCCCTTGGTTGAAATAATTAAAAAAGATGAGAAAGGGACTTTCCTTTAAAAACAAAGGGGGGCGCACACTGCTTAGGGTAAAAAAGAGGGAAGGTTAACGGACAGGGGGAGGGAGTGGGGCCGGCGGTGATACGCCAAGGTCGGAGGGTTAAGTGGGCAACCGGTTAAGTATTTAACTCAACTTGGAGGCTCAAGGTTTTCGGGGACGGGGGGAAAAAAAGACCGGTTTCTTCAGAAAACGGAGAAAGACAATCACAGGCAAAAAGAAGGTAAAAACCTAAGGAAAAGCTGCCATGAAAGGAAAAATGCGAATCATCCCGCTCTTTAAAGAAACCACCCATGACGGGAGGTGGGAGTTGTGTAGGGGTCGCATGTTAAAAGAAGGTGCTCACTTGGAAAAGAATGCCTGGTATCAACGAACTAGGTACCGATGGAAAGGGTTGGGAACAGTTGGCCAGAATCAGGTTCGATTACCATCGGGGGGAACCGGGGACCGCAGGAGAGGGACGGAAACTGGAGAAAAAAATGTACTGGAGAACCCTGTTCAAGGCCGTAAGGAGAAAAAAAAACGCCGTACTATGATGATCCTGGGGGGGGAAAGGAACGAAAGGATGGGAAAACAGCGAAAAGATAACCGGGGGACGCGCAAGGAGGGAGGACGGTTCCCGTAGAGGTTCCGGGACGGAAAAAATCAACGATCAAAAAAAAAAGAAAGAATTAGGAGGTAAAAGAAGAAACTCTTCAAATATACCAAAACTCATAACACCCAAACGCAAATAAGAAAGGGGGGCCTTGCTGCAACTTTCGTTTGTAACAAAACGGAACTCAAAGGGAGAATGCTCATTGTGGAAAAAAAGAACCACCCGAAAAAAAGAAGACCTTAACATGTGGTGTGATGGGGGGATCAGTTCTGGGTAGAACGTTCCCACAGGGGAAAAATAGCTGAGACAAGGAGAACGAAAAAAATGTGACATCCAAGAAAAAAAAAAAATGGAAACCGGGGGGCGGGACAATCGACGCGAGACCTTTCAACAAGGTTGAGCAATGCGGGCCAAGGTGGGGAAGGAACATCCCGGTCAACGGGGGGGGGAATCTCCCTATGAAAAGACTCGAAGGACAATGCTGCCATGGAACTGGAGGGGACCGGGTCCGTTGTGATTTAAACTCCCCGGGGCAGAAACCAGAAAAAAAACGCTTCCCCGAACGAACAGAGGGGAGGTGCCCGACGACACGGGCATTTACCGCCGGCCCAAGAAGACCTTTTTCAAGTAAAAAAAAGAAATTTACCTGAAATTAGTAAGATACAGGGGGGGGACGTTAAAACGGAGGAAGGTACGCCCCAATCTGGACACCAACCGGAGGGGACTTGGAGACGAAGTGACCACTCCCCCCTCGGTGCAAAGGCACGTCCGCCGTCCGTCGGGTGAAGGGAAACGAGGTCCTGAGAGCGCCCGATGGTCCGACTCCTAACATTCCGGAAGGGGGGAACCGCCCGACAGGAGCTCTAAACGGACCAGGGAGGTGTTTGGAAAAACACATCCCTACACAGCTCCGTGAGAACAGACAAAAAAGGAAAATCAGCGGACGCAAGTTACTCCCTGAGACTGAAAAGGGGGTTCAACGCCAAGCCTGGGACTCAGCGGGTGGGGACAAATGAGGGGTTACCAAGGTTCCACGGTTGAACGAAAAGGGGGGGTTTCCGTCGTGGCGAGAATAAACACGGCCAGCGGTTTTTGTGGAGCTGGACTCCGGGGCTGAAAGGAAGAAGGGCACTACCCGACAGCCGCCGAAGTGCAAAACACAATGCAAGAATACAACGGGCTCCGGGGCACGGTAATCAACAGAAGGTACCGTCGCGATCGGGGAGAAAGCGGAAAGAACGACTTGGTGGGGAGCAGCGGGCCGCAAGAAGAAGGCACGAGCACCAACCAAAGCAGCTGATCATGCGACAAGCCGACTCTCAAAAAAAACAAACAAGAGAGAGGGAGAGGAGGGAGGATCCAAACCAAGCTTGATCACGGGATGATCATCCCAGGCCGGGGGAACGGGGCTGCTCACCAAAAAGGCGAAGGGCCTCTACTTCTAAAACAGCCCTCTCCACTCGCCGAAGACAGGGAAAAAATTTGACTGATGGATCCCTTTAAAAAAAGTGGGATGGGGGGCCGTTGGGGGAAGGCCAATCCGCGGCCAGGGGTCGGGGTATAGAGAGGAAAAAAGCAACACAAAACCCACTATTCAAAGACGGTAAAAAAGACAACCCGGTGGACCCCGTCCAGAAAAACTGGTTGAAAAAGAAGGACATGATGCGAAAAGTCAAACCGATCACGTTTTGCCTTTTAAACGAAAGGGGTGACCGCGGGCCCCTCCTCAAAAAAGTAGGGGCAAACTGTGACCCAGGATCGGGCCGATCCGGGGGGAGGAGGGTAGCTGTGACAAGTGGGAATGGATCAGAAGTTCACAGGGAAATTAATAAAGGGTGGGGGAAAAAAAAAAAAAGGCTGGAAAGGGGGGCCGTGCCAATAGATAAAAAAGAAAGCTCAGAGGTGGCCGGACAAGGGGGGGTAAAGCCGATCGAGAAAATAAAAGAAAAGGGGAGAAAAAGTCGGGGGAACTTCAAGCCACATCCCGTTACTTCAGAAAGGAAAAAGGGCAAACCTTGGGGGCGTCCCTGCTCAAAATGATTCTTTACCATTTCAGGGCGCACACATAGAAAAAACGTTTGGTGGATAAGAAGGAGACAATGTCAAAGGTAAAAAAGCAATGGGGGCTCTGGAAGAAAAACTAAAATGAGGGGGAGTGAGGTTCCTGAAAGAAGAGGGGGCCAATAGGGGGTCAATTCCGGCCCACGGCGGAACGGGACTATGTATCGAAAGGTTTCAAATGGAAAAAGGCAGAAAAAAAAGAGCCGAGGAGACAAGCACAAAAAAACGTCGCCAACCGTCGGGCAAGTCCTCTCAGAATAGGGAGGCAAGAGGACGGAGACGGCGTACGGACCCCATAAAAACCGGGTGCCGGGAAAAATTGCCGAAAAAAAAAAAAGACGTCTCAATCCTGCGAGCCCGGATCAGGTCCCTGAAGGGGAGATGATGCAGAGGGGTTTCCAAAAGTCAGTGGGAAACAAGCGGTAAAAGGGAAAGACATAATCTCACTGAAGTAAAACCTGTGACGCAAAAATTAATAAAGGGGTGGGCAAGGTACCCTGGCCTACAATTCAAAAAGAAAAGGACTTTTCCACACACGAGTTGGGTTTACCGTGGTGAACCTAGAAATGCCCGGAACCGGAACAGTGTCATATGAAGAAAATTAAAGGTGCATGAGAAAAAGGAAAGCCGCCAGAGAAACAAAAAATAGTAAGTCAACAACCAAAAAAAATTGGGATTAAAATATAGAAATACGAGGGTCATTATAACGTAAAAAAACAAAATAAATGGACAAGCGGCCCTGGGCACGTTTCGGGGGTTAAAACTGGAAAACTTAGGCCGTTGGAAGGGACATAGGCAGACTCTGAAAAAAGGAAGAATACCCTTTGACAGGATTCTGGGGGGGATGAAGTACAGGTAAGGAAGGCTATATACGGGGACTCACGAAACACGTCATCTACCAGGGAAGGGAGGAAACCGAAATCAGAGAGGGCATAACAGTCCTACAAGAAGGGGTGCTCAAGACATAACTCAACCGGGATGAAACCGGGAAAAAAAAAAACTGAAGGACTGGTGGTCCTGCAGAACAGAAATAAGAGCGAGGAGGTGAAGGCCGAAGATTGGGGGCAAAAGGGTCTGTGTAAATTGAGGAAAAACGGGTGTTCGTTGCTGGACAGGAAACTAAAACGCAAAGCAAAAAAAAGTGGCACCTTCCTCCAGGAAGAGGAGGGTGAAAAAAGGCACACCCTCAAAAAAGAAGAAGGGGTACCCGCATATACGGTAAGGCCAAAAGTTGTCCCCATAGGTAAAATAGACGGGGCCTGTAAGGGGAAAAAGTGGTTCTCCAAGAAAAAAAAAAAAAGTAAATCCACCCGGGCTTAAAAAAGGGGGAAATGGGGTAGAACTAGTTCCGCCTCAGACCGAAAAAAAGGGGAAAAAGCCAAACAACCCGGGCTGCAAAAAAAAGTAAGAAAAGGGATTGGAGGGGGGGTGTAAAGCCTAAAAAAGGGGCCCAAAAGGGAAATACTTAGGCGGGACTTCTTCCCTTTTTCAAAACAGCTAACGTCCCGTCAAAACTAAAAGAGATCCAAAGGGATCTACTGCAAGGCAAAAACAGGAAAAAACCTATGAGGGAGGGGGGACAAAAAACGGGATCAGCCAAAGAAAAAAAATCGCCGTGATGACCAAGGAACAGGGAAGCTGAAACCAATCTCAACGGAAAGAGAAAAAAAAATAATGGTGTTCCGCACCAAAACTCTGGCAAAAGCGGTAAGGGGGGACGCGGGGGGCAACCCCCAAAAAAAGGACCATACCAAAATGAATTGAAAAAAAATCGGGAATTGGGGGGACTCAAGGTCATTCGTTCAAAACGGGGAAAAAATCTTGAGCGTCAAAAACCAGCCGGTTTGGTGGAGAGCTTTAAGCGTTTAAAGGTCTGGAAGAGGCCAAAGGAGCACAAGCAGTTGTCCCGGGCACAGGGTTGGGAGAAAGCTACTTTGCGGCATCAGAAGTTGACTCACTCTCACGAGCACGGACGGAGGGGGGAGGGGCATCAAGGGTTTGAAAAACAAAAGGTCCACGGCCACCCGGGGATAGGGTGTTCAACAGGAGACACAAAATAGGCGCACGTGAAGCAAATGACCCAAAAAAAAGGTGACCTGGAGAGAAGAGTCGAGAAACAAACAACCGGAGAAGGGAAAGGAGATAGTGGGGGGGGGAGGGGGGCCGCATGGAAAACGAGTGCACAAATAAAACTGGGGGTCATCCCAACGGCGGACCAGTTGCTGCAGAAAAACAAGCCGATGCAAAACGGAGAGAAAAACCCGTCACGATAAGGCTAACCTGACAGGGCTGTGACCGGGGGGGGAAAGGAAAGATGGGTCTAGAGGGGTACACCCTTGGGGGGGAATGACAGCGGCTTAAACCCGGGGGAGGGGGTGGGGGGGGGAAAAGCATGGAAGGAAAAGCAGACGACAGGAAAAAAAATGTTGGTTGGCACAAAGAAAAAAAAAAAAAAAAAAAAAGGGGGAGGTGTCTCAGCGGGGGGTCCACCCAATTGAAGACGCTTTTGGGGGGAAGGCCAAAAACGTTTCGTTAAAAAATGCCGATTAAAAAATTGGGGGTTACCCCAAACCAAAACCAAAGGATCCCTCGGAGGGGTGTTTTTACGCACCCGCGGGAACCACCGTCCAACACAAAAGGAAGGCCGTGACCCACAAATGAGACCTGGTGAACGGAGCCGGCTATGGGCGGCCGAAGGGATGCCTGGGGGCCCAAGAAGGGAAAAAACGAGGAGGCGATGGAAGGCAGGAAAAAAAAATCACGGGGTGGGTAAACTACGGCGGTGGCCGTCGCTTATCGTCAAGACAGAATTCCGCGGGGGACTAGGGGATGAGGGGAAAAGCAGAAGAGGGGCGGAATCATTCCAGACGGAACTGGACTGAGAGACCACCAAGGACCACGCTTAACGTCGGACAGGGGGGGGGGGTTGGGGGGAAAAGCGTGGGGGCGTCCTTCTCAAACAAGAGGGGGGGACCATGGGGGAAGGGGGGACTCACCGGAAAACGGTACGCCTTGGTTGGTGGAGGATATTTAACAAAAAAAAGAAAAAAAGTTTCAACCTTTTAAAGAACGGGGGCTCCAGTATCTGAGACTAAATAACGGAAGTTTTAAACGGGAGGTGGGGGAAAGTGGATCCTTGTAACTCAGGGTCCATCGTCCTACTGAACTTGGAAAAGAGGGATATAGGATCAGGACAAAATCAAGGAGCGGTTTGCCCGGGGGGGGCGTTTTGCACGGGGGAGAAGTTAACAACCAACAACAGATCCCGTAGCGCAACACTTGTCTCCCGGGGAAAGCAATGGGCATCCTTAATCGGAGATCTCGGATAGCGTCAAGGACCACAAAGGAACGGTGGGGTGGGGCGGCGGGGGCCCTACGACAGGGATGACTCAAATGAGATTTGGAAGAGGTCAAAATTCGCCAGTTCGGGAAGCCGAAAGGGGTATTAAAAAGGAAGTCAATAATTGACAGAGTGTCCCCCCCATGCGCATATTCGAAAAAATTGAGAAAAGGTTATTTGTCAAAGTCGACAGGAATACGGGGGTTGTAAAGAAGCAAAAGGGGAAGAGGGAAAAAGCCGTTAAAAAGAAAAAAAGCAAGCAATTTGCAAAAGAAGAGTGACCAAACGTTGGTGACAAGAAAAAATCGCGGGCAACGTCCGGGAAACTGGGATGCACTGGGGGGACAATTGGGTTCTGGGACGCGGGGGGAGACCGCGAGTCAAAAAATTAATACCATACACAGCACGAAACAGGGGAGGAGGGAGAAATATATATATCAGGCGAAGAGGCATAAACTCATGCACCCATCACAAATTGATCTATTGGGTCCAGGAATCTAGGTTGGCGTGAAACGCAAGGACTCGTCGGGACCAGGAAAAAAAAGAATTGGAAGGGGGGAAACAGCGCGTCCGGAGTTCGGCCTGACAAGGGTCTCCTTTGGGTTTTATAGTATTAGAAAACCGCGAGATCCTGGAGACAAAGAGCAAAGAATGTCATCGACCCTGAAAAGGGAACACTTAAACATCGCAACAGAAAGCAAGACCGCGAAAAAACTGATAACAGGTTTAAAGGGAAGATGAGGGGCCCTGGCCAAAAAAACCTCCCGTAAACGGGGGGGGGGGGTTGGGGAACTTCCAGAAGGGGCTGAAAGGCCAGGGCAGAGGAACCTGAAAGGGGGGGCCCCGTAGACTTGGGGGGGGGGAGGGACGAATTGCCAAAGTTTTGCTGTGCTCGCGAAAAAAGAACTTAAGAAACCGCATGGCCAAAAAACCCACGGGAACTGTAATAGCTGAAAAAGGAAAACCAAAAAGACAACCCCGGACGCAGGCAAATGAAAAAAAGTCAAGGGGCCAGGTGCCTGTAAAAATAAAGTTTCAAGTTGGAAGGAGAGAATGGAGGACAAACCAGGGGGGACTTAAACAGGGACTCCCTCAAGTCAAGAAAAAAAAACGGCAAAAAAAAAGTTTTATAGGTGGGGGGAACGCACCTGTGTGGAAGAACATGTGGCGAAAGACTCAAAAAAAAAAACAACGGCTGAACGTCCGGGCCCGCCCGCTTTGAGGGTGTTGCGAAAAGGAACGAGGCGCTGGGCGAGAGAGGCCGGCGCCCTGGGAAAAACACTAGTACGGCCCACCCCGGGAGACACGCTTGAGAAGAACGGCACAAAGGGAAAACAGAAAAGGGACCGTTGGGTAAAAAAGGATAAGGGAACGAAAAACCGCCAAATCGCCGTATGGGGCGAAAAAAAAAAACATAACACGACGAAAAAGCAGAGGGAAGGAATCGAAGGCCATGGTGGGGTTCAAGCAAAGAAACGCTTTTCTCTGGGGAGGTTGTCCAAGGGTCAAAGAGTGTAACACGGGTAAAACTGGATCTTTAAGGGGGGGAAACAAAAAGTTGTTACGTATGGCACCACTCTTGGGATAACAAGGGGGGCCGAAAGTTGGGACCGCGCCTTAAAGGAAAAAGGTGCTTCTGAGTCGCCTGAAAAAAGGAAAAAACGAAAAACCAGACGGTGCCGCGAACAATTGGGGATCAAAAATCAACTTCACGGCGACTTCACTGGGTTCCAAAAATGATCCAAGGGAGAGGATCCCTTCCTGGGATTCTAGGGGGAGCGACGGTTGGGGGTGAGCAACAGGGTAGCAAAAAAAATTCTCGGGGCAGGATCAAAAAAAAGTTGCTCCGCGGAAAAATCAGCGCCCGGTCATGATCGCTCTCGCAAAACAAACTCTGGAGAATAACTAGAGAGATAGGCCGGTCTGCCGGGAATAAAAAGAGGGGAGGAGGCGTTTTGTTTTACATACAAAATCCCTAACTAAACAGGGGTACGGAAATTACGACTGATTGCCACCACAAAAACTTAGAGTTCTATGTCCCAGTCTAAATACGGACCATACACTCCAGGCACGAAGGTCAAACGTTGAAAAGTCTGGAGCCGGAGACGGGGGAAACTGGGGAGACCGGTGTCTCCCGGGGGGCAGGGAAAGGCCGGGGGGGAGGGGATGGAGTCGGGTGGGGTACAAAAGAAAAAACAAAGGCGCACCATCAGCAAAAAAAAAAAAAAAAAAGGCGGGGAAAACCACTAGGTTGGACCCCGTGTCGGAAGGGTTCTGTAAGAGGGGGGGGGTCAAACAGTAAAAACTGACTGCATTCAAAAAAAAAACCTCCCTGAAGTCAAAGGTGAAAGGTATAACCAAACATGCGCATTTTGGTGAAAAAAACGTCTTAACCCTTCCAGAACCAAAAAAAAAAAGAGTAACTCCAGGGGAACCACATTGGATTCTTGGGGGGGGAGGGGGAAAAGGTCAAGGGGGCCTGGCGGAACGCTTGTGTCCCCGTTTTTAGGGAAAGTACAGCCTGATTGGAGGGTGCCCATTAGAGACGGTGGACGAAAACAAGCTTGCTTCAAGGTAACCTTACAAAATACAAAAGGACCGTCCACGCAAGCTCAACACGGACAAGGGTCGCGTCGGTTCCCAGGGAAATTCTGGGGGAACATTCATCCCGTCCATTGCAGCATATTTGACGGAGGGAGAGATTGGATCGTGAGGCCAAAAGGGAAATTGGGACCCCGCCTGTTAGACCTAAACCACTCAACCAGAGGAAGGCAATTGCGGCCAGAAGTGTTTTTATCCTGCAGCCCCTGAGGCGAAACCTTGGGGGCTGTAAAGCCTACAAAAAGAACGTAGAGGGCAATTGGTGGTTGAAGATGTGGAGGACTGCACAAGAACGTCCGGGGAGAAAAACTGGTTTTACCATAGTAAAAGGCAGGAAATAATCAAGGGGAAAACTTTGTTACTAGGAGGTTATCTGGGACGAGGGGCAAGACGCACTGGGAAAAGACTTTAAATACTGATCAATCAGGGTCGGAAAAGGGTAACCTTTGATGACGTGGACGGCTCATCAAAAATAATGAGTTCAAATCGAGACCAAAACCGTCCCCGGGGCCAACCTGGGTAGAAGGTCCTAAAAGAAAGCTCACAACCGTTTGGCAAGCGAGACGGCCCACGGGCCTGCAGAACAAAGGAAAAAAGTTTATTTGAAGGGGCCCAGGGTGCAAATCCAAAAAAATAAATATGAGAGGGGATCCCCACCTCGGAAAGTTTGAAAAAACGAATTGGATAGCGGGGGTGAAAAATGAAATTCCATGGGGGATGACATAGTGCCCAAAAAAAGGCGCATAGCTAGAAATTAAATGACAAATACCTTGGGGACTCTCCAAAAACAACGGAGGAAAACACGGTTTCCAGGGGGACAAAGTGTCCTCAAGGGGGCCACACCCTCAGGGAAAAAATGGGGAGACTGGTCAACAGGAGCCCCACAGGAAAACCTGACCAAAGAGCAAACAGAAACTTTCAGGCGGAAAAGGGGACATGAAGTTCTTGTGCAACTCTACGAATGCTGCCTCGAAATATCTCAAAAAAACGGGAGGAAACGGAGATCATCACGCGTAAACTTCGTGTGAGGTTTGTGTGGAGTGGTGGTTAGAACACAAACGCATGCCAAAACAATAAAAGCTGGGAAAAAATCGGCTGGTAAGAAGGCCCTCGCTTGACGAACCAATTTTGACTCGAGTTGGAAAAAGGCTCAGTAACGTGCAGCGAAGCCCCGGAGCATTTGGGGGGCAGAAAATTCAATTTTGTGGAAATGGACGGAAAAAAGAACCCCCAACGGCTATATGCTTCTCAAAAGGAGAATCAAGACCAGGGCGAAAAAACTTACGGCCCTTTAAAGCTCACTCTCAGATCTAACTAGGGTTTGGAAGAAGGAATCAAAACATCATTGAAGCAGGCGTCCAGCGGAGGAGAACAGACAACTAACCACTTTCAGGGGTGTTTAAGACCTCAAGAGAGACTTCAAAAAAAAAGAAAAAAAAGGGACTAACGGCCTTAGCATTAAAATTGGCACACCGGGGGGTAACGTTTGCTGAAATGCCTTTGGTCCCTTTTCAGAAAGACTGAAAGGGCCTGGCAGAACCCCACCACGCTTTCCCAAAAAGCATGACTTGGATCATAAGTAAAGGGAAAACCCGCGCCGGTATGCATTGACACCTTCCGAACCAATGAAGGGAAGTAAAAGTCAAAAGTCACCTGAATAGATATGGAGCAAAAAAAAGAGTTAAAGGAAAAAGTATTGTGCGCACAGCACTCCTGACATAAAAAACCTTGTTTCCCTTATCGGGGTTGGGGGTGAACTCAAAAAGGGCAGCCTCGCTGTGACAAGGAAACAAAAAAAATCTTAAAAAAAACTACGGTAAACGCGTGGCGGTTGCAATCTGGAAGACCACCGCCCGGGGGGTGCCTAAAGCGCGAAGTCAGGAGGACCGGGGGAAATAAAATCACACCAAAAACCTCACGAAAATCTCAAAGTAGACTAACAAAGGGACTGGACGACCCAAAAAAAGGGATGAAAAGGAAAAGAATCATACCCGGCCGACCCTCTGGATTTCCCCAAGGAACACACATGAAAGAGGAAAAAGCAATCCCTCCTGCAACTGGTAGTGCAATGAAGGAGGAAGAAAAATACCACTCTACGGGGCCCTTCACCAACTTCAGGGGGAAAAAAGGGGTCAAAACGGGAAATCGCTTGAAAACATAACCATTTCCGGGGGGGAAACCAAAAAAAAGACGGAAAAATACAACACGGTTTTTTGTGGGGGGAAAAAAAACGAAAAGTGGACTCGGGCGCTAGGAACTGTTCGCAGGGAAAAAACCAAAAAACTCCCTCCTCCGGTCCTTTGGTTGGCAAGGGGAAAAAAGGAAACAGCTCGCCGGGGGGAAAAAAAAAAAAAAAAAAACTGGAAAAACGGCACGGGGAAAAGCCCTGAGTTCGAAACGGCCGGAAAGGCGCGGCTGGGGAAGGAGGGGAAAGAACGAAATGGGTGGTGAAAAAAAAAGCAAAGGTCTCCTCCGGGGACAAAGAAATAGGGGGGGCCTGAATCCGCCAAAGCTGATTCAGAACGCCAACCTGGAAATCAGACACAAAACAACAACAACGTGAATTAGGAGTGGAAAAAAAAGGAAAAAAAAATGATGGGAGGCGGGCGAAGCCTTATCAAGAGAACGCATTTTGGTGGGAAAAGTCAAAAGAAGAAGGCAAGTGACCCTTGGTCTGTCAAAAACAGCACAGGGCCCCTCGACAAGCTAGATCCCCAAAAAAAAACAATAGACGCGCCCGTCCAAACATTCATTCGTACGCGGGGGACCTGGGGAAGTGACTATGGGGGGCCCGTTGTGCAATGGGACCATCCAGCTTCAGTGCTGGAGGGTTTGGCTAAGAAAAAGACAAATAGTCCAAGGGCTCGGTAAAAAAAACCTGGGTGGTAGAGTCTGGTACCACAAGCTAGAAAAGGGAACCATGCAAATGACACCGGGGAGGACCAGAGTCAACTTTTATCTTGTAAAACCAGAAAAATGTTGACCGAAGGGAAACAAAGGACTCGTGCAGTGAAACCCCAAAAGGGGGGGATGAGGTCTGTGCCACGAAGGGCATAAGTAGCTGGGGGATAATTGGTGTGGCAACGGGGTGGGCATGGATACGGGGGGCTGGGAGTGCCTGGAAAGGAGGGAAGAGATGTGGAGAGATACATCTTTAAAGGTTGTGAAAAAAAATGTCCAGTAGCGACAGTCCCTTCACCAGAGAAGGGGGGGGCAGTCCACATTAATTGTTAAATGGGAAATACCGGGGATGAAATCCAAGGGGAAGCGTGGCCGGTTCAAATCACCCTCCAGCTGTAAACGAGGGAAAGTCAATCCTTGTGTCTGTCCGGAAAAGAAAAAATTTAGGGACAATGCTTTTTTACACTAAAAAGAAAAAACGGAGTCCACTTGTGTGTGAAGAAAAAGGTCTCAAAGGCAATTTCCAGTATCAAAGGGTTCAACCTCCAAAAGGGGTCTTGGGAAAAAGAAAAATGGGAAAAGGGGGGATGGTAGGGCAAAACAAAGGAATTTGGGGGGGGGAAGGGTAAGCCTACAGGGCCCGGACAAAAGTTGGGACTCTGATAAGCAGTAACATGGGTAGGAAGTTGCCACGTTGAGGGAAAACGCCGTTGCGATGCGAGGACAAGCCAAAAAAAAGCATTCGCCCAACGCTCCCTTTTGACAAGAAAGTGGGGCAAATCTTCCTCCCCTCCCCAGAGGGTAAAAAAAAAACCGTGGGGGTGAGGGACTAGGGGGGTCCATGCCCCCAAACAGGGTTATTTTGTATTGGGAAAAAAAAAAAGGGCCCCAAAAAGAAGGGCCCCCGAAAAAAAAAAAACAGGCGGTATGACGTCACAACGCCGAGTGGAAAAACGAATGTAGCTATTAAGGCCTGAAAGGGGAGAGGCAATCAGGTTCAGGGATCAGTGGGGAAGAAAGAACACCTACGAACTGGAAGGGTGGAGAGCCACTTACTCACTAAACCGTAATATTTGTGCAAAAAAGAAAGCCGGCCTGAGCCGCTTGAACACGACATGGCCTTGTTGTCAAAAAAAGTACGGAATGTTGTTGCACAAAAGGGGGGGGTTGAAAACAGGCAACGAGGCAAAAGCCGCATGTCACCAGAAGGGAACCTGGGGGAACAAAGCTGGTGCATGTTCATTTCTTGGGGGGACTCTAACAGCCGTAAGAAGATCCCCTCTTCAAACACCAAAAAAAAAACAGGGGATTAGAAAAGAGAGTAACCATCTGGAGAGGGCAAACCAAAGACACAAAATAGCGGGTAGAGGGGGCCAAAAGTGCGGCAAGGGTTGGCAGGGGTCACACAAAAACTTCCGAAAACAAGGATAGTCAGGGGAAAAGACTGAGGTAAAGGAGCAGTCAACCATGTTTTATCCAAGGGTTGGGGGAATTAACAGGGAAAGAAACGGCCCTTGCGAGAATCTGACTCAGGAGAAAACATGAGGAAAAGACACCTGAGTCAAGGGGGGACGGAAAAACCGGGCTCAGACGCTCTGAGGAACACTGCCACTCACAAGAAAGTGGAGAAGGGAAAACATGCGCCAAAACTGGCGCAACTAAAAATAAAAATGTCCAGGGGTGTCCCATCCTAAGATCTAAAACCAAAGAGCGGACAGACAGAAGGGAGCAGGACTGTGGGAAAACGTTGATACGGCTAAGGGAGTGAAAGGGGTGATGTGCCCTCGAATCGTCAACTTCGACAGCAAATTTCACATAGTAAAAAAAAACCTTGACGGGAAGGTTTGACTCGCCAGGGCCTGAGGAAGGGAACGCAGGAGGAGAAACGGGTTTCCGTAACCTCAATTGGGACCACTTGATTGGGTTAGTAAGATTGGAAAAAAAAACCAGGGAGGAACCGAAAGTGAGTGCGCCAAGCACTGGAATCAAAAAAACAAAGAGAAGGGGGGAAGTCTGTTGGAGAAACATGGTCCGCAAAAAGGGCAGGGGGGAGGTAAACAAACCTGCCTTACTGGAAGGGCGCCGTCCCAGAGGTGCGGGGTGAGGAAGACGGGGACGGGATAATATCTAAAAGGGCCGGGAAGGCATGTTCCACCTACAAGGTCCGGAACAGGCCCCATACAGGGGAAAGGACTAAGATACGCACATGAAAAAAATAAAAAAATATGAGTCTTTTTGTCAAGACGAATGGTCTCCAAAAAATTACGAAAGCGAAGGTTATCCTGCAACTGGCAATAAAAACATCAGAAACCCGCCAGACTGCTGACAAGATACAAACGAAAAAAATCACATTGGGTGAAAGTATACCTTTGCAGGCGGGGCAAAAACCGGGCACAAGCAGAAGTTAAGTAAATTATCGTTGAAACTCTCCAATCAGGGAAAACAGGACAACAGGGAGGGAAAGAAAAAAGTCCCCCATCTGGTGGGGCCGTCTCTTGAATTTAGGAGTAATCCGTCCAGACTACCCGCCTGTCCGTCTTGGAATGGAACAAGGGGGAAAGCTTTAAGAAACCGTTCACTGGTGCTCCCACTGGCTGAAGATCCCAAAGCTCATGCAAGGGAGGGTCAGCCGTTATCTACGTGGTTAAAAGCAATTGGAAACTAAAAAAAAAAAGGGACGGGGGAAAAAAAAAGAAAAAAAAAACTCCTCAATAGCTGGTCAAGCCCCCTAATTCTCTCCCCTAAAAGAAACGTTATAAAAAATGGAAAATAGGAGGAGAAAAGAGGGTGGAATGGCGGCTAGGGAATCATCAAATGCGCGAAGGTTTTGGGAGGTCAAAACCACTGAACGGTCGGTAGGGGGGGGGTCAGCCACAAACACGTGAATTCCCCAGAAGTAAAAAAGCGCCCCTGCCGGAAAAAACAATTCTTCCGGGCCTGGGATCAAAGGGTAAAGACTTGCCAGCCACTGTTGCAGCCAAGCAAAAATTAAGAGGGTTTGGGTAAGAAGGAACTATTCACCAATCTGAGGGGAAAAACCGAGGGGGGTGAAAAGGAAGTGTCTTCCAGCCGCCGAATGGAAATTGAGAAGGCGGTAGAAAGGGGTTCCCAAAAAGAAAATAAATTGTGAAAAAAACAGGGTGAGAAAACCACTGTTGAACCATTAGACCGTCAATCAAAAAGAGTCTTCCATGAAAAAAAAAAAATGGGAAATGAAGATTGACAGATTCCGTAAAAGGAGGTGTCTGGTCTTTTATGTCTTTGTGTTCATGGAAATATTACGAGAAAGTTCATTAGATCCTTTTAAAAAGACAGAATCGGGGACAAGGGTGACACTTCACTATTCAAAAAAAAAGGGACCTCTTCTTGGGAAAAAAACAAGGGGGGGTGGAAGAAAGCCTCAAAGGGAATAGCGTCCAAAGAAAAGAGGTCATAGTTAGTCCCACAACTGGACCGGGGTTGGAAAGGGGGAAGAAGAGGGTGTGGGATACACACTGAGCACAAAAGAAGGACCAAAGGGAAAAGGGGGTGGAGTACTTGAAAGAAACCAACACGATAAAACGGATAAAAGGGGGTATAAGGGGGAGGCAAACTAACTTTTTCAAGAAATGAGCACCTTTTTTGCGGCCTCATAATTGTCTAATTCAGGGGAACGAGGAAAAAAATGTTATTTTGCACGGGTCAATGCTATGCAAGGGGAAAAACGGGGGGAACAAGGAACTAGGCATTCCCAATGGTTCGGGAAAGCGTTCCCGATGACGAAGGGGAAAAAGAAAGCAAACGAAGAAACAGGCAGTTCACGGAAACCGAGAACAGGTGTGCAAACTCTTTGCCCTGCAGCAAAAAATCTAGGGGAGAAGGGGACCTCCAACCCCGGACAGATTTTTCATGTTCAGGAAAGGTAAAGAAGAAGACAGCAACCCTGCGGAGGGAATTGCCTCGGGGTCGAGTTCTATGAGCTCTTTGGTAAAGGCTAGTCGGGACGATTACTCACACCAAAAGGCCGTTGGTGCAAGCAAAAAAATCTACAACTGGGGAGAAAAACTGTCCCTAAAAATGTATTTCAAAAAAATGGAACAAAAACAAACAGGAGCATGACAAAAGGCCAAGGGCTCGGGCAGAGGGATGGAAGACAATAGCAAGGTCACCAACGAGAGCAAGGGGGGGGGGGAACCCAACGAACTTCCTTTCCGACGTCTGAAAACAAGGGGGGGGGAATGTAGTGGGGGGGGTCACGACGCTTTACGCAAATAGTCAGAAATCTAACAACAAACACGGAGGATTTAAAATATATATAAGACTAAAGAAAGAAAACTGGGAAGATAAAAAATTCACCAGAGCGGGGGCCAAAAAATGCAAAGCCTCGTTAAAAACAACCACTTGAACAGGAGGAAAGGAAAGGTCGTTCGCAATCCCCTGAGCGGGGGGGGGGGAAAAAACCGTTGGGGAGACAAACCTGTTGGAGAGTAAGGGACCGTGCGAAAGAAATAGCGGAGAAAACCAGCAAGATGTTCATTAGACATGACGGCAATGGAAACGACACCAGCTCAAGACAAGCGAGAAAGCCTCCAGAAGGGGAGCAGGGTCTGGGGCTTCAAAAGGAGAAACCGAACCAGGGGAAGGGGGGGGACACCCCGGCGCCGAGCGCCGCCGGAGCTGGCCGGCTGGTCAAAAGGGAAAAACGGGGAGACGTGCTCTGGCTTGCGGGGGTGTGCCTTTCCGAAAAAAGAAGGAGACGTAGAAGGCACCTCAGGGTCCCGTACCATTCCGGGAAGCAGTAACGTGCCAATCCCGCAAAAATTAGAACGCAACCAAGACCTTTTGGCGCAAGAACTCACGTTTAAAACAAACTGGGGAGGAAGATATGGCCTCAAAAAGGGTGGCGTAACGGAACGTAGGGCCCCCCAAGATTCCATCAACAGCTCCGTGGAAAAATTCGGGGGGAGAAAGAAAAGGGTCCTACATCAGGTGGCCGCAGCTCACCACGTAGGGGAAGCCGAAAAGGGTCAAGACTTTTTCTGTGGCTAAAGGGGGAAAAAAAACAGGCGGCAGGGGGGTTGCTAAAGCTCTGCAGTCATGTTCCCACTTAGGGGCCCCACGAGGAACTCGGCGGTGAAATAAACCGCACTGGCCCCCAAAAGAAAAAGTGCGAGGGGAACAAAAAAAACGGATCATCAACCTGCCAAGACCAACGCGTGGCGGCCACGGAATACAAGGGGAAAAAAAGCCCAGATCCGGACAAGAGGAAAAATGGGGGTCACGCCAGAGACTGTGCCAAAAAAAAGGGGGGAAGAGGGAAAAAAGAGCACACGTAACAATTTCTGATCGGCGAAGGTAACGCAGCAGTTGACGGGGAAAACTGAACAGTCAAAAATTGTTTTTTTGGACCGAGAGGGACTCGGGGGGGGGGGGAAGAGGAGTTAGGGCGCTTGCCCAAACAGGCCCAAAAAGCCGGCCGGGTGGCCTGCCAAAAACACAAGGCGAAACAAGGGAACGCGGGGGAAGAGGACCCTCCGGCAGTCGCCCAGGGGGAACGAAAGGCAGGCTTATGTGTCGTCAGAGGAAAGGGGAAGGAAGGAAGACATCAAGGGCTAGAAACCTTCGGAAAATACAAAGCCGCGCCCTGAACAAGTCTCCTCCCCGACTAAGAGAGAGAAAAACAAAAAAAAACAACTATTAGTAAAAGAGATATTAGGGACATCGAGGGGGGGAAACATAGCTTCTACGATTATACCCCCGAAAAAAAGGAGAGAAAAAAAAGTTGCTGGAAAAAACAGCAGAAACGTTCCACACGACCCTACGCCCAGCACGCGAAAAAAGAACCGAGAACTTCAGGCTTAACAGTCCAAGGAGCCAAAAGTGAAACGATTAAGAGTGTCGGAAAGTTGGGGTAGGCCCAAGCCGGATGGGGACTCGTGTGGTGGAAAGAGAAGGACTGCAAGAGTCAAAGAGCTTTCCACAACCATGGGAAAAAAAACCTGTAGGGAAAAAACTTTGGAAAGAAAGGAAACTGGAAAAGGGCGCTTTGTTGTGGAAGAGATCACGTTGACAGTTGTAAATGCCGGTACCAAGCGCCCCCTTCCATCCAGAAAAGTCGGGAGAAACACCCATTTAAGAGGGGTGGCCGGAAGGGGAGAGGCGTCGTTAGATTATGGCGAAAGTTGGGACAATGGATGAAAATGCCGTTGAGG
>Ga0179593_1385208_pt1 | contig 18999 bp, 20 predicted proteins | sample CZODoug2_1_08_16_FD_185931 | JGI IMG/M metagenome (GOLD analysis project Ga0179593, IMG submission 185931) | Vadose zone soil fungal communities from Angelo Coast Range Reserve, California, USA - CZODoug2_1_08_16fungal (PacBio error correction) | ecosystem: Environmental > Terrestrial > Soil >...
CGCCCAGCAAAAGGTAAAAAAAAGTCCGAAACTTTTGAAACAGGGGGTCGGAAGGAAAGGAAATGTGCTCGCTTGGGGATCCTTTGGGGGGGGGGGGGGGGGGGGGGCACGAAAACGGCGTGCCGTGGTCTCTTCTCTTCTCGGAGGATTTGGAAACACCGCAGATCAGGCAACCCATCGGGAAAGACTCGTCCTCAAGGGCCCGTCACAAATCTATAAGGACTGCACAATACTACACCGGCAACAAAAACAGGTGACTTAGGAAATTGAGTGTCCAGGGGGAATTGAACGTGAAAAAAAAGGCCGGTTCCCAAGGTGTTTTCCTTTTCGGGACAGCAAGGGGAGAAAGGGGATGAAGCAGGGGGTTACTCGATGTCACGGGGGGCAGGAAACCCGTGAGGGAAGGGGGTTCAAGGGGTGGGCGGGGGGCGCAATGGGAACATTTTTAAAACCGGCGAGAAAGTTATGAATTAAACACCGGAGAAACAACAAGTCAGGGAGGTACGTCCGAGGGGAAAAAAGGTCGCGTGAGGAAAACAAAAAAGAAACCAAAAGCCTAACTAATTCCCGGGAAAACGTAAACCAAAAAAAGAGGGGGAAATCGAGCAACCAGAGTTTGGGGGAACGGCAAAGCGAGCCAGCCGGGTGATCGGGGGGCCATGGATCCAGGGGCACGAAACCGTTCGTATCAAACCTCCGTGCCGATCCAAATAGAAAGAGTACGTAATAGGGTCCTAATAAGGCCTGCGGGGAAATTTTCAAAAAAACAAAAATTCATCCTTGCCGCAGCGAGAACCGTAATCGTGAGTCATCGAGGAAGGGAAAAAAAAAAACGAAAACGAGCAGCAAACATTTCGGATAAAACTTCCACAAACCTGCGAGGAAATGTGATCGAGGGGGAACTCCTTAGGGGAAAACTTCCACCTGCAGCCATTCGATGATGCAAAATCGACAGTGGAAGGCCTAGAAAGAAGAATCGGACCAACCAGGCCCTTAAATCCCCAGGCGTTCCGGGCATCGCGGCGGAAACACCGTAAAAATCACGGACTGCTGGGAAAGTTGATCCGCGGTAAACTCAAATAAGGGGACGGTTTAAATACAGGGGGAATACAAAAAAAAAACGCGTGGGGGGGGTCAAGCAATGCGCTTTGACGCTCAGCTCAAGGGGGGACGGAACAAAAAGGTTTTTCAGGGAGGGGGAGAAAGAAGGGCGAAAAAAAGACGCCAGGCAGGAGAAAAAGGGGAACCACATTCCAAATCTACACAGAAGAAGAGACTGGTATCAGGAACATCGAAAAATTACGAAGAGGTCGGGGGGGAACTTCAGCAAAAGAGCAACTCCCGGCGCCGTGAGGCGCCATGGCGGTCGTGAAAAAGCCGCGGCCAAGAACCAGCGGCCGAAATCCTTTTGGAAGGCCAGGACATCGAAAACGAAGACCCCGAAACGGAAAAAAAAGAGTATCGGTTAACTTCCATAGGGAAAACCGTAACAGCGTTCCCCTGGGCAGAAAAGGAAAAGTTAAGAACCAACAGCAGGAAAGAAACACAAAAAGGGGAAAAAAAACGAGAACAGGCGGAAAGGACCACCTCGTTCATTCAACGGCGGAACAGGTGCGAATGACACAGACCGGGAGATACGTGCCAAAAAAATTCCGAATAGGGGTTGAGAACCCTTGAAGTCCTTTTTTGAAACTGGGTTCAGAGTCCGCCCGGACCAGATGATCAAAAAAAAAAAAAAAACTGAGGGGGACAAAAGGGAACAAAAAGAGTTGATCCGAAAAGCCCTTTGGCGGCATAAAACAAAAACCACAGCAAAGGGCCTATTTTCTTGGGGGGGGGGACAGGTTTAGAAAGCTTCCTCGGTTCCCCAAAAAGGAAAAAAACGAGCTTAAGCAGGGAGGAGGCCGCTTCTTGGCCCATTGAACTGGGGGGGGGGGAAGAATCGGAGGGAAAGATCGTGCGAGTGTCAAAACATACTTCTTCAAGGTCCTACAAAAAAACACAATTGACCCGCAAGGCCAACGAAGATCATGGCCGACCCGTGCAAAATGTAACGTTGGACGTCAACCGAAAAGAGAAAGGAAAGCAACACAGAAACACCGCTGGTTTTCGATTTTCAGGAACCGACCCCCGGAATTCCACGGGGTTCGGTAAGGTGTAAAGAAAAATATAAAAAGGGGAAAACCAGACAAAAGGGCCCACGCGGTTTTAAACCGAAAAGAGTCGAGCGGACGGCAAGGCAAAAACAAGCATTGGGGGAAGGGGTCCGGAGGGGGTAAAAATCCCAAGACTTTCCTTGGAAGTTCTTTGATCTCGCCATCGCAACGAAAAACGGTTCATCATCGGGGAATTCAAGAGGGGCATGTTTGTAAATAGCGGGTGGGGAAGAGGGGATGACTCGGCGTCCAATCGAAAGGGGCGGCACCTTTGGAAAAGAACGCGAAAACTGGGACGGCGGGGCCAAAAAAAAGCGCAAGGGGGTCTTCAGGGGGGAAACCTATGGCCCGGGAGGAGGTTGGGGGGCTGTCAGCGGGGAGGAAAAAGTGTTCGGGGTCAGTGGGAGGGAAACACGGGGGTCCCAGGGGGGGCTCGAAAAATGAGGATTAGGAAAGAAAGTAGAAAACTCGCCGCGGATGGGGAAAAGCCAACAAACTGTTCGGGAGAAACCGCCTCTGCTCACAAACCAGAGGTTGCCAATAACAAGACCAAGGTCGCGTTGGATGCCAAGGTGTAGGACGGGGCCCTATGGTTGAGTAATCAAAGGGACCAGGACGCCGAAGTCGACACCCTTCCTCAAAGCTCCTTAAGGTCCCCATGCCGGATGGAGCGAGACGCAAGCTGAGGCGCCAAAGTTAAGAAGAAAAACCAAAAAGTTAAAAAAGGAACTAAGCTACCGCCACTGCTGCACGGCCCGCCGGAAAAGGAATGCAAGAGGCGGGAGGGGCCCAATCAACTTGGGGTTTAGGAAAAAAAAAAGTACCCAAGGAGGCCCGGGAAATTCGAAGAGAAATCGACAGCGTTGGGCAGCCCGGCTGCGGGCTTCAAGGGAAGTCAAAAGGTTGGGGACACGCCGCCAATAAAAGCACGGCCTGGCAAAGGCAAAGGGGGCGGTGGGGCCTGGAGGAAAAGGGCTACGTACAAAAGACTCAAGGAAAAGTGAAGCTCTCAATTGGAAGAATCGCGGACAAAGCCTGCCATAGGCGCAGGGGACTTGTGGGGGAAGGGGGGGGAGCGGAAAAGCGTCTGGAACCCTGCGAAGGGAAAGGAAAATGATTAGGGAAAAAACCAAAAACCTTGCAGCGTGGCGCTAAAAAAAAACGTGGGATGTGTTTTTTTGCTTCGAGGTGCATGCCGCCGCAATGGAGACGATGGTTTCAAAAGGTTCTGAATCAATCGGAAATTTGGTGGCGGGGAAAAGCTTTGGTCAAAGTGGAGAGTTCAGCCCTAACTGAAACTCAAAACCATGAGCACCGGTTGGGGGACAAGTCCATGGTCCGGGCCGCTGGTGTGTGCCAAGGAGATCGTGTGGAAATAAGGAGGGTCCCGGGGTCGGAAAAAACGGCAAGAGCAGCTGGCAGTTAGACTGGATTGTGGTCGGAACGAAGGGGGACCACGGATCGGCAGTGGGAAACTAAAGACCTTGCTCTGCAGCCGGGGGGGGGGGACCTGTACACCCACTTGCCAGGCCCAAGGTGTATTCCGCAACAGGTCAAACCTGGGTTGCTGCTGCCCAAAGGAAGCGAGAACGGACACGCATCGGGGGGGGGACGATTCGCAGAGGGAAAGGCACCTCTGCCTGGGGGTCACCAAAGTCGCGTCTCTTTCGCAAAACTCAAAAAAAAAAAGAAAAGGTGCCAGGACCGACGCCAACCTTTAAGAGGAGGGAAACGAGAGCAGAGGAAATTGGGCCAACCACAGAAGGGGGGGTTTTCTGCACTTTCTTTGATGAAAACGCCGAAAATGGGCCAAAAAGACGAAAACCGAAACCGAGGAAAAAAGGTCGAGCTTTGATCGTTTTCCCCACTAAAAGGAAGGCGAACCTCAGGAGGGGGGTTCATTGAAAAATGGTTGGGGGGTCGGGCGGCATTCGAAGAAAGTCACGCTCCTGAAAAGGTCGCAAAGGCCCAAAAAAGTTGCACTTGTCACTCACAGAGCACGTCTCGGGAGAAAAAAGTCGAATCATCCCTGCATAATTGCGGGGTGCGTGGTATCTAGAAGGGTGGGATTGCTCAACCGGTTTTCAATCCCATAGTAGGGAATCATGAAGCAAGAAAGGCTCGGGGGAGCAGGGGGCACGGCTGACCAAGAATCGGATTTCTCGTGCGAGCGGGGAAAAAATTTCGAAAAAACGCCCGCATCGATCGGCAGCAGGGCTGTGGAAACTGGTCCTGTAGCGTCCAGAGCAAAGGAAATGTCACAGCTACAATCCATCAGGGAAGAAGGGGAGAGAGGTGCAACTTTGGTGAGACAGGGGGATAACGTTGAGGGTGGTGCCGAAAATTACTAATCAGCTTTTTTTGGTTCAGGCGATGGGACCACAACAAAACGCCACGAGGAACCAAATCAAAAGCAAACTCCCTGAACGGGTGGGAAAAACAAACTGGGACAATGGAGGAATAACATAATCGGGTTTCGCGAAAAAAAAAAAACTGACCGAAATAGGGGAAGGACCGAGAGGTAAGTCCCGACCACTTCATAGGTAACAAGGAAGAGAAAGGAAAGTTATTGCCGCCCAGGAAAGGAGGAAAAGAAAAGAAGAGTGACCGGCAAAGTGGTTGACTTCATGGACAAAGGTTAAACTCAAGACCTGGTTACCCGGTGTAGTCAGGCCACCTGAGGGGGGGGGGGGTCCGACCTGAGGCTCCCGGGGAGACCGGGGGGCGGAATGAAACCCGCCAGGGGTTATCCGCTCGCAGAAGGTCAGAAAAGCACAATCCCACTGCGTGGCCCAACGGAAGGAGACACGGATAAAGGGACAAGTTACAACCGGGAAAAAAACGTCAAAAAGTCCGCGATTTGGGATTCAGAGGGACGGATGTTTTCCGACCGGGGAAAGAACTCAAGTCCTAAAAAAAAGGGGGATGAAGGAAGAGAAAGAGAATACTTGGAAAAAAGAGGGAAAAGAGTCGGGAGAAGCAAAAAAAAAAATTTCAGTGAAGGTAGTCCCTGAACGGGGGGGAAATCGAAACCCTGGGGGGGGAAAGGGGCACATAGAAGAAGTGGGTCGTCGAGAGTACGCAACGAGTGGGGCACAAGGTGAAACCGAGTCTCAAAAGGTCAAAAGGAAAGTCAATCGGCCGACAAGATGGACGCAATGGGGTTACAACACAGCAGATGGAGTGCAACGGGGGAACACCAACACCCTGTACGCTCAAACTGGGGGAGGGGGTCCTTTCAGAAAAAAGTTTTGCTGGGCGGCAACAAAATGAAGAAGGACTATATGGAAGTGGTCCAAACAAGAAAATAAGCGCGGGTGCAATAAATGCAAGGTTCAGTCGGTGGGTCAATTACGGGGGGAAATAGTATGGAATTCAAACACAGAAACCAACCCGGTCGATGTGAAAAAAAAACAAACCGATTGACGGGAAATAGGGGGAAAGGGGCAGAGCATCGAAACCAAATGGGCAAACTAGCGCAACCAGAAGAATTTAAAACCAGAAACGGGATCCATCCGAAAAAAAAAAGGGGCCGGAAAAAGCGAACCACAAGTCTCAGCCGATTGTTAGCTGGGGACCATTATGGATCAGGAAAAAAACACGAAAGGTAGCTAGTTCTGAAGCCCGCCTTGGACTGGAGGGGCCGTAAATCTTTGGAAAGACGCCGAAGATCTGGAAGAGGGGTCCAAAAGAGGGGGAATAAAACGGGCCGGCTTCTTCAAGGGAGATGCCGAAGAGATGGAACGTGAGCGCAAGGCAGGGACCACTGCACACAAACAGGTGATGCCTGGGCTCTCCGACCCTGTGGAACGCTAACCTGCCGGCCGGATGATAGGCCGTCGAGAGGGGGGAAAAAAGTACCGCATTCCCCTCCTAACAACTCTCACAGCGGAAAAAAAAACAAAAGAAACCACATGTCCTAAGCGGGGCTGAAAACCAGCATCAATCAATATGGGGACAGAAGTCTTCCCGCCCGGTGAATGAACGGGGGGTAAAAAAAAAAACAAAAAAAACCCACACCAAACAAACCCCCCCCCAAAAAACAACCCCCCCCCCCCCCCCCCCCCCCAACCCCCCCCCCCAACAACCCCCCCCCACACCACACCAACAAAAACCCCCCCCCCCCCCCACCCACCCCCCCACCCCCAAACCAACCCCCCCAAACCCAAACCCCCCCCCCCCCCCCCCCACCCCAAAAACCAAAATCTACTGGAAAAATAGTACGGATAATTTCATAAAAATTCCAAAACGCGTGGGGTTGGAGCGCTTTTTGCGGAAGGTGAATAGGGGGAACAATCTGAACAGGACTGCCGGTTTGTTAAAAAACCAAAAAATGCGGCGAGAAGGACCGTTGCGTGGGTATTATCAGAAAAACCAAAACAGGTCAATCAAATCGGAGGGCGAAGAGCTGGTATGCAAAAATTAGAAAAAAGGTCCAAGGGAGTTGCAAATAAAAAAAAAAACAAAAAAAAAGAAAAAAACGGACACAGCACTCACAAGGGAGCAAGCTTATAAACACCACCCATTGTAAAGTCTTTCCGAACATCGGAAGAAGTTCGTTCACAGGGGGGGGGGGGCCATGAAAAGGAAAAAACAAGAAAACAATTGCCTACTAACTTGCGAGGGAAGTTTATTGCGCGTTGGGGTCCCCTAGCGCAGACAGTTCCGATCATCAACAGCCTTAGCGAAAAAACTCTTTTCAAAAAAAAGGAACGGAAAACATTCGGCCGGACCACATTTTCGGGTCACAAAGAACACGGCCGAGCCAAGTTTAAATCGAAACCACTGGAAAACAGGCCAAAATTCCAAACTTCCTAGAAGCGGTTTGATGGGGGAATACAGTTCCCTCCCGAGGCGAGACCGTACAAAAACTCGAGTACCGGGAAAACTCCCAACCGTGCTTTGGGTCGTAAAATCCTCCAAGGGCATATCCTGGGGAAAAGTGAGGGACCATGGGGATTCTCGTTCCACGGTGCCGTTTCAAAACACACGCCTCCAACGATGCAAAGACCCCCCTTTGAGCAGGAAAATGGGGAATAATGTGTAGAGCTTTATTACAACCTCGGGCATTGGGGGGAATGCCTGACTTGAAAGCAGAAAAAGATTCATCAAATGAACACGTCAGGTCCGACACCAAAACACAGTCTTGTTGGAAAAAGGAGGACGCCAGACAGGCCTTCTTTGCTGGGGCAACAAGGGGGTTAACACAAAAAAAGGGACAAACCAAGATCGGAAAGGCCATGTATGCGGCAAACGCCTCCGCCTGTCAAGAGAAGACCAAAAGGAATTTCCAAACGTTGGTGGGACCTTCGAGACGCCGAAATCTTGAACTGGCCCGTTTCCGAAGGCGGGCCAGGCCTCCATTCTTCCCGGCATCCAGTCGCGTGGAAAGGAAAAAAACGAAAACAAACATTCTGGACACGTTGATCTTCTTCCCACGGGGAAAAGAGGCCGCCAAGCGGGGCGTCGCGCTCAAAATAGGAAATAAAAACTTGGAAAGAAGGAAATGAAAACAGTTAGGCGTCCTCAGGGGGGGACGGGGGGAAAGGGAAGGCCAAATCGAGGGCTACAAAGGGCTTACTTGATAACCCGCGCCCAACAAAAAGACAAATGGGCAGGTCGTGGGGGAAAAAAAAAGAGGGGTAACCGTATGCTTTGGGGGGAAAGAAAAATCTGTGTTTCCAGAAAAAATCTAAAAAAGTTGCCCGTTTAGTAAGTTGAGTGGGCTTTCTCCTCGGGGGAAAAAGAGAAAACCCGACATTTCTTCTTCTTCCCTCAGAAAAGTGAAGGACCGCCAGGGGGGGCACAAAAAAAGCACTTGTTCGAAAAAGGAACGCTCCTGCTCCACCATCCGGGAAAAAGGTCAAGTAAAACGTCAGGTCGGTGTGGAATGACCAGGGGGTTTTTGGAAGTACGATTTACCTAAGGGAGGGAAGCCCAAAAGGGGGACACAACATCAATCCCAAAATTACAATTCCTAAAAAGATCGGTATATCTCAGCTGCGGCATTCGGAGAAAAGAAAAAAGGGGGGTCTGCGACCCTGAAAGCCGAACCGCAAAAGAGGGGGACTGCAAGGACTATGCTACTTCATCCCCGGACCACGTCAGAACCCGGGGGTTAAAGGGACAGAATCGCGTAAAATCGGCCTACCAGGGTGGGGGTAAGACGCTACTCGTCACATGGAAAGGGGGAGAAAAGTAAGGATCCTGCATTGCTGAAAAAAGAGGGGAAGGTGAGAACAGCCAGCCAGATGGGGGGGGGTCTTCAGGCCTGCTCGTAAAACTATAGGGGGGTGGGGAGGGGGACCGGATAGTCTTAAGTCCAGCAGGGACAAATTTTCGATATCACGGGTGCAAGAAAAGCTGACCCTGCCCCCAAGGAAATGCACGGGGAAAAAATCGTTTTTTGGGGGAGACGGGGGGGGGGGAAGGCTCGCTCCCCTGCCCTCAAATTTACAAATGGGGGGGGGAAAAATGTTTCGTGATCACAAGCCCAGGGGAAAAAAAAAAAAACGTGGAGCTCCAACGTGCAGAACGGGGGGGGGGGGGGGGGGGGGGGACGACACGGTGGTGGCTCACCTCGGAAACAAGGAGATTCATCTTCCTCAAACCAGGGAGTCAGAAGGAGGGGGGGAAGGGACGACAAAAATTGGACATTCTATTAAGGAAAAAAGGGGGAGAGGTTGCCTGACAACTCAATCCACGGCGGCTGTTAACGAATGTAGTGAAAGGGAAAGAGTGTGGTCCTTCTCCGGCAAGGGGGGGGGGGAGGGGGGGGCAATGAACTTCGGGGCAGTATTGGCCGACAGCGCAAAGCACTAGCAGTGAGCCCTTGTGTCGGCTAATCCGGTGGGGGGAGGAAATGGAAGACGCGAGACCCTGCTCCGAAAAAAGGGGTCTGGAGGACCTCCTGTGGCACCCATTTGACAGGTTGTTTGGGGCAAAGAAAAAGGCGCCTGGCCCGTTCCTGGGGTGAACCTAGCAACTCCTGGTCTAAAGTCATCGAAAGGGGAGGGAGGATGCATACTCCAGCCCGGAGGAGGGGCACTTAAAAGAAAGGGGGGTGAACTGGACATGTAAAGAACCAATCCCTGGATGATACTTGGGACGGAAAAAAGCGTATCGTCGAGCACATGAATCAACATTCACGTCGAACAGGGGGGGGAAGCCGCAAGAAACATACAAAAAAAGAGGGTTGAGGGATTTGGGAAATCACCGGGGACTTCAACCGCGAGAGCGAGCACGCGCCAGATCGTCTAAGGGAGGAAAGGGAGGGGGGTTTTGGCCCGCCGCTTAGGAAAAAGGGAGAAACCAAGGTTTTCCGGCGTTCTCTGTAAAAAATAACGATTTTCAAAACAAACTCGAAAGGGGTCGCAGCCTCGGTGCTGTGCTAAAAGGGAGGACGTATCCAAAGTCATGAACTGCAGGCTTGGGGTGCATGGGCAAGTTGGCTGAAGACACCGGTTTAAAATCAAAAAAATCAGAGCATGAAAAACGGCAACGACCAGAGGGAGAAACGCCCCCCTGATTCAACGGGAAAAAGAGGAAATTCTGCCAGCGGGAACGTCTCCTTCGGCCAAAGATTGGAAAGGCACGATCTCGGACTGGAAGACGACCGTCTCCTAGCGAAAGGGGGGAACATGACTGGACCACATCTACAATCAAAATCGGAAGGGAGAAAGGGACAAAGTGGGTTTCTTCCCCATTTGTTCCAAAATGGGGGGGTTGAAACGAGGTTGGAACGGCGCGAAAAGGTTGGTCGATGCGCTTTCCTCCGCCCACCAAGAAAAAAAAAGGGGGAGAGGCGTCTCGAAAAAAGGGGGGGGGGGCAGTCTGGGTGAAATGTTGGGTAGTTCAGAAAAAAGGGATGCAGACGACCGGTAAAAGAAAATGAGGAACAAGCATCACCCGGGGTAAGGGGGAGGGGGGGAACCCTGGGAAATATTAACAAGAAAAAAAAAAAAAAACAGGGTGGAAAACTAAAAAATGAAAAAGACTCGGAAGAAAAAATCGTGAAAGCCCAAGGTTTGAACCGTACAGGGGAACGTGCCAAAAGAAGAAAAAAAAGGGTGGTTCCGTGTAGTCCAATGCGGATCGGGGGAAAGGGAGAGAATTTCAAAAGGGGCAACCTGAGGGCCGTCCCCCCAAAAAAAAAAAAACGTCGATGGCCGATGCCGCAAAAAAACAATAATTCCGCGAGGGGGAAACGCCTAAGAAGCACCAAAAAGGAGGGGAAAAACGTCAACAAAACCCTACCGAGAGTGTACCCAGTTCAGGGTCAAAAAAAAAAAAAAAACAATCGCTGAGTTGATCAAAACCCTTCCACGGGGGGGGAGGGGGGGGTCCGAAACGTGATCTACGAAGAACAACCAAAACAGGGTATTAAAAGATAAGGGGAATGGAAGCCCATCGCCACGGGCGTTGGATAGCGCAAACTTGAAATTAGGAAAAAGGAAGGGGGGGGGGCGTCCCGGGGAAGCCTGTGGGCCGAGACCAGGGGGTCGTGGGCGTGCCGGAGGGGAGATTTCACCCGAAGCGGGGCAATCGCACATCCTCTAAATCAGGGAAAGGGAAGGAAAGGACAATCTCCGAAGTACCGGAACATTTGAGACTACACAAAAAAAAGGGGGCACATTAGTTTGCCCACCCTCGTCCCAGGGGGGAAAACACAGGGGTAAGGCAGATTCCGTTTGAGTCGGGAGGGGGGGACTGCTACATCAATGGATGGAAAAGGTAAAGGGCTTTTACTAGAGTGGTGGCTCAACGCACCCGAAACGGTGCGGGGGGGGGGAGTCATTTCCGCGATTGTCCAAGGGAGGGGGGGGACGAAAAGATTAAAGAATTTCACAAGGGGAAAGGAAAAAAAAAACGGTCCAGAGTCGGGACATTGAAGAGTTAAAAGGAGGAAAGGCATCAGGAAAAACCCTACTAGAAAGAAAGGGGGCCGGCACCACCAAGAAAGGGAGTCACACTAGAAAACTTTTGACCAAAAGAAAAAAGTCTTCAGCGGGGGGGCTTTGGGTCCCATTGCATGGGGGAGAAAGGAAGGAAAGTAAATCGGGATTATCACCCAGCCCAGAAAGAAATCGGGGTCGGTAAATCGTCCGAGAAAGCGCCCCGATCAACCGGAAGTCTCAGGGCCAAGCTGGGATCAGGATCATCTAACGCCGAACTGATCCAGGGAATAAACTAACAAATATGAGAAAAAACACCGGTACAGCAAAGGTCGGATTTAAAAGTACATTGCAACAAAATACAAGGAAGGAAATCCTTTGCGAGAGAAACGCCCTAAGGAAAAAGAAACAGCCACCTATTTCGCGGGAAAAAGGGGGGGTGGCCCGAAGGATAAGGTGGGCAAAAAGAGCTGCCGCAGGATCGCAAAAGACCTGGAAGGCAAAATTGCTTTCGCTTCCTTCAAAGGGGGGGGGGGGGAAAAAACATAAATACAGTCAAAGGGGAAGCAAAGTCTGCGCGGTTGATCGCGTCATTGCTAAGCAACGTCGGACTCAAGAAAGTTGCCTAAAAAAGAGAAGGAGGGGTGCCGCGGAAGCCTTGCGAGCGTCACATCCCCCAAGAAGAGGAAGAAGTTGCTGGGGAGGGGGTTGTCAAACTCGTGAAAAAAGGGAACACGCAGAGAAAAGACAGGGGGAAGAGCAGGTGGGAAAAAAACCAGGGCATATCTCAAACGAGGTAATATAGGAGCATCTCGCCGAAAAAAAAAACTGCGGTCGTATAACAGGGGGGGGGACCCGTACGTCACAAAACGCCACCGGTGCCAGTAGAACCAACAAAGAAAGTGAGGAGGGACACACTCGGGTCAGAACACCAGAACGAAAAGAGGGGGGAAAAATTCCAAAGGTACCTGCAAGGAAAAAAAAAAAAAAAAAAGGGGAGCCCGACACAAGGTGACAAAAAGGGAAGGTGGTAGAAAAAAAAAACTTCCAGAGGGGAGGGGGGCTGGCAACCGGCAAGGGAAAACGAAAGCTTCCCCTCCACAGGGATATATACAAAGGGGACCAAAACACATTAACTATCTAAAAAGGGGAAAGGGGGCAACCACTTTGTCAAATTCACCAGGGGGGGCGGCACAAGGTTAACTTAATAAACCGAGACCCCTTTCTCTCGGGGAAAGGGGAACCAGCAAAAAGGGGGGACAAAGATCTTTGATTAAGAAAAAAAAAAAAAGGGGCCAACGCCGAGTCACAACCTAGAAAAAAGGGAGAAAAACAACCACTGTGTGGGGGGGACGAACACCAGAGACCGTCCCTTTTGCGATCCCAAGGAAACATCAATATTTTCCCATTGTCCATGGGGAAGGGGGGGGAAATTTTGGAAAAAATCAAGTCCGCCGTTTCCAAAGGAAAGGGGCCACGAGTCATTCGGTTAGCAGGGGGGGAAGGAAGTTCAAAAAAATCAAGTTATTCCCGGGGGGGGAGATTGATTAGAACAAAGGAGGGAAGAAATTTTGTTGTGTCTTATCAAAGGGGGAAAGGAAGGAGGGACAGTCCTACAGATAAGACGCAACACGAAGACCCGCGGGAGAGGACAGACGGGAAACCCGGTGCAAAGCTGAAAAAAGAAAAAAAAGAAGCGAGGACAGATGGCCCCGGGGGGCGCATGAGGCATAGCTAGAGAGGTGCCGGGCGAGGAGTGAGGGGAGTGGGCGAAGGTTTCTACTCCTTGTCCTCCGCCTTGAAATGGGGGGGAGAGTGGACCTAAAAACCTTTTGTGGGGGGGGCAACGCCCCTGACGAAGGAAAAAAAAAAAAACTCGGGAAAAACCTCTTGGAGGGGAAAGAAAGAGGGGCTACAACTTTCTGACTAGGTGTCCGCTCACCGAGCCTCAAAGAGGCAAACCGGCCAGGTTGACAAAAGAGGGGAAAATAGACACTCAGATTCGTTCAGGGGGGAAAAAAAAAAGTTACTTTCGGTCCGCAAAGGCCAACGGATCTTTGGCTACAAACTCCAAAACAAAAAGAGCACCTTGTCTAGACGGACGACACGGCAAGTAGCTTGAAGGAATGTTAAGACAAACGAGGTACTTGGGCGGATGGAAATAAAAATCGTACAGGCAAAAAAAGGGGGAGGAAACGTTGTACCACCTCGAAAACCGGCCACAGTTAAGTAACAAAGCTTGTCCAAACACTGAGAAACTGGGTTGGGATCAGCGGTGGGGAAACGCTAAAGTTTTCGTCTGGGGGGGGAAAAAGGGACTGCGGCCGAGGGGAAGACGAAATCCGAGAAAACCACGGAGGAGAGAAAAAAAGGAAAGGGGAAAAACGCGCATGCCAAAAGGAAAAACTGTTTCGCCAGCTGACAACGCAGAAAAGAAAAAAAACACACCAGCATCCGGTTGGACAATGGACAAAAAAGCGGGGGCCTCAACTGAAGGAAACACCCATTGGGGGGGGACAAAAAAAAAAAGGACTATTATTTCCGGGAAAACATGTTTCGACGACCCCGCAAATGCACGTAGAAAGTTCCTAAGATCACCAGGGGAAAAAACTGAGACGAGATCGGCCAAAAGTGCAGAGCAGAAAAAACAGGCTGCAGAAAGAAAAAAGCCAAAAAAAGAAGAAAATGGAAAGGAAAGAAAGCTGACCGGGGAACTGGCTTCAAAGTATCTACGAGAGGTCATGAGGAGGAAAAAAAAAAAGAACGTCAGAAATCTCGCGGAAAATCTCAAGGGGGGGAAATTACCCTCTCCGTAAAAAAGAAAGAGGGGGTCCGAGGGTCTCTGGACTTCCCGGGAAGAAAGGGACGGTAGGTCAAACAAAGTGAAAGCAAAGAAAAAAGATCAATCTGAAAAAAAAAAGGGCATTTCAAATTGGTCCGGAAAGGGAAAATGGAGGGACAAAAACACCCAAATCTCACCCGGGCGTAACATTGCTTGCCTCATTGGGGCAATAAACCGAAAAAAGGAAAGAAATCAGTCCAGAGAGGGAACGTAGTTTTTGAGACAAGGGGAACAAGGAGAGACGGAGAACTGCAACAAAAAAATAAACCTGGGAGGAGAGAAAAAAAGAAAGAACGGACACTACTTTTCCAAGGGAAAAAAAGGCGGCCCCTTGTGGGGGGGGGGGTTTTTTGTGGGCTCCCCTTGCGGGACCGGGAAAAAAAAAGGGACACACGGTCGGGGGAAAGGACATCTCGGGGAAAGTGGTTTTGGGGAAAAATCCCTCGCCATGGGGGGGGGAAGTTCACTATGAGGAGAAAACTTGAAAGGAAAAAAAAAAAGGGGGAAATACCAACGTTTGGCGGCAGCCCGGGGGGGTTTAGATCGTAAAAAATGCGTTTGGTCTATTGGAACAAGAAAAAAAGGGGGCGACTTGGGGGATGTGAAAAACTGTGATTGGTGGGGGACAAAAAAAGGGGGGTTGGAACACGGGCGCCAAAAAAAACTGCAGTAAAACGTCAGCGTCTGTGTTTGGGGGGAGGAAAAAAAAAAACAGTGCAACTGGGAAAGCCGCAATTGAAAGAATAGAAGGCAGCTGGCCGAGGGTTCAAAAGCAAAAATGGAACCGCCATGGCGGTGTATGTAAAAAAAAAAGAAAAAAAAAAATTGGCGACACCGGCTGGACACACAGGGGGGGGGGGGTGGTGCTTGATGACATTTCGCAACTCCCACATGATCACACAGGAAGACATCAGGGCATGGCTATAAGGGAAAAAAAAAAATAAACCAACTCTTCTGTCAGAGGAGACATCCTGCCGGGAAAAACTTACCTGGGAAAGGAAAGGAACCCTGTTCTGACTCCTGAGGGGGCCCCAAAAAGGACTGGAGAAAGAACACCATTCAGAAATCCCAGACAACTTCGTCTACGTATTATGGGAAAAAAATCGCAAATCTCCATGATGAAAAAAAAAAAAAGAGGTCGGCGGTGGTTTTCACTTTATTCAATAGATAGAGAAAAAAGAACTGGCAATCGGTCGCCTATGTTATCAAAGGGAAAGGGGTTACAGAAGCCGGCCTCCAGAGGGAAGAAAGGGGTAATGGGTTAAGGGGGGTTGCGTGGGTTAAAGGCGGCCAAGGCACAAAAGGCCCACCTCCAGGAAAAAGAATCTGAACACGCCATTCCCCGCGGGGAGGGGGGGGAAACAAGTCTCCATTCATCATCCAAGGCATGGGCTGTTGACAGTTGGATCCACGGGGTGGGGGGGGCGCAGTTTGAGGCACATCGGCATTCGGAAAAAAAAAAAAAAAAGATCATCGCTCGTTTGTCCAAAAAAAAGAAGGGGAAAATGCGTACAAACTCGGAAGATACCGCTTCGAAATTCCGAAAACAACGATTGTAGGCGGGAGAAGTCGTCAGAGGGTCCGGGAAAATACCAGGGGCTTTCAAACTGGGAGCGGGGGGAAGGGTAAGGGGACAGATTAGGAAAAAAGGAAGTTAATCTCAGGGTCAAAGGAAAGGAAAGGGGGAAGAACACCAGTTCTGTTGGAAAAAAAAATCTGTGCGGCTACAGAACCATGTAGAAAGAGGGGGGTGGTGTTTGTCGAATGCAGCTTTTACTCATAGAAAAAAACGTCAAGCGGTGAACTAGAAAATTTGTACTGGAGGGACAAGGTGGGGAAGGAAAAAAGAAAGGGGCACGTCACGCCGAAAACTCTAATAGTGAAACATACAGACAAACGGGAGTGGAAGTCCAAACCATAGGTTAAACGGAATCAGAAAGAAGGGGGGGTGGGGCGCCCATGAACAAAGAAACAAAGAAGAGGGGAAAAGTTCCCTGACCGAAAAGGGGGGGGGTGAGAAATACGGGGGAAAAAGAAAAGGCCCACAAACAGAAAAAGTTTACGGTAGTCAATGCCCCATCGGAAAAGAAAAGGATCAGGAACAACCTTTATGACTGAAGAGGGGGGGGAAAAAAAGTGAGGGCGTTGAAGTCAAGCGCCGCAAAGGAGCAACGCCAAACGGACACACAAACGTTTCCGTGGGAAAAAAAAACCTGCCCACGCTGACAAAAGAACAAAGAAAGCCCCAGTTGCAAACAGGAAATCCGAAAAGCCACGGGAGGGGGGGGAAAAAAGAAAAAAAGACACCATTCCTTGAAAAGGTGGGGTCGGAAAACAGGTATCCTCCAAAAAACACAAAAAAAGGTAGGGAAAAGAATAGAGATCGGGTAAGAAAAAAGAAACAGAGCTGGTGTCAACATCCTCTCTGGGGGGAGAAAATAGGTGTAAACTGGACCGAGGGGTGTGGCGCCGGGGGGAAAAAAGGGGTTTACAGTCATAACTTCGTTGGCTTTCTGACAGGGGTGACCTCCGCATGAATTCAAAACCCCGGCATCAAATCCCAATAAAAAAAAAAAACTTAACTCAATGCCCGTTCAAGGGAGAGAGGGACCATCAAGAAAGTAATTGTACTACAAACCAAAAGGGGGGGGAAGGGGAAAACCCGCTGGCCCCTGCGGGAAGAAAAAACAAAACCTGGCCGGCCAGAGGTCTTTCTTCAGGGTCTTTTTGAAAAGGGAGGAAGGGCCAAAGGGGTCCTGATCGTTTACAAGGAAGAAGGGGGGTCTCAACCCACGACCCGGGGGAATGGGGACTGGGTGCGATTTCGGCGGGGAAAAATTGAAACGCCGAAGATATTGGGGGAAAACGGGAGCAAAGAACAAAAACCGTCACGCAGAAGTAAGGACGGGTTTCCGTGGTGACCATGAAACCAAAAAAGCTAGGGACACTGCAAAAACGGGCACCCACCAAGGAATTCAGAAACTTCAAAAAAAAGGGGGGTCCATCTGCTCTAAATGCTGAATAATTGTGTAAAGGGGGTTTGGAAAGTCAATGGATCAAGGGGGGTCCGCCTTATCAAAAGGAAAAAGGGTTATAAAGAAAAAAATGGGCAGGAGAGGAGAGCGAAAGGGGGTCGGGGGGCAGGACGCGCATAAAGCCGAAAAGAGGGTCAAAAAGCGGAGGGTCCACGCGGGGATCAAAGGGAAGAAACGTAAAAGGCAAAATGCAAAAAAAGGAGAAAGAAAACCGGTGGAAAAGGGCCCGGAATATACCACTGCAACAGAAAAGGAAAGGATGATGGCCTTTTATCGACTCAAGGGTGGACTGAAAAAAGGGAGGGGGCACTGCGGACGAATGAGGGACGTCGAGGTGGAAAAGAAAAAAAAATTTCCATTCAAAAACAAAAAAACATTCGTGTGGAAAGAGGGGGAAAAAGGGAGCGGTACCTTGAAAAACCAGCGAGAAAAATATTGGGCGTCAATATCTACAGGAGGTGGATCTGGTACATCGGGAGAAGAAGAATGTGGAAAAACTTTGCAGAAAACGCAAAAACAAAAGGTGGTGCCCGCATGGGCCTCAAAGGGGGGAAAAGGGAGGAGGTCATAACTGGACGAAGACTCGTGTTGTGGGACCGAAAAGTTTAGAGAATCCGCTGAGAAAGAAAAAAAAAAAAATTGGGCCCATTAATCAAGCAGTGTAACGCACCAGGGGGAGAGGGGGAAGAAGGATTCCCTAGCTTTGGCGAAGAGGGAAAAAGAGCGGGAACAGAGGGCGATACGCAGCAAAAAGACAGGCCACGCACTTTGTCATAAGGACAAAAAAAAATGGCTGGTCGTCATCCCTCGGGGGAAAACGGCGGATCATATTCTGTCAAAACAGGGGGGGAAACGTAAAGAAAAACGGATAGCCCAAAAAAAAAAAAAACAAAATTCTCAAGTATCTTGGGCTGGGAAAGTTCATTCTTGACAAAAAGGCCCTTCAAGAGGGAGCAGAAGGGGAAAAAGACATAAAAAAAGGCCAGATGCGAGGCCAAAACGTCCCAAAAAAAAGAGAACGACTGTCCTACCACCTGTGGAAAGGGGGGGGGGAACCAATCCTGAAATGTTAGCGAATGAAAAAAAACCTAACCACGGGGGGCGGTCATTTAACCAGAAAGGGTCCGGAAATCGGGGGGGGATTAACCTTAGACTTTGGGAGCCTGGGCGCGAGGCTAAAAAGCGCCCGTATCAAGGTTGGCTCGCAACTCAGGACCAGGGGCCGTGTGGGGATTCAATCTCAACAAATTGGCAAAGAAGTACTGGGGAAAATGGGAGGCAGGGGAAGCTAGCAAGGGAAAGAAAAAACATTCCCACAATTTTCCCAAAAAAAGGAAAAAACCGATAAAAACACATTTGCATAACGTGACCATCGGGACCATGGGATCTTGGATGACGCACTCCCGGGTGCTTGAAGAAATTTTTGGGAATGAGCTCAAGAAAAAGAAGGGCTAACAACCCATCTACACAAAATCCGGGTTGGGAACTCCTCTGCCGCCTCCGGTGGGCTTGGCGGGCTTTGCTTCAAAAAAAGTTGCGGGCCCGTCTGGGGCGCCAGAACCTACTGCGGAAGGGGAAAAAAAATGACACGCCGACACCGTTATTCGAGTTCACAAGGCCGGGACTGTAAAAAAAGATAAGATTTTCACCGAAGAGGGGACAGTCCTTCAAAAAGGAGAAGGCGTGCGAATCTGAAAGGACACAGGACGTCCCGACTGGCCAAAAGAGGGACATGGAGAGAAGGGGCTTTGAGTCAAAATAGGCCCGGGGAATGAAACGTTCTTCTAAAAAGGGGGGAAAAAACGGCCACTCCATCGGGGGCAGACGGATAAATTTCAGGAGGGAAAGCGTGAGGTGATTGGGGGAATCAGCTTTAAAAAAAACGGAATACCAGCACCATTATGGAAAATCGGGAACGTTCGGCAAAAGGGGAACCGTTGATCCAAAAGAAAAAAGGGGAAACTGTTCTTTCTGTGGGGGGCAGTCCCACGGGTGGGAAGTATTGGGGTCAGGCGTGGTCTACAAAGGGTCTGAAAAATTGGGAAAGGGAGGCAATGTGGAGAAGAGATTGA
>Ga0179593_1500088_pt1 | contig 18997 bp, 15 predicted proteins | sample CZODoug2_1_08_16_FD_185931 | JGI IMG/M metagenome (GOLD analysis project Ga0179593, IMG submission 185931) | Vadose zone soil fungal communities from Angelo Coast Range Reserve, California, USA - CZODoug2_1_08_16fungal (PacBio error correction) | ecosystem: Environmental > Terrestrial > Soil >...
CGGCCTCGGAACATGCACGAATGGCGCAGCCCCTTTGACTAGGGGGAAAAAAACGGGGGGAATTTGGATAGTCACGGGGAAAAAAGAATAGGCCACGGAAGAGAGACCGCGAAAACCCACACAACAAGAGAAACCAAACAACAAACCCCCAGCCACCCCCAACCCCCCCACAAACACCCAACACAGCTCCCTCAATCCGTGAAGTTCATGGCGAGGGTGGAGTGTCGGCATCGACAACTTCCATAAGTCGTGTGGGGATGGGGTCCAGCGGGACCCCAGGGGTTTATTCTAGTAAGATGCACCCTCCTACCGCAAGAATCTCTTCCCAGTAGGGAAACCGAAACACTCCCGGGAGTCGACCAGGTCGTCTACAGCAGCATTCTTAACTCCCGAGGGAGGGAGGATCTTCGGTCGTCAATCGCGGGGGGTCGGTCGGAAGAAAGCCCGGGGCCGGTGGACCGGGAGCGTCCAGGAGAGACGACTCGGAAGTTATGGCTGATCTTAAACGAGTGGGGGAGGCCGAGCCCGCCCGAAGGGTGGTGGGCATCCAGATGGCCATACGGGCCACGTGGAATGAAACCAAATCCTCCATGGGGGGACAAAAGACTACGCCGACGAAGCCGAACCACAGTTCGGGGGAGGGAAGAATCGAAACCTCTTCTCATACGTGAGTCGGGGGACATCTGCTACCATATCTCGGCCGTAAAACTGACGGCACGGAACACAAGGCACACCACCGCACCGGGAAGAGGACGCGCATGTAGGTCGGTCGGGAACCTCGACTTGAGGTAGGGCGTTACCACTCGCAGAGACACCGAATGATATCGGGTGCGGCCTTAGGCCGAGGAGGTGCCTAGAATTTAGCCCCGAAAAAACGACGCGGTTTAATTCCTAACAGGAACGGCATGAAGAGCCTGCATCCGAAGAAAGGCGAAATGATTCGTGCTCCGGCAGGGCCTTCGGGAAAAGCTAGGTATTTGTCAACTTTCGCAAGGTAGGCGACGGGCAAACACCACGCTTTGGGCCAGCCGTTGGGCCCTGAAAGGGAAAACGAATTCCAGAGGTAAAAGCGTCCAAGCTCGTGCTAAAAAAAATAAACAAACCGATAAAGCGATAGTGGTGCAGTCAGACTTTTACAGCCCAGTCGTTGTCCTCGAAATTGAACCCGGCCTTTTGAGTTGAGACCTTTGGGCTCGGGGGTGTTGGGGCCCAAAGCCTTCTCTTACTGAGGACAATTCCATAATACGCCGAGGGGGGAGAAGATTCTCCTTTTACTTCGGTCTCAAATCTGGAAAACGATGGGCGTTCCAGAGAAGATCCGTGGTAAGAACTAGAAGAGAACAGGAACAAGTTCAAATTGCCACCGCCGAGGCGTTGGCAGCACCAAGCCACCTGAACGGACAAAAATCCTTTCGCGACAGGTGAGGGAAAAGTGAGTCTTAATACTTAGGCGGGGTCGGGCGGGGTAGAAAAAGCGGATCACTCAAAACGGCCACCCGTTAAGAGCTCTACGTTCTCTACGAAGAAAGGAAGAGGGGCATTGCCTAGGACCGACAGATGCACACGCCATCGCGGGCAAACCACCAGGAGGCGCGGCGGACGGTCAAGGAAGAACACCAACCACTGCATGGTTCCGATAGAAGCACGGAAGGAAAAAACCGGATATTGCACCACATCTGCAGCCGGACATCATACAGGGATCGGAGTGAACGAAAAGGATTGACAAGGAGCAAACCTCGTGAATAGCCCGGGGGAGCGAACCTCGAGGGCCCATTATACCAATTCAAAGACTGGGTCACACCACTGTACCCGGGAATAGACTCAAACTGCGCAATAACGCGGCGCATAATCCGGAAGTACCGAAGCAGGCGAAATAGGACCGTTCATCTTCCAAGAAAGAGAGCCACGGCACTGGAAGGGGCTACTAAGGTGTTCCGACGGGTCGTAGATGTAGAATGGCCTCCTCGTTTCGAACAAGTAGGGGGGACGGGACACTAGATCAAACGCATGGATTAAGCAAAATCGCAAAACAGCGGTCCAAATGGGGGATGCTGAAACCACCTCGTAATCCAGACTCTTCATGGGGCAATGGGTCAGCAGACCAGCTATGGCAGCGAAAATGGTACAAAAGGACCGAGTCGAGAAAAAAGTTCGGGGGGTCGCCTCTTGGGTCTTAAGAATGGAAGGAAGGGAACCTTATAAGACGGGAGCCTGCACCACAAAAAGGGTGGAAAAGAGGAATCACACTTTTACCTTGACGGAACAGTGGGGAAATACAAAAAAACCTTCCGCTATAAAACAACACGTTCAGGAAGCCCCGCTCCACTGAGGGCCAACCGTGTCATGCGTCGCGGACGGTCTTATCACCTTTGAGTGAGCGGGAAGGGAGAATGTGCCGTAATTGTCGACGCTTTTCAAAAGTAAAAGGTGGAAACAGGCCGAACTTGCCGAAGTCGAGGCCTGAAAAGGAAAATCTAACTGACAGAAGGGAGAAAGATAGAGATGGGCAAAAAAGGTTCAGACGCACGGCGGAATTTAAAAGACATGGAAGGGGAAACCCACGGTTGTAAACCGTCCAAGGGCACACCAGCTCCGACACAGCAATCCGACACCCGGGAGACATGAACATATAAGGAAGGAAAAATGTCCCGGGCGGGTCCTACGTGGGAGGTGATCTCACATTGGGGGCAACGGGGTGTTAGAAAAGACGACCTGGTGTTTGCTGGCTGGGGGAAAACAATTTCCTAAGGGCAAAAGGGGCGGGGTCCATTAAGTTCCATCCCGGATCAGGGTAATCGATTGTGATGCGAAGCCGAACGACCCTTATGAAGGGAAGGAGGAAAAACCTGGCTAACCAGAAGGGAGCCGGGGGGGAAAGAGTCAGTGGGGAAACTTAAAGACAAAGCGAGCCTAGGACGAGAGGCGGGGAGTACCATCGATGGCCTTGGGGGGATGGCCGGAGGGTCGTCATATCTATCCTGGGGGGGAGTTCAAGTCATGGCTCCCCCTACCTGATGCCCCTCACAACAATCACCAAAGTAAAAACACGGTGGAAATTAGTCTTCGGCCAGGCCTTGGTTCTTTTGCTGCGGCATCGGTCAGGTCCTTGCGGACGGGCCCGGCCGGCGCATGGTAAATCCGTATGAGACGCCGGCGCGCGAAGGACAAAAGAAGGACATCATAGAGAACGAATCGAGAAGTGACTCCGCGAGGAATGATTGGGAGTACTTGTGGAAGAACTCCTCAGGGGAGGTATACTGACTGTACTAACCCGGTGTTGCCGGTCGCTGGGCAGTCAGTAATAGCCCGGTAATCTCGATGACTTGTTGGGCCGAAAAAAAATGGTGTTAGCAACTCGATCAGGGTACCAGAGAGCGTGGTCAGAAGGCGTTATTGACGCACAGAATCTTACTCCTCGCATAACACTGGGAGCAATGTCTCCGTTGCCAGTGGGGGAGTAAACACGGTACTGAACCGCCGAGTCAGGCCTAAGAGCCCGCAAAGGACGATACCCGCCCCTCTAGGAAGAGATCGGTTCATGGTGTCGCGTGATCAAGCCCAGGTCGAGTGGACTCCTAAGAAACTGACCTGCCCAACTCACGGTCGGGAAAGGGAGTGACATTACCAACGGCGAAAGGGGTTCATAGGTAATGACCCAAACATAGCGGCGGGCCATCTTCAGATCAGAACGCAAGAGCAAACTCAGGTGCTCAATGGTGTCAACTGTGCTGGAAAAAAAATTGTAAAAAAACCTCGACAAGTTCTAGAACCGGGGGTAATGTCGATCCCAACATACTGTGAGGGGACCTATGACAAGGATGAAAAAGAGAAGGCTTAAATGAATCACTATAGGCCGGTTCATGGAATAAGCCGAAAAACTCCAGGGAAAATTGGGCGGGACCCCTTTGGCCCAACAACTACCTGTGAATCTCTGAACGCCACGGGGGCCGATCGTGGGAAAGCTGTTCTCAACCGCACCTTCATACCGAGATCGGGGGCCTCGCGCCGGACAAGCCGGCATACAGATAACGCAGTTCGTCTCTCTTCGGGAATCGAGGCCGCCGGAAGAGGGGAATGGTGACGTACAAAGGCATGCCGGGATGGGCTTGTGAAAAATAAAACGAACCGCATGCTAATGGCGCACAACTCCCTTCTCCGGAAGGGACGGCGCTGTTTTCAGGTGGGGGTGGCAACAAAAAACCGCCCGCATAAAAAGGCGGGCGGGTCCTACGAGACACCATCATGACGGTGCAGCCGGACATTTCCGTGGGCAGGGGCGTGTTCAAGTCGGCCGGAAAACACGGAGAGAGTTGGGAAAAAACGGGGCCTTACCATACGCTTCAGGTGCGAGTCTGCAAACAACTAGAAACTCGGGGCGGCTCGCTCATTCTTACCGTGACCAGGAGGGGTTGGATCACTACTGGGGTCGTGCAGAACGGGCTGACACAACCCAGATCGTCTGACACCACGAGGAAGTTGCCGCGCTACCGGGAAATGAAGTAGAGCGAAGGTTAAAATGAAAGCCTGGACACGACCCGAAGAGAACAAACCCTGATCTGGAAAAATCAATACCTAGCACATAGAGAGGTTGAAAGCGGAAGGCCGGTCTTAGGACAATGGTACACTGTAGTGTTAATAGTTGGACATAAACCGGGCTGGTCTTAATTTTTTTAAAGGGTTCTTTAAAAAACTGGCGGCCCATCCTATGGTGGGTTAACATCCGATGGGGTCCTTCCAGTTTAATATTCGGCGGACGCCGACAAGTAAGTCAGCACGGTGGCCGAAAGCGGGGAAAGGACAGGGTGCCTCGTTGAAACAAAGCAGGATACAAAAGGCTCGGCCTCGAGTGTGCTGCAGGCAGCGGCGGACATGCTCCTAGAGTCGAGAGAACAAAAAAGAGTAAAATATTCTCGCCGAAACTGCGCATAGCTGCAGCAGCCACGCCCTGTCGCGACGGAGTCAGGAGAATAAAGGTTGTCTGGTCACTAATAGAAAGACGGAGGTGGCACTATTCGGCAAACAGTGAGGGGGAATGGAGGCGAACTCCTAAACGGAATCGACACACCAGACAAGAGGGGCAAAACACAAAAACATATGGCCTCAAGCTGTGCCCCAGCCCGAAAAAGACTAACCCACAGTTCTACCGCCTCCCATTAGATGCCATGTCGGCGACTACCGGAAAAAAATAATAATCACGGCTGTCGATGAAGTCTTCCCTCGGAGTAGCGCTGAAGCACCTTAATGCTCTGGAATTCTCCCACCATCTTAGTACAGGGAGACGGATTCCCAAGGAATCCTTTTACCTTAAAGAGGGTTGGTTGCTATGGACAAGAAACTTAACTCCCTCACAGAAAAATCCAACTTTAAAGTAAGCCGAAGGAAAAAACGCACCCGGGCAGGGGCCAAGAAAGGTCACCGGCGTACATGCGTTCCTGTGACCAAGGGCCAGGCAGGGCAGTCCGACGGGCCCACAAAAACCTTCCAACCAAGAAAAGTTCGGATAGGTCGAAGAGGGGAATTGCTGCCCCCCCTACAGGTTTTCTGTCGGTCGTGCCCGCACCCGGAACATCATCATCGTTTCTTGTACAAGACTGCGGGTAGTGCAGTAGGGTTCGAAGACACGCCGGACATGACATGGCGGGGAAGGCGCCCTCATTAACAGGAGGAGTAGTAGAACAAGAAAAAATTAATCGTCTAGGGTCCGCCGCCTGAGAATGGTCCCATATCGAAAAAAGAGGGGACTCATTCATCAGCATTTAGTAGAAGAAACTCCAGGAAAAATCCACAAAACCCTTCCCTTGTGTGGTTGAAAATGCTGGGCCGCCCATGACCCAAAAAAAAAAAAAACCAACCAGGGGGGCCACTGCAGGAGGTTCATAAGAAGGGGGGGACATCTGGAGTCAAATCCACCTGTCGGACGAGGGGGGGGGGGGACACATGCTCGGTCACATCAATTATTGCTCGAGGTCAGGTGTCACTTGCGGTTGTTTGGAAACGGAAGCGGAACGGGAACGTACGCCGGGGGGAATGTTCCTTGAAGAAGGTCAGAATCGACGAGTGTGGTTTCCAACATCCGGCTGTGGGGAAGGGACACGGCGAAAACAACGGGGCCAAGTCACTACCGGAGGGGGGGAAAAACCCGACTTAGCTTGATCAACCAGCACAAATAACGTCAAAACCGAGCTACGTGGACCCGAGCGGTGGACAAGTCGGGACGCTGAAGAAGACTTCTTCGGGTTCAAGGGAAGACCGCCTCGATCACTCCCTAAACGCCAGGGAAGGAGCGGCGCGAAAGAGAGGATAGTACCGGGATAGGAAGGCATCTGCATCGAAGGAAACACAACCGTATAGCGAAAGAAATCCTGAAACTGTGGAGAAAAACTTTCAGGGTCAGAGGGAATCAAGCTCCATTGGAGAGTACTGAAGAACATCTTCATCGGGGGAAGAGCCCGGGAAGGGACGGTAAGAATGTACTACCGAGGATGGGTGCGTTACAAGACAAAAAAAAGAACCTAAAAGTACCTAAGTAAGAACCCTTCGAACCCTGGCCCAGGGGCTTCCAGTTCAACACTCAGGTCGAGAGTCTATCCTCGCATAAGCGAGGACGATCCGGAATAAACATTGACCGATGACATAATGCTCCAGCTACTCGGGACACGGGCCAAAGGGAGAGTCTCTGTCGAGGGTCATTGGGGGAGTAGAGGGGTACGCAAGAGTTGGCGAACTTGGGCTTAAAGCACAGCTGGAGACGAGGGAGAAGTATGAGGCCAAAGCCTTGCGTAAGCAACCGGATGGACCCGAGGGGTCTGCCTTCACACTCTGAGACCGAAAGGCTCTCATCTAAGGCATCCCCATTATGATGGAAAAGAACCGATCTCACCTATGTGAAGGAACCTCGAATGTCAAGTCGGTGGAACGCCAGTCGCGTTAGAAATCTTACCGCGGGAGGAACCTTCGGGAACGCAGGAACGTGCATGCAGAAGAACGCAAAACCGGGTATCCTTCGGACGTGAAAAGAAACAAAAAAACAAAAACCCCCAACTATCTTCTCGTCGACCCAGCACAACGTCAAATTTAGAGAAAAAACAAGTCGCCCGCCGAGGGTCATGCCTTCTCTGGGAGAGGGTCAGGGCACCGGTTTCGGAGGACAGCTTTTTGTGGGTGAAACATCACTTGGCGGTCAAGCCGGGCGCAGCTGTTAAAGTCCACGACCGCTCTCTCAACACAAAAAGGATTACGATCTCTCTGACCGGTTAGGAAAGAAAGAAAAGCACAGGCCTGCAAGTACGTGAACGAGGCGAAAAGTACCTACCAACCCATCAGGCAGTCCAAAAAATCTACCTCCCTCACCAAGGTAAACCTACGGCGAAGGGGTCAGAAAAAAGGCGCGTGGCGGAAAAAATGGAGCGGAGGATCCATTTGGGCCGGGGTTGAGGGAGAAACCGGCAGGTTTGTTGGAGGGGGCTGGGGACAAACGGGGAAACCGCGGTCGGGAAATTAATGCGCTCAAAGGAAGCATGGGACTCGCTGGAAAGAAAACGGCGCCAAAGCCCACCAAAAGCTGATAGGTAGGAAGGGAAAATCCGGGACTGCAGCAAGAGGCCAGGTACTGGGCATGAACTTCGAAAACATGCGAGACTGGGCTGGAATCGTAGGGGTTAGGCATGACAAAAGGATGGTACATCCTTGGGCGTCTCAACGGCACACTCCACTGACAGATCGAGGCACTGGGGGAATTTTAACCGCCACATTCACACGGAAGGGGTCATCCAAGCGCACGGCCCATCACGCATCAAACGAGAAACCCCTTGGCCGTGCCATCCGCTGCTGCAACCGAGTCGGATGGGTGAAGCAACTAGGTCGTTCCTTAACTGGTCCCGGCCGGGGTAGGTACGATGGTGAGACCTGCTCTCCCAAAAAAAGGCTTACGCACTGTTTAACAAGCTTTGCACGCAGCAGGGGCTCTATCCGAGCGCTCCTTCGGGTAATCAAAAAAATTTCTAAGGCGGGAGTCGACTTGTTAACATAACTCAGAGGAGTCGACGTAAGAAGTCAAAGGAAAGGCTTCCCGGTGTAGATCGGATGTTGGTGCCAGAAGGGACCAAAAAGGGAAGATTCTTCTCGACGGAGGGGGGGGGGGGAACTAACAACCGCCGCATCGACTGTTAAATGAAGAGCGTGGTAGCAGAATACTTACTCACAAGCACGGAGACACTTCATCAGTCGCGAGGCCCGTGGAAGGGAACGGCGGGGAGAAAAAAAACCCATCGCCGAGAAGGCGTCAAAGCCCCAGGGGGGAACTATACCTCGAACCGGAACAGTCTGAGTATTTCGTCGGGGAACAGACGAATAGCGGTGGACTCCTAGATCGGAACGTGGCCCGGGTCCGGGGTCTAATGTCATGTCACAAGAGCAACGAGTCAGATGGTGAAAACGCAAAAAAAATCTGCGGGCCAGCTGAGGGGAAAAAAAAGACAACGTCTACGAGGGAAACCTCTGCTTACTATGTCAATGGCGCAGTCCGAGCGCTTCTGTTCCAAAAAAACTAGCCAGGCAGCGGAAACGAAAAAATTTGAGGAAACCTGGTGGCGTGAACAACGGGACCCAGTGACCACGAATAAAGATCCGGGGGAGGACCACTACATTCCTACGGGGACCGGACCCTTCATTGTTCCCCTACATTCTCCGACCGGGGGCCGATTTACAAAGACCTCTTCCCCCCTACCCTTTTAAAACGCTTCACTAGAATCGGGGAACATCGAACGGCCCAAACGGCAAGGAGGCCCCCTCCGAAAAGGGGAAAGAAACTCTATTCTGGGGGGATCGAGGCATTACATGAATCGTGGCCGAGGAACCCAAGTCCAAATGGCCGGATTCTTCGTGGTCGACAAGAGCACCTGGTGAGCCTACTGAGCTAAAGACCGATCCATATGTTTAAATGAGTGGGATGGGAACCGTCCTACCGACAAACCGTGCGGCGTGGGGCCCTGGCAATACAAGCCTCAGACTGGTCACAAAAGGAAGGACGTTACCAGGGCCGGTTTGCCGTTCGTTGTCCTTTAAGAAAACGGTCCAAGTCGACGCTGGACGAGCTTTGAAAATTCCGGACAGAGTAAACTAGCGAAGACGTTCGATAGTAACCGCGCCCTCTTCAGTAGTCTGAGCTTCTAAACCGGACCAGGTTGGGCATGGAAAGACGTGGAGACTTACCGATTAGATCAACAAAACCATTGGGGATTACGATGACGCCCTCGATCAGAATACAAGACATGTACTGACATTTTGAAAAGTGTACGTAATCATCTCCTAGTGACCGGAGACTCCCCCCCTGATAGGGTGAAAAAACATGAGCTTAATACCTCACCTCTCGAAACTGCAGCCTGGTACACATGCTAGACGAAAGCTGCCCCCTTTTCTACGGGGGAGAAAAAGTGGGGGAAAGAGGACCCGCCCTTAGTGGTATATGGGGGGGGGTTCGGGATTTGGGGTGGAAAAAAATACTAACGTGGGGTACAAGACCGCTGGGGTTTGAGGGGGGTCGGGAAGTAGGGTTCTGGCTGATCACACATAAAAAATTAATACGGGGGCCGATAGTTCCCAAGTGGCCGCTTCCTGGGGGACAAGACAAAGGGCGAAGGGGGCTCCGAGGCTCATTTCTGGTTCTAGTCATTATAGCCATTTCTTGCAATAATATATACTCAAAAAACAGGAGTATTAACAGAGAAGTGGATAGGATTCCAATCTTAAACAGGCGCCCGCCGCTTCTGGGAACCGGCGGAATCCTGTAATACCTGCACCGGGGGAATCCAATAGGTGTCTGTCAACTAAAAAAGGAAGTACGAAGAGGCACAACGTTATAGGGGGCAGCCGTTGTTAGGAGGAAGGGCTGCCTACCACCCGGCCTACAGAGCTTTTACGCAAACAACGCCCAATTCCAAAATAATCCAAACAACACCATCGACTAACGACCGGGGCTGGAACCGAAACTCCCGTCGTCGACAAGAGGAGGAAATACGGGCTTCATTTCTGTGGAAGAAAAGGCTGTCCGCTAGAGCGAGGTCTTCCCGATGAAGTTACCTTACGCCATTAAACTCCATTGTACGTGGATTCAACAGAATTCGAAACGAAGCTCGTCGGAATCCTTTAGGCCGGTATCAGATTGCTGCTCTAGGAAAGCGGCCCGCAAACGGGAAAGCACCGACAAGCGGACGGGCAACGCCCAAGTAAAACTCAGTGGCTTTAAAGAAGGGGAGAGGGTAAGAAACGCCCACGGCGGGCGAGGTAAGATAAAAAATGCAGGGGACATGCTGTGGTGACAACAGGTCGGACCAGAAAAGAGCCTTGGGGAGGAAGACTGGGAAAAGGATTCCAATCACCGTCACTGGCCGGAGCAGAGAACTCGATGAAGGGTCGGGGTCGGACCCCGCCGAGTTCTTCAAAAAAGGCCAAGAAAGACCCAACAAATAAACCCTCAAGCAGCATCACAGAGGATCAGAAAAAAAGGGGAATTATGCGATTCTTTGGGACTGAGGGTCAAAACTCCTACCCAAGGCAGAGGTTGAGTCCTCGGACCCGGAAGGACTCTGAGCAATTCTAGATAAACAGAACTTCTACTAATGGCTCTCTGAACCCCTAATTGAGGAGAAGTGACCTATCTCAGGGGTCCGTAAAGAAAGAAAAGGAGAGGAAAGTCCCTTGGGGAAAAAAACTCCCCTGGAATTTTTGAAAAAAAAAAGAAAAAAATGGCCCGCCCATGGACAAGACCTGGAACGCGTTCAGAAGTCAGCCGACTCCAGCCGGTATTTCCAGGATCGTGGTAATACTGGGCCGTACGAAAATTTTCCAGAGAAAGGAAAGTTGACTTAGTTTGTAAAACTAAAGAACTGGAAGCCAAGTGGAGAAGCGAGGGTCCTGGGCTCCCAGGTTAACAAAACGGAAGCTGGGGGGGAAATGACAGTCGGAGGGCGTCCCAATCCTTACGGCCTGTGGGAATTGAAACTTCAAGACGACCGAGACCCGGGGTCCAAGTTGAAAAAGCGAGGAGCCCACGCCATGAGTGACGGATCACGAAACGTGCACGCAGAGAGCTGACCTATTATTTGCGTGAGTAGGGCAGCTGAAGAATATAATGGGGGATGTGTGCCCCGTAAAGTACTCTAACGAAGCTACAACTTCAAAAAACAACCTAGCACTTTCCTAGGAATGTTAACTTGCTGTGAAATAAAACTTGCATCGATCTAACAACTTCTACGGTTCAAACCAAAAGATAGAGCGACCTCCTTAAACAAATGTTCGGTCCCTCCAAAAGTCACGAAAAAAGAAGTTCCCTATAAAATTGCTGCAAAAAAAAAAAGCGGAAAGGGAAAAAAACACCCAAAAAGCGACCAAGACAAAGTATGCGACAAGCAAGAGAGTGTTCTGTAAGGGGAACACAAAGCGACGAGTACTTACAAAGAGAGAAAAACCGACACGTCGACCGAAGCACAAACCGGTAACCGGTAACAAAAAGCCGCAGGGCAGAGGATAAGAGGCCTGGGCGTGGCGGGGGAGGTGGGCGACTCTCCGGCCGGGGCACCTTTCCCCGCCCAAAGCACGACGGCAGCTCCCGACGGAGGAACCTCCACCGGGGCGAGGGGACGGAGGTTGTTCTAGGCGAGGTCTTAGAGGCGACTGTGTGCTTACAGTAAAGGGTGCGAACTTGGCTGGTGAAAAAACCGAAGACTCGACTAGCGCGCCAAACTGGAGAACCATTGACCGAATGCGGGGTACATGACGCTAGACTGACGGCCAAAAGGAGACATTGGCGAAGTAGACACAGAAAAGGCTTTCCAAGATCTCAGCTCCCATATTTGAGCGGACAACGGCGTGTGGAGAGGAAAACCGGTTCGGGGTTGGTCTCCTCGATAATTCGCAAGAAAAGAGAAACAATAGGGACATCGATCACGTAGGAACCTCACGTACTGTCATAAAGACAACCGGGTACAAATGCCGCGGGGAAAAAAAACAAAAAAGAAAAAACAAACTAGAGGTTTCAGTCAGAAAAAAGGAAAAATATGGATAAGCCCTAGGCGCCACGTCAAACCGCCGGGAACTTGGTCAGGGGGGAAATTCTAGGAGCTTTCCGGGAAAAAGGGGGGGGGGGGGGACGAGGGAAAGAAAGTTAACATGGGAGGGACGTGCGTGAAATCTTGCAAATGTCGGTCAAAGGTGGGGGAAATTAAAGAAGAATATTGGAAAAAAAAAGAGGGGAAACAACCAAAAAACAAGGAAGGAAGGTATACTTAATGTATTTTCCGTTGCAGCTCGACCGGAGTTCAAGAAAAAAAGAAGATAAAATGTTTAACCGCTCTCCATTCCGCTAAAAAAAAACCAAAACAGTGCACAGAGAACGGGGGCGAGGTCCTCTCCGCAAAAGTCAGGGAAAAAAGAAATATTGTCTACTGGAGCGGGAGGTCGCTGACGTGGGGTACCGTAGGGGGTCAACGAGACGTAAACATTTTTTGTTGTGAGGGGGGCCCTTGCACTGCAGACGTTTCCCTTGAAAAAAAAGTGTGCCGCTCATTTCCGCGGCTCAGGCAGGGACTGAGACGAAGAGGACGAAAAAAACCCGAGGTAAAGTGTCTAGACCATCCGGCGGCAGCGAGACGGCGGGCCCGAGCTGAAAGGAAAAGAAATTTAGCAAATGGAAAAGCCGGTTCATTCAGGGAGAGAAGGGGGGGGAAAGGAAAAAGGGACAGAAAGGGGGGCTGCGGACTGCTGTTCGACAATCAAGACATCTGGGGGGGGGGGCGAGGGTTATTAATCCAAGTGAAACCAATGGCAGCCCAAAAGAAAAGCCATACTACGCCTCCACAAGGGAAACACAACTGCGACAGCGCGTTCCCGGGTGCAAAAGGGAGGAGGTCTGGACGGACGGAGAGCGGTGCGGGTCTGGAAAAAAAGGGCAAAGGGGAAGTCAGAGTCTTAGAACAAGGTGAACCCTAACAGATGCTCGCTAAAAAAGGCGGAACATTGGTTGAAAAGCTTTAAAGGATCAGGGCCGCGCACGCTCAAATAGCGGCTCATGCGAAAGACAGTCGAAGGCTGCTGGGGGGGGGAGGACGTAAAAGAACGACTCGGCGTCGACGAAGAGGGGGGCTACCGAGTCCCTAAGGGGATACCGGTTGGTAACCTGGTCCGCTTTCTTGGTGGAAAGATTTGGTGAAAAGCAATCCCTGATGGGACGTGCTCTCGACCATGAAGGGGGGGTGCCGGCAACACGAACGGGGTCAGGAATGGCAGAAGTAGACGGGTTGTTTGGACTATAGTTCGATAGGGGCAGCACAAAGTGCTACAATCAAATACTCCAGGTGCGCTCACGTCGCGGCAGGGGGGGCCCGGTGGCCTGGTTGGGAGATGCTCTATAGGGAGACACGGGTAACACGCAAGGATCCTGAAAAACGAAAAACCGCGGGCACACTCGTCAAGCTCTGCGTGGGCAGGGAGGAGTTATCGAAAAAACCAGTAACGGAGGGAAAGCCATAAAGAAATTGAAACTTGAGTCTAAGAACCAGGTCGGTTTTGAGGAAAGTTGAGACGAACCAAGGGAATGTGGGAAGAACAAAAGAAGACTGGCCATCTGGATACATCCGTATAAAAGGCGGAAAACAGTAGGGCTCCCGGTCAAGGGGCATTGGAGAAAATTGGGGAAAAAGGCTCAAGGTTCCAAAAATACTCCAAAGGGTCCTAGAAAGCCAAAAAAGTCGTGGGAGGCCATACTGTGCGGGACACAGAAATCAAGTGAATGAACTTAACATCGAATAAATGCCGGGCATGGGAGGGAAAACCGGCAGAAACGGCCATGGCGGAACCCAAAGGGGGCCTGGCCCACAACGGAAGCGGGGGCCGACGGTGGAAGTCCCGCAAGAGGGAAGAACTTTGGACCCGGCAACTGACAAAAGATCAGGCACGGCAGTCCAAACAGACTACCCCTTCTATGTCGGTAGGGGAAAGGGGCTAAGCAAGGACTGATCTAAATGGACGGAAAGTCCCGTTACATCGTCTTGGGAATAACCAAGAAACCCCCGGCATCTCCTGGGTTTCCCAAACCGACAGGAATAACTGGGGGTTCTTCAATTGAGGGGAAATCCTACGAAACAGTCTTGAAAAGGACGAAAGTGGACAAAGAGCATAATTGGAAAGCCTACCCGGAAAGGGAAGGGGTTGTTGCTGGGGTGTCGGCCAGGGAGACGGCCACAGGCTCAGTTCAGCCACCTTACTTTCAGAAAAGGAAAAGACGAACGGAAATTGAAGAGGACAAAAGGGGTCTTCCCTCATCCCGTCTGGAGGAGGAGGGGATCGGCGAGACATTGCCGTAGAGGTTTGGGGGGAGGGCCAGGAAAGGGGCTCTGGGCAAGCATCTAGGAAAAAAACAGGGCGTCGTAAAAAATCCAATCTCTACTCCCAACTAGGTTCAGAGTAAGTCGGAACGTTGTGAAAGGGGGCAAGAGCATGCGGCCCTCAATGAGCAGGAACGCGACCTCGGGACCCAAAATCTTGAAGAACCGAAAAAGAAGAGGAGAATCTTCTCTTGTCGCAGGCACTAGGGCTGAGGGACACGAAACTTTTTAACTGAGTGGGATATTAAAATGAAAGTTACGGGAATCTGATGGTGTTAGGGATGGGGGGGCTCTCTGGCGGGCCCTCCTGTGAGGGGTTGGAGGAAAAAAGAACGATTGGTCTAAAGGTCGGGTGAGGCAAGGCGCCTGACAATAGACCAAAAATCATCAACACTGGTGAGAAGCGTGGAAAAAGGTCCCTCTCGCTGGGGGACCGACTCTGGGGAAAAAACCAACTGGAATCAGAGATACAGGGGTAGTCTGGGGACAGAGTTGGTCAGCAATGTTCGCGTCAGAGAGAGAACTGCAACACACAGAGATAACATCTAACTGTTCAATAGAAAATTCTCCGAAGAGGGAGGCTCACGCCCAGATATCAGTTAACAAAAACACGGAAAAAGACACCATCAGGGGGGTGGTGTCACTAAGAAAGATTACACGTTGTGACGAGTCGGCCCAACGTTGTGAAGGGGAAAGGTGAGGGCGTAAGAAACCAGAAACGTCCTGCTGACCACGCCTTGAGGGAACACAGACAAGATGGGCCGCCAGGCCCGCATCAAACCACTAAACAGCTCGCGCCCAAAAGGGGGGGGGAAGGGCAGAGAACACTCCACTTCTAGGAACAGCTGAGGAAACCTTAAAAAAGGGGATAAGCGACGGGGAAAGAAAGATGAAGGGGGGGGGGTCTGACAAACCCTTGTGCAAGGTCGCGCCACCCAGACTTGTCCGTTTTGCCGATCTCAACTAAAACATGCTACAACGGAAATGATTAAGGGTCAGAGAAAAATCTCAGAGGCGGAATAGTCCGAAACGCAGGTGTGAAGAAACCCTGCCATCTCCACTTAAGGCCAGGAGAAAAAATCCATCAGTGGTAGAGGGTCTCGCCTAGGGGACAGGTCCGGACACGAACGGTCTTCATCGGATAAACTCCCTTTAGGAGGCAAAGGAAGGTTAGAGGCCCGGGGAGAAAAGCGCTCTTTCCCATTAACGATGCACAGCTCCTCCACACCGACACGAATATTCAAACCGAAAAGATTATCTGTCAGGGAGGAAACCTAAGAAGGTGTAGTTTCCGGTGGAAAAGCAACGAAAAAAAGGGGAGCCTGGCTTGTGTTCCCCAGTTAGGGCAGTGAAGATCTGAGGGGGTCGCCCGACAAGAGGATTCACCCGTAACATTACGGGGAGTAACTTCCCAGAAGAACCGTTCAAACATTGACCATACCTAGCCGTAAAAGGGAAGATTAGGAGGGGGCTCCAGGAAAAGGGAACGAGATGGTAAAAGAATAGAGGGGTTATTTCCTTCTGTGAAAATCGGACCGGACCGTGCTTCCCAAAGAAAAAAAGGACTGGTTGTTTGGGCCATCGGAGGGCCGCAAAGGGACCTCCGGGGGGGGAAGGCCGTTGGGCGGTTCCTATGCGGGGGAAGATAGGGCTTAAATCCGTGTAAAATTAAGGAGAGTGGTAACCGGGTCAAAAGGTCACCGAACAGGAGGTGTCCGAGGAGCAATGGGAATTAACTGGGAAAGGGAGGAGTTTTGGAAAATCGGGGACTGAACTGGCAAAAGTGGACAGAATAAACAGGTGACATGTCGGAACCTTGGCAACGCCTTCTTTGGGGTGGGAGGAAAAAGGATCGGAAAGGTTGGTTGGCACGGGAACCCCCAAACTTTTCGGACACGGAAGAATCACGGGCCACTTGAAAACGTTCGAAGTGATCCCCTGGTCCGAGGACGGGGGATCGGATACAAAGGGAAAAGGAACTGCCAATCAGAAGCACGTTAAAGCTTTGAGCTACTTAATTGTGGCGAGGGAAAGGACTTACTCGGTACCTGGGCTACCGAATCAGCAACTCCTGCACAAACGCAACCAGGGCCATGATCGCTTGCGGAATAGGTGGGAAGTTCGGGAGACCTGTTCAGGGTACATCGGGAAAAAGCGACGAGAATAAAACACAGAAGCGGAGGACCGGATCCTGACCTTCTGTCGCGCAACACGTGAAGGGGCTATAAGAAAGGGCATCTGTCCAGGCTAATCCGTCTGGAACAACGAACGACGCACAAAAGGGACATTACAGGGAGAAGAATTCGACGAAAGGAAAAGAGGTTCTGTGGACAAAGTGGGCTAACAACCCTTACGAAGAGTACGGAAAAGGAAGCTCGCACTTAGAGCCCTGAGAACGGGGCAAGCGTGAAGAAGGGGTTCAAGAAGTAGCCCGGAGGAGCATCTAGGCGGGACGAAGCTCCGGGGAAGACCGGCGGGTAAAAACCATGACCGTAATAGAAAAAGGTCAGAGCAGAACTAGCCCCGGGGCAGCTCTTTAACGGGGGGGGAAAGTTGTTAGCGGGCCGCGGAGTGAGATTGTAGGGGGGGAGGCCATATCAACGGGGGCGTTTTTACTGAAAAGCTAAGACGCTTCGTCGCCACAGACGGCGCACGAAGGTACCCGGGAAGTAAATTTCAAAAACGCCTAACGACACAACGGCTCTGGTGAGAGGGGGCATCCCAATGCCCTATTACCCTCGCAGGGCCACGGTTTGTCTCGAACAAAGGAAAAGATCAGCAAGTCTGGGGAAGGCAAGGAGCTAGGGGGAGGAAATAATCCAGCTCTCTTCGATCTCTCGGACGGCCTGACAGCTCTCAAAAGGGGACACGTCCTGCATTACAGGAAAACCACAACAAGGAGAGGGGTCTCGGGGAGGAAACAGCACCGAGGAAATGTCATCAAAGCTCAAGCAGAAAAGAAGCGTGTTCAAGGAGGACGGAGCTGGTCCCGTAGCCAAGTCTATGCAGGGAAAGAGGGTGAGGGGATGGACTTGTGACGAGGAAAAGGAAGGAGAAGGACTTTGAAATTAGCCTACAAGGGGGGGGGTGGGGGGGGAGAAAAGTCCAGAGGGCTCAACAACCGATGAAACATGAGAGAGGGACCGGTCACTAGGGGAGGGGTTCAATGACGAGACAAGGCCGTGATGCACCAATTACGGCTAAACCATAACCCCTCCCACTGTGCTCCCTACGCAAGGCTTAAGTGGAACCAAGACAAGAGACTGAAGGAAAAAATTACAAGGCGGGCGACTTTTTGGCGGCGGGCTATATCCATGACGTTGGGGACATTGGTGTTCGGGGAAAAAGAGAGTGGGGGGCTGGCTGGGTTCACGAAGGAATCCACCGGTGGGGGCGGTCTGAAAGTTCACGCTCCCGTTCGAAGGGGGGTACTCGCCTGGGGATCACGGACGGGGAAAAAGGTCCACCAAACGCTGAAAGCGGGACTTCTCCGGTCGAGGAAAGGCCTGAAAAGGCGGGGCACAAAAGGTAAGGGGCTTAATCTCCAACCACTACGTGGAAGGCGAGTGGAGGGTGAATCTCCCCAATCGGGGAATCGCTGGGTTCGAGACGGATGTGCGAAGAAAAGGCGATCAAGTCCGAGGTGATGCCAAACCAAGTGACTAAAGGCGGAAACAAAGAGACTCAAAATCGACCCTCTCCCGATAAAAAAATGGGCCGGAGCAATCGGGGGGTCACCGGGAAGAGTCGTCTGTTAAGGGGCGGGCAAAAGGAGGGTCGGTAAGTGTCCCTTCACGTGAAGGCCCTTCTGGGGAGGGAGGGTAGAACGTTAGAACTCCGGCGCTACCGCTTAGAAATGTGGTGACATGGGACCGATCATTTTTCGGGAAGTTCTAAAAAGGCGCTAGCTTCAGGGGTACGAAAGAGTCTAAGGCGGGGGAGGGGGGTTCGACGGTAAGGAAGAAGCGTCAGTAAAAGTACTACAATGAAAGGACGTAAAGGGTGTTAAAGGAGCGCGGCGGGTTGTGACAGATTAATAGACTGGAGATGACTCACAGGGTGGTTGGCCCGGCAGCACGAACGTATCTAGCGGGGGGGGGGGAAGGACGGAGAAGAGGGTTCGAAGTGTCGGTGCAGACAGGGCGCACAGACTAAGCGACGTCGCGAAAAAAAAAAACTCTTTTCGGCCTGGTGTCGTTTAGAACTCGAAGGAGGGACGCACCGCCAAAAGTGACGTTCCCTACAACGCATTCAAGTGACACAGAGAATTTCACTTATACATTATTAGGGGGCATCATAACGGTGGGAATAGCCCATTCAAAGGAAACGGGGGACTAACATCAGGGTTGGAACTTGCCAGGGGATCGTCCAGGGGCGAAAAAGCGGGAAAAAAGGATAAACGCCATATAATTGAACTCAAACGGACGGAGGGCCAGACACCTCAACGGGGAAGAAAAAGGGAACAATTACAAAAATCGGGGCCCTTACTTGAAAAAAGTCAACGGGCGCAGTTCCTCTCAGGGGGGTGGAAGACGCCGAAAGAAAATAACCGGGGAAAAAATTCGCCAAAGAACTGGGAGGGAACCGATTATGACACCAAGAGAAATGCTGAGAAGGCT
>Ga0179593_1671918_pt1 | contig 18997 bp, 23 predicted proteins | sample CZODoug2_1_08_16_FD_185931 | JGI IMG/M metagenome (GOLD analysis project Ga0179593, IMG submission 185931) | Vadose zone soil fungal communities from Angelo Coast Range Reserve, California, USA - CZODoug2_1_08_16fungal (PacBio error correction) | ecosystem: Environmental > Terrestrial > Soil >...
GGAAAGTTCTCCCGGAGATCTTCAAACAAGAAGCCCCGAGGAGGGGAGTCCTCTTTACATGTATCCCCAACACAAAAGGTCATATCTACGGTTTCGCCTGTCGATGAAATTTACATCGTATAGAGAGAGGTACCGTCCCGTCTATTGGGGGAAGATTAAAGAAAGAATCAGGTGGGTCGTCAAAAAAGGGTGCAAATCCCTTCCACAAACACTAAATTTGTATCTATGAGAAAGGGTCCGGGTATGAACGGGCCCTGGAAAAAAGGGAGAAACCAATGGCTGGTGAGGAAAACCCACAAAAGACGAAAATAAAGAGTCGCATCCTTTTCGTATCAAAAGAAAAAATTATGCAACTCTGTGGTCCGCCAACCGCGGAAAAAGGGGCGGGGGGGAGGGAAGATTTCTGGAACTATTCAATTGGGGGGAAAGGGGGGGTATGCAATAAAAGGTTTTACATATAGACCAAAACTCGGATATCAGAATGGGAGGGTGGAACCCTTTAGAAAGGAGTTGTAAAATCCATGATTTAATGGGAAAGAACGTCTTCTGGAAAGTGAGGGGGGGGGAAATTGTTTCGTAAGATTAGTGAAAAATCTTCTGCAAAGGGGAGTTGGGACTTGCTATGGGTTAAAAAAGGAACAAAGGATTAGGGGGGGAAAATTATGTTGGTATTGGGGTATGGGGTGAACCACCGGGGAAGGAGTCAGGGGGGAGAAAAGAGCAGGGCAATTTCGGAGAAAATTTTTTGTGGATGGGAGGGAAGGGGGGGGGCATTCATGCTGAACCAATACTTGGAAGGGGAGAAAGGCAACTAATCCGGGGGGGGGGGAAACTCTATTTGAGGAGGTTGTGGGACAGCAGAGAGGGTACGCAGATGGCAAGGGGAAGGGGGTCGAAAGAATCTCTCTCACAAACAAACTTATTATATTAAAATATAGAGGGACTCTATGAAAAGGAACTGTGCAAGAAAAAGAAAAGGAAAGTGCCCTTGAGGGGGAGCGGAAAGCAGGGTCTTTTGGTTATTAGGTTGTAGAGAAAAACCGTCAAAGAGGACTTCGGAGAGAAAACTGGTCTCGAGTCGGTCGCGGAAAACAAGGAGACTTTGTATTCTTCAAAAAAAAATGCCGGGTGGCAAAAGGGGAGGTAACACAAAAAAAAAGTGGGGGAACCAAGGAATAAAAAAAAAAGACCAATCAATGGGAAACGGGGGTGGGACACTCTTTCTGAAAGGAGGGGAAGGGTCATAGCACATACATAAGGGGAAGGACGAACTGCATTCAAAAAGAATGTTAAAACTGATGATACACCAATCAATGTTGTGGGTTGTAAAAGTTTTGCAAAAAACCATAGAAAAGAAATCGGGATAATCTCTGAAAAGGTGTTCGAATACTCGCCTGAGAACATTGGTACACATCACTTTTCTTCGGAAGGGGGACAACAGGAAGAGGGGGAAGGATGAAAGAGTTGATCTTCGTCTTGGAGCCTCCTCACCAGCCCAAATAATACTTGGTTTTCCAGGGCACTCCTAAAAAGGGAAACCTGAGGAAGACAGTTGCTCAATCGATCCAGGGGGAAGGGGGGGAAGTTGCCCCTTCAAGCGTGAAAGAAAAAAGACTCAGTCACTCAGAAAAGAACGGGGATAAGATATCGAATGTAGGGGGTAACATCTACATAAACCGTATATCTACCGTTGTGTGGAGAAAGGCTTGCATAAGAGTTTCCGGAGGGGGCCCGGGTTCAGAAAAGACTCTCTGGAAGAAATCTTTGCAAAAAAGAGTCAACATCATAGGCATAGCCAAAATCTGTAGTTGGGGCAGAAAGTCGGATAGGTCTGAAAAGGGGAATTGTGAAAAAGACAAGGTAAGAAATTGGCATCCTTTGTGAGGTTAAGAGGCGGAAAGGCAAAAAAAGAAACCTCCGCTTCCTACATCCTTTTGGGAGACCATATCGGATACTCCTGGAAAAAGTTTGAAAGGCTTTGGGGGGGCAATCGCTAAAGGGCGCGCCACCAAAAAAGGTTGGCACCATCTCCGAATGGTCTATCGGTTGCGGTAAAGGGTGTTGAGAGGTTTGAAGGGGTGGGGCTAACACAAGTATGGTATTTTCTTTGCAGTCAAAAGCCTTCTCCGGGAGCGCGGCGTCAGTGTTAAAAGAAAAAACTGTGGCTAAAAGGGTTGAATGGGAGGGTCGATGCATAAATCCGGGGGAAAAGCTGGGGAATCTTCGGAGCACGAGCAAAATTTAAAACCCACCAGCAAAGGAAGCGACAGGCAGAGGCAAAAATATTTTGGCAGGGATAGCACGCCAGAATTAAGAAAAATCCAAAAGGGACGAAAAAAAATATATGCAAAAAAAGGATCGAGCGTTCTCTTGGAAGGTGGGGGCTCTCAGATTACTGTTTCCACTGTTGAGGCGGAGAGAGCGGACGGAGAGAAAAAGTCTCAAAGGAAATCGCTGGAAAATAGGGGTACCCGCCTTTAATCGCGGGAAGACTTAGGAAATAAAACCCAACCAAGGGAAAAAAAGAGTCGTTTATGAGGAATTAAGGACGTTTCCGTCTTATTCCGAGCGAGGAAAAAGGTGCCTAAAGACATCGCAGCAGAGAAAAGTGGAAAAAATGGAAAAGCTTGGAAACGGAGCGAGAAAAAAATGCCCAGAACTCGATCCAAACCGAATATAATAGCGAGGGAGCGATCTGTGTCCTAGGATCCGTCGAACCCACCAAAATTTGCCCCGTCCGCGCGAGGGAGGGGGGGGGGGGCCACATATAGTGGAACTTCGAGGGTAAGCTAAAACAGGATTCTATCAGCACTCCAAGTAACCAAAACGCCTGTGGTGTTGGGGGGGGGGGGGGGGGGGGGGGGGGGGGGGGGGGGGGGGGGGGGGGGACTTAAACTTGGGGGAAGCGAAGCCCAAGAAATAGGAGAATACAGACTGATTTTCCAAGAAAAAAGCGCAAAGGGTCAAAAGCGCCCGACCGAAAAAGCTAGAACACATTAGGGAGCGGAAAGTTGACTTCGAGGAAGACAAGGAGGGGGAGAGTAAGAAACGCCTCACAATCTGGTCCTCTGTGGAGAGGAAGATGAGTTGGGATTTGGGCGCTGGAAAAACTTCTACGCGCGAACAGTATGCCAGTCTGATCAGCGAAAGGAGGGAGAGTGAAATGGAAAATAGATACCCACGCACATGGGGGGAGATGCTCCGGAGTTTACTAAGTCTGCATGAAACTTGCGGGCAATACAGGGGGGAAAAGTCCTCCCTCTCTTCTTATGAAAGGGTTGAAATAGGATAAGGAGTTTAGAGGGACATCGATAAGGGAGGATCCCTTTTTTTAAAGGGAGTTATTGGTCGGGGAGGAAAATAAACACGGTGAGGGGCGTTCACGCAAGTGAAAAACTAATTCCAACTCTTGGGAAAAGAGGGGGGGGGGGAAATATTGCCACTGCATTCAGGGGTGCGTCGCACAACCAAGGGGGGGAGGGGGGGAGTACCCAGCCTCAAGGGACGGTATGCCGCAGTTTCTATACTAATGGGGAAAGGGGCTACTGCAAGACTAGGGAGTTGGAATGTCGCACGCTTCATGGTAAAAACATTTAAGCAAAAGGAGGGGGAACCGCTGATTGTCATTCGAGTTTCATATTGCGTGGGGGGGGGTCGGATCGGGTAATTGGTGTGGGTTCCGTCATCATCAAGGGGTAAAAAACCCGTCCTGAACTCTCTGACCGGTCTGGGCAGATACCAAAGGTTGACGGGGGGGAGAAAAGTGCACAAAGGGGAGGCATTGCAGAGTGTTGTCTCGTTGTGGCCGGATGTACCGAGGAAAAAAAAAAAGTACCAGTTTTGTGAAAAAAAAAAAAAAAACGGGGGGGAAACCAAAAGTGGAGAATTTGAGCCGGTATAGAAGCGAAAATTGGTTTACGGATGGGACCAGTTTGTGATTGGGCCGTTTCCGAAGGAAAGTTGGACGAAGCCACAACATCACTGAGGCCGGGAGTTAAGAAGCTTCGGGAGGTCCTGCATTTGAGAACACGGGGGAAAAGGTCTAAAAAAATCCAACAACAACGGAGGAGTAGGAGGAGACTACCGGGAACGCTGGGAGTTATAATTGGGATCAATTTCAGCACTTAAAAAAAGTATTTCGTGGAGAACTTCGAGTAGAAGATTTTGGGGGGGGGTCGAGAGGGGCCCATTCAAAAAAGCGGGCTTCATCATAAAAAAAACGGGGGAAAACACAACGGTTCAATGGACCTGTCAACATCAGAAGGGGCTTGAGATACTTTTGAAGAAAGAACGCTAAAAGGGAACCACACAGAAGCCATCCTTGGTAACAAGTGAGGTAAACGAAAACGATACACAATCCGCAACCTAAAGCTTGTGTAAAAGTCGACAAGGGAATTTCCAAAAGCTGTTGAAGGACAGTCACGAGAGGAAGAAGGGTGATCAAAGGGGGGTCACAATCACCCTGGATGATGACTTAGATATCCACAGAAAGGGAACTATTTCTGTAAATGCCATATGCAAAGAAAGAGGACGCATTAGAAAGAAAGATTATCTCGCTGAAGGGTGCGACGACTTAGGTTCAAAAACCATTGTGACACCCGGGATCTTCGGGGAAGTCGTTACAGATTAAGCTGCCGTTCGCGGCAGGATTGGCGCTGCCGCTCACAAGAAAAATACAAGGAAGTCCAGGATCACGAAGTGGGGGTAAGAACCAAAAGGACAGGCCAATGGACTCTCACAATCGAACAAGGTAGTGGGGAGGGGCAGGGCGTGCCTCCAAGACGTTACGAAATTGGGATAGCTAGAGAATCGACCAAGGAAATGGGATCAAGATCTAGGGGGGCAACATAAATGGCTACATTAGATGGCACAGCTTTGCATAAGCCGGGGAAACACTAGGTCTCTCTCTTAGGAAAAGTTGCAGCACAAAAGGAGCAGGAGTGAAAACTTATAGAAAAATCTGCGGTGGGTGGACGGAGGGGGAGATTTTGGCAGGTTCGAGGGGAGGGGGTCAGAGACATAGCATCGGACTTATGATATTATGAAACGCAAAACATCCCTCTGCCTCATCATTGGGAAAAAATATCTGGCTGGCTGTTTGGGCGGGGGGGGGGCTTGGGGTAGCACTGACTAGACAAGACACAACTTGGAAAAAAACCCGATGGGTTTCTTTTTTCGTTCTCTGGGAAAAAGGGGGGAGAAGGGGCAGGGGGTTCCGGGGAAGAAAGGATGGCGAACAACTTACTTGGAACTCTAAGGGGGGGAGCTGCTGGGGAAAATGAATTCAGTTTCTTGGGGAGGCTCCAACAACTTTCTTAGGGGAGTAGAAAAGACTTTGACTTTTTTTCTAGGGGACCGTTTTCAAAAGCGGGGGAATTTTAATCACCAATAGCCAGAAGGATAGGATTTCGGGAGAAGGATTGTACCAAATCCAAAAGGGGGGAGGTTAAAGGTATATTATGAGGTGGTTGATCGAGTCTTTGTTCGGGGGAGAGGGGCTGGTGTGTTTACTGGAAAGGTGGGGTGTAGGCAGTGGTATGAGGTGTGATGGTGAGGCGGCGGGTGAGGGGGTGCGCCGTGGGGGGATGAGAAAGGGGAGAAGAGTATGGTGGGGGGGGGGAGGTGAGGGGGGGACTGTGGGGGGGAAAGGGGGGGAGGGGGGAGGGAAAGAGGAGAGGTAGGGGGGTCGTTTCGTGAGGGGTGGGGGGGGAGGGGGATTGAGGGGTTGAGTGATGATTTTCGAGTGAGAAGGGGCGTGGGAGGTGGGGGGGAGGAATGGGGGAGGTGGTGGTGAAGGGAAGGAGGGGGGGGGAGAATGTGAGGGCAATGGGGGGGGTGCGACAGAGGGCGGAGGGTTGCGAAGGGCGGGGAAGGCGGAGGGGGAGATTACAGTTTTGCGGAAGGGGTGGGGTTAATAAGTAGAAAGGTGATAAGGTAGGGGGGGGAGATGCGGGGGATGAGGTGGATAAAATACGGTAATGAGCTGGGGGGTATGAGGGGAACGGGAGGGGGAGAGAAGGCGGATTTTAGTGCTCTGTTCGATGCTGCTTGCCGGAGGGGGGGTAATTGGGGGAAGGTAAGTGGGGGGGAGGTAGGTGTGGGAGGGGGGGAACGAGGTAGACAAGGAGGGGGGAAGGGGGGGGGGGGGGGCGCGAGGTCGGTGGGGGAGCGAATTGAACATTTTTATTGGAAGACTAGGGGAAGACTTGATAAAAAACGGAGGACTCAATCTCTCTACCAACAAGGGTCGTCAAAGGGGGAAAAAAGAGTTTTGAGGAAAAAAAAATCTGGGGGTCCCTTAAGAGGGGTCTGACGTTCAGAGGGACTGCCTCTCAGAAAAAGGCTACTAGCGCTCCCAATTAGCAAAAGGAAGCGTAAAAGAATTCGCTAAACAGAAATAGACCGAAGCGAAGAGAGTGCTATTCACAGGGAGAGTTTGTTTGGAAAGGAAAAAAAGCAATAACAGGGGGATCCATAAACAACTCTGGGTCTTCTTCAAGTCTACGGAATTTCACCCATGGAAAAGAGGAGAACTCGGGGACAGGGAGGGGGAACAAAAAAAAAAGGATTCAAATCAAACAAACCTCCAAGTACAAGGTGGAGGGGAAAAGGGGAACCGCCGCAGCACGAGGCCGACTGGAAAAAAAAATAAAGGCAGTTGGGGTTCGTTAAAGAAACGGAACCTCGAGTTCAAAACGACCAGGGGGAAAATCTGGGAACCATTCTTATCTGGGGAGTTGGGTGCTTCTCGTCTGCGATGACCAACAAAAAGGAATTTGTGTAAATGGGGTCAGGGACTAGTGCACGAGGAGGGTTGGGGGGAAATGGTAAGGATTATTTGTCTGGGTGAGCCTCCGCAGAACAGGGGGACCTTCTGAGAAACTTTGCAGAGAATTTCTTGCTCTAAGGGATAGCCACCTGGGGAGAGGATTATCACCTATTTGGGAAATGAAATGATTGCGTGGGCTGCAACTATTTTGGAACATATAGAGCAGAGGGTCCATAATCATTACCGAAGGGGAGAACATATGGAAAAAAGTGCACCCTGTGGAAAAGAGCGGGAGATCGGCGATCCGTTAGTGTCGTCCGTAATTGGAAGGAGAAACTAACAGATCAAGGACACGAAGAAGGAAATCCCAATAATGGATCTTATCAAGAAATTGATCTGAAAGTGGGGGGCCGAGAATGTCGGGGGTGCGCTTGGATCCCCGGCCAAAGTTGGCAGAAGATTTCAAGAAAAATACGACATACTTGTCGTCGAGGGGGGTTTGAACGTAAATTCCTACGAAAAAGTGGGTTTCAAAAAGAGCCACGAAGATATGAAACGCGATTTCCTAAGCAGGTGATTAGGAATAGGGAGGAAAACGGAAATTGTCAGACATAGCAACCTACTGATTGGGTCAGAAAAAGGCATATGAAGGCGGGTCTCGCGACCCGGGCTGGACATGATGATGGGAAAGAGACCACGTCCCCGTATGGAATATCTGGAAATTGTTTTTCCGAGATCGTGAAAAAAGAGGAGGGGAAGTGCTTGTAATTGGGGGGGAGTTCGGAGGGCTCACGTAGGATGCTTAAAGGTGGGGATTGGAGATTGCAACCTTCGGCGCCCGTCATTTGGGGAGCATACACAAGTCTAAATAAGGTGCCAAAGAACCAGGGGGGGAAGGTTGAAGAATGAATTAAAACAAGACGTAGCAAACGATCTTCTACCTACTCCAAAAAAGGGATCCCTCGAGGGGAGGGACTCACGCATAAAAGGGCAATGGGAAGGATGTTGCATCGAATCTCTCGAAAAGGAGGAGGTATGGGATTGTCGACCGCTTCCATCTTGAGGTAAACTGTGGATAAGGGGGGAAAGCGCTTTAAACCAAGGAGGGAGATTCAAAAGGAGTGTTTGTTTGCGGAGTGGAGAGCCGAAGTAAACAGTACAGTGCGTGGTCATCCATGAAAATGGAGGGAAAAGGAATCACAACTGGAGGCTGTGCCATAAGAAGCCTTGGGGCCTTCATGCCGGGGGGGAAAGGGTGCAAATCAAAATCATCCTGGGGAAAGGGGGGAACCTGCATACGAAACGAGACACAATCATAAACGCCGATATTGTTCACGATATAGACAATTCCAGAAAAAAAGGACGAGTTTGGGGGGGACATAAATGATACAGCCATAGAGACGGTGAAATCAGAAAAAGGGATGATGAAATTATGAGCCCCCAAGCAGTTTTTGACTATAGGGAAAGTTTGGGGGGGCCTTTGCCAAAAACAGCGATCTGACGGGTAGCGGAGGGAAGGGGAATCTCGCTTACTTGTCGGCTGACGCGGCTAACCATTTGGCGGGAAAAAAGGACGTCGGAGGGTAAATGAACAGAAGCGACAAGGCTGCAGGGTGGAAAAAAATCTGCGTCTTGCGCTTGGGGAAAACATCCAATGGGAACGTAAGAGAAACAATCCCATGGGCTGATGACAAAACGCGTCAAAAAAGGAAGGACTCGTCTCAATACCGGGGATAATGAATTCAGGCGACAAAGGGGAAACCGGTGAGTTAGGAGGTGAGGAGTAGGTCAGGGGAGTCGGCCACGGTAACTGTGATCGGGGGCGGGGGGAGAAATCTATGGGGTGGTTCCACTACCATTCTAACCCTTATAGAGACCCGTTGTGGGAAACTTAAGTCAGGAAAAAGGAGGGGGGTCGCAGCACACTCGGTTGGGGAAAGATATGTAGATTAAAAAGAAGGGACAGTCGTCAAAAATCATTAGGGAATGTCCCTAAAATCTTTCGTTTGGGGAGAGAGGTCCTCCGGAAGGAACTAGGGTTTCGCATTGGAAATGGATGGAGCAGAAAGGTCAGCATTCATCCTTGTCCGTTATGTCGGAAGGGGAAGCAACCGAAGGAAAAGAAAAAGTTTCCAACTTGTAGAAATTCCTTAATTCTTCAGGGGGAGGGAAGAAATGACTAGAAGGCGACACCCTTTTTGACACCACGAAAGGGGGGGGTAGCTTTGGAGGTTGCGAGTGGAGGTCGAGGGGTTACGGAGTTACATCATTAGGGATGGATAAAAGACTTTAATTTCAATACTCTTCGAATCGTCTGCGAGAGGGGGAGACTTCAGGGAAAAATTTAAAAAGAGAGGGGGCACCTTCACAGGCTGGGGATTCGGGGGAAGGGGAGGCTCGTCCTTATAGAAATCTACTTGAACAAAAACTGTGGGGGGGGCAGAAGGAACCAAATAATTTGACAGAAAACCACCACGAAACTCGACGCGGAGCAATAATCTTTTTGAAGGGGGGAATTTTTTGAAAGGTTCCTAGCAATCCAAAATCGCAAATATTTCGGGGGAATGCGGGGAGCCGGGGGATTTGTATGCTAGCTCGAAGGGAAAATCTGTGGAAGAAAGAAAGGTAGTGGTATGGCTGAGACCACCTATAAATCGCTCGATAGCCAAAATTTATAAACTCAAAGAAAAAACACAAAAACCTGAGGGGGGAAAAAAAGAGTGAGCCTCTTTATAACGATTAAGAAGGGAAAGTGTAGGGGAAAAGGGGGGAAAATACGGTCAAAAAGTCGCGCTCACAATCCAATAAGGCAAAAAGGAAAAAAAGTGTCGAGCGCTAACTGCAGACGCTATCGAGGCCTGGGGAGGGTGGGGGGAAGATGCTCTTAAATAGGAATAAATCCGCGAATCCTAACCAAGCGTTAGTTCCGAAGAGCGTGGCAGGGGGCAACCCGAGTGGGCTGGGAAGCGTAGAGGGAAAAAACAGGAGCGTGTTCACCAGGCCAAGGATGATATCAAAAGAAACTCCATTAACTGTTGGGGGGATCATGAAGCGTACGCGCGTCAAAGTGAGAAAGGAGAAGAAAGAAAGATTTGGTCTGGTAACACCATCATTGTTCAACAGAAGAACTAGCGAAGGTCCCAAGAGTGGCCAGGGTAGCGGCAAAAGGGGGGCGAGAGTAACTATGGAACGACAACGGAATTTTGGCAAAAAATTTAGGTCCATTATGAAAGGGAAAATTCAAAGAAAGGGGTGATGAGGGGTGTGCGTGGGCGCTGGCCGTCTAATCATACACAAGTGATGAAAATTCGATAAAAAAAAAGTTTCACAATCTGGGAGAAGGAAAGGCAATTCAAGGGTAACCCACTCAAGTCGGAGGAAAAGCAAAAGTGTTTCGCCTTTAATTCAACTCTTTTATGAGACAGGGGAGGGACACCTCTTGTTGAGAAACCTGCAATAAATGAGGAAACCACAGGTCAATGTGGGAAGTGACTAGGAGAATAACCGTTGCCGTCGTTGGAAGAGAGGGTCCTTACGGAGAAAACCAGAAGAAAAAAGGTTGTAAGCCGAGGGACTTAAGGACACGCCCCGAAGGGTGAGAATTAAACAATGGACGTCCCTTGGGGACCTAGGACGTGGGGGGGGGGGGGGTCCCCATCATGAGTATGATGAAGGCACAGGGGGGGGAGGGAGGTAAGGACCAAGACATCCTCTAAATCTGCAGACGGCGGAAGGGGTCCCTGGGTTTAAAAGGGGTTCCTAAAAGGTGCACGCGTGAGTGAAAAGGGAGAGGAGTCATAAAAAGGCCGATCTTTAAGAGGTGCTTCTGGCAGCGTTTATGGAAAAATGTGGAAAAACCTAGCATCTTGCCGCATCAATTGGGAGGGGTTGAATGGCTGAAGACAATGCTTCGACTCGCTGACGGGTTGGGCCCCCTGGTCCCAAAGTTACAGAGTTGTTTTCCGGGGGAGGATAGGGGAAAAAAGAGGGGATTGCGGAGGGAGAACGTGGGAGTGCGGATGTTACCGAAGGGGAAAAAAAAAAGCATATGGCTGGGGGGGGGGGTTCTATTGGGGGGGACTAAAAAAGCAAATTGAGGAAAGGACGAAAGAAGGAAAAAGGGGGATGACGTTGTCCGCATTTATGACGCAAGAATGTACTGGGAGAAAGAGTTCAGAAAACATCCAGGACTCGAAGTGGGATCCTGGGGACGGAAGAATAAAGGGAAGAAGCTGATGGCATAGTTAGAATCTCTCAACAACAAAACGTAGAGGGATACCCGAAGGGCGTAGGGGGAATCTGCAGGGAAAAAAACCATTAATTTGAAAAAGTATTAACGTCTCTATCCTATTGCTGTGGGAGGAAGCTCGAAAAAGAGAAAATTAGGGTCAATTCGATAACAATGGTGAGTCCTCTGCGAAACAGGAACACAAATCTTGTAGTTCGAAAAAAACGGGGGCGGCGAACGCGGATTGAATCTCCACCAAAAATCAGCATCCTGAAGAACTTCGGGTCCCGAGGACCAGGGTCAAGAGGAAGGGGTAAGTGACGAAAAAAGAAATATGTCAAGGTCCACGACCTTTTTTACGCTGGGAACAAGCAACTACAGCAAGAAGACCACTGGTGAAGAAAAAACTTCAGAAATCCAGATATCAAAAATAGTGGGGGTCGATGTCTGGAAAAAGGGGGTTTTTACTTTCACCAATCAGAGGAATGAGGGAATCTGTCTGGAGCGCGTACAAACCTTGAAGCACAATTGGACGACAATCACGTTAACGAAAGGAAAGGTCGTAAAGGGAATCATCGACAAGGCTGGGACGATTTGAAAAAGGCTTTCGATTAAGGTCCTAAAAAAAATCAATACGCCGGCGAAGGAAAAGCGACAGGCATGGATATAGATAAAAACCGTCCCTCAGAAATGGAAAAAGGAATCGATCAAGGGAGGGGCTGAAAAGGGGAGCTTCGATGTATCCATCCTTTATGCAATCTCGGAAAAAGAACTGTGGCAGAAATGTGGGGGCGAAGGGGGATACCGAGGGGGGGGGGAGACCGGAGCCTACAAAGGTTCTCGGAGCCTTGTTCAGTGGGAGGAACTCGGTGCACTAAAAGGTTCTCATTAGAAAAGGGGGAGCCCACCATCAGAAGAAGGCCAAGGGAAAAATAAGGGGGTGGTATTCATCATGAGGCCTAGGTGGCAGGCTTCAAGGCATGGGGGAGGTAGAAGAAGGCTCCGTATCGAATATTCGGAAAGAAGGGGCACCAAGACCAACTTTCCTCATCATTTCCCACCAGGAACATAGTCGGAAAAAACCTCAAGGGAGGGTTGTACAAGAAGAATTTGGGGATCCAGGAATAAAAGGGAAGCCAAAACACTTTTGCCAATCTCCAAGGAAGGGAAAGCTTTCGAAAAGGGGGGGGCCTTTGAGGTCGAGAGGAAAAGAAGGAGGGGGAGGGGCTAACCTAATTTATTTCCTCGGCTCCTTCGTCTTGTCTCTAGGAGGGAAGAGGCATTTCAGGGGAGGTTCAAATTTGGATATGGTGATTGAATTGGAGATTAAGAAGCTCATTTCCTCTACCGGTAAGACCAGAGGTTGGGGGAGCACAACAAAATCGAGGCCGCCCAGATGGGGGGAAGGTAAGCCGAAATTTTATGTGTCTTGGAGATTACCAGAGCGTTGGATAGAGAGAGAGTTTGTGAGGGACAGGGACCTTGTTAGCGAAAGAGTAAAAGAAGGAGGGAACTTTTACGAGTCGAGAGTATTGAGGGAAGTCTCAATAAAAAACTTATCGCTAAAAGACGGGTACAAGAGTTAAAAAACTCTCAAAACAACAACAAAACTGGGAGGAACAGACTATTGGCTCTTCCTTCGGGGGGAAAACAATTCTAGGGGAAAAGTCGGGTTTGATCAGGACGGGAAGAATACCAAAATCTCCGATATGCGCTCTAAAAAGAAAACCTATGAGATTCTCCGAATCTGAGGAAAAAACTAGGATAAACAACCGGAGGAGAAGGTGGGGTTATTCCCGGTGGGAAAAAAGCTAAAGAAAGAAGGAGATATAACAAAAAGGAGTGGACAAAAGGAGTCGTCACGGGGTTATGTGGGGGCAAAATAACTGAAAAAGGGCACACAAAAACAAGGAGTTGAGATAGCAAGACGAAAGACAAACGACTCCCCAGCCTGAGCCGGTAAACACAAAAAAAAAAAAAAGCCAAGAGAACAAATCAAGGGGGGGCGGTAGAAAATTTGGAAACGCCTACACAAGCGCGACGAAAAAAAGCAAAAAGAAAACCCGCTCTGGGCCTCAGATCGTCAGTAAGGGGAAAGGACAAAGAAGGGGTGGGAAAACTGAAGAAGCTTCGCCGGGTTCCTCACATGCAGATCTTTGGGACTCAGGGAAAAAGGGATTAAGAGGGGGCTTCCTTTAAACCGTACAGGAGATTCAGCTTGGGGACCAAGGTCATGGAACTGGATGAGAATGGAGCCAAAATGATATTACAACGCCATATTTTTCGAATTCACTTGAAAGGACTTTCTGCTGAAGGGGGGGTAATTAGCAGGGGGCTGAATGAGGAAAAGACTCTGTTGCCCGATTGGGAAAAAAAGAGGAGATCGGTGCTGTTAGAAGTACAAATTACAGCTGAGAAGGAGAAGCCCATATTTTCGGGGTTATCCTACAGGGATAAAAAAAGAAGTAACCGTTTGAAAGGTCAACGGTCCGAAATGCAAGGCCCTGAAAAAAAAAAACTAACGGTGGGGTGAGGGCCACTGCAAGGTGAATATGTTTACATCCAATTGGGGGAGAAGGGGACGAAATGATTGTATTTTTGTGAGGCATCGTCCAAGGAAGAAGAGAAATCGGAAAAAAAAGGCTATCCAGGAAATGGGTACGAAATAAAAAAAGTGCCGTGTGTGGGTGTCAAGAGGGGGAGAACGCGTCAAGTACTGAAGTGTAAGCGAGAACTCCTACACGCTTTCAATGCCCATGTGCAGAGTGAGGGAGAGGAGGGGTCTGTGCAAATTTAAGAACTCTGGGGGAGATTTCTGAGATGTGAATTAGAAGGTCTGATAAAAAGACCTGTGCTGTATCAATACCCCCTGATGTATGTGCCCCAGGAGAAAAAAAATTTCCCGTACAGAGAGGGTTTCGGGAAATTGCCGGGGCTGGTGGAGGGCGTTGGCGGATTGGGGGGAAAGACCCGAACGTGACCAATATGTGATTTTTAATTTTTGTAGAGGAAATCTCGCCAAATGGTCATAAGAGTATAGAAGTTTTTCAGGAGAATGAACCGGGGGGGGTGGAAAGAAAGAGATACGCATGGTGAGTAATCCTAAATTCTCCCGAGAAGAGGGCACTGGGAAAAGATTTTCCGACGGAGGGTTTGGTTACCGAAACCAGTAAAGAATGAGGGGGAGGGGGGAGACAGAAACTCTAGAAAAACAACACTTATGGTAAGATCTATTCTTCTCTGATGACCATATGCAGGAAGAAAGTGTTGGGAATCTTTGAAGGAAAGAAACACCAGGGGGACTTCAGTGGATAGAGAACTCTGTTTTGGTCGTAGATGCAGTCCAGTCTGAGTTTTCAGAAAAAAGCAAAAGGCAGAAAGATTCTCGTCAACCGTCTGTAGGGAACTCTATAAAAGGGGGGTCTCAAAGGGCTTCTGGGGGAAAGAAAAAATGGAGTTTGAAAGGAGGGAAATCCCAAACAGCCATGCTGACGAAAAGGGATCTCGTGAGAAGGGCACTTTCAAGGACACAGGGGATGGACGACTCCAGGGGGAAGAAAAAAAGGGGGAGCATCAACAAGCCATTGGATTGACGATGAGTGCCACCAAGAAAATGGGGGGTCTTGTGGAGGGCCGTGGGAGCCAAAAGAGAATAGCGCATGAAGGAAAGAGCGGTCTGCACTCGTTACATTGTCGAGACTGCCGCTAAGGAAACCATTTCGGCAAAACACTTTAACGAGGTCCGGAATGGGAAAACATTCCGACCCTGTTCTAATTTGAGGCTTCCTTGACTCCTTGGGGGGAATGGAAGGCCATTATGAAACAGAATGTCATGGAGAAAACGCCGACTCATATACCATGGAAAGAGGGGAAGAAATAGTTATTGGAAAATTTGAAAAGTAGAGACGAAACTCCAACAATCTTCTGGTAGAATACTCCACCTGGATGGAGAAGACACGGAAAGGGTTCAAGAGAAATGGCGAAAAGGAAAGTGTTGTTCTCCAATAAATCTGGCATAAACGAAGGAAAATTCCGGGGAAGGGAAAAATCCACAACTGGGGCAAAAAAAATTCTGGGGACAGTCGAAGGGGAGGGGGGTTGGAAGTATGGTTTATCAGGCTAATGAAATTTCTGAAGGAGCTTATCAGAAAGGAGGGTCCTCCTTGTAAATCGAAAGACGAAAGGGGGAAAAATCTCAAAAAAAAGAGGGGCATGTCGAGAGAGAGTCTTCACATTGTGAGAAACCAACTTCTTTCTTGGGCACGGGGACTGACGAGAAGGCAGTTTTCAAAAGGTTGAAAAACGCTTGATGGGTTAGGAGGGAACTTTGGGGGTTCGCGGTTTCAATCCATGAATGGGAGACTAAAAGAGGGGGGGAAAAGACTTTCTTCGGAGCCTGAGGAAAGATAAGGGGAGGCAAGTAAGAAACAACTTGTAAGTTCTGATTGAGGTCGTCTTGTTAGGAAAAAAAAAGCGCGGGGGAGAACCACAAGGGTGTGTAGGACGCGGGAAAGAAAAACGTTTAGATTTATCCCCACCCTGAAAGGGAAGCTCACGGGGGGCCAAGATTGGTCTTTTTTTTCACTTGAAGCAAGGAGAAAAAAGGCTCGCGGAGAAATCGACTCGAGATATCTTAGGGTGGGAAGAGAGGGTTCTCTGAGGGGGGGGGCATTAAGGCGGGGAGTCAAAAGTACGGAGGGGAGGTATCGGCGGGATTCGGATAGGCCCGTCGAAAAGAGAAAAGTCTCACCGGAAATGTAAAAGAGGAAGGAGGAGAAACTCCCACCCACTTTCCAACAACAAGGAGGAGAGGAGATATAGGGGGTCCGAAGAGTGCTTAAGGGAATTTGAAAGAGTAGTATTGAAAGGGGAGAAGGGGGATATAAAAAATCACATCTAGCTCCTCTCTGCAATGGAAAACTAGGGGAAGATTCTCCGGGCGAAAGACACCGTACAAATAAGAAAGAGGGCAAGGATTTTTTGAGTGTCACTTCTCTAATAAATAAAGGAGGTCTTAGAAAGAGGAAGTATTTTCGGATCGGGAGGGTGGGTGGGGGGAGGGAAATTAACGAAGACGATCTTTAAAACATTTAAATCTCAGTGAAAAGACCGAACCAATAATCAACATCCTGTGGTGGAGTAACAGAGGGATCTGACATCGAAAAGGAAATAAAAGGGAAGGGTTGTTCTGGGCAGCAGAAGGAACTCCTAAAAAAAAGGTCTAAATCTCACAAACGAATAACCACTGTTAGGGGCGCAGAAGGATTTTAGGGGAAAGAGTGAAATAACCATATTTACCTACTGCACTTCGTCCTCTTTTTTGAAAAATTTGAGTAGGGGGGGGGTTTCTGGGCCTTTCCAGTATAGACAAATCGGGGATGTGCAGATTAGGGGTAATCACCTTAACTATGCCATCGTATAAAAAACGAAGGGGGGGTTCCGTGATGAGGAAAGGGAGTACTTTCTGCTGGAAAGGGGGGTTAGACAGAAGAAGAAAGACTTAAAAAGACCATAATGGGGAACAACATATTATCTACGGGAGCCATGGGGTGGGGAAGGTACATGAACCCAAGTTGGAGAACGGAAGGAAGAACTACCAGAAATCAAAGAAAAATTTTCGGGGAAGGGGGGGGGAAGGGGGTCAATCCTTCCACATTGGTATCACGAGGATTGGTTCATAAAGAAGGGGGGAAATTTTTGGGGACTATCCAAACACCCACTTTTTTAGAGGGGGAAGGACGTCCATAAAGGGGGGGGTTTTCGAATCGCGAATCGTCCGATGGTAGGAAGATTGGAAAGTGAAAAAAAGGAAATCGGAAGAAAAGGAAGGGGTCACCAAGGTTCTCACGCTTCTGGGAAAGCAAAGGGACTAGCTGGACAGGGGAGGAAAGGTTTCCTATTGGGGGGGGAATTTCAGCGGGGAACTGGAAAGAAATTATAAAGCTGCTGGGGGGTCTCAATGGCTTAATGAACACCCTTCTGTCTCTCTGACGGAAAGGGGAAAAAAGAAAAAATTATGTCGGGGAAAATACCAAGGGAACATAGGGTTCACAAGCAGATTTATTGGCTAGGGTGGCTTGCGGACCAGGTTAACCGGGTTACCCACTGGAGGGATGTGGTGGGGGGAGGGGGAAAAAGTAATCTTCGGGGGGTAGAAGTCGTTTCGAAAAGAAAAGAGGTTTAATGACCGGATTGCAGTGGGGGAGACAACCAGGTTTACGTTAATGCCATCCCGAGCGTCGGAACAAACTCAAAAAAGAAAGTCCTAGCCAAGGTGTAAGAAAAAATGTTAAGAGAGAGAAGTTGAGAAAACAGGAGGAGGGAAAAAGAAAAAGAAAGAAAAAAAAAGGAAGAAAACTAGAGATTCGCGTACCTCGGAAAATCGTGAGGACCTTGTTTCGAGGAAAAGCTTCCCGACAGGGAAAGAAGGGATCTGGCAAGGGTGTGGGGGGAAAAGAGAGCAACAGTCAGTGGGGTGCTTCATCAAATGCTGCAAAAAGACCACTTGGAAGGGAGTCACAGGACCGAGATTTAAAGAACGGGAGGGTTCCAGAAAAAAAACATCCTTCGGTACCTTCTTACACTCCGACTCCACACGAGAAACAGCCAAAAGGAAAGGGCTCCTGAGAGGGGGGGAAAATCTTTCGAAAAAAATTTCCCAAAGCTTGGGAAAGAGGGGGATGGACGAAAGAAAGGAGAGACAGAACGTTTTAACCGCATAAACAATAGGAGACCTGAGGAGGAGCAGGGAGAGGGAGGGGTTGGAAGTTTGAAACCCGCTGATCAAATCTTACATAGCGCGTAGAAATGCTGGAAGGGCTTACATTGTCAAAAATCTACAACCATTGATAAGCGGCAGATGATAGAAAATTCTATAAGAAAGACGGGGAAGGGTCTGGGATGGGAGCAAAGCCAGAAGTATGGGAGGCCCAGATCAGCCAAAAATGCAGATATATATTAAAAAAAACAGGAAAAGAAGAAACAAATTTAAAAGGGAAGCTATCCACCGATTGAAAGAAAAAAACTCTTGAGAAGAAAGGTGAGTCTTAGGGAGGACATAGACTCCGGTAGGATCTATGGGGCAGACACGTAACTGTGTATCAGGGAAGGGTATGCTGGAAGGGGGAAAATCTAACAAGACCTCGGGGGCTGGAGAAAGAAAAAAGAGGTGACCTCCAATCGTGGCAAGTCTCATGAAAAATATTGGGTGTGCGGCATAAGGGAACATCCCTTCCATTCCATATTGGGGCGTTGGGGACTCGTAAGTGAATCCGGCGATGGGGAGAAAGGGCAAAGGAAAAGGATAGAAGGTCAGCATCGTGCATTTCCTTTATTATTCTTAAAGGAAAAAAACAGCCCAAATTCCTCATAAGGGGAAAAGGTACCAATAAGGCTTGCCGAAAAAATCAGAAAAAGGTTTGCGAAAAAAAGGTCGTTGGCAGAGAGGAAAGAAATGAGAATTTGCACCGCCTCCTGGTTTTCTAATTTTTTCGGTCAGGGAGGGGTTGCCAGGGGGGGGGGGCTCTTTCAAATGGAGGGGGCGGTTTAAATCAGGAAAGCGAAGCAAAGGACGGGCCCTTCGCAGGGTGCTGGTGCGGCCGCTACGCTTAAGTCTTGAAAGGGAAAAAACCATTCTGTGGGAAAGGGGGGTCTTGGGGAGGGAGTTCTTGGGAGGAAGAGCTGGGACAAAGATGAAGGGGACCTCTGACTTGAAGCCACTCATTTAAGGGGGGGGGGGACCACTCCCAACAGGAAACCTGAGAAGACCTCCAATATGTCGAAGGGAGTAAAAAAAAAATCGTACCGCCAAAAAGTACTAAAGTGGGTCGCACGTCGAATATGGATAGGGGGGGGGATATCTCAGGGAAGTCCTTAAGGATGGGGAGACGGGCAATTACGAGATTGGGGTAGCGCGGATTATCCGAAAGGGACTTGGCGAGGAAAGCTCCCAGAAGGGGGAATCGGATTGAAAGGACTCGATAAAGGAAAGGGATGGAACA